>Ga0247841_10000722_pt1 | contig 83261 bp, 80 predicted proteins | sample LaCruzMarch2015__2_FD_192410 | JGI IMG/M metagenome (GOLD analysis project Ga0247841, IMG submission 192410) | Freshwater microbial communities from meromictic Lake La Cruz, Castile-La Mancha, Spain - LaCruzMarch2015_18m | ecosystem: Environmental > Aquatic > Freshwater > Lake | place: Spain... | reverse complement strand
ATGGTAAGGTTGAACAAACCGTGCGATGGATTCGGAAAGATGTTGACTACAGGGTTCCCCTTGGTTATTTCATGCGTGCCAACTGGCCCGCTGATCTGGATATCAGATAAAAAGAGATTGTTGCCATACCTGTTGTAGGCTTCAAACATCAGCTTGACCGTTTGCAGCCCGGCCCAGGGTGTCAGGTCAATGGTATAGCAACCCGTGCCGTAACTGCCGCCACACCAGTCATCGGCCGATTGAGGGTAGAAGGCATTGTCTGTGCTTGGATGTGTAACGAAAACTTCGGGTGTTCCATTGGGTCCCATACCCCATACACGCTGCCACGTAACGCCACAGTCCGATGAGATTCTGACGATCAGTGAATCTTTTCTGACGCGTTGCTCATAGGCATGTTTGAAACTGAGCGATACAGCGTTGTATCCACTGAAATTGAGCCCCGGGCTTATCAATTGGTCGCGCTTGTTCACGGTTGAATAGTTGTAAAAATCCATGTAAACCGCTTTGGTTCCCTCAACGAGGCCGCCAACTGTAATGGTATCCCAGGTGATATTAAAATCAGGATTGAGGATTTGCCAATGTTTTGTGTCAATTCCTGCTCCGAATGAATCCATGAATGGCAGCGCATACCCGTCTTTAACTATATAACCAGTCTTGGTGAGCGCTTCAGATCCTACGCCATTCGTACCAATCAGCTGTACATCATATGGACCCGATCCGTCAAACTGAACCACAGGATTCTGACTTGAACCGGAGGTGCCTTCGAGGAATGTTACGGTTGCGGGTGTGAATAACCACATCCACGCGGATGGACAGCCGGTCGATTGATCGGTGAAATGAACAATGTCATTGCCGCAGATAACAAATTGATCGGCCGTGAAGTTAACAACCGGTGTCAATGTATTGCTTACGGTGATATAACTAACCTTTGTAACAGAGTCAGCTCCGTACTCATTCCAAACCTTAAGTTTTACCTGGTAGGTTCCAGGAGTATTGTACATAATATCCAATGGGTTCTTCAGGATTGAAGTGGAAGGGGAGCCACCCTCAAATGACCATTGAAAATCGGTCGGCACCCCTGAAGATAAATCTGTAAAATCAATTGCGCAACCAATGGGGATAAGCGTTTGATCGGCTGTGAAGTCTGCAGTCAGTGAAGCGTGGTACATATCTGAACCCCAAAGTCCGCGGCCGTAAGAACTTGCCCTGATGGCATCCTGTGAAACCGAATCGTTGTCATAGTAGATATCCAGTTCAGTTATACGACCATTTGCAGGCAAACCCTCGCTGAATGCGATCCATTCAGTGGTTGACTGATCCTTGTAGTATACGCCGGCATCAGTTCCAACATAAAGGCCTTCATTGGCATTTTTATAATAGGCGATGGCATTCATCGAAATATTAGGCAGGTTGCCGGTAATATTGGTCCAGGTGTATCCTTTATCCGTTGATTTGTAAACGCCATTTCCAAGGGTGATGTAAACGATATTCTCATCGGTTGGATGTGATTCAATGTCTTTTGGCGTTGCGGATGCTGGAAGAAAGGAGGTGAGGTCAATCCATAATGGGTTGGCATCCATGCAATTATCTGTGCGAAAAAATTTATTGTCCGATCGCCCGGCATAAAATAAATTGGTATTTGCCGCTGAATGTTCAATAACAGCCATATCGGAGCCATTGCTTCCGGCCAGATTGTTGGAGATTTTCACCCAGGAGAGGGTGGAGGTTGTTACATTGGCTGATCTCCAGATGTTTTTGTAGCCGACGAACATTCCTTTATGATCGGCCTTGCTCAGGCAAAATGGGGTGACCCAGCCACCACTTTCATTGATCCCATAAATCCCGATCCCTGCAATATGTTTCTCACTGCCATTGTTGATTTTCCGGTAGATGTCGCCATAGTATATGGTGTGGTAGGTGTAGGCTGCGTTGGTATAATCGATGGCACACTCCATCCCGTCGCCACCACCCACGGCAATCCAGTTTGTGGGCATGTAGGCATAGGTGCCGTTATCCTGGAATCCATTGATGACTTTATTTTTAATGGTCTGCGACTGGCCAAGCTTATAAATTTGTCCGATGGTCATGCCTACTGTTCTGTCAGTCCAGGTAACGCCCCCATTGCTTGTAACCCAGCATCCGCCATCGTTGCCGGCATAGAGTTTACCATTTACAGGTGAAAATCCAAGGAAATGGCAATCGGCATGAACTGAAGGAACGCTGCAATCACCCCACCAGTGGGAGTTTATGGCCCAGGATGTGCCTCCGTTGGTTGATTTCCAAACATTTACACCGCCGGCATAGATTATTTCGGCATTGATCGGATCAGCAGCCAGGGCAAGGTCGTACCAGCCTTGTCCGCCTGAGCCGCTTCCATCACACGACCAGTCCATAATATTTGGAGTGGTAGACCGCGTGGTAAAGGTCAGCCCTGCATCTGTTGACCGGTATAAACCTTGAAATTCACTGCTTCCGTTGGACTGCATGAAGTAAACAAAGTTAGGATTGGCAGGGGTCACAGCAATTACACCCCGCTGTCCTGTTGAAAGTCCGGCTGTTATTTTAACGAAGGAGGTTCCATTGTTTGTTGAGCGGTAAAAGGAAGCGCCGGCAGCTGCATAAACAAAATTCGGATCCCCGGGTTTGAAATGGATATCTTTGAAATTCCCGGTCTGGGTCATGGCCCAGTTTGCGCCGCCATCTGAGGAACGGTATATGCCTCCGCTTGTCGCTGCAAGAATAATCTGTGCATTGGCAGGGTTTTGTATCATCCTGCCGACAATTTTATTTCCCATACCTGTGGATGAAGGAGCCCATGAAGCACCTCCGTTGGTGCTTTTAAATATCCCCAATCCGGGGGCATCGCCCGCATCGCGGTCGCCGGTACCGATCAGAATATTGTCAGGATTGGCAAAATCAACGATAATTGCTGAAACTCCCAGCGTGGGCATGGTATCTGTTGAGGTAGCCCAGGTGTTTCCGGCATCTGACGATTGCCAGAATCCGCCCGAAGGGGCGCCAACATATATTTTATTCGGGTCGGTGGGATGAAATGCCACAACATTGAGCCTGCCCAGTCCCAAGTAACCGGCCGGTCCGGGTGCCGGTATTTGAGAAGGACCCAGATTGACCCAGGAACCGCTGGTCGAACGGGTTTTATTTTCAAACGCGCTGTAGGCATTGAATGTTGCATCCGGAGCAATCCGGCTGCCATCAGCATTTACCCTGTTCTGCATCATGTATTCCCACCTTTTGAATACCTTCCAGCCGGAACCTTTGGTGATTTTCCTGTCTTTCCAATAGATGTTGAAGGCGCGCTGGGTCTGGAAAAAATTGGCATCCTGGTCCTGCATCATCTGGATCCAATAGGGAAAGGTTGCAGTATCATTGCCTGATTGACTGGTCGTATTCTGCGTTCTTCCAGCCATAACAAAAAGCAATAACCCGGCAATCAGGAGTAGTGTTTTTTTCATTTATTTATGTGGGTATTGAAGACTGCAAAGGTAATTATAAAACTTCAGTTCAGGTTAAATAACCCATAAAGCAATCTGCTTTTGTTTAATTTTGCCGACGTTTTATTGGCATTTGCCTTAACTATGAATGACCATTCAGATAACCGTAACGCGGAAATAAAAATAAATGCATGTTACCATTGTGGGGAGGATTGCGGTACAGTGCCCATCACCCTGAACGAAAAACGATTTTGCTGCAATGGGTGCAAAACGGTTTATGAGATTCTAAGCCAGAGCAATGCTTGTGAATACTATGGGTTTGAATCACACCCGGGCCTGAAGGGTGGCATCAGTGAAGTAGGCAGTCGCTATGCCTACCTTGACAACGAAGAGATCCGCCGCGAATTGCTTGAATTTTCAGAAGATGGCGTGAGCAAAGTCAAATTGTTCATCCCTGTCATTCATTGCAGCTCTTGCATCTGGCTGTTGGAGAATCTGCAACGTCTGCATGCCGGGGTCATGCATTCAACGGTGAATTTTGTTAAAAAAGAGGTTGTCATTACATTTCATGATACCACGATTTCCCTTCGTCAATTGGTTGAATTGTTGGTCTCTGTCAACTATATTCCGCAGCTGACCCTTGACACGCTTCAGAAAGGAGCGCAGCGCAAAATCAACAGGGGAATCTATTATCGTTTGGGTGTCGCCGGATTTTGCTTCGGGAACATCATGCTATTTAGTTTCCCGGCCTATCTCAGTGTGAATGATGCGGTGGAAAATTTGTTGCGGCATAATTTCGGCTTGTTGAATATCCTGTTTGGTATTCCTGTGGCCTTTTACTCCGGGTCAGTTTTTATTGTTTCTGCCTATAAAGGATTGAAAAAGAAATTCATCAGTATTGATGTACCCATTGCTGTAGGGATACTTGTCCTTTTTTTCAGGAGCGCATACGAGATCATATCCGGAACGGGCCCTGGATTCATGGATTCAATGGCAGGCCTCGTTTTTTTTCTATCCATCGGGCGCTGGTACCAGGATAAAACCTACCAGGCGCTCTCCTTTGAGCGGGATTATCGTTCCTACTTTCCTGTGGCGGTCACCATCGTTTCTGATGCAGGAACTGAGTCGATCATCCCGATCAAAAATCTGAAAACCGGCATGCGCATCCTGGTAAGGAACCAGGAACTCGTGCCGGCCGATGCCTTGCTGGTCAGGGGAGACGGCTCTGTAGATTACAGCTTCATTACAGGAGAGTCGGCGCTGGTGCCGAAAAAGGAGGGAGATCGTATCTTTGCCGGCGGGCGCCAGGTGGGCGCCTCCATCGAACTCATCGTGGAACATGAAGTCGCACAAAGCCGCCTCACCGAATTGTGGAATCAGGATATCTCGGGCGGAGAAAAGCAAACCAGATGGGATTCTGTTCTGGATGTCATCAGCCGATATTTTACCTTGGTGATTCTTATACTTTCTACGGTTTCAGGTATTTTTTGGTGGTACTACAATCCCTCCATGGCATTTCTTGTGATTACTTCTATACTGATCGTGGCTTGTCCCTGTGCGCTTGCCATGACCTACCCGTTTTCTCTGGGTGGCGCCATGCGTGTTTTTGGCAGGAACAACTTTTATCTCAAGCGAACCGGGGTCGTTGAAGCGCTTTCGAAAATTGATACCATCGTGTTTGATAAAACAGGAACCATTACACGAAATGATGGGTTGGGAACCGATTTTAGTTCACTTTCAGCTTCTCAGGAGCAACTGCATTGCATTTCCTCGTTGGTCCGCCACTCCACGCATCCTTCCAGTGTGGCTATATACAGGCAGTTACAAGGTTTTAATGCACGCGCGGTGACTGGTTTTCGCGAAGTTCCTGCCCAGGGTATTGAAGGATTTGTTCAGGGCCACTTCCTGAGAATCGGTTCGGAGAAATTTGTAGCGGGTTCGGTTGCCCCTGTAGCCACAGGTGGCCGGGTTTTTATCTCCATCGATGAAGCGCTGGTTGGGTTTGTGGGGATAAGCAATCAATACCGCGAAGGGATGAAGGAGGTTCTTGCAGAACTTTCGCAACGATATGAGCTGCACCTGCTTTCAGGGGATAATGATGCAGAACGGGATAACCTACTCGCTTTTTTCCCATCCAAAGAACATCTGCACTTTAATAAATCACCCCGGGAAAAGCTCGATTACGTTCGCGATCTGAAGAATTCAGGCAGGAGGGTGCTGATGATCGGCGATGGCCTGAACGATGCCGGCGCCTTGCGTGAAAGCGATTGCGGGATTTCCATTGCTGACGACATCTATCATTTCTCTCCCGCCTGTGATGCCATATTGGAGTCGGGACAATTCCGTCACCTTCCCGATTTTCTCAAATTCAGCCGCACCAGCATGCGCATTGTTTTCATCAGCATGATCCTCTCGTTTTTATACAATGTTGTCGGATTAAGCTTCGCCATCAGCGGCAATTTATCGCCGGTTGTCTCCGCCATCCTGATGCCCCTGAGCTCCGTAACAATTGTCGCTTTTGTTACGGTATCTATATTTCTATCAGCTGGTTATAGTAAATTTGAAGTTAAATAGTGAATTTAGACCAAATATAAATATCTATAAAAGTCTATATTTCATTGGTGGTATTTTGGAAATTAGATACTTTAATCTTTATTTTGCCACCAGGTGGAATAATATGAGTGTAATCCTTGTCCTTGTAGCTTTCAGTGTGGTGCTTGCCGGAGGTTTTCTGGCAGCCTTTTTCTGGTCCGTACGCAATGGTCAATATGATGATACCTACAGCGCTTCAGTCCGGATTCTTTTTGATGATGACAAGCCCGTTGAAGCGACAAATACCCAGTCCACAACCACCAAACCGTTGGAAGAACATTCACCAAACCAATAGCATATGGAAAATCAGACATTTTACTATGACAACAAAATTGTAAAAAACTTTGCCTACGCTACGCTCTTCTGGGGTGTGGTTGGCATGGTTGTCGGACTTTTACTGGCATTACAATTCATCTGGCCCTCGCTTTCATTTGGTATCCCATATACCACCTTTGGCCGGATCCGTCCAATCCATACGAATGCGGTTATCTTTGCATTTGTCGGAAATGGGATGTTTACCGGGATCTACTATTCCCTGCAACGACTTTGTAAGGCACGGATGTTCAATGACATACTCAGCAAGATTAACTTCTGGGGCTGGCAATTGATCATCGTTTTGGCTGCGCTTACCTTTATCTTTGGTATCACCACCGGTAAGGAATATGCAGAGCTGGAATGGCCGGTCGATATTCTTGTGGCCGTTATCTGGATAGTTTTTGGCTGGAATATGATCGGAACGATCATTAAGCGGCGAACAGCGCATATCTATGTCGCAATCTGGTTTTACATTGCCACCTTCATCACAATTGCAGTGTTGCATGTTACCAACAGTCTGGCCATCCCCGTCGGACTTTTTAAAAGTTATCCCATTTATGCCGGAGTACAGGATGCATTGGTTCAATGGTGGTATGGCCACAATGCGGTGGCGTTTTTCCTGACCACTCCGTTTCTCGGGCTGATGTATTACTTCCTGCCGAAGGCTGCCAATCGCCCCATTTATTCCTATAAGCTCTCCATCGTCCATTTCTGGGCATTGATCTTCCTCTATATCTGGGCCGGTCCGCACCATCTGCTCTATAGCGCCTTACCTGACTGGGCCCAATCATTGGGTGTGGTGTTTTCTGTCATGCTTATCGCTCCATCCTGGGGTGGTATGGTCAATGGACTTCTTACCCTCCGCGGCGCCTGGGATCGTGTTCGTGAGGACCCAGTATTAAAATTCATGGTTGTTGCTGTCACAGCTTATGGAATGTCAACCTTCGAAGGTCCGCTGATGTCGACCAAAACAGTGAATGCCATCTCGCATTTTACCGACTGGACCGTGGGACATGCGCACATCGGCGCCCTCGGATGGAATGGCTTCTTAACCTTTGCAGTACTTTATTACTTGATTCCCAGGATTTTTCAGACACAACTCTTTTCAAGGAAAATGGCCAATCTCCATTTCTGGATCGGCACCCTCGGTATCATTTTCTACGCAGTCCCTTTGTACTGGGGCGCCATTACCCAGGCCTCCATGTGGAAAGAATTCACTGCCGATGGCTTCCTGAAATATCCGAACTTCCTTGAAACAGTTACACAGCTCCAGCCCATGTACGCTGCACGTGCAGTAGGAGGGGCATTGTATATCACCGGCGTCGTAATTGGTGTATATAACCTGATCCTGACCATCAAAGCCGGGAAACTCCTGCCCGAAGAGGCCGCTTCAGCACCTGCACTTGTCAGTACCGAAAGCAAGCGCGGCTCCGGCGAAGGCATTCACCGCTGGCTGGAACGTAAGCCGGTTCAGTTCACCATCATCGCCCTTGTTGTCGTGCTTATCGGAGGCCTGATTGAAATCGTTCCTTTGTACCTGATTAAAACCAACATTCCCACCATTGCAAGTGTAAAACCGTATACACCGCTTGAATTGCAGGGCCGCGATATTTATGTTCGCGAAGGTTGCTATACCTGCCATTCACAACAAGTTCGTCCGTTCAGGTCTGAAACCGAACGCTATGGTGAATATGCCAAAGCTGGTGAGTATGTGTATGACCATCCTTTTCAATGGGGTTCAAAGCGCAATGGTCCTGACTTATCGCGTGAGGGAGTCGTAGGCGGCCGCCAGTACCGGCCCAATTCATGGCACTATACCCATATGCTGAATCCACAGCAGTTAAATGCCCAGTCGATCATGCCGGTTTACAGCTGGCTGATTAAGGATGACCTCGATTTATCCACCACAGCCAAGAAAATTCGCGTCATGCAATTTCTCGGCGTGCCCTATCCGCAGGGATACGATAAAATTGCCAATGACGAGCTCATGATTCAGGCCAGGGGCATTGCCGATGACCTGAAGAGTCAGGGCTTCCAGGTTGAACCTACCAAGGAGATTATCGCCATGATTGCATACCTGCAGAGGTTGGGCAAGGATGTTCATGCTGCCGGTTCGTCGCCTGCAACCATCACTGGTAAATAATTTCAGCCATGTTACGTGACATTTTTAAATCGGTCGGGGGCATTGAAGGCTATGGATTGGTCTCCATGATCATTTTCGTGGTTTTCTTTGCCCTGCTGACGCTCCACACGCTCTCGCTCAAAAAAAAGGAGGTAGAGGATTACAGCCGCATGCCCCTGGACGATTTTTCAAAGGAATCAGATGAAAGTCAAGATATTTAAAAATATTTTCTATGAAAATAAATAATCAGAAAACCGTTGAAAAGGATGAACTGACTGGTGATAAACTGCTGTCAGGACACGAAAGTGATAATATCCGTGAATTGGATAACAGCTTGCCGAAATGGTGGGTGTGGTTGTTTATCCTCACCATTGTATTTTCGGTGATCTACATCTTTGTATTCGATGTGATCAAAGTAGCGCCCTACCAGCAGGATGAATGGAAAAATGAGATGGCTGCGGCAGGTACGAATGCCTCCGGACAGACTTCACTGGTTGCCGATACAACACTTATTGCCCTGTCTGATGCTCCAAGCCTTGAAGCAGGCAAGGAAATTTGGCTAAAGCAATGCAAAGTCTGTCATCTGGAGGGAGGACAGGGACTTGTAGGCCCAAACCTTACCGATAATTTTTCTATCTATGGTTGTAAATATGGCAACTTGGTTCATATTACCACCGTCGGAGCCCCGGAAAAAGGAATGATCTCCTGGAAAACACAGCTTTCTGAAACCCAGATCAAACAGGTATCCAGCTACGTTGTGACGCTGCAAGGAACTACCCCTCCAAATCCGAAAGCGCCACAGGGTGAACCGTGCAAGTAATATGCAAAAACAGGATGATTCTTCCGAACGCTTTCGCGACAGACTATACACGATCGACGAAAGCGGCAAACGACTTTGGGTATTTGCCAAAAAGCCAAAAGGGACGCTGACGACTGCCAGGAATATCACCGGCATTTTGCTGCTGATATTCTTTTTTAGCGCTCCCTTCATCATCGTCAACGGGCAACAACTCCTGCTGTTTGATTTTTTTCACAGGACATTTGTCATTTTTGGCGTTCAGTTCTGGCCCCAGGATTTCAACCTGTTTTTTGTCGGGATGATAGCCATGATGGTATTCATAATCCTGTTTACCGTAACCTATGGCCGGATATGGTGCGGATGGGCCTGCCCTCAAACCGTCTTCATGGAGGTAATCTTCAGGCGAATCGAATACTGGATTGACGGAGATGCACACCATCAGAGGGAGCTCGATTCCCGGCCCTGGGATATGAATAAGATCTTCCGGAGGGTGTTGAAGCACGGAATATTCTATCTGATATCATTCGTCATCAGCAACTATTTCCTGATGTACATCATCGGATCACCTGCATGGTTCCAACTCGTTACAGAAAGTCCGGCCGGTCATGTGGCCGGATTGTCAGGGATGGCCCTTTTTTCATTTATTTTCTATTTCATCTTCTCCTGGTTCAGGGAGCAGGTTTGCACCATTGTGTGCCCCTATGGCCGTTTGCAGGGAGTTTTGCTTGACCGTGAAACAGTCGTCATCAGCTATGATTATTTCCGTGGAGAGGAGCGTGGATTGCTCAGAAAAAGCGAAAACCGGAAAGAGACAGAAAAAGGGGACTGCATTGACTGCAATCAATGTGTGGTCGTATGTCCCACAGGAGTTGATATACGCAACGGAACGCAGCTTGAGTGCATCAATTGTGCCTGTTGTATCGACGCCTGCAACGACATGATGAGAAAAGTTGGTTTTAAACCCGGACTGATACGCTATGCATCAGAAAAGATGATTACCGACAAACGGCCCTGGCACTTTACCATACGTTCTGCTGGCTATACCGTTGTTCTGTCACTACTGCTGGTAGCACTATCCTATCTTCTTATTTCGCGTAACCCGGTTGAGGCAACAGTTCTTCGTTCACCTGGCATGTTATTCCAGGAGCAGGAGGGTGGAAAGATCAGCAATTTGTACAGCGCGAAAGTGGTGAATAAAACAGAACATGATATACCGCTGGAGATCCGGCTTTTGTCAAAGCAGGGAGAGGTCAGGATCATTGGCAATGCCCCGGTGATTAAAAAACAATCCCTGGGGGAGGTTGTGTTTTTTATTCTGATAGATCGCAATAAACTCACCGGCAGCAAGACTGAATTGGAAATTGGGGTGTTTTCAGAAGGGAAAAAACTCGATCAGACACGGGCAACTTTTGTTGGCCCTGAAAAATAGTATGATATGAAATGGAATTGGGGAACCGGAATATTTATGGTGATTGTCCTGTTTATCGGAGCGTGCGTGGCATTCATCATCTACACGCAAAACCACAAATGGAGCCTTGTTGAGGAGGATTATTACCCAAAGGAACTTCGCCATGAGGAAAAGCTGGTTAAGATTCGCAATGCCAACGGCTTGTCTGAACCATTGCACATCAATCTTGATAAAACGAACCTGATATTACATTTCCCTGTTGATTTCAGGGGGAAGGAAATCAAAGGAAAAATTACCATCTATCGGCCATCGGATGAAAAACTCGATGTGATTCTGCCTGTGGGGATTGATACATCCCTGACCCAGCTCATCCCAAGGCATACACTCACCCAGGGCCGTTATGTGGTCATGGTTGACTGGACCTCGGCGGGCAAGGATTATTTTAAAGAACAAGATATTTTTATACCCTGAGATGGATTTTTTACAACCGTTGATTATTGGTTTTCTGGGTAGTTTTCACTGTATGGGGATGTGCGGCCCCATTGCATTATCGCTTCCCCTAAAGCAGAATTCATGGATGACCAGGGTCATCAGCGGGATACTCTATAATCTGGGTCGGGTGATAACCTATATTTTTCTTGGGCTGATCTTTGGTCTCCTTGGATTCGGCATCCACATATGGGGTTTCCAGCAGTGGGTTTCCATAGGAGCAGGAACGATCATGATCCTGAGTATTGCATTTCCCGTGCTTTTTCACGGATCGAAGGTCACCGGAATTTTCGATCGTCTTTTTTCCGGCTTTAAATCATATTTTGGACGCTTCTTTGGTCTACGCACGTACATGTCTATATGGATCATCGGATTGATGAATGGCTTGCTGCCATGCGGGTTGGTATACATTGCCCTGGCCGGTGCATTGGTTTCAACCAGCCCGGTTGATGGGGCGGTCTATATGATGATTTTCGGGCTGGGAACCATTCCGGCATTGCTCCTCCTTTCGCTTATGGGCCATGTGATCAGCATTGCCTTTCGACGCCGTGTTCAGGTGTTCCTTCCGTTTTTGATCCTGCTGATCGGCATGTTGTTCGTTCTCCGTGGTATGAACCTTGGAATTCCATATATCAGTCCTAAAATGGAAAATTCGCAGCAACAGAGAGAAGAATTTCAAAAACCCAAATGTTGCCCTTGAAGTTATCAATGAATTGCTAATTTTGTAATCAGAAATCATCCTATTTAAACACTAAAACCAAAATCCTATGAAAAAATCTGCAATTATCCTGATTTCACTGTTTGCTGTCACCTTCATGATGACCTCGTGCGGTGGTGGAAGCCAGCCTTCATCAGAACAAACGGAGGTGAAGGCGACCGGCCCCTACGCTGACCTTCCTGCCGACATCCAGGCCATGATGCCCCGTGGTGAGGAATTATACAAAACCAAATGTGTGGTTTGCCATCAGGCAACAGGTTTGGGTATCGAAAATGTATTCCCACCTCTTTCAAAGGCCGATTATCTTCTTGCAGATAAAGTAAGGGCAGTAGCCCAAACACTCAACGGATCTAAGGTTGAGATGATCGTGAACGGTAAAAAGTACAATCAGGAAATGGTACCCCAGGTCGATACCAAGGAGGATGCCGTTGCCGTGATCAATTATGTGCTGAATAACCTTGGCAACAAGGATGGTTTTGTGACAATGGAAGAAGTTTCAAGTCTGGTGATCAAGCCACGTCCGGCACCTGCTACGGCCAAATAATCTGACTTCAGCTACCAGCTGCCGCCTGCTCCGCCGCCACCAAAACTTCCACCTCCGAATCCGCCAAATCCGCCGCCGCCGCCGCCGCCAAATCCACCGCCGCCGCCGCTGAAATCACTCCAGGATCCACTGTGGCCGCGGCCCATCGATCCCAGTAAGAAGAAGGCAGTCCAAAACGGCAGACTTTTGCCGACTGACGTTCCACGGGCACGGCTGCCGCGGATCAAAGTGAACACAACGGCCATGATGATGATGGGGATGAGAAGCCCGTATGGACTTGATTTCTTGTCTTTGCGCTTTGCATACTGGTCGGCCGTATATTCGCCCTTTGCAAGGGAGATCATAGCAGTTGTGGCCGCATCAATGCCAGCATAGTAGTTGCCGCTGCTGAAATTCGGGATCATTTCGTTGGTGACAATGCGCTTTGCCAGCGCATCTGGGATAACCCCTTCGAGACCGTAGCCGGTCTGAATGCAGGTTTCTCCCTTATCATTCGGATATTTGGGCTTTACCAGTACAACGGCTCCATTGTTTCTCCCTTTTTGCCCGACGCCCCAACTCATGCCAATTTTATAGGCAAAGTCATTCTTGTCAAAACCGTTGAGTGATTTCACGATGACCACAACGATTTGTGTGGATGAAGAATCATTGAAGCGCACCAGCTTCTGCTCAAGACGTTGGATTTCATCACCGGATAAGACTCCTGCAAAATCATTCACCAGTCTTGGCGGATCAGGCCTTGCAGGAATATCCTGCCCGGCCAAAGGCGAAAATCCGGCAAGGATCATTAACGCCAAAAAAGAAACAATAAAACGCTTATATCCGCTCATAATTTTTTTCCTCCTCCCCGCGTCACGTGTCACGCGTCACGCGTCACGTGTCACGCTGTTAATCTTTCCCAAACGAAATTTCATCGGTCAGTTCATTGACATCATTTTTCTGGCGCGGAAAATGACTCTTCAGCTGCAATCCGGCGTTGTTGATGGCTTCTACCAATCCATCAGCGAATCGTCCTTCCCTGAAATGGTTGAGCATCTTTGCTTTGATGTCGTCCCAGAAATTTTCGGGTACCACCTTGTGAATACCGCTGTCGCCAATGATGGCAAAACGGCGGTTTTTCACCGCCAGGTAAATTAAGACGCCGTTCCTCAGTTCGGTCTTATTCATTTCAAGATGCTTGAAAATAAAGGCAGCCCGGTCCATGACATCACCCGTGAAGTTGTTCTCCATATGCACCCGGATTTCTCCTGATGTATCCAACTCGGCATTCATGATGGCCATTTGAATCTCCTCTTTTTCCTGTTTCGAGAAAAAATCAATTGCAGCGGTACCCATGGGTTCCAAAGTTTAAATGTGATTAGAACTGAACCGTTGGTGCTTTTTCTGCTCCGGCCGTGGCCTGGAAATAGGCCTTCTTCTGGAACCCAAACATGCCTGCAAACATACTGTTGGGGAAACGGCGCAGATAGGTATTGTAGGCCTGGGCCGATTCGTTGAACTTCATACGCTCAACACTGATCCTGTTTTCGGTACCCTCAAGCTGAGCCTGTAGCTCTAAAAAATTCTGCGTGGCTTTGAGCTCTGGATATTTCTCAACAACAACCATCAACCTGCCAAGGGCGGAACTCACCCCATTCTGTGCTTCCTGAAACTTCTGCAAGGATCCCTCATCCAGATTTTTAGGATTGATCTGAACACTGGTAGCCTTTGCACGGGCCTCAATCACAGCCGTAAGCGTCTGCTGCTCAAAATTGGCAACGCCTTTAACCGTATTGACGAGGTTAGGAATCAGGTCGAGCCTGCGCTGATAAACGTTCTCCACATTGGCCCAGGCCTGGTTTACACCCTCTTCCTTGGTGACCAAATTGTTGTTGATCCCTGTTATCCATGACACCATGAGAAGGATGACTCCGACAACGACAATCAATATAATCCAACCTTTACTTAGTTTCATAATTCAATTTTTTAAGGTTAATTTTTGCTAAGTTATTAATAATAAAATACAAAGATAAATAATCATAATTTGACACGCGCCATTCGTCACGCGTCACTTGTCATTCGTCATTTGCTCTGTGCTGCGCCTGATGAAATCGGCCAGATCTTTCCCTTTCAGCATATTCTGCGCCAGCAGGGCCAGGTCAAAAAGATGCTTGATGGTACCCTCCTGTTTTTCGCTTTCGGTCTCCAAAAGCAATTTTCCGACCAGGGGATTGTTCGCGTTGATTACCAGGTTGTAATTCTCTGGCATCTCTCCCATAAAGCCATATCCACCGCCACCTCCGAGGGCCGACATGTCCTTCATGCGCCGCATAAACTCGTTCTGGGTAATCTGAATGGGCGATTCCTTTTCGCTCAGACTTTCAAAAACAACTGTGAATTTTTTGGCGTCAATCTGCTTTTCAATTATTTCTTTGATCGACTTCTGCTGATCGTCATTGAGTTTCGATGGTAAAGCATCCTCCTTCTTGATCAACTTGTCAACGGTATCGGAATCAACCCGGGTGAACCTTGTCTTCTCTAGCTTCTGCTCCAGGGTGTTAATGAAATGTGCCTCCAGGATGCCATCCATCAGTAAAACATCATAACCCCGCTCCTTGACGTTTTCGATAAAACTGTATTGTTCATGCTGGTTGGTCGCATAAAGATAAATGAGCTGGCCATCTTTGTCCTTCTGAGCCGGTTTAACCAGTTTTTCGTACTCCTCAAAGGTGTAATATTTGCTGTCAACATTTTTTAGCAGGCAGAATTTCTTGGCGCGATCGTAAAATTCAGGCTGAGAGATAACTCCATATTCGATAAATACCTTGATGTCATCCCATTTGGCTTCAAAGTCAGGACGGGAATCCTTGAACAACGACTCCAGTTTATCAGCCACTTTCTTGGTGATATGGTTAGAGATTTTTTTTACATTGGGATCGCTCTGCAAATAGCTGCGCGAAACATTCAATGGGATATCAGGTGAGTCGATCACACCATGCAACAATGTCAGAAAGTCAGGAACAATACCTTCGACCGAATCGGTCACAAAAACCTGGTTGCAGTATAACTGGATCTTGTCTTTTTGAACCTCCAGGTTTCGCTTGACCTTCGGAAAATAGAGTATGCCGGTCAGGTTGAATGGATAATCCACGTTCAAATGAATCCAGAAAAGCGGTTCATCAAACGAGAACGGGTAAAGTTCCCTGTAGAAGTTCTTATAATCCTCGTCTTTCAGATCAACTGGTTTCTTTTTCCAGATAGGATCCGTATTGTTGATGATCCGCGGTTTTTCTACCTCTACATGCTTGTCATTGCCATCCTTGTCCTTTTCGCCTTCAACTTTCTCCCAGGTTTTTTCATTTCCGAAACGGATGGGTACGGGTAGAAACTTGCAGTATTTTTTAAGAATCCCCAGCAGGGTGTTTTCTTCAAGATATTCTTTCGACTCATCCGAAATATGGAGAATCACCTCTGTTCCACGGTCAACCTTGTCGCATTCATCCATGGTATAGTCAGGACTGCCGTCGCATTCCCAATGAACACCGGCTGTTTCACCCTTTTTCTGATAGGTCTTGGTGAAAAGTTCAACCTGGTCTGAAACCATGAAACTGGAATAAAATCCCAAACCAAAATGGCCAATGATGGCATTCATCTCTGATTCTGATTTTGTTTTGAATTTCTTGATAAACTCTTCGGCACTGGAGAATGCAATCTGGTTAATATATTTGTCTACTTCAACAGAGGTCATTCCAATACCCTTGTCTTTTATGGATATGGTTTTTTTCTTTTTATCCAAAGTTACTTCAATGGTCAGATCACTCATGTCGCCATTGAATTTTCCAAGATTTGCAAGGGTTTTAAGCTTCTGCGTTGCATCTACGGCATTGGAGATTAACTCACGCAGGAATATTTCATGCTCCGAGTAAAGAAATTTCTTGATGATCGGAAAAATGTTTTCAGTCTGAACGTTTATTTTGCCTTTTTGCATAGTTGATTGTGTTTAATTTGCTGACAAGGGTTTATCAAAACAGGTGCCAATTGAAAGATCCTGACAAAATGACAAAGGGCCGCATGATACACATGCAGCCCTTGATAAAATAGTGCTTTGGTAAGACTAACTCTGGTTCATCATCAGGAATACCAGTGAAACAACAACGACGGTGTTGACAATAAAAAATCCAATGGTTCCAAGTGTGAACATCGAGTAATTCCTTGATTGTAGTTCTTTTGTATTCATGGCATTTATGATTTACGCTACAATATTATCTCTTTATCACCTTGAAGTCAACCATCAATAAGTAAGTGTCGATTGTTTTTTAGTAAGTGTGATTATTTCTTGACTTTTGTGACCTGTTTTGCATGGCTGGGCAGCATGGGTGATTTTTTTTTAACTTTTCGATTTACGTGAGGAAAATTACTATTTTTACCATGTCCTTCAACTTGGAACACAAACTAAAAACTCTTTATTATGAATGAGATAGATTGGAAAAACTTGCCATTCGGTTATTCTAAAACTGATTATAATGTCCGTTGTTACTATAAAGATGGAAAATGGGGTGAATTGGAGGTTTCTGATTCTGAATTCATCACGATGCACATGGCTGCAACCTGTCTTCATTATGGTCAGGAGGCCTTTGAAGGATTAAAAGCATTTACCGGAATTGACGGGAAGGTCAGGATTTTTCGATTGGAAGAAAATGCAAAACGAATGATTCGTTCTGCCAATGGCGTGATGATGGCAGAGGTTCCTGTTGAGCTGTTTCGTGAAGTTGTTTTGAAAGCAGTGAAGCTGAATCTGAAATATGTTCCCCCTTATGGCGAGGGTGCATCGCTCTATATCAGGCCATTGTTAATAGGAACAGGGGCCCAGGTTGGCGTAAAAGCCGCAAAGGAGTATTTGTTCATGGTTTTTGTAGGCCCGGTAGGTCCATATTTTAAAGAGGGATTCAATCCTGTTAAAATGCAGATCGTACGCGATTATGACCGTGCTGCGCCCCTGGGTACCGGCCACATTAAAGTTGGCGGTAATTATGCAGCCAGTCTCAGGGCAGGGGACAGGGCCCACCAGGATGGTTTTGCATCCTGTATTTTCCTTGATGCCCGTGAGAAAAAATATATTGATGAAGCCGGTCCTGCGAATTTTTTCGGAATTAAGGGAAATACCTATGTTACACCTGATTCCTCTTCCATCCTTCCTTCCATCACCAACATGTCCATGCGGGTTTTGGCCGCTGAAATGGGGTTAAAAGTTGAACAGCGCCAGGTTCCGGTGACAGAACTTGAAGAGTTTGATGAAGTGGGTGCTTGTGGTACTGCAGCGGTGATTTCTCCCATCTGCATGATTCATGACCGTGATACCGGGAAAGAGTACAAATATTGTAAAAACGGTCAGGTTGGAGATATTTCACAAAAACTCTACTTCAAACTGAAAGGAATTCAGGAAGGCACGGAGTCTGACATCCATGGCTGGAATACCATTGTGGAGTAAGGTTTTTTTCTTTGAATGATTTTAACCCCTTAACAACTGCTCCATCTCCTGCTGCATCTTCAGGGCCTCTTCCCTGGCTTTCTCTGCAAAATCTTTTCCGGATGAAGCATAAATAATATTCCTGGAGGAATTGACGATTAGCCCGCAATCTTTGGTTAAGCCATACTTTGCCACCTCCTGAAGGCTTCCTCCCTGGGCGCCGACACCGGGAACGAGGAGAAAATGATCCGGGACAATTGAACGGACGTCGGAGAGCAACTCAGCCTTGGTTGCGCCAACAACATACATCATGTTTTCCTTACTTCCCCAAACCTGTGATTTTGAGAGCACGTGCTCAAAAAGCCGACATTCATTGTCTGTGAAAAACTGAAAATCATCTGCACCCTTGTTTGATGTCAGGGCCAGAACGATGATCCATTTTTCAGGGTAGGAGAGGAATGGTTTCACCGAATCTTCACCCATATAAGGCGCAACAGTCACAGCGTCAAAATTCATCCCTGACGATTGAGGATCAAACATGGCTTTGGCATACTGCTGCGATGTATTGCCAATGTCACCGCGCTTCGCATCGGCAATGGAAAACAATTGGCCGGGGTAGGCATTGTTGATGTATGCGATGGTCTTCGTCAGGCTTAGCCAGCCCTTCGTTCCATTGCATTCATAAAAGGCAAAATTGGGCTTGTAGGCAATGGCCAGGTCATGCGTGGCATCAATGATCTCCTTGTTAAACTCGAATACAGGATCATCGTGATCAAGCAAATGACGGGGGATTTTCGCAAGATCAGTATCCAGCCCGATACAGAGAAAGGACTTTTTGGCATGAATGAGGTTGATCAGTGAAGTTCGGTTCATATAAATTAATTACTCCCCGCCTCCTTCAGCCTTTCTGCATTCTCGGCCAGCTGAAGCGCATCGATCAAAGGTTGCACTTCGCCATCCATCACAACAGGCAGATTGTACAGGTTCATGTTAATGCGATGATCGGTTACACGGCTTTGTGCATAATTGTAAGTACGGATTTTGGCTGAACGGTCGCCGGTTGATACCATGGTTTTCCGCTTCTTGGAAATCTCGTCGAGGTACTTCTGGTGCTCCAGCTCATACAGCCTTGTGCGCAAGACCTTCATCGCTTTTTCAAAATTCTTGATCTGAGATTTTTCATCCTGGCAGGAGACGACAATGCCCGATGGAACATGGGTGAGCCTGATGGCGGAATAGGTTGTATTAACAGACTGTCCGCCGGGACCGGAGGAACAAAAGGTATCTTTGCGTACATCCGATTGTTTGATCTCAACATCAAATTCGTCAGCTTCTGGTAAAACCGCCACAGTGGCGGCAGATGTGTGCACGCGCCCCTGGGTTTCCGTTTGCGGAACACGCTGCACACGGTGAACGCCTGATTCGTACTTCATAAGGCCGTAAACATTATCTCCCATGATGTTGAAGATGATCTCCTTGAAACCGCCCATCGTACCTTCGGTAAAATCAACCAGTTCCAGCTTCCAGCGTTTGCTTTCCGCATATTTGCTGTACATGCGGTAGAGATCGCCTGCAAAAATACTGGCCTCATCACCACCGGTGCCCGCACGGATCTCGATCACAGCATTCTTGCCATCCTCGGGATCAGCCGGAATCAACATCATCCTGATATCTTCCTCCAGTTTATCCTTTTCTGCCGAGAGGGTATTAAATTCCTCTTTGGCCATGCTCCGGAATTCTTCATCCTTCTCATTGTGGATGATCTCCTTGGCATGATCTATATTGGAGAGTATGCTCTTATACACTTCAAATGCCTGCATGATGGGCTCAAGCTCTTTGTAATCCTTGTTGAGTTTGATGTAATTCTTCATATCACGCATCACCGACGGATCATTCATCTGTTCCTGAATGCTGTCGTAACGTACTTTTATGGCCTCTAATTTATCTAACATAGGTAAAATTGAAATTGGGTGCAAAGGTAACCAATTCTCAGGGAATTCATATCAGGTGAAGCTAATACCTGTATTCCCCGAATTCTGACTGAATGGTGAGTTGTCTCCCCTCCGAATCTTCGCAACGGCCAATGATTTGCGCATCAATGCCAAATTCGGCAGAAATATCCATGATAGGCTGAGCAACGCTTTCTGACACATAAAACTCAAGCCGGTGACCCATATTGAAAACTTTGTACATCTCCTGCCACGATGTCCCGGATTCACGCTGTATGAGCCTGAAGAGGGGAGGTGCAGGGAACAAGTTGTCTTTAATGATCAGCAGGTTGTCAATAAAATGCAGCACCTTGGTTTGCCCGCCTCCGCTGCAGTGAACCATTCCATGGATCTGGTCCCGGTAATCCCCGAAAATTTTCCTCACAACAGGGGCGTAGGTACGCGTGGGCGAAAGGATGAGTTTTCCGATGTCAACGCCGCCTACCTCCGATGAATCGGTGAGTTTTTTCGTGCCCATATAAACCAACTCCGCCGGCAGATGGTCGTCGAAACTTTCCGGATAGCGCGATTGATATAATTTTTCAAGGACATCATGCCGGGCAGATGTAAGTCCGTTACTTCCCATTCCGCCATTGTAAGTGGTCTCATAACGCGATTGACCTGAAGATGAAAGCCCGACAATCACATCCCCGGCCCTGATCCGGCCATTGTCGATGACCTGGGTTCGTTTCATCCGGCATGTGACGGTCGAATCCACAATGATGGTCCTTACCAGATCACCAACATCAGCCGTTTCACCACCCGTTGACCAGATACCGATACCCCATTTTCGCATCTCTGCAAGGAATTCTTCAGTTCCCTGGATGATCTCTGAAATAACCTCTCCCGGGATCAGGTTCTTGTTCCTTCCAATCGTGGAGGAGATAAGGATGTTGTCCGTGGCTCCTACGCAAAGCAGATCGTCTAAATTCATCACGATGGCATCCTGCGCAATCCCTCGCCAAACTTTGATGTCACCCGTTTCTTTCCAATAAAGGTACGCCAGTGAAGATTTGGTGCCGGCGCCATCGGCATGCATGACATTGCACCAGTTTTGATCTCCTCCGAGCAGATCGGGGACAATTTTACAAAATGCATTCGGAAACAACCCCCTGTCGAGATTCTTTATTGCTGCATGTACATCTTCTTTGGATGAGGAGACGCCGCGCTGCTCATATCGGGAGGGCTTGCTCATTCGAAGATAATCTCGCCATTTGCATCATCGATGCTATACTTCCCAAACTTCTTCAGGGTCGTATCCCCGAAATGAAGCGAACCGATTTTTTTATTCACGGTTGCCTTTAAATCCTTCACGGTATTCTTGCCGATCCGGATCTCTTTTATGGTGAGGACAGCCTTATCAGCCACGGTACCTTCGCCGATAATTTTTGTTGCATCCCCTTCAAAGCTGGTTTTATCAATCACGCCGTCTGTCAGGAATTTTAGCGCCAGGACAGGGGAAATATAGAACTCCTTCTCCTTCGAATCAAAGGTAAAGGTTGTTGTAATCCCGCTGATATAGCATGTTCCCTGGTATGAACCATCTTTCGTCTTGGTCACTGCAACATTGTCCTCTTCCGGGTTCACGACCACTTCAATTTTAGTTGGTGGAACAGCTTTGGACACCTTGGTTTTGGGTACATAGTCATTTCTGAGGATTGAGAACTCGGTACGGCGGTTCAATTGATGTGCAGCCTCCTTGACATTGGTCCCCTGGAGGAGGTTAATCACTGAATCGTTAAGCAGGGTCCCTGCATTGAAGGTGTAACCTTCCCGGGTCAAATCTTTTGTCAATGCCCTCGGCACCCGTTCACCATACCCTTTGGCAACAAGGCGGTCTGGATCAATGCCCCTGGAAATCAGATAATCAACAACGCTTTGTGCACGTTTTTGGGATAAAATATCGTTGCGCTCATCACTGTCGCGTGAGTCGGTATGCGAGGCCAACTCAATGACGATGGTCTCGTTGGCATCCAGGGTTTCAATGAGGCCCTGCAGCGAATCGCGGTACTGGGGTTTGAGATCCCACTTCGCCAGGTCATAAAGAATATCGGGCAGTACCACAGGTTTTTTGGGAATGGGTCTTAAGACGAAATTGCGGATGAGGTCTTTGCTTTTTTCTATTCCCACAGTAGTCTCCCGCCCCTTTTCATTGAAATAATCCTTCCGTGTAACAAAAATATCATAGGTGGTATTGACAGAAATTTGCATTTTATTGAACCCATAATGGCCCTTTTCATCCGTTTTATCTTCCAATGCCCTGCCGTTGGTGCCCACGATACTGACTTTCGCCCCTGCAACAGGCTGAAGGGTACGGTCGTCGGTGATGGTGCCTTCGAGGGTGAAATAAACCGGCGGAATCACGAAGGAGTATATATCATCCCGGCCTTTACCGCCCGGACGGTTGGAGGTGAAAAGTCCTTGCTCCGACTCATCGCCATTAAAAACAATCGCAAAGTCATCGGCCGGAGAATTGAGAGGTGATTTCATGTTTTCCGGTGGACTCCATTTACCTGCGATCGTTCCGTTTTTTGTATATTTCGATAAGAATAGATCGAGCCCCCCCATCCCGGGATGCCCGTTCGAAGCAAAATAGAGGAGGCTGTCGTTGCGGATGAATGGAAACAGTTCATCTCCGGTGGTGTTTATATCCGCTCCGAGATTTTGTTTGATATATCTCCCGCCTTTCTTGTCCTTTCTTGCAACCCAGATATCCTTTCCGCCAAAACCGCCCGGCAGGTCAGCCGAGAAGTAGATGCTTTCGTCGGAGGCTACACTGGGGTGTCCCGTTACGGTTGATGAATCGCCCCCAAGGTCAACTTGTTCCGGTTCAGACCAGCTTGTTCCACCCTGTCTGCTTGATTTGAAGATGGCACATCCGTTTTTACGCTGCGCATTGGTAAAGCAACGTGTAAAATAGTAGGAAGAAAACCGTTGGTTAAATTGGCCGACGCCATCATTGGATTTGGAGTTAATCGTTCCCTCCGCATCTGCCAGCAACGGTTTACTCCAGTCGCCCTTGCGATCGACCCTTGAAAGAAAAAGATCAGAAAATCCCAGTCCGGTCCAGTTATCAACATCCCTTCCCTTGGCCCCATTCCGGTCAGAGGTAAATAGAATGGAGCCGAATTTTTTATCGGCATATGCTGCAGCAAATTCGTCTTCCTTGGTATTGAGGAGCTTCTCCCACTTGATGCCATATTTGGAGGGATTGGCAATCCATTCTTTCGCCATCGTACAGGTTTCAATCCCCATCGTTGCCTTGGCATCATTGGGAACCATCTCTTTATAAGCCTGATATTGCTTTATGGCCTCTTCATAATTGCCATTAACCTTAAGCATGTCTGCATAGAAGAGCAGGATCTTTGGGTCATCCTTTACATATTTGGCATTATTTACCAGCCTTTTATACGATGCCTCAGCCTTTTTGGTATTGTTCATCATCCGGTAGCACTCAGCTATGCGAAATGATATGCGGTCACGTTCTCCCTTGTTTTTCTTCACCTTTGAATAGGCTTTTTGATATTTCTCAAGGGCAAGCAGGTACATCTGGTCAGCATAAGCTGCATCAGCAGCCTTGGAAAATTTATTCTGTGCAAATGATCCTGGCGCAGAACCCATGAATATCAGAATCAGGAAGGATAGAATCAGGTAACGCATGTCAATGCAATTTGGATGGCCTATTTTAACGTACAAATATAGATAAAAGTCTGATGAACATGTAAAAAAAATGGCTACCCCTTTCTACTGGGACAGCCATTTTCTGTAAGAATAATAAAAATTATTTGGCTTTGGGTTTTACTGCAATCAACGCTTTCTTTTCTTTACGATGTTGCTGCCAAAGGATGATGTCATAGGCGATGGGCGTGGCAACGAATACAGAAGAATAGGTTCCCACAAGTACCCCGGTGATCAGCGCAAAGGTAAATCCGCGCAACACCTCTCCGCCGAAAATGAAGATGATGACCAATACCACAAGGGTTACACCAGATGTATTGATGGTACGGCCCAGGGTGCTGTTGATAGCTGCATTGATGTTTTGCCCGAGGTCACGCTTCGGATAGAGCGCACGGTATTCCCTGATCCTGTCAAAGATGATAACCGTGTCCATGATCGAATAACCGATGATGGTGAGCAATGCTGCAATGAAGTCCTGTCCGATCTCCATCCCGAATGGAAAGATTCCATGGAACAACGTAAACATGGTGATGATGATCAGCGAATCATGGGCGAGCGAAACAACACCTCCCATACCAAATTGCCAGTTTTTGAAACGGAATGCGATGTATACAAAGATAATGATGAGTGCGAAGAAAACAGCCATGACAGCCTTCCAGATCAGGGAGTAGGAAATGGTCGGGTCGACACGCTGAGAGCTAAGTTCACCAATAATCTTTCCAGGTGCATTCGCTTTAAAGTCGGTAATTGTAATGGGCCTTTTATAAAAACCCTTGACTCCCTCAAAAAGTTTATTTGAAACAATCGAATCCGCTTGCTGGTTCCGTTCATTGATCATGAACTTGGTGGTGATTTTCACCTGGTTCTGCGGTCCGAACGTTTTTACTTCAGGGGCCTCTCCGAACGACTTATTCAGTGATGCACGTACATCAGTGGTAGAAACATTCTGGTCGAACCTCACAATATAGCTACGGCCACCCGTGAAATCAAGACCCATATCCATTCCGCGGACAAAAATACTGATGGCACCGGGGATCAGGACTGCAATGGAGATAATGTACATCTTCCGGCGTAAACCAATGAAATCAATGTTGATATTCTGGAAGAGGTTTTGCGTGTATTTATTTCCCGTGGTGATGGTCATGTTTCTGTCAAGCATCCATTCAAAGACAAGGCGTGCGATAAAAATAGATGAGAACAGGGATAAGAGAAGACCGATGACCAACGTTGTAGCGAATCCTTGTACCGGTCCGGATCCGAAGATATAGAGCACAATACCGGTTAAGATGGTGGTGACGTGACCGTCGATGATAGCCGACAAGGCATGATGGAAACCATCTTTCACGACAAGCCGCATGCCCTTACCCGCTCGCATTTCTTCCCGCATTCGCTCGTAGATGATAACGTTCGAGTCGACCGCCATGGCCAGTGTTAGAACGATACCTGCGATGCCAGGCATGGTAAGAACTGCTCCGATAGAGGCAAGAACACCCATAAGGAAGAAGACGTTTGCAAACAGGGCGACATCGGCCACGTGGCCTGCTCCGTTGTAATACAATGACATATACAGGAGAACCCCGATGAAAGCGATCACAAAGGAGAGTAAACCTGCATTGATGGACTCCTGTCCGAGTGATGGTCCTACTACCTCCTCTGCAACGATACGGGCCGGGGCCGGAAGTTTTCCGGCTTTCAGGATGTTGGCAAGGTCCTGGGCCTCTTCAACGGTCATTTCACCCCCTGAGATGGAGGACATCCCGTTTGGAATTTCACCGTTTACGTTGGGGTAACTGTATACATAACCATCAAGTACGATGGCAACCTGTTTTCCTATATTTTCACCTGTCAGCCGTTTCCAGACACGGGCTCCTTCAGAGTTCATCGACATGGAAACCTCCACGCGTCCGTTTTGATCATAGTCCTGGCGGGCGCTGGTAATTACATCACCACCGAGCGCCGGAGAGCCATCCCGCGAAGTGACCTTCAATGCAACGAGTTCAAGCACATCCGGTGATTCTCCACGGGGTTTAACGGTCCATGCCAGCTTCATGTCGCGGGGGAACATATTCCTGGTCATGCGGAGCATGCTGTTTACACGGGCGGTGTCTTTGATGAACGCACGTCCAACCATGGCGGTTTGACCCGCAACATACTGACCGTTTTTATCCTGGTAAATGGCCGGGTTCAGGTAGGCAAACAATGGATTTTGTTTTGAATATTCTTCAAAGGACTCCTTCTGCTTGGCCATGGTGGCAGTTTTTGAGGTATCCTTGCCCAATTGTTTTAAAAGTGCATTTCCTTTGGATGTATCAGATTTGGCCGTATCAGCCTTTTTAACAGCCTCTGTTTTTGCAGGCTCTTTCTTTTCAGCAAGGGTCTGTTTGGAGGCGATTGCCTTCGCGGCGGCGGCTGTATCTGCTTTCAGGGTACTGTCAGATGGCACGGAATCCTGGTCTGCAGCGAGAATGGAGGTCAGTTTTTTGTTGGCTTCGGCGAAGTATGGCTGAAGCACAGGGAATTGGTAGGTTTCCCAGAATTCAAGTTGGGCTGTGCCTTGCAGGAGTTTACGAACACGTTCCGGATCTTTGATGCCGGGAAGTTCGATCAGGATACGACCGGCAGTCTGCAACCTCTGAATGTTTGGCTGAACTACGCCAAAACGGTCAATACGGGATTTCAGGATCTCATAGGTGCGGTCGATGGCCGCATTGCTCTCCTCACGAATAACTTTAATTACGTCAGCATTGGATGAGTTGTAATTGATTTTATCTTTCAGCTCAACGGTGTTGAATATGGCAGCCAGTTTGGCATTTGGATCAACCTCCTTGAATGATTCGGCAAAGAGATCGACAAAATCACTGGTACTGGTTTTCTCCATTTCGGTGGCTTTTTGGAGGGCCTTGAGAAAGGTGGGATCCTGGTTATATCCTGATAGCGCACGAATCACATCCGGTACCGAAACTGACATGGTCACGTTCATCCCACCCTTCAGGTCGAGACCCAGGTTGATTTCCCGTTCCCGGACCTCCTTCAGGGTGTATTTTTTAACAAGAATGTTATAAACGCCCACATTGGCCATGGAATCGTTGAAATATTCCAGGCGGGATTTGGAAACAGAGTCATAATAATATTCTTCTTTAATGGGATCTCCCTGTGCTTTCTGTTTGGCAAATGCGGTCACCTGTGCTGAATTGGCGTAGTCGTCTGCTTTACCTGAGTAATAATAGCTGATAAAGGTGAATGACAGTTGGAATAAACAGACCAAAGTGAAGATGATCGCGAAAAATTTAACAACGCCTTTGTGTTGCATGAGATTTATTTTTAAATGGATTGTGTTTTTTAGCCTTTTTTTTGAGGGTGCAAAATTATAATATTCCTTGGAAAAAACCAATAGAATAATTCATGAAGTTGAATATGCTTATGAAACATGGATTTATTCAGCGTGCTATTTGCTGAAGGAGATGATTCCGCTGGTTTTTCCGGGCTGTAAACGCATGACACGGAATTGGCGCCATTCATACTCAGGATGATTCTCCAGAACAGATTCATTGTCAGCATTCTTGATCTGAAATGGATCATTGGGGCGCACCAATAGGTTCCTTGTTCCCGGATAGGGGGTTTCGGATATTCGTGTAATCGCAAAATAGCCAATGCTGTCGTTCGGACTCACGGCATCAATCGCTTTTACTGTGCTGCCCGGGGTCACCGTTGTCCATCCCTTTGTTACCCAAAAACCTGTGCTGTCCTTGTGAATATACCTTGCAAAAGCAACATAAACCGTTTCGCGGTGGTTGTTCTGAAACTGGATTTGTGAAAAAGAGGGAATCCCCGCACACAGGAGGATCATTATCATACCCGTTATTCTGCATATTTTCATAAAGCGGATTTTTTTTCAAAGGTATTTATTTTTTTTATCATCGGGGGCAGGTGGTAAATTTGACAGGGGAGTGATCGTGACGCGGTAAGCGGGACGCGCGACTAGAACTCTGGACGCGCGACTAGAACTCTGGACGCGCCATTTCCTGATAGAGTCTTTTCAACATTTTTTGGCCCTTGCTCTTAAATCCGGCTGTCTCTTCATTCAGTCGCCATTCGATCGAATCGGCCAGCTCCTTTTTAAGATCAGGTTCAATTTGCGAAATGCGGTAGAGTAGTTCCATACAGTAAACTTTTGCCGCCACGGCCTCCTTGGGTGAAACAAGCCAATCGAAACAGATCGAAATCAGCGCTCCCAGCTTGTCCCCGGATGGGAGCGGAGATCGTGCAAGCATGTGAAGCGAATGGCGTTTTAAGCCATCATGCGTGAAAACGGGCAGCATCGCGATGATCTGATCTGGATGCGATCCGATCAATTCGGGGCGTTTTTCCGTCACAATATCCAAAACCCATGCAGCCCTGCGGCTGACGGGCTCTTCGTTTCGCAGAAATACAAGAAATAGCGCCTCAACCAATGCCGGCTTTTGGAAAATAAGATCAGCCACCAGATCAGTATTCCTCCTCGACATTTCAAGCATTAACAAATCATCAAAAGATATTATTTCTCCCATATTTTTTCCAAAATTACAAACTGTCCCGGATATTGATATTTTTTTCTCCATGCTTTGATTTTGTGAATGTATTGAATTAACTTTGCGCCCCCAAATTGAATCCAGGTGATTTGGATTGGTTGTTTTTAATTAATCCGGGTGATTTACATTAATTTTATTCCTGATGAAAAATAAATATATTGATCTGATCGAACAAACCTTTGACTTTCCCCAGCAGGAATTTGAAGTGGTTGACAATGAACTTTATTTTCACAAAGTTCCGTTAATGGACATCATTAAACAGTATGGAACTCCCCTCAAGATAAGTTATTTGCCCAAGATCAGTTCGCAGATACAGCGGGCAAAGCGATTGTTCAATGTGGCCATGGCCAAGGTCGACTACAAGGGCGATTATCATTACTGTTACTGCACCAAAAGCTCCCACTTCAGTTTTGTGTTGGAGGAGGTGCTTAAGAATGAAGTACACCTTGAAACATCCTCTGCATTTGATATCAATATCATTGAATCCCTCAATGAGCTGGGAATGTTTAGCAAAGACAGGTTCATCATCTGCAATGGATTCAAACGGCCGATGTATATTGAAAATATCGTAAGCCTTGTGAATAATGGATATACCAATGTGATCCCTGTACTGGATAATATTTTTGAACTGGAAAAAATCGAGCAGGAGATCCAGCATAAAGTGAAACTGGGTATCCGGATTGCATCGGAAGAGGAGCCAAAGTTCGACTTTTATACATCCCGGCTTGGGATACGTTACAATGACATTGTTCCCTACTTTCTCGAAAAAATCAAAGACAACCCGAAGTTTGAACTGAAGATGCTACACTTCTTTATCAATACCGGAATGAAGGACAAGGCCTATTACTGGAATGAATTGACTAAGAGCGTCCAGGTCTATTGTGATTTGAAAAAAATATGTCCCGAACTGACTGCCCTGAACATCGGAGGCGGATTGCCAATTAAGAACTCACTCGATTTCGTATACGATTATGAATATATGGCAGAAGAGATCATTGCACAGATTCAAAGCATATGCGAACGCAATGAAGTGCCTGATCCGGATATCTTTACTGAATTCGGATCATTTACTGTGGGCGAAAGCGGCGCTGTTTTATACTCGATAATTGACCAGAAAAGACAGAACGACCGTGAAATCTGGAACATGATCGACAGTTCATTTATGAACACCCTTCCCGATACGTGGGCCATTAACCAGAAATTCATTTTGCTTGCCATTAATAATTGGGATGGTGAATACGAACGCGTGTTTCTTGGCGGCCTGACCTGCGATAGCGAAGATTTTTACAATGCGGAGGAGCATAGCAATGCCGTTTACCTCCCGAAATTTAATCAGAATGAGCCCCAGTATATCGGGATGTTCCATACAGGCGCTTACCAGGAGGCGATCGGCGGATATGGCGGCATTCAGCATTGCCTTATCCCTGCTCCGAAACATGTTTTGATCGACATTGATGAGGAGACTGAAGAGGTGACAACCAAACTCTGGTCGAAGGAGCAGAGCTTTAAATCGATGCTGAAAATTTTAGGTTACTAAATTAATTTTTCGGTATCCGGCAATGAATCATTATTTTTGAAAAAAAAAACAGCAATGAAAAAGAGCAAAAAATCCATCCTGAAAGAACAGGTTAAACATATTGACATCAAGTCAATCAATTCAACCAAGATCATTGACGCCATGCGCGACATGAGTTTTACGTCAAGGGATACAGCATCCGCAGCAGATATCCTGAATATGATGGTCAAGGATAAAGGCTGTACCATATTCCTCACGCTTGCAGGCAGTACCAGCGCCGGCGGATGCATGCAGGTGTATGTCGACATGGTTAAAAGCAATATGATTGATGCCATTGTTGCCACAGGGGCCTCCATTGTGGATATGGACTTTTTTGAGGCATTGGGTTTCAAGCATTACAAAGGAACGCCCTATGCCGATGATAAAGAACTCCGGGCCAATTACATCGATCGGATTTATGATACCTATATCGATGAGCAGGAACTCCAGAATTGCGATATGACCATCAACAAGATTGCCAATTCGCTTGAGCCCCGCCCATATTCTTCACGGGAATTTATCAGGGAGATGGGAAAATGGCTGGTAAATAATTCAAAGAAGAAAGATTCTCTCGTGCAGGCATGCTACGAACACAATGTCCCTATCTTTTGTCCTGCATTCAGCGACAGCAGCGCAGGATTCGGGCTTGTGAAGCACCAGTGGGATAATCCCAAAAAGCATGTTTCCATTGATTCTGTGAAGGATTTCCTTGAGCTTACAAAAATCAAGATGGCAGCCAAAACGTCCGGATTGTTTATGATTGGGGGAGGGGTGCCGAAAAATTTCGTCCAGGATACGGTGATTTGTGCCGAAGTTCTCGGAAAGGAAGTTCCCATGCACAAATATGCCATTCAGATTACGGTGGCCGATTCACGCGACGGCGCCTGTTCAAGTTCAACCCTCAAAGAGGCTGCAAGCTGGGGCAAAGTCGATACCGTATATGAAAAGATGGTCTATGCCGAGGCAACCAGCGTTCTGCCGCTCATCGTCAGTTATGTTTACCATCAAAACGCATGGAAAAAGCGTAAAAAGTACGAGTGGACAAAGATGCTTGATAAATAGATCAGTTCTTATACCTGATCCATTTCCAGAGTTCCTTATAACTTACCTTCTTGCCGTACATTAAAATGCCGGTACGATATATTTTTCCAGCCAGCCAGGTGGTGCCCAGAAAACCCAGGAGAAGAAGGACCATGGATAGAATAACCTCCAAATAAGGAACGCCGAACGGAATACGGATCATCATGACTACGGGTGAGGTAAGCGGGAAGATGGAAAACCAGAAGGAGACTGGTCCGTCGGGATCCCTGATGATATACTGGGCCATGACGATGGAAAGGATAAGCGGGAGGGTAATGGGCAGCATGAATTGCTGGGTATCAGCTTCACTGTCAACAGCTCCACCTATGGCGGCGAAAAGCGCTGCATACATCAGGTATCCCACTACGAAGAAAAAAAGGAATGCCCCGATCATGACCGGGAAATTAACAGAGCCGATGGCCTCCATTATGCCGCCCATGGGGTTGGCAGATTCATTTGCAGCAGGGGCAGCCTGCGAGATATCGGGGGTCATGCCATGTTTCTGAATCATCATCTGTTCAGCAGCCGATTTTTTAATATCCCCGGAGGTCATGGTCGCGGTAACTGCCGTAACGATGGCAAAGGTAAGCACCACCCAAAGTAGAAACTGGGTCAGGCCAACAAGTCCGACACCGATGATTTTTCCCATCATCAGTTGAAATGGTCTGACCGAAGAGATGATCACCTCAACAATCCTGCTGGTTTTTTCTTCAATCACCCCGCGCATGACCTGCGAGCCGAACATGAAAATAAAGAAATAGATGAGGATGCCGGCAAACATGCCCAGCACCATGTTGATCTCCGTGTAACTTTTTGATTCTGTGCCATCTTCCTCTATTTTTAACGTATTGATATCCACCGATGTTTTTATCGAACGCATCAGGTCATCAACGGAAACAGGTGTTTTGTTGTCTGTCTGCAATTCACGAAGCCTGGCTCCAAGCTTAAGCTCTTCAATTTGCTTGCTCATCACATTCCTGATGTAGGATGTGACATTGATACTTACGCTCTTTTCGGAATAAATAATCGCATTGACAGGAAGGGAGACCTCAGTTTTCGGTATATACAGCAACGCATGATCCCCGCTTTTCGAAAAACCGGATTTGGCGCTCCTTATATCGGATGTAATACCATGGAACTTGATTTCATCGGAATCCTTGAACTTTTCAACGAAGATTCCAGTCTCATCAAGCACGGCCACTTTCTTGGTTTCGTTGGAGCTCGTGGCCAGGTAAATGGGTACGATGATGGTAGCGGCCATGAGCAAGGGGCCGAGGATGGTCATGACGATGAAGGAGCGTTTTCTGACCCTGGTGAGGTATTCCCGCTGGATGATGAGGAAGATCTTTCGCATGTCAGATTTGCATTACAGGTTGGATGGTTTGCTGCGTAACAGCCTGGATAAAGATATCATTCATGTTTGGAATCAGCTCGTTGATGGAATGAATCGTGACGGAAGTCAGCAGGGAACGAATGAGGTCGTTGGGGGTTGCCCCGGCCGGGAGCCTGATTTGGGCATGGCGAAGATCAGCATCACGTTTTTCATCAAGAATCTGGAACGTCTCCGGCAGGATACCCTGAAGCGGACCCTCCCAGGAGTCAAAACTTATTTCGAATGTATTCGTTTTGTACGTTTTTTTAATCTTGCGCATCGCTCCGTCTAAAATCACCTTCGAACGGTCAATGAGCGCAATATCATCGCATAGCTCTTCAACAGAAGCCATGTTGTGTGTGGAAAAGATGATGGTGGCGCCTTTGTCTTTCTGGGCCAGGATCTCCTCCTTGAGCAGGTTGGCATTGATGGGGTCAAACCCGCTGAAGGGCTCATCGAAAATCAGTAGTTTCGGGTCATGGATGATGGTTACCAGAAACTGCACCTTCTGCTGCATCCCTTTGGAGAGTTCTTCCACTTTGCGGTTCCACCAGCCATTGATCTCGAATTTATCAAACCAGAATTTGAGCCTTTTATGCGCCTCATGGCGGCTTAGCCCTTTCAGCTGAGCCAGGTACATGGCTTGTTCCCCGACGGTCATTTTCTTATATAATCCGCGTTCCTCGGGCAAATAACCAATAAAAGCGATATCGTTTGGTTCCAGCTTGCGCCCCATGAATATCATTTCACCCTCGTCCGGGGCGATGATCTGGTTGATAATCCTGATCAGGGTAGTTTTACCGGCGCCGTTTGGGCCCAATAGCCCGAAAATACTGGCTTCCGGAACATTCATGCTTACCTTGTCCAGGGCTTTGTGGTTCGCATATTGCTTGGAAATAAGCTGTGCTGAAAAAAGATCCATGAAACAGGTGGTTATTGTTCAAATAAATCCTTCATTCTGGAGAAAATAGTTTTATCATGCATTCCAGGTGCCGGCCTGAAATTTTCAGATTTCCCAAGCTTTTCCAGCATGGACTTTTCCTCTTTCGAAACTGATTTTGGGGTCCAGATGATGATGCTGATCATAAGGTCGCCCTTTCCTTCATATCCATTGATACTGGTCAATCCTTTTCCACGCAAACGCAACACCTTGCCGCTTTGTGTTCCAGGTTCAATCTTGATCTTCACCTTTCCCTCGATGGTGGGAATTTCTGCACTGCTCCCCAAAACTGCTTCTGAAAATGAGATGAAATGTTCATACATCAGGTTATTCCCATCGCGCTCGAATAATTCATGCCTGATCTCCTCAATCTGGATGAGAAGGTCTCCGGCCACGCCTCCGCGGGCAGCCGCATTGCCTTTTCCACCCATCGAAAGCTGCATCCCTTCCGACACCCCCGAAGGAATCCGCATGGTGATAACCTCTTCTCCTTTAATAACGCCATTTCCGGCACAATCCGTGCATTTGTCGGTGATAATCTTTCCCTCTCCTCCACAGTTAGGGCAGGTGGCGGTCGTCTGCATCTGGCCCAGGAAGGTGGAGGTAACGCGCGATACATGTCCTGAACCCCGGCATGTTGAGCAGGTGGAAAAGGAGCTTCCGCCCTTTGCACCGGAACCCTTGCAGGTATCACAGGAGATATATTTGTTTACCTTGATTTTCTTCTCAACGCCGCTGGCAATCTCTTCCAGCGTCAGTTTTACCTTGACCCGAAGGTTGGAACCGCGGTTGACTGACTTTCCCCGGCGTCCTCCTCCTCCAAAAAATGAACTGAACGGATCACCGCCACCACCACCGCCACCGAAAATATCACCAAAGTGGCTGAAAATATCCTCCATGCTCATGCCACCGCCGCCAAATCCGGAGTAACCCCCGCCGTTGCCCAGGCCGGCATGGCCATACTGGTCATATCGCTGCCGCTTATTCTGATCGCTGAGTACCTCATAGGCCTCGGCAGCCTCCTTGAATTTTTCTTCAGACTCTTTATTCCCCGGGTTTTTGTCCGGATGGAATTTTATAGCCTGTTTACGGTAGGCTTTTTTTAACTCCTCAGGCGATGCATCTTTTTGTACCTCCAGGATTTCGTAGAAATCTCTTTTTGACATAAATTAGCTTTAACTTCCTACCACTACTTTTGCATACCTGATCACCTTGCCGTTCAGCATGTAACCCTTTTCAACCTCATCAACAATCTTTCCCTTTTGAGCCGGAGTCGCCGCCGGTATGTTGGTGATGGCCTCGTGGAAATCGGTATCAAACTTCTCTCCTGCTGTACGCATCTGTTCAAGACCCTGCTGATTGAGAATGGAGAGGAATTTGTTAAAGATGAGCACGACGCCCTCCTTCAGAGACTGGCCTGCATTCGAGGTTTCATCAAAGGCCCTGATGGCCCGTTCAAAATCATCCAGAACAGGTAATAGTTTGGTAATGATGTCCGCCGAAGCATATTTATTGAGATCAATCTTTTCCTTCAGCGTACGTTTACGGTAGTTGTCGAACTCAGAATATAACCTGAGGTATTTATCATTCAGTTCTGAAACCTGATCATTCACCTCTTGGGCTTTGGCTGCCTCAGCATGAATATCTTTGTTCGATTTGGACTGTCCGTTTTCCTGATCAGGCTGATCTGCGGCATTCTCGTGAGCAATGGCTTCTAAATCAAGATCGTCCATCGTCTTTTGCTCCTCTTTTTTTCTTTTTCCAATCATAAAAAATCCAATTCGAAATTTATTCGGGTTTATGTTATCAAAAAACCTGCCAGTTGATTTTGTACGACAATTTGTCAGCCGGATATCCGGTGAATGGATGCACCCAGTTTTTGCAGCCGGATATCTATCTCCTGATAACCGCGGTCAATCTGCTCGATGTTGTCGATAATGCTTTTACCTTCAGCTGACAGCGCCGAGATGAGCAGGGCAACGCCAGCGCGTATATCAGGTGATGACATGCGGATACCCCTCAGCGGATACTGGTGGTCGAGTCCGATCACTGTCGCCCTGTGAGGGTCACAAAGTATGATCTTGGCCCCCATGTCGATGAGTTTATCTACAAAAAATAGTCTGCTTTCAAACATTTTCTGATGGATGAGCACACTCCCTTTCGCCTGGGTGGCAATGACGAGGACGATGCTGATCAGATCGGGTGTAAAGCCCGGCCATGGTGCATCCGCAACGGTCATGATGGAACCGTCCATGAAGGTTTCTACCTCGTAATGCTCCTGCGCCGGAATATAAATGTCATCGTTTCGCCTTTCAATTTTAATGCCCATCCGCTTAAACACTTCAGGGATCAGTCCAAGCTGATGATAGTTGACATTTTTAATGGTGATCTCCGATCCGGTCATGGCTGCAAGCCCAATAAAGCTTCCAACTTCAATCATGTCCGACAACAAGGTATGCGCGCATCCGTGAAGTTTTTCCACGCCGTTGATAGTGAGCAGGTTTGATCCGATCCCTTCTATGTGCGCACCCATCGAAACCAGCATTGAGCAAAGCTGTGAAAGATAGGGCTCACACGCTGCATTGAAAATCGTGGTGGTCCCTTTGGCCATTACCGCAGCCATAAGGATATTCGCAGTGCCCGTAACAGAGGCTTCGTCGAGCAGCATGTAGGCTCCTTTGAGTTCAGGAGCGACCACGCTGAAAAGCTGCTCATCCTGTTTGTATTCAAAATCGGCGCCGAGTTTTTGAAGCCCGAGAAAATGGGTATCCAGTCTGCGGCGTCCTATCTTATCGCCACCGGGAATATAAACAAATCCCTTCCCGAACCGGGCAAGCATGGGACCCAGGATCATGATGGATCCACGGAGGCTGGCGACCTTGTCGCGGAATTCTTTGGTCAGAAGATATTCGAAATTGATCTCCCGGGCCTCGAAGGTAAAGGAAGATTTAGCTGTTTTTTCAACGCCAACGCCTATGGCTTGTAACAACTCGATGAGTTTATTTACATCGCGTATATCGGGAACGTTGTGTAGGGTGACCTTCTCCGGTGTAAGCAGACACGCACATATGACTTGAAGTGCTTCATTTTTGGCACCCTGAGGAGTGATTTCCCCATGTAGCTTGTTGCCTCCGATGATCTCAAAGGAACTCATTGAGGTTTGTTGCGCCCGCGCTGATTGTTGAAATTCGGCTTCGGAAAGGCTTGCTGCTTATTGAAATTTCTGTCCGGCCCCTGGCGGAATGGTTTCCGTTTCTGGTTTTGTGCAAGAATATCGTTGGTATGTGCAAACCTGAAATCCTGGTTTAACTTGAGCTGATCTTTTGAAAGCACATTCAGGTGCTTTTCAATCAGTTCATCGTTGACCGATTCACGATTCCAGTTCAGATAGGATTTTTTCATGTGGTTCGCGATCGCATGAACCAAGGCATCCTTTTCAGCTCCCTCTTCATATTCGGTGGCCTTTTCAATCATCAGCGCAATGTTTTTGCCATAATGCTTGAATTCAATCTCCTTGTCATGGTACGACAGATGTTCCGGTTTTGTGCTGAGCGAAAGCGGGGGAGGCGGTGGGTAGGGTCCATCCACATCCAGCTTGAAATCAGAAATGATGAACATGTGATCCCATAGTTTGTGCTTGAAGTCGCCCGATTCTTTCACGGCCGGGTTCAGCTGCGCCATAACACTCACAATAAATTTAGCAGCCGTGGACCTCTTTTCACGGTCTTCAATCGTACAGATATACTGTATCATATGTTGTACATTCCGGCCATACTCCGGTATCAACATCATCTCGCGGGTGGTGTTGTACTCCATTTGTTCGTTCACGTATAATTTTTTGCAAAGATACAATGAATTGAAAGAAGTATTGGGGTTGGATTGGTATTTTTATTAATTTTATCAGTCAAAGTGGCCTGTTAATTTAAAATCATCATGATGAAAAAGAATATTTTTGGTGGTGCGCTGATCATCCTGTTTGGCGCAGCTATACTGTCAAGCTGCAACAGCAGGGAGTTTGGTGAGCAGCAAAAGCTGGCTGTTGCCGACACCATTAACCAGCTGATGCACCAGGTAACGCGTTCAGCCGAAAAGGCCAGCGTTGATTCGACCTTTCAGTGGCTGAGCGATGACAGTTCAGCCGTTTTTATGGCCGGAGGGATGGCCTATTCAGCACGGGAGATCACCTCCGTGTTCCGAAATCAATACAGCAAAATCAAGAGTCAGCAAATGGAAACGCTTTCCTCCAGGACTTTGGTCTTTTCAAAGGACGCTGCAGCCTGGATCGGAATCATTAAATGCAAATTGATCTCAAAGGAGGAGGAGGTCAACGAAATGTACCTTGTCGAAACCTGGCTATGGCAGCGGGAGTCATCCGGATGGAAGGTGATACATTACCATGAATCATGGATGAACCTGCCTGATGCCTGCAAACGGGCTACCGTTGAGTATGCACTGGAGGACTTTGCCAAGGAGCTCAGGGGCAAAGCGTTAAAGCCGGCGGATATGCCTCCGCTCCTTACAAAGTTTCTTAAAGAAAATCCGTTGGTCTATGGTTCCACACTGGCATTTGTTCCGTCGGAAGCCAATGGTCAAATGCGTGGGGCCGCCCCCTATATTTACCGGTATGGATCTGATTTTAAACACGTTGACCTCCCGGAAACCTATGATTATACCGTATCAGAATGGTATGCCGTTCCGGTGGATCAGAAAAAACCTTGCTGGAGCAATCCCTATTACGATGACGGGGGAGGCGGTGTAGTCATGGTAACCTATTCAATCCCGCTGTATGATAAACAAAACAAACTGACGGGGGTACTTACGAGTGACGTGGAGCTGAAGTAATCAATTGACGATCCGAAGCTTGGCAAATCTTAAAAGCAATTGTTTCTGACCTATTTGAGGAAAGAATACAGTTGCTTTTTTATTTGGCCCAACCCCTTCGAGGTTCACGACCTTCCCTTTCCCGAAACGTTCATGGATCACCTCCATTCCTGTGTGGATATCTTCCACTTCAGAAGGTGCACCTTCAGGATTGCAATCAGTGGGAGGGGTGACAGGGTGTGTGACTTTCTGGAAGTTCTTTGACAGGGTTGTTTTTTTGGGGGGAAGGCTTACTCCCGCCAGGTTTGCCGACCAATTCGAGGTTCCGGAGAAACTGGTTTTTACGGGTGTGTTCTTCCTCGGGAAATCAATCAATGCTTCCGGGATTTCACTGATGAAACGACTCGGTTCGCACATGGTGGGTGTTCCCCATTTATAGCGGTTTTCGGCAAATGAAATGGTGAGTTTCTGCTCTGCGCGTGTGACGGCCACATAAAAAAGGCGGCGTTCCTCCTCCAGGTCACTTCTTGAGTTCAGAGATTGAATGGATGGAAAAAGGTTCTCTTCCATTCCTACTACATATACATAAGGAAATTCAAGCCCTTTGGCCGAATGCACCGTCATCAGGGTCACACGGTCCACATCATCGGGATTTCCCTTGTCTGCATCCGTGATCAGCGCAACATCCTGCATGAATTCATCCAGTGTGCGAACTACGTTGGGTTCGATTTCGCCGGTTTCTATGTTGGTACGGGGTGATTCCGAAAATTCCTTGATGGCGTTGAGCAACTCTTCGAGGTTTTCAAAGCGACTCACGCCTTCGGGGGTTTTGTCATCATACAACTCTTTCATTAACCCCGAAGAGCCTGCCACATGCTTTGCCAGTTCATAGGCATTTTTTGAATGAAGCAATGCACCGAAACTTTTTATCATGGTTACGAATCCGTAAACTTTCTGTGAAGTTGCTTCAGGTAACCTTAAGTTATGTGCGGCAGGATTTTCAATGAGTTCAAAGATGCTTTTTTTATGTTCATCCGCGGTGACGATCAGCTTTTCAAGGGTCGTCTTCCCAATGCCGCGGGCTGGAAAATTAATGACCCGGAGTAATGCATCTTCGTCACGATGGTTGATGGTAAGGCGAAAATAGGCAAGCAGATCCTTGATTTCCTTGCGCTGATAGAAGGATAATCCTCCATAAATCCGGCATGGAATGTTAAGCCTTCGTAAAGCCTCTTCATGGGCGCGCGATTGGGCATTGGTCCTGTAAAGAATGGCAAAGGCCGCATTTTGCAGCTGGTGGTTCATCTTGTTCTCAAATATTGACTGAGCCACCAGGTTTGCCTCTTCATTGTCGGTGGAGGCTTTGATCAGCTGAATGCGTGATCCCTCATCGTTTTCGGTCCACACCTCCTTGAAAATCTGGTTTTTGTTGTGCTCAATAATCTTGTTAGCTGCGTTGACTATTGTCTTGGTAGAACGATAGTTCTGCTCCAGCTTGAAGACCTTATGGTCGGGATAATCACTTTTGAAATTCAGGATATTCTGGATGTTGGCTCCCCTGAAAGCATAAATGCTCTGTGCATCATCCCCAACCACGCAGATATTTTCGTTGTTGGCGGCCAGTTTTTTAATGATGAGGTATTGTGCATAATTGGTATCCTGGTATTCATCCACCAGGATGTACTGGAACTTCTGCTGGTACTTGTACAACACATCCGGGAAATCGCGCAGAAGCACATTCATGTTGAAGAGCAGGTCGTCAAAATCCATGGCTGAAGCGCGCCGGAGCCGGCCCTGGTACTGTGTATACAACAACCCTGTCTGCGGTTTCCCCGCCGATACGTCATATTCTTTCAACTCCGCGCTCTCATTGTAATCCTGCGCTGAAAGCAGGCTTGTTTTTGCTGAGGATATCCGGTGAAGGACATATCCGGGCTGATATACCTTGTCGTCAAGGTTGTTTTCCTTGATCAGGTTTTTGATGACCCGCTTGGTATCATCCGTATCATAAATCGTATAGTTGGACGGATAGCCAAGCAGGTGCCCCTCAATGCGCAATACCCTCGCAAAAACCGAGTGAAACGTACCCATCCACACATTCCGGGCATCCGGGCCAACCAGATGGATAATGCGTTCTTTCATCTCCCGGGCGGCCTTGTTGGTGAAGGTCAGGGCCAGGATATGAAACGGGTCTATCCCTTTTTCAACAAGGTAGGCTACCCGGTAGGTGAGTGCCCTGGTCTTGCCCGATCCCGCGCCGGCAATCACCATAACCGGCCCCTCCGTGGCTTTTACGGCTTCGCGCTGGGCTTCATTGAGTTCGTTGAGGATGTTTCCGGACATATCAAATTTTTCGGAGCAAAAATACCTGTTTCAGGGATAATCTACGGGATGAAAATACAAAACATATGAACAATAAATCTCCGATCAGCTAATACAGTTACTGAAATATTGGAGCCAGATATAGGCCATTTTACAACACAAGATTCCGGAAAAATCGAAATGAACCGGGTCACATATACTAAATACATGGCCACGTTTACCCGCAAGAAAGTGACACTTGCTTATTGGTCCTTTTTATAAGATACTGTCGATCATAATTTTGTGAATTGAATTTCCGGAATCCCATTCAAATTTCTGGGTTCCTGAAGGAAAAAAGCAGTACAAAAAAACCAATATACCCAGGCCATGAAAACACGTATCATCAAATTAGCAATGCTCGCCGGCTTGTCATTGCTCCTGTTATCGGGATGCAAGAAAGACATCGTGCTACAGCCGTCCTCGACCACGGTGACGACAATGAACGATCTTAAAGTTTCCAGTACCTTTAACTGGGAAATGACGCGGGAGGTATCCCTTAATTTAGGAATGAACTTCCCGAACATTGATTATCAATATAATGCGGTCACAATTTTTGACGGCGATCCTGCCAAGGGCGGAAACCTGATCTATCAGGGATTTATGGGGAACAATGACCCCATGATCGCCAAGATGCGTATTCCGACAGCCGTGCCGGATATTTACGTTCAACTTTCCCCGTGGGGTGAAACAAATCAGATCGTAAAAATCGCGGTTGCCGGAAACATAGCCCATATATTCACACCCACCGTTGAAAAAAGTGTCAACGATCCAGCCTCTGTCGTTGATTGCGGGACATATGACCATCCACTTTCAGGCTCGGGTACAGCGAATATCAACGACGGAGAGGTGCATGCAATACTTTTTGGCACCAGCTATTCCGGAACTATTAATGTTACCAAAGGAACCTTGAAGATATGTGGAACATTTACCGGTGTCCTGACCATGGGCGACAGTCATCACAACAGCTGGATCATCATTTCTTCGACCGGTGTGGCGACCGTGTCTTCATTCTCAAAAGATGACAACTCAGTGCTTCAGAATTTCGGAACGCTGACCATCAACAGCAATTTTAGCCCCAAGGTACTGATCGAAAATACAGGGACCATGACTGTCAACGGCCATTATAATATGAACGGCAGCAACGGGGAATTGGTAAACAACGGAACAGTTGCCATCGGATCAGTTACAAACAGCTATGACTGGAACGTAATCAATCATGTCACCAACAACCATTTCATCGAGGTGTTTGGAAGTATGAATACAAACAACAGTACGTTCCTGAATGCCTGCAAACTCACTGTACATGGAAATCTGAACCTGAACAACTGTGAGTTTACCAATCAGACAGGCTACATTAAGTGTGATGGAGAATTAAAGGTCCAGGGAGGTACAGGATTCATGAAACTGATCGATCAGTCCATGATCGAAACCTATGACCTGACTTTAAACAAAGATATAACAGGTATTACTACCGGCGGTGCTCCGGGAACCAAAAGTGAGATCAAGGTAACGCATTATTTAACCTTCAATGGCCCAAAAGTAATCACAGGCACCATTGAGACTGCCCAGACCACCGGTGTAATCCAAAGCGGTAACATGTCGAATTTTACGGGAGGTGCAACTTTCGTCTCTTTTGCCAACATGATCAATTCGATTCCTTCGACAAGCTGTAACAATGGCGGTACAGAACCCCCTCCTCCGCCTCCTCCGGTGAATAACTGGGTGACCGGAACGGCTGTTTACGAAGACCTCTGGCCGGGAAAGGGAGATTATGATGTCAATGACCTGGTGATGGCTTACAAGTTTAAACTTGTCACCAATAACCAAAACAAGGTAACGGATATCGTTGTTAAGCTGTTGGTCAGAGCTGTTGGTGCAGGTTTCAGAAATGGTTTTGGCATCCAGTTTGATAACCTGAGCCCTTCAAATATTGCATCCGTAACAGGGTATAACCTTCAGCACAGTTACATTTCACTGGCATCGAATGGAACTGAAAACGGACAAAGCAAGGCGGTCGTCATTGCCTTTGACGATGCAACCAATGTCATTCACATGGGGGCCTACGGATCGTTCTTCAATACGCAGCCTGGTGTTCCGGTAGGAACATCCGATACGGTAACCTTAAACATCCATCTCACGACTCCGATGCTGAGCAGCTTGATCGGCGCCCCGCCTTACAACCCATTTCTTATCAGGAATTTAGAGCGCCAGGCGGAAATTCACCTTCCAAACTATCTCCCCACATCGCTCGCAGTCAATTGCTCCTATTTTGGACAGGGTGATGACAGCAGTGATCCCGGAATTGGAAGATATTATAAAACCGTCAACAACCTGCCCTGGGCGCTTAACATTCCTGTAGTATTTGATTATCCCTGGGAACAGACCAGTATCCTCAGTGCATATAACTACTTTGCCACCTGGGCACAATCAGACGGTGCTCTCCATCCTGACTGGTATCTTAATCTGACGGGGTATCGCAATTCTGCCAATATTTGGCATCAATGAAAGTAAAAATCTTTCTGTAGGTGTGTAAACATGGCGTCGGTTTTTGATTCAGAATAATGCACATACTGAATACGCTTTATAAAATGAAATTCATAATAAGCAAACCGAGACAATAATCAATAGCGATGAAAAGGGTTTGGCAGTTTCTTTTTACAGTTGGATACTTGGTTGCAATTTCAGGGTGCAACAAGATTGCTGAGGTAACGCCAGACCCAACCATGTATGATCTCAGCTTTAATATCCTGGCAGGGCAGAACCCGGGTGGTTTGAAAGAGACTCCTTCCTGCATCAATGAAAACAAAATAGCAAGTTATGTAGAGGTCACCCTGATGAAAGAGGGGGATGTGACAAGTTCAACGATTGCCATTGATGTGTTTTACATCAGTGGTCAACCCTATTCCAATTCAATTAAATTGTCCCCGGGCACCTATTCCATCAAGGAATTTGTCATGAAAAATGACAACAAAACACCCGATAACCTCATCGATGACCCGATAATTGCTGCAGCTGTTCACGAGGGAGCGCCCTTTGCGAATCTGGTAACATCTTGGCTGGCAAAAGAATTTACCATCAGCCCGTTTAAGAAAAACATGCTTGAGGTTGAACTTGTATGTTATAACGAAGCTGATTTTGAAAGTTTTGGATTCGAATATTTCAGACTGGATCAGACGGTTGTGCGGGAGCAGAACTTTTTTGGAGATCTCTGTATCCGGAATATGGGTGATTATTATAATTCACCCTATTCGGAGATGTTGGGGGGGAATGCAAACCTCCTTCTTGATTTGCCGGCCCTGTATCAGATTGAGGTGCTTCGCAATGATACTTCAATGGGTATCTTTGATAATTATTCGGTTACTGAAATATCTCAACCGTTGAAGGTGCAATATGCCGATCGGTTGGGCAAAACCGATAATTTTAAATTTGAGTTATCCGTTCTGGTTAAAAGCGATGCCGGATTTCAGTATGAACTTTTCCATACCTGGAGTTTCAAGGATGGCGAAAAAATCAGCTCCGGCACGGATGGAGTCGTGGATTTTGTCCTTGGAACTTGTGTGCCTGATGCCGATCTGATCATCCCGTATGCAGGATCGGGTAATGAAGCGCCTGTTGCCAATAATGTGCAACAGAGCGGAAATACCCAGTCAGGTCAGATACTTACCGGTTCCTACGTCTTCTATGATGCAGAGGGGGATATGCAGGGAACATCTGTTATTAAATGGTACCGGGCCGATGATGCCAGCGGCAATCATGATACAGAAATCGCAAATGCGACAGGGTTAACTTACACACTTCAGGCAGCCGACTTGAATAAGTACATCCGGTTTGCCGTTATCCCCGTTGCGCTTACCGGCTCACTGCAGGGCACAGAGGTTAAAGCGGAAGCTTACTCCGGCCCTGTAACACCGGCCTCTTTTACATGTGGTTCCTCCATCACGGTCAGCCATACAGCCGGAAATGTGTCGCCGGTTTCTAAAAATGTTACTTACGGTACCGTTACAAATATTCCTGGTGAACCTTCAAAATGTTGGATTACCCGAAACCTGGGCTCCGACCAGCAGGCCAATGCCAAAAACGATGTTAGCGAACAATCCGCCGGATGGTACTGGCAGTTTAACCGCAAACAGGGGTACAAACACAATGGGACAGTCAGAACACCCAATGCCACCTGGATAAATCCAATATCTGAGGACATTGACTGGCAGGCTGGCAGCGACCCGTGTGCCCTGTTGCTTGGAGGTGGCTGGCGCATCCCTACGGAATCAGAATGGCAAAATGTTGAAGAAAGCGGAAACTGGAGCAACAGGACCGATGCCTTTGATTCAGACCTGAAATTGCATGCTGCAGGGAGTCTGAACAACTGGAGCGGTTCACTTCAAGACCGGGGCTCTGTTGGCTCTTATTGGAGCAGCTCAAAGAAGAATGCTTCAAAAGGCAAGTTCATGTTCTTCAATAGCAATAGCAGTTGGGTTGATGAAAACGGCGTTCGGTCGAGCGGCCTTACCGTGCGTTGCATCCTGGATTAAACGCGCCCAAAAAACCAATTCATTTATTATTTTATTTCAACCCCATTCCCTACCGGAATGGCATCGGTATTTCACGCAAAAGGAACCGTCATGTATCTGTTTTTGGCTTGATAATATTAACATAACAATTCGGCCCAATGGGTTTATTTCAAAACATGCATTGTAAGGAGTCAACAGATACGAAATCAACGGCCACAGTTACCCGGGAAGTAATGACATTTACTTATTGTCGCTTGATTATATATTGTTGATAATCATATATTTGTTGAATGAATATTTAATCAGAAATTCAAAAGAAATTATTTACCAGAAAAATAAAAAAGTTCTTACCAAAACCCCATTGAAAATGAAAACAAATTTAACAATGAAGAAAATCAGCTTATTTCTTCTCGGACTTTTGGCCGTAGTATTTATTACAAGCTGCAACAAAACGGAGGAGGCTACTCCCCAAGCGAGCGCTGCGGAACTTAGCTTTAACATTGAGGCTGGTCAGAATCCCGGTGGTTTGAAAGAGACCCCCTGCATCAGTGCGAACAAAAGCGGTAATTATGTGATGGTAAAACTGTTAAAAACCGGTGAGACAACGGCTGTTGACTACAGACTTGAAGTATTTTACATCGGCGACGCCCCCTATACCAATACCATAAAACTTGCTCCGGGTGCATACACTGTCCAGGAGTTTGCTATGTGGAATGACGGTCTCGCGACTGGATCCCCTGCTAAAATAATCGCCGCGGGTGTTCATTCAACAGCAACCTATGCTCCTCTTATTAACCCAAACAGTTGGCTGACCAGGCCTTTGACCATCACGGCTTTCCAGAAAAACACAATGAGCATCGAATTGGTGTGTTACGATGAGGCACATTATGCTGATTTCGGATTTGAGTACTTCACCCTGGATCAGACCGTGATCCGTGAACAGAACTTCTTTGGTGATTTCTGTATTAAAGAAGTCAAAGATTATAATGGCGAATATGCAGCTAACTCTCCTTATGTCACCGTATTGGGTGGTGCGGGAAACATATTGCTCGACTTGCCTGCTATTTTCATGATAAAAGTTTACCGCGATAACGTTTTAACAGGAACTTTTGATAACAACGATGCTTCCAAAATCTATTCTCCGTTGAAAGTCACTTATGCTGATCGCATAGGAGTCACCGATGTTTTTAAGTTTGAATTATATATTATGGTACGCGTAGGTGCAAGTTACGACTACGTACTATTTAATACCTGGACTAAAAACGACGCAGAAACCATTGTCCCTGTTGTTGGCGCAGGCCAGGATGGGGTGGTGGATTTTGTTCTTGGGAACTGTGTTCAGTCAGGTAGCGACCTGGTTATCCCTCCCTGGATGAATCTTCCAGAGACTTGTGCATACCAGATGGTTGCACCAACCTATGCTCCAGGGATAAAAGGTGGTTATGTTGATGCTGCTTTGGGAGTGACCGGTGGTATTCATGATTTTGATTTCAAATCTGATACCTATCCTTCATATTGTGCGAATAGAACAGTTTCAATTAATTGGATTCCATACACAATGAATGTTTATTCTTCATTGTACAAAAGCAAACTGCCGACCTGGGCCCAAGCTGATTATAGTAAATGGGAAAAGATGAATTGGATCATCAATCATTTGGATTGGTATTCAGGCTATACTTGGAGCGATTTGCAGCAGGCCATGTGGATTTTGGAGGATGGTACATGGACTGGATCAGCACATTCAAATGTGCCTGCAATCACCGTGGTTGGAAACAAAATGATCACCGATGCTAATCTTTACGGAACCAATTACAAAGTGCCTTCGGGCGGTTGGGCATGTATTATATTCATTGATAAATTTCCTCCATCGGGAAACCCACCTCAGACCCAAACCATGTTTGTCAAAGTCGACCCCTAATCCTTAAGATCCTATTTTTAATCTCCGGAGAAGCCCCGCCACTGAGCGGGGTTTCTTTTTTAGATTAGCACCCTGCCAAAATTTATTATTTTTGCCTTTTATTCAAGCGATGAACATTACCGTATTTCAGCTCATCAACTATTCCCTGATCCTGATCCTCCTTATATTGTTTATAAGGTACCTGTGGATTGTGTTTGTAGTTCGTGACCATCTGCCCGCTCAGTGGCAGGATGCTGTCAAAAACAAGAGAATCTCTTCCAGACTTAGAACGCTTGAACGGGGATATCCCGACAAGGTGCGTTTCTTTACCTGGTGGTTCCAGGTTGACCGGCTGACCAGGGAAGATGTCCCCGGTGTTTTTGCCGAACTCGGGGTATATAGGGGAGAAAGCGCGGCCATCCTTCACCGGATGGCGCCGGATCGTCCGTTTCACCTGTTCGATACCTTCACAGGTTTTCCGGCTGGCGACCTGCAGGGTGAAACCGGTGAAGCTGCATCCTATACTCCGAATCATTTTGCTGACACAAGTGTCTCCCGGGTGCTGAAAAAAATTGACGGTAACCACCATATTATTGTACACCAGGGATGTTTTCCCGCGAGCGCAAAAGATTTCCGTGGGCAGGTGGCCCTGGTCAATATGGATGCAGACCTGTACAACCCCACCAAGGCAGGACTGGAGTACTTCTATCCGAAGTTATCTCCGGGTGGCGTAATCATCGTTCACGACTACAATTATAAATGGCCCGGAGTCATGAAGGCGGTAAATGAATTCATGAAAACCATTCCGGAGAGCCTGGTTTTACTTCCCGACAGGGACGGAACGGTGATGATTATCAGGAATAAATAATTTTTTCACCTTTTTTTCACTTTTTTCTTGCAAGGGTCGAAATAATGAATACCTTTGCACCCTCGAAAACCATATTATGTTTTCGATTGAATTACAAGCCGGAAACGGCAAGGAAACCTGATAAAGTGAGACAACTATAGGTTTCAATCGCAGCCAGAACGATGATTGCGGTAGAAAGTCTCGCGAAACTCATCCCTTCCTTAATATTTCCGGTCCACTAATTCAGGGACCATTCCCGGCAAGCGTACTTTAAAGTTTTTATCTTAAATGTTGGTAGTGTAAAATTAATTTGTACTTTTGCACTCCCGTTTTTAGGGAAATTTTGTAATAAAGTTTTATAAAACCATTGATATGCCTACGATTTCGCAACTGGTTCGTAAAGGAAGAAAAAAATTAGTAGATAAGAGTAAATCTCCTGCTTTGGATTCCTGTCCGCAGCGCCGCGGCGTTTGCGTGCGTGTTTATACCACGACACCAAAAAAGCCAAATTCGGCCATGCGCAAGGTTGCCAGGGTTCGCCTCACCAACGGTAAAGAGGTGAATGCCTATATACCGGGCGAGGGCCACAATCTGCAGGAACACTCCATTGTAATGATCCGCGGCGGTCGTGTGAAAGACCTCCCCGGTGTGCGTTATCATATCATCCGCGGCGCCCTCGATACTTCCGGTGTGGAAGGTCGCAAGCAACGCAGAAGTAAATATGGCGCCAAACGTCCCAAAGAAAAGAAAGCATAATTTCAGAATACCATGAGAAAAGCAAAACCAAAGAAAAGACCCCTTCTCCCTGATCCAAAATTCAGCGATACCCTGGTCACAAAATTTGTGAACAATGTCATGATGGCAGGAAAGAAAAATATTGCATACGAAGTCTTTTATGAAGCCATCGAAATTGTCAGTGATAAGACAAAGGAAGATGGCCTCGAGGTATTTAAGAAGGCACTTGCAAATGTTACTCCTTCGGTTGAGGTAAGAAGCCGTCGTATCGGTGGAGCCACATTTCAGATTCCTTCGGAAATCCGCCCGGGTCGTAAAAGTTCCATTGGTATGAAATCACTGGTCAATTACGCACGCAAGCGTCACGAAAAAAGTTTTGGCCAGAAACTGGCTGCCGAAATCGTAGCTGCTTACAAAGAAGAAGGCGCTGCCTTTAAACGCAAAGAAGATACACACAGAATGGCTGAAGCCAACAAGGCTTTTTCTCATTTCCGTTTTTAGTACCATGACAGGAAAGCTGGAAAATACAAGGAACATTGGCATTATGGCGCACATCGACGCGGGTAAAACCACGACGACTGAGCGTATCCTGTATTATACCGGCATTAACTATAAACTCGGCGAGGTTCATGATGGTACAGCCACCATGGATTGGATGGTGCAGGAGCAGGAACGCGGAATTACCATTACCTCTGCTGCAACAACTGTTTACTGGAATTTCCAGAATGACAGCTACCGTATCAACCTCATTGATACACCGGGACATGTTGATTTTACAGTTGAAGTAGAACGTTCCCTCCGTGTTCTGGATGGCGCTGTGGCTATTTTCTGTGCTGTTGGAGGGGTTGAGCCCCAGTCAGAAACAGTATGGAGACAAGCCAATAAATACCACGTTCCGCGTTTATGCTATGTCAATAAAATGGATCGCACCGGCGCAGATTTTTTAAATGTGGTTGAGGATATTCGTGAGAAACTCGGAGCAAATCCAATTGTCGTACAACTTCCTATCGGAGCTGAGGAGGAATTTTCAGGCATTATTGACCTGATTTCAAACAAGGCCTATGGATGGGATGAATCATCACTGGGGAGAGAATATTTTGAGATCCCGATGCCCCAGGATATGAAAGAGATGGCCCATGAATATCGTTTGAAACTGATTGAGGGTGCTGCTGAAGAGAGCGATGATCTGCTTCATAAATTCATGGATGACCACAATTCAATAACTGAAGACGATATTATTGCAGAGATTCGCAAGGCTACGATCGCCGGAAAAATTACCCCGGTTCTTTGCGGAGCCTCATTTAAAAATAAAGGCGTTCAATTACTCATTGACGCCGTAATTAAATTTCTTCCCTCTCCTTACGATATGCCCGCTGTGATGGGCATGAATCCGTTCACTGAAAAGGAAGAGGCCCGTCACCCTGACCCGAATGAGCCATTTACGGCCTATGCATTCAAGATTGCAACTGATCCATTCGTTGGACGGATTGCCTTCTTCCGCGTCTATTCAGGGCAACTCGAAGCCGGTGATGTGGTGCTGAATACCCGTACCGACAAAAAAGAGCGCTTGCTGCGTATCATGCTGATGCATGCAAACAAACAAAACCCGCTCAAGCACGTTGAAGCAGGTGAAATTGCGGCAGCCGTCGGGTTTAAAGATATCCGCACAGGTGATACCTTGTGCGACATCAAGCATCCGCTGGTACTCGAAACCATGGTTTTTCCTGAACCAGTAATCAACATGGCCATTGAGCCCAAAACGCAGGATGATCTTGAAAAGCTTGCGATTGCCTTACAAAAGCTTGCGGAAGAGGATCCTACCTTCCAGGTTAAGGTTGATGACGAAACAGGTCAGACCCTGATCAGCGGGATGGGTGAATTACACCTCGATATCATTGCCGACCGGATGCGCCGCGAATTCAATATCGACGTTAACCGCGGTAATCCACAGGTTGCTTATAAAGAAGCCATCATCAACACCGTGATGCACCACGAAGTTTACAAAAAACAAACAGGTGGTAAAGGCAGGTTTGCCGATCTGGTCATTGAGGTTGGTCCGGCCGACGCAGGATTTAAAGGACTTCAGTTTATCAATGAGATCAAAGGCGGCAATATCCCAAGGGAATTTATTCCTGCCATTGAAAAGGGTTTGAAAGCCGCCATGACCAATGGTCCGATCGTCGGATTCCCCATGGAAAGTGTGAAGGTACGCCTGATCGATGGTTCATACCATAGTGTTGATTCTGATGCACTCTCATTCCAGGTGGCAGCCGGAATTGCCTTCAAAGAGGCAAGCAGAAAAGCCAAAGCTGTGATCATGGAACCCATTATGAAATTTGAGATTATCACCCCGAGCGAATATATGGGGGAGGTAACCGGTGATATTACCAAACGCCGCGGTCATGTGGAAGCAGTGGAGGCACGCATCGGCAACCAGGTTATCCGTGGCCGTGTACCCTTGGCTGAAATGTTTGGTTACGTTACGAAATTACGCAGTCTTTCTTCCGGCAGAGCAACTGAAATGCTGGAATTTCTTAAATATGATAATACTCCAAAGGAGATACAGGACGAAGTATTATATAAAATCAGGGGATATGTTCCCGCTTATTAATTTTTTATATGAGCCAGAGAATTAGAATTAAACTGAAGTCTTACGATTATAACCTGGTTGATAAATCAGCCGAAAAGATCGTAAAAACCGTAAAGGCTACGGGTGCTGTTGTCAGCGGTCCAATTCCTTTGCCTACGGATAAGAAGATCTTCACTGTGCTGCGTGCAACCTTCGTGAATAAAAAGTCACGGGAACAGTTTCAGCTTTGCACCTACAAGCGGTTACTCGACATTTACAGTACAACGTCGAAAACCATTGATGCACTGATGAAGCTCGAATTGCCGAGTGGCGTGGAAGTTGAAATCAAGGTTTGATTTGTAAGATAGACAAGTAGAGTTAAAAACGCAAGAAACGTAAGAAATGTCTGGACTAATTGGTAAAAAAATCGGGATGACCAGTATCTACGATGCAAATGGGAAGAACATCCCCTGCACCGTGATCGAGGCTGGTCCTTGTGTAGTTACACAAGTCCGGGTGAAAGAAAAGGACGGATACGAAGCCATCCAACTTGCTTTCGATGAAAAGAAAGAGAAGCATACGACCAAAGCCGCGATGGGTCATTTTGCCAAAGCTGGGATTACCCCTAAAAAGGTGTTGGCTGAATTTACCCGTTTTGAACCCGGCCATCAGAAACAGTTTGGAGATGTCCTTCAGGTTGACATTTTCATCGAAGGTGAGTTTATTGATGTGGTTGGGATATCCAAAGGTAAAGGTTTCCAGGGTGTTGTAAAACGTCACCATTTTGCCGGTGTAGGTGGAGCAACCCATGGACAGCACAATCGCCTCAGGGCTCCCGGTTCCGTTGGCGCATCTTCATGGCCTTCAAGAGTTATGAAGGGTATCCGCATGGCAGGCCGCATGGGTGGTGATCGTATAAAGGTGGTTAACCTTCAGGTATTAAAGATTATCCTCGAGAGGAACCTTATTTTAGTTAAAGGTGCAGTCCCGGGACACAATGGTTCATATGTAATGATTGAGCGATGGAAGTAGCAATATATAATATAAAAGGCACAGTGACCGCGAATATGGCGGTACTGGACGATTCGATCTTCGGGATTGAACCCAATGATCATGCCATTTACCTGGATGTGAAGCAATTCATGGCCAATCATCGCCAGGGAACACATGACACACTGGAGAAGTCGACGATTTCTGGAAGTACCAGGAAACTTCACAAGCAGAAAGGTACCGGTGGTTCCCGTAAAGGAAGCATCAAGAGCCCGCTGTTCCGTGGTGGTGCCCGGGTATTCGGACCTCATCCCCGCGATTACAGCTTCAAACTCAACAAGAAGTTGAAAAGATTGGCTCGTATGTCGGCTTTGAGTTATAAAGTGAAGGATAATAATCTTACCATTTTGGAAGATTTTACCTTCGAAAACCCAAAGACCAAGAATTTTACTGAGCTTCTGAAGAATTTCCAGCTGACGGGAAAAAAGACCCTGCTGGTTGTAGCAAAAGCAGAAGAGAATGTTTTCTTGTCGGCCCGCAATCTGAAAAGAGTTAAAGTGATCAATGCAGCTGATCTCAATACCTATGAGATCCTTGATGCAACACAACTACTCATCACAGCGGGTTCAATTAAGGAAATTGAAAAAATCCATCAGAATTAAACCGATTAATTCGATACGACAATGACAGTTATTTTAAAACCGATCATAACCGAGAAGATGACGCAGTTGGGCGAGAAGCTCAACAGGTACGGGTTCATGGTTGACCGGAATGCGAACAAACTACAGATCATGAAGGCCATCAAAGATCTTTATGGAGTAGATGTTACTTCGGTCAATACCATGGTGTTTTCTGGTAAAAATAAGACCCGCTTTACAAAAAGTGGCGTCATTTCGGGAAGGACAAGTACGTATAAGAAGGCCATCGTAACATTGGCCAAAGGTGAAACTATTGATTTTTACAGCAATATTTAAATAAATGGCGCTTAAGAAATACAAACCGACAACACCCGGTCAGCGGTTCAAAGTCATCAGTACCTATGATGAAATCACTGCTGATGTTCCTGAGAAGAGCCTGCTGGCTCCGTCGAAGAGATCCGGTGGAAGAAACAATGAAGGAAGAATGACCATGCGTTATCTTGGCGGTGGTCACAAACAGATGTACAGAATCATCGACTTCAAGCGGGACAAAGAAGATATCCCGGCTGTGGTAAAGACCATTGAATACGATCCCAACAGGACATCACGTATTGCTTTGGTTGTATACAAAGATGGTGAGAAGAGGTACATCGTTGCTCCTCACGGATTAAAGGTAGGTCAGACGATTCTCGCCGGTAAAGGGGTTCCTCCTGAAATCGGGAATACACTGTATCTCAGTGAAGTGCCTTTTGGTACGGTCATACACAATGTTGAATTGCGGCCTGGTCAGGGTGCGAAGATGGTACGCAGTGCCGGAGCGCACGCCCAGCTGATGTCGCGCGACGGGAAGTTTGCCATCCTGAAGATGCCTTCTGGGGAAACCCGTATGATTCTTCAAACATGCAAGGCTACCATTGGCATGGTGTCAAACATTGACCACAGCCTCGAGTCGTATGGTAAAGCAGGACGTACCCGCTGGTTGGGCCGCAGGCCGAGAAACCGCGGTGTCACCATGAACCCGGTCGACCATCCGATGGGTGGGGGAGAAGGAAAAGCATCCGGCGGACAGCCACGTTCGCGCAAGGGTGTTCCTTCAAAGGGCTATAAAACACGTGCCCGCAAAAACCAGTCGAATAAGTACATCATTGAACGTAGGAAGAAGTAATCGATAATATATCAAACTATGAGCCGATCGCTTAAAAAAGGTCCGTATATCCACTACAAACTTGAAAAGAAGGTAATGGAACTTCTGGAATCCAAGAAAAAGACCGTCGTTAAGACCTGGTCCCGTGGTTCCATGATCTCTCCCGATTTTGTTGGTCAAACCATCGCCGTGCATAATGGCAACAAGTTCATCCCGGTATATGTTACGGAGAACATGGTTGGACATAAATTGGGTGAATTTGCCCCGACCCGGATATTTCGTGGTCATGCAGGTAATAAAGATAAAGGTAAGAAATAACGTCGTAATAAGCTAGACTATGGGAGTTAGAACCCGCACCAGAGCCGAAAACCGCAAAGAGGCTAAGAAGAATGTGGCTTTTGCAAAACTGAATAATTGCCCGACATCACCGCGCAAGATGCGTCTGATTGCTGACCTTATCAGGGGACAGCGCGTTGAACTGGCATTGCATATTCTGAAACACAATGCCAAGCAGCCTTCAGAGCGCCTACGCAAACTTTTACTCTCCGCCATTGCAAACTGGCAGGCAAAGAATGAAGGCATGCGGATTGAAGAGAGTGATCTCTTTGTCAAGGAAGTTTTTGTCGACAGTGGACGCCAGCTTAAGCGACTGCTTACAGCACCACAGGGCAGGGCGCACCGGATACGCAAACGTTCAAATCACGTGACCATTTTGCTCGACAGCCGGAATAAGCCGGAAGTTGAAGTAGCAGAAGAAGTTGAAGAAAATAAGAATTAACAAAAAGTATTAAGCAATAATTAAAAGTAAGTTTTAATGGGACAAAAGACCAATCCGATTGCTAACAGGTTAGGCATCATCCGCGGCTGGGATTCAAACTGGTTCGGCGGTAAAGATTTTGAGCCCAAGCTGGTCGAGGATGACAAAATTCGTAAGTATCTCAATGCCCGGCTTTCTAAGGCTGGTATTGCAAAGATCGTTATCGAACGTACCTTGAAGCTGGTAACTGTTACCATTCACACCGCACGTCCGGGTATTATCATCGGGAAGGGCGGACAGGAAGTTGACAAATTGAAAGAGGAGTTGAAAAAGATCACCAAAAAGGAGATCCAGATCAATATTTCCGAAATCAAGCGTCCGGAGCTCGACGCAGTGATTGTAGGCAATACAGTGGCAAGTCAGATCGAAGGACGAATTTCATACCGTCGTGCGATCAAAACATCCATTGCTTCAGCCATGCGCATCGGTGCAGAAGGAATCAAGATCATGATTTCCGGTCGTTTGGGAGGTGCTGAAATGGCCCGCCGCGAGCAATACAAGGAGGGTCGGATTCCTTTACATACATTCCGCGCTGATATTGATTATGCTACGGCAGAGGCAAACACAACCTATGGAATTATCGGAATCAAGGTATGGATTTGTAAAGGTGATGTTTATGGACGTCCCGACCTTGTTCCTGATGCATCCGCAGTAAATAAACTGAAGCCTTCACAACATCGTGGCGGTGACAGACCAGGTGACCGTGACCGTGGCCGTGGTGACCGTGGTGGTGACCGTGGTGGTGATCGCGGTGGTGATCGCAGAAATGATCGCGGACCGGCCAGAGATGGTGGAAAACCCCGTGGCAGAAAATAATTGAACGCATCGTAACCCATAATATTTTTGAATAATGTTACAGCCTAAAAAAACAAAATACAGGAAACAACAAAAGGGAAAGATGAAGGGCAACGCCCAGCGTGGTCATCAGCTCGCTTTTGGTTCATTCGGTATCAAAACCTTGGAAGAAGCATGGCTCACAGGTCGCCAGATTGAAGCGGCCCGTCAGGCAATCACGCGTCACATGAAACGTGAAGGTCAGCTTTGGATTCGCATTTTCCCTGATAAGCCGGTAACAAAAAAGCCTGCTGAAGTTCGTATGGGTAAAGGAAAAGGCGCTCCCGAATATTTCGTGGCACGTATCAATCCTGGCCGTATTCTATTTGAAATCGAAGGGGTGCCGATGGATATTGCCAAAGAATCCCTGAGATTGGGAGCCCAGAAGCTTCCGGTTCAAACAAAAACTGTTATGCGTAAAGATTACGTTGAAGAAGCAATCTAAAGAAAAATGGAACAGAAAGTAATCAGAGAATTTACAACGGGTGAAATCCTGGAAAGGTTGGACGAGGAAAAGCGTCAGTTGACCAAGCTTAAGCTTAACCATGCTGTTTCTCCACTGGAAAACCCTAATAAAATCAAGGCCTATCGCAAAACCATTGCACGCCTTCAAACCGAATTGCGCCACCGGGTTCTCAACGGTGAAAAAACAACCCAAGCAATTAAAAAGTAGTCAGGTACACCTGTGTGTATCTCATCCAAAGTAACAATATGGAAACGAGAAATTTAAGAAAAGAAAAAACCGGTGTCGTTGTCAGCAATAAGATGGAGAAATCTATTGTTGTTTCGGTAGAACGGAAGGTAAAGCATCCCAAGTATGGAAAATTCGTTAAGAAATCTTCCCGCTTCATGGCTCAAGATGACAAGAATGAGTGCAGTGAGGGCGATAAAGTGCGGATTGCCGAAACCAGGCCAATTAGTAAGAATAAGTGTTGGAGACTTGTCGAAATCATTGAAAAGGTTAAATAGCCATGATACAACAAGAGTCAAGATTAACAGTAGCAGATAACAGCGGAGCCAAGGAAGTACTTTGTATCAAAGTCCTCGGCGGCACACGCAAGCGGTATGCCCGCGTAGGCGACCGGATCATCGTAACGGTTAAGAATGCCATTCCTTCGGGAAATATCAAAAAGGGCACTGTTTCAACAGCCGTTGTGGTAAGAACCAGCAAAGAGATGCGCCGCGCCGACGGTTCATATATCCGCTTTGATGACAACGCGGTGGTGTTGCTCAACGGTGCCGGTGAAATGATAGGTACCCGCATCTTTGGACCAGTAGCCAGGGAGTTACGCGAAAAACAATTCATGAAAATCGTTTCTTTAGCACCCGAGGTGCTTTAAGCAGATACAAATAATACCATGCAGAAGAAATTACATATCCGAAAAGGCGACACCGTGATGGTCATTGCCGGTGATTCGAGAAGTCAGCAAGGAAAAGTGCTGCGCGTTGATACCGAGAAATATAAGGCCATTGTGGAGGGGGTTAACCTGGTATCCAAGCATACCAAACCCAATGCCAAGAGTCCACAGGGAGGAATCGTTAAAAAAGAGGCTCCTGTTCATCTTTCCAACCTGAAGATCGTTGACAATTCGGGAAAACCGACACGTATCGGCAGGAGACTGGATCCCAAAACGGAAAAATTGGTACGTTATTCTAAAAAATCAGGGGAGGTTATAAAATAATGGCTTATTCACCAAGATTAAAAGACAAGTACCTGACTGAGGTTGTTCCTGCTTTGATGAAGCAGTTTAACTACAAAAGCCCCATGCAGGTTCCACGGATCAGCAAAATTTGCCTTAACCAGGGCTTAGGTATTGCAAATACCGACCGGAAATTCATCGACAACGGTATCAATGAATTAACGATGATTACTGGCCAAAAAGCGGTATCAACGAAATCACGCAAGGATATTTCCAACTTCAAGCTGAGGAAGGGAAACGCCATCGGAGTCCGTGTTACCCTTCGCGGTGAGCGTATGTTTGACTTCCTTGATCGTTTGATCTCTGTTGCACTTCCCCGTGTACGTGATTTCCGCGGCGTGAATGACAAAGGATTTGACGGGCGTGGCAATTACACCCTTGGCATCACCGAACAGATCATTTTTCCTGAAATCGACATCGATAAGTTAACGCGGATCAATGGGCTCGATATTACCTTCGTAACTTCAGCCAGGAACGATCGTGAGGCACAGGCCCTGTTAAAAGAATTAGGAATTCCTTTTAAAACAAAGTAAATATATGGCAAAAGAATCCATCAAAGCCAGAGAGCGCAAACGTGAGGCAATGGTTGCAAAGTTCGCCGACAAGCGCAAAGCATTGAAGGAAGCAGGCGATTACATCGCCCTTCAGAAACTTCCCAAAAATGCTTCCCCAATTCGGTTGCATAATCGCTGTAAACTGACAGGACGCCCAAAAGGCTACATGCGTCTTTTTGGTGTTTCCCGTATCAATTTCAGGGAGATGGCCAACAAGGGTTTAATCCCGGGCGTTAGAAAAGCCAGCTGGTAATTTATAATATTGATAGAAATTAACAAATAAAACAGATATAAATGGTTACGGATCCCATTGCAGATTATTTGACGAGAATCAGGAATGCCGTGTTGGCCAACCACCGGGTTGTTGAAATTCCAAAGTCGAAGATCAAGGAAGAAATTACCCGCATTCTCTTTGAAAAAGGATATATCCTTAATTATAAAGTAGAAAGTGAGCCACGTCCCGGCATTATCAAGATCGCGCTGAAGTATCACCCGGTCAGTAAACTTTCAGCTATCAACAGCCTGGTCAGAATTTCCAAGCCTGGTTTGCGGAAGTATGTTGACAATGATCATCTTCCACGTGTTTTGAATGGATTGGGAATTGCCATCCTGTCGACTTCGCACGGTATTATGACCGATAAGGAGGCCCGCACACAGAAGGTTGGCGGCGAGGTATTATGTCACATCAGTTAATTAGGAGAATACAAACATGTCAAGAATAGGAAAATTACCGATTGCATTACCAGATGGCGTGACGATTACAGTCTCCGATACCAATCTGGTTACTGTAAAAGGCAAGTTGGGCCAGCTTAAACAGCAGGTCGACCCAAAAATTACCTTGAAAATTGAAAGCAATCTGATAACAGTGGAGCGCCATTCAGAGGCTCAGGATGATCGTGCAAAACATGGTCTGTACCGTTCTCTGGTTTTCAATATGATCAAAGGGGTATCTGAAGGTTTTACTACAGTCCAGGAACTTGTTGGCGTTGGTTATAAAGCCACCGGCAATGGGCAACTTCTCGAACTTTCCCTCGGATATTCTCACAACATCATGATTGAACTTCCTGATACGATTCACCTTGAAACAACGGCTGTTAAAGGAAAAAACAATTCCATCATTTTAAAATCGGCCGACAAACAGCTTATTGGTCAGGTCGCTGCAAAAATCCGTTCGTTGCGTCGCCCGGAACCTTATAAGGGTAAAGGCATTCGCTTCCAGGGTGAAGAGATCAAGAAGAAGGCTGGTAAATCTGCCGCCGGACAATAATAAATTCGTAAGGGCGATCTGCCAGATCGTTCCAACAATTAAAAAAAGAATACAATGGCTATTAAGAGTAGAAAAGAATTTCGCAGGTTCAGGATCAAAAAAAGGATACGTAAAATCGTACAAGGGACACCTGACAGGCCTCGCATGACTGTATTCCGCAGCTGTAAAGCAATTTATGTGCAACTGATTGACGATCAGGCAGGCAAAACCCTGGTTTCTGCTTCATCCATGGAAAAAGGGATGGATGACAAGAAGGGAACCAAAACAGAGATCGCCAAGATGGTTGGAAAGCAGATTGCTGAAAAAGCTGTTCAGGCTGGGATCGAGAAGGTTGTTTTTGATCGTAATGGTTATTTATATCATGGCAGGGTAAAAACTTTGGCCGATGCAGCCAGAGAAGGTGGCCTAAAATTCTAAGGAAGATATGACAAACGTTAATGTAAAAAGAGTAAAGTCGAGTGAAATCGAATTTAAGGATCGGCTGGTCAGCATCCAGCGTGTGACCAAAGTGACCAAAGGGGGCCGTACCTTCAGCTTTTCAGCCATCGTGGTGGTTGGAAATGAAAACGGGGTTGTTGGTTATGGACTTGGCAAAGCCAAGGAGGTCACGGCTGCCATTGCCAAGGGCGTGGATGATGCCAAAAAGAACCTGATCAAGGTTCCCATCCTTAAAGGTACGATACCTCATGATCAACTTGGTAAATATAGCGGGGCACTTGTTTATCTCAAGCCCGCAGCTCCGGGAACCGGCGTTATTGCAGGCGGTGCCATGCGTGCTGTGCTTGAAAGTGTAGGCGTAAAGGATGTGCTTGCAAAATCTAAAGGTTCATCGAACCCGCACAGTGTGGTAAAAGCAACCATCAATGCCCTGATCAAGTTAAGGGATCCATACACGATCGCTCAGCTCAGGGGAATTGAACTGAATCAAGTATTTAATGGCTAATTCATCTTATTAAGGCTGTTCATAGCAATGGAAAAAATAAAAATAACACAGGTTCGCAGTGGCATCGGAAGACCGTTGCGTCAGAAACGTACCCTTGAAGCATTGGGTCTGAAAAGGATCCGCCATACCGTTGAACATACGGCCACTCCCCAGATTCTGGGCATGGTAAACAAAGTTCAGCATTTGGTTACAGTTGAAGAAGTAAAATAATAGATAAACGATACTGAAATGGATTTAAGCAATCTTAAACCGGCAAAAGGTTCAACAAAAAAGGTAAAACGCATTGGCAGGGGACAAGGTTCCGGTCATGGTGGAACATCCACCCGTGGTCATAAAGGAGCAAAATCCCGTTCTGGCTACTCCAAAAAACTGGGGTATGAAGGCGGACAAATGTCGCTCGTGCGCAGGGTACCCAAATTCGGGTTCAAGAACTTTAACCGTGTCGAATATAAAGGGATCAATCTTGATGTTTTGCAGCTGATCGCCGAAAAGAAAAGTATTACGGTCATTACTCCGGAAGTAATTGTTGAATGCGGATATGCATCCAAGAATGACCGGATTAAAATTTTAGGCCGCGGCGAATTAAAAGCCAAACTTGAGATTACCGTGCATGGTTTCTCAGCTACTGCCAAGAAGGCAATTGAAGAATTAGGTGGAGTCGCTAATACACTTTAAACTTGTTTGAATGAAAAAACTGTTTCAAACCATTCGAAATATCTGGAAGATTGAGGATCTTCGCAAGAGGATCCTCTACACCATTGGAATCATCCTGATCTATCGTCTGGGATCTTATGTAGTACTTCCTGGCGTTGACCCCAGTATGCTTGCCGGCCTGCAAAATCAGACCAAGTCGGGTCTTCTGGGTCTGCTGAATATGTTTTCCGGGGGTGCATTTTCGAATGCTTCGATTTTTGCACTGGGGATCATGCCCTATATTTCTGCCTCTATCGTGATGCAGCTGTTGGGTATGGCCATCCCATATTTCCAGAAACTTCAGAAAGAGGGCGAAAGCGGACGTAAAAAAATCAACCAGATGACACGCTATCTGACCGTCATCATCCTGATTTTCCAATCTCCTGCCTATATCGCCAATCTGGCCTCACAGCTCCCAGCACAAGCAATTTCACCATTTGACCCGAATGTTACACACCATTCTGTGTTCTCTTTCTTCGGTATTTCCTCCATCATCATACTAACCGCTGGTTCTTTATTGGTTATGTGGTTGGGTGAGCGCATCACCGATAAGGGGATTGGAAATGGAATATCTCTGATTATCATGATCGGCATCATTGCCCGTTTGCCATTTTCACTGGTCGGGGAATTGGTTTCAAGAATGGAGCAGAAGGGAGGTGGACTTGTGTTTTTTGTTATTGAAATTGCCTTCCTTGTCTTGGTCGTACTTGTCACAATTCTTCTCGTGCAGGGGACCCGGAAAATACCTGTGCAATATGCCAAACGGATCGTTGGAAACAAACAATATGGCGGCGTCAGGCAGTATATACCTTTAAAGGTGAATGCGGCTGGAGTAATGCCGATCATCTTTGCCCAGGCTATTATGTTCCTGCCGTTGACCATTGCAGGCTTTGCCAGCAATGAGACACTGACGGGCTTTGCCAGGGTGTTTACTGATATCAATGGATTCTGGTATAATTTCACATTTTTTATCCTGATCATTCTGTTTACCTATTTCTATACTGCCATCACGGTCAATCCAAATCAGATGGCCGAAGATATGAAAAAGAATGGCGGCTTTATTCCTGGTGTTAAACCTGGAAAAAAGACAGCAGAGTTTATCGATGATGTGATGTCGCGGATTACACTTCCCGGCTCCATTTTCCTTGGATTTGTTGCCATCATGCCTTCGTTGGTTCGCTTGGTAGGTATTACTTCTCAATTCGCACAGTTTTACGGAGGTACATCTTTACTGATTTTGGTCGGGGTGGTTCTGGATACATTGCAGCAGATTGAAAGTCATTTATTGATGCGCCATTACGATGGTCTTACAAAATCGGGCCGAATCAAGGGACGTTCATCCTATTCAGTTGGCCAATAAGGTATGTTTAACACGCAATTGACGGTAAAATCGGCGGAAGAAATTGAATTACTGAGAGAAAATGCCATCATTGTAAGCAAAACACTCGCGGAGGTCGCGAAACAAATAAAACCGGGTGTTAAAACGATAACACTTGACAAAATAGCTGAAGAATTTATCCGGGCGGAAGGGGCGATACCCGGGTTCAAAGGATACAGAGGGTTTCCGGCAACCCTGTGCATCTCCATCAATGAAGAGGTGGTACATGGTATACCGGGCGAAAGAGTTCTTAAAAATGGTGATATAGTTTCGATCGACTGCGGATGCCAAAAATATGGCTATTACGGTGATTCTGCATATACCTTTCCTGTTGGGGAGGTATCTCATAAAGTGCTGAATCTGCTGAAGCGTACGAAGGAGTCCCTGTTTCTTGCCCTGAAAATGGCTGTTGCAGGAAAAAGAATTGGCGATATAAGTGCCAGTGTTCAGGAATACGTTGAGGGATTTGGTTATTCGGTTGTCAGAGAGTTGGTGGGGCATGGAATAGGTAAGCAGTTGCACGAAAAACCGGATATTCCCAACTACGGGAGAAGAGGGTATGGAGCTAAAATGCCTGTAGGACTGATTATCTGTATTGAACCCATGATTAACATGGGAACGAAATCAGTAGTTCAGGATCAGGATGGATGGACGATCCGCACAGCTGATAGGATGCCTTCTGCTCATTTTGAGCTTACGGTGGCTGTCAGAAAAGAAAAGGCAGATATTCTCTCTACGTTTGGATATATTGAAGAAGTACTAGGATTAAGCAGAATATAGAATGGCAAAGCAATCGTCAATCCAACAAGATGGCACCGTCATCGAATCCCTCGGAAATGCAATGTTCCGGGTGGAATTGGAAAACGGGCATGTAATTACAGCCCATATCTCAGGTAAGATGAGGATGCATTATATTAAAATTCTTCCCGGAGATAAAGTCAGGATCGAAATGTCACCCTATGATTTGACAAAAGGTAGAATTACGTTCAGATATCAATAGACCATAAAGTAAACGTAAAATGAAAGTAAGAGCATCAATTAAGAAAAGATCTGCAGATTGCAAGATCGTTCGGAGGAATGGCAAATTATATGTCATTAATAAAAAGAACCCGAAGTTCAAACAAAGACAAGGTTAAGATTATACAAACATAAAATTGGATTAATATGGCCAGAATTGCAGGTATTGATTTACCTAAAAATAAACGGGGTGAAATTGGGCTGACCTATATCTTTGGTATTGGAAGAAGCACTGCTCAGAAGATCCTTGATGTGGCAGGAGTGGACCGGAATAAAAAGGTCCAGGACTGGAACGACGATGAGCAAAACAAGATCCGTACAGTTATCAATGATAATTTTAAGATCGAAGGAGCGCTGCGTTCCGAAGTTCAGATGAATATCAAACGTTTAATGGATATCGGGTGTTACCGTGGAATCCGTCATCGTTTGGGATTACCTGTTCGTGGACAGAGTACAAAAAACAATGCACGTACACGCAAAGGCAGGAAAAAAACCGTTGCCAACAAGAAAAAGGCAACCAAGGGTTAATCGTTAATGCACGTAGTAAATTAGTATATGGCAAAGACTGAAAAAAGTTCAAAGAAAAGGGTTGTGAAGGTTGATACCATAGGGAAAGCCTATGTCAACGCTTCATTCAACAATCTCATCATTACACTGACCAATATCAATGGACAGGTAGTCAGCTGGTCGTCGGCCGGAAAGATGGGGTTCAAGGGCTCAAAAAAGAATACCCCCTATGCTGCCCAGATGGCTGCACAGGATGCCTCAAAGGTCGCATACGATCTGGGACTTCGCAAGGTAAAGGTATACATTAAAGGACCCGGAGCAGGCCGCGAATCGGCGATCCGTACCCTGCACACTGCAGGGATCGAAGTAATGGAAATTGTTGATATCACGCCATTGCCACACAACGGTTGCCGTCCTCCAAAAAGAAGAAGAGTTTAACATTTAATTATATTTATTACCATGGCAAGATACATTGGCCCAAAGTCCAGAATTGCAAGAAGGTTCAGGGATCCTATTTTTGGTCCTGATAAAAGTTACGAAAAAAAGAATTATCCTCCGGGAATGCACGGCCAGACCAAGCGCAGGGCAAAGGTTTCTGAGTATGGCACACAGCTCATGGAGAAACAAAAAGCCAAATATACTTACGGCATCCTTGAGCGTCAATTTAAAAACACCTTCCTGAAAGCTGCCCGCAAAGGGGGTGTTACTGGTGAGGTTTTACTGCAGCTCATCGAGTCGCGGCTTGATAATGTAGTGTATCGTTTAGGTATTTCCCCCACCCGTGATGGAGCCCGCCAGTTGATCGGTCACCGTCATATCCTTGTGAATGGGAAACTGGTGAATATCCCTTCGTTTGAACTTCGTCCCGGTGATATCGTTGCTGTTCGCGAACGTTCAAAATCATTGGAGGTGATAACCAATTCTGTTGTCGGCCGTGGTAATCAATACCCCTGGCTGGAATGGGATGGTGGTATGATGGCGGGTAAATTTATGAGTTATCCTGAAAGGGATCAGATTCCTGAAAATATCAAGGAACAGCTCATCGTCGAATTGTATTCGAAGTAATTTTACTGGATTCGCTGCCCTACAGTGCAGCCTGACAGAATAATCGTTAACAAAAAAAACATAGTATATGGCAATATTACCGTTCCAGAAACCTGACAAGGTCATTATGGTGGAAGCCAATGATTGCCGCGGAGTGTTTGAATTTCGCCCGCTTGAGCCTGGTTTTGGTGTTACTATCGGAAACTCGCTCAGAAGGATACTCCTTTCTTCATTGGAAGGCTTTGCCATCACTTCGGTAAAGATTGAAGGGGTTGAGCAGGAATTTTCCACAATTAAAGGTGTGATTGAGGATGTTACGGAAATTATTTTAAACCTGAAGCAAATCCGCTTCAAGCGTTTGATTGAGACCGAAAGTTCTGAAAAGGTGACTGTGGTTATCGCACAGCAGAAAGAGTTCAAAGCCGGCGATATCAATAAATTCCTTTCCGTATTTCAGGTATTGAATCCTGAGGTGGTGATCTGCCATATGGAACCCAGCGTAAAACTGACGGTTGAATTGTCTGTTGATAAAGGCCGGGGTTATATTCCAGCAGAAGAGAATAAAACCTTGAGCTCATCACTCGGCAGAATCGCGATCGATTCGGTTCACACCCCAATCAAGAATGTGACCTTCAACATTGAAAACTTCAGGGTTGAACAGAAGACAGACTATGAAAAACTGGTTATCGAAGTGGTGACCGATGGCTCAATTCAGCCCAAGAATGCATTAAAAGAGGCTGCGAGAATACTGATCCACCATTTCATGCTGTTTTCAGATGAAAAAATCACGCTTGATTCAGCTGAAAAAGCAGTGACTGAAGAGTTTGATGAGACTTCACTTCACATCCGCCAGTTACTGAAGACCAAGCTGGTTGATATGGATCTTTCGGTACGCGCACTCAACTGCCTCAAAGCGGCTGATGTTGAATACCTGGGTGACCTTGTGGCCTTTAACAAAAATGATTTGTTGAAGTTCCGCAACTTTGGAAAAAAATCACTCACCGAACTTGAGGAACTTGTTAAATCAAAAGGCCTTGAATTTGGTATGAATACGACGAAATATAAATTAGATAAGGATTAATTGCAATGAGACACCAGAAGAAATTTAATCATTTAGGAAGAAAAAGTGCGCACCGAAAGGCGATGTTGTCGAATATGGCTGCCTCGCTCATCATGCATAAACGGATACATACCACTGTGGCTAAGGCAAAAGCGCTTCGTGTCTATGTGGAACCACTGATTTCAAAGTCAAAAGAGGATACTACCCATTCTCGGCGGACCGTTTTCAGCTACCTGCAAAGCAAAGAAGCAGTCACTGAACTTTTCCGCGAGATCTCGAAAAAGATCATGGATCGGCCAGGTGGATATACGCGTATTCTTAAGACGGGGAATCGTTTTGGAGATAATGCCGAAATGTGCCTGATCGAACTGGTTGATTACAATGAAGCCATGTTGTCAGTGAAGGATGCTGGAAAGACCAAGTCGACGCGCAGAAGAAGAGCCACCTCCAAGAAAAAGGAAGGCGATGAAGCTGAAGCTGAAGCTCCTGATGCTGCAAAGATTGAAGCTTCTGCCAAGTCAAAAAAAGTTGCAAAACCGGCGGAAGAACCTGTTGCAGAACCTAAACCTGAAGTGGCGCCAGAAACGACAGAGGAAAAACCTGAAGTTTAAACACTTGAAAACACATATTTAACGTTTATTACCCCTAAAGGATGACATAAATTCATGTTGTCCTTTTTTATTTATAACTATTCAAAACAATCTAAATATACGAAAATGAGCGCTATTTTATCAATCCATGCCAGACAAATTCTGGACTCAAGAGGAAATCCCACCATCGAAGTGGATGTTATTACAGACAACGGAATTATCGGACGTGCAGCAGTGCCTTCTGGAGCATCAACTGGGGTTCATGAGGCTGTTGAATTACGCGACGGAGACAAGAAGGTATATATGGGGAAAGGCGTTTTACAAGCTGTTCAGAATGTGAATGATGTAATCGCCGAAGAAGTGCAGGGCATGTATGTGACCGATCAGATTGAGATCGATAAAAAGCTGATTGAACTTGATGGCACACCAAATAAGGCCAAGCTGGGCGCCAATGCAATTCTTGGCGTTTCACTTGCTGCTGCCCATGCGGCCGCGCAAGTTACCGGCCAGGAGCTGTACCGCTATATCGGAGGCGTAGCAGCCCAAACACTCCCAATCCCCATGATGAATATTCTCAATGGAGGTTCTCATGCCGATAACTCAATTGATTTCCAGGAATTTATGATTATGCCTGTGGGTGCAACTTCATTCAGCGAAGCCTTGCGTATGGGTTCTGAAGTGTTTCATAACCTGAAAGCTGTTCTGAAAAAAGGAAAATATTCCACAAACGTGGGTGATGAAGGTGGCTTTGCCCCCAATCTAAAGTCGAACGAAGAGGCTCTCAAGGTGATTATGAAGGCCATTGAAATGGCAGGTTATGAGCCAGGAAAGGATATTTTTATTGCCCTTGATCCTGCATCCTCCGAATATTTTATCCCTGAAGAGAATGTGTACCATCTCAAGAAATCAACCGGTGATAAGCTTACACCTGCCCAAATGGTTGCCTTCTGGAAAGACTGGACGAAACGGTATCCGATCATCTCCATTGAGGATGGGATGGCAGAAGACGACTGGGATGGATGGAAACTCATGACCAAGGAGATGGGCAGCAAAATTCAACTCGTGGGTGATGATCTTTTTGTGACCAATGTAGATCGCCTGGCCGAGGGATTTAAAAAAGGGGTGGCCAACTCAATTCTTATCAAGGTAAATCAGATCGGAACCCTGAGTGAAACGATCAACGCCGTAAACATGGCCTACAGGAACAGTTATACTGCCGTGATGAGCCATCGCTCAGGTGAAACGGAAGATGTAACAATAGCTGACCTCGCTGTTGCATTGAACACAGGTTTGATAAAAACAGGTTCGGCCTGCCGTACCGACCGCGTTGCCAAGTATAACCAACTGCTTCGCATTGAAGAACAATTGGGGGATACTGCAAAATATCTTGGTAAAGATTTCAAATATTACCGTTAATCTTTTTTATCTGTTGTGCAAAAGCCCTGCCTGATACCCAGGCAGGGCTTTTGTTTAAATTCTGTTTAAAAAGATGTTATTAGAAAAATCAGCCAACAGCTTTTTTTTAATACATTAGCATAATCTATTTGTTTAATGTAATATGCCTTAATGCGTCTGCTATTACTGTTCCTGATTATTCCGACTTTTTTGTTTGCCCAGAGTCCAAGCAAAAAATATTCATCTGCAATGACAGGGAACTGGTATATTGGGGTTTCATTCGGTCCTGATTTTTATTATGGTGATTTGAGTTCAAGTAATTTTATTCCAAAGAAAAACATCAGTTTTGCAGGCAGTTTGTTTACCCATCATCATTTTTCAGAGATATTCGGATTACGGATTCAACTTTTAGCAGGCGGACTTAACGGATCGTTGGTACAGGATAATGTTTCATCGGACAAGGCCTTTACGGGTTTGTTTATTGATGCAACAGCAAATGGAACCATCAACTTTTCGAACCTGTTTTCGCCGAATAAACCAACCCGGAAGTTGTTTGTGTATGGCACAGCCGGACTTGGTTATGCCGTATGGTTTTCTAAACTTTTAAATGTAGTTTATAATGTCGATTCAATTCAGGTAAATACATTTGTCAATTCATCCGTTGTGTTTCCTATTGGAATCGGTGCAATATATAACATAAATAAGAAGCTTCAGGTTCATGTTGAGTGGACCTTCAGGACCTTCTTTTCCGATAAACTCGATAATACCATTGGCGGGTACCGTTTTGATGTGGTTGATTACCTGGCATTCGGGGTCTCCCTTAACCTGGGTGGCAAAAAAGAAAAAAAGAGGGCCAATGTTCTCGATTATCCCTATACTGTTAGACCGGTGGTTTATGCAAATCCTCCTCCCATAAGGGTTGAGCCCCGGCCTGCGCAAGTTGTAGCTGTTCCATCGCAGCCAGATGAGTATCTTTATAAGGTGCAGATTTGTGCATTCAACCAGCATAATTACAGCGCAGAATGGATCCGCAGGCATTATCGTGTCAAACAACCGGTTACCCTTGAGCAGGAGGGTGCCATGTCACGCTATACTGTCGGAGGTTATACGGATATGCAACAGGCTCGGGCCCTTAGGGATGAAATGATCAAGCTGGGAATCACCGATGTATTTGTCATAGCCTATAAGGATGGGGTCAGACATCATACCGTCATCATTGAATAGGCAGTGGATACAGATTATTTACAAACCTGTTTGATGAAGATCAGTGATTGAGGATCACTCATTCCGGCATTCAGGGATTTTTGAAAATCGCTACAGGCAATGGCCGCGTTTCCAAAGAAGAAGTTTGACAATCCCCTGTTGTAATAGATTGATTTCATGGTCGAGCTCTCCGTTGGCTGCGATGCTGAAAATCCAATGGCATAATCAAAATCCATGATCGCACCTGCGTAATCGGTAAGTTTTAATTTGCAATTTCCCCGGTATGAATAAATACCCACAACATTGGTTTGAGGTTGTAACTGAAGGGCACGGTTGAAATAGCGGATGGCTTCAGCATAATTCCCGTTTTCATACTTCCATACCCCATCCCAATAGACCTTGTAATAATCAGTTTGCATTTCCGGAGGTGATGAGCCTGGCGCTGCCTGGCTGACTGCATTAAAATTCACTGAAGGCACGGTATACCTGTAGTTTTTACAATATTCCTTGATGGCATTATCCGTAGCCAAATCCTTAAATCCCAGCTGTACTGCCGTATTCCAATCCTGACACGCCCCATTAATATCCTTCATATTCTGTCTGGCAACACCCCGGTTATAAATGGTTGTCAGCCATGCCGAATAGTATGTCAGATCAGCCGGCTTCAGGTTTACCGCCTTGTCAAAGTCCTGCATGGCCAGTGCAAAATCGCCAAGTTTCTGCCGTGCATTGGCGCGATACGCATAGGTCAGAAAAAAATCAACGTAGGGTTGTGCTTTGGCAGCTTCAGTCATATCATAAACACATTGACTGTAATTTTCAGTTCCATAATTCGAAACCCCTCTTTTGTAAAATTCATCAGGCGTTTGCGGGTTCCCGGTAAATAGTTGAAAGGGAATACTCCCGCTATATCTCATCAGATCCTGAAAAAGAGAAAATTCAGTTTCGTAATAGGAACTTCTGAATAATTTATCACGATTTTTAAGCTCCAGATAAGGTGTGTAAAACTTTGCTTTGTTCATTACCTGAATAAGACGGAACCTGGCCAGCGATTGCCCACCGGTTTGGACGGGCCAGAATGCAATCAACAGGTTGTGTGAGGCAAAAGTTTTGTCGGAAAGGGTTTTCTGCAGAAAATAGGAGATGGTCGTTGTCCAGGTGTTTTTATCGTATTCAAGCAAAGTTCCGTCGCAAACAACCTCCATGTTGGTGATATATGGTTTGTTGAATTCCATCTTTTCCGGAATGACCTCCTTAAGTTTGTCCGCTTTGAAAACAAAGTAGCTCAATGCCTGTTGGTTGTGCCAGCTATCCATCAGAATCGGGAACTCATAATAACCTGTTCTGAATTTAATGACAAGGACGGCATATTGTTCGTTTTTATATGAAACGTCCCGCATTTCAATCACTTCAAAGTTCTCCTTCCCGAGTTTGTAATAGGTTTTTCCTGAACTGTTATATTCCGCTTTGCTATAAAGTAACCGGTTTTCTTTTGAAATCCATTTCCCATCGTCCTGTAATGTCCACCCCATCGCCGTTTCGAGGATGCTGCGTGGTTCGCTCAAAATGGGCAAATTGTTCATGGAACGTTCAACAGGATGATCCTGAAGTGCATTGTACGGTTGGGCTGACTGAACAGGATAGGAAGGATTCTGACCTTGCAGGAGCCCCGAAAAAATAATATTCAGAAGTATAAAAACCAATGGCCTCATTCGTGTTCCCGATTAACCTTTAAATGTTTCTAAAATATGCACGAAAAGATTCGTTACATGACTGACATTTTTGTTAAAAACTACCAAAATATCATCCCAGGTCACCGGTTCTTCATCATGCTTCCATGAGTCATAATCGGTTGAGAGGGCAACTGCGGCATAGGGTATCCCGGCCTCTTTAGCCAGACTTGTCTCCGTTGCAATGCTCATGTTGATCACATCGGCGCCAAGAATACGAAACATATTTGATTCGGCCCGTGTTGAAAAGCGAGGCCCTTCAATGGTCACAAGGGTTCCTTTGGGATGATAGGACAGGCCAAGTTCCTTGCAGCCCTCAATCAGTACCGACCGCAATTGTTCCGAAAATGGATCGGCCATGGGCGTATGGCTAACCTTGCCTCCTTCAAAATGATCAAAAAATGTATTGATCCGAAGTCGGGTGAAATCAATAAATTGATCCAGGATGACAAAATCGCCGCGGCGGATATCCTCCCGGAGGCTGCCGCAGGCCGTGGTGGCAAAAATAAATTGACACCCCAGCTCTTTCAAGGCAAAGATATTCGCCCTGTAATTAACCTGGGTCGGTGGAATGGAATGATCACGGGCATGCCGGGAGAGGATAAAAACTTCACAATGCCCGACGGTACCGGTGAAGAATGACGAACTCGGCATACCATAAGGGGTTGTTGCATGAATTTCTTTCACATCCTGAAAGATGTTCAATTTGTCAAGGCCAGATCCTCCAATAAAACCTATTTTGACCATTTTACAAAATTTAGGCGAATATAATGGAAATAGAATTGTGTTTCTAATGGTAATTGAATAATTTGTAACAAAAAATATTGAGTTATCAACATTGATAGGGGACTCCTGCTTTTTCTGAGAAATATATGGATGAAGCTTTCGAGATATTCATGAAAAGGTTAATTTTGCCCACTAAATAAATCGACCCTCATGAACATTCAATATATCGGAGAACATCTTCTTCCCGGTGATATCGGGAAATTTTTTGTCTGGCTTGGATTTTTAACGGCCATCCTGGCAACAATCTTTTATATGTATGCTTTTTTTCGAAAAGACCATCGGCCTGTCTTCAAGCGGAGTGCCCGTCTGTTTTATATCATTCATGCGTTTTCATTGGTGAGTGTGACAGCAGCGCTCTATTACCTCATATTTAAGCATTATTTTGAATACGCATATGTATGGCAATACTCTTCAATGGAATTGCCGATGAAGTATATCGTTTCCTGTTTCTGGGCAGGGCAGGAGGGGAGTTTCCTTGTGTGGGCTTTGTTTCAGGCTTTAATTGGATTGATTTTGCTTTGGATCGCACGGAAATGGGAGTCGCCGGTCATGATCATTTTTTCGCTTTCCCAGGCCTTTGTGACATCCATGTTGCTGGGTGTAAAACTATCGGGAACAGCTATCGGGTCAAGCCCATTTAACTTGTTACGTCAAACAGCAGGTAATCTTGAAGGGACCATTTTTACCATGCCAGACTATTTGACCATGATCAAAGATGGAAACGGACTGAACCCATTGCTGGAAAACGTTTGGATGACCATCCATCCTCCAATTTTATTTCTTGGATATGCACTGGCATTGGTCCCATTCGCTTATGCGGTAGCCTCCCTGCTTAAAAAAGATTACCACACATGGATTGCCCGTGCCCTGCCATGGACGTTGATGGCCCTCCTGATGCTGGGTGCCGGCATTCTCCTGGGTGGCGCGTGGGCTTACGTGTCCCTTACTTTTGGAGGCTTCTGGTCATGGGATCCGGTTGAAAATTCTTCCCTTGTACCCTGGATGACCCTGGTGGCTGGTCTCCATTTTCTGCTGATTGCACGCCGCCAGAATTATGCCTTGTTTGCGGCCTATCTGATGATCATGCTGTCGTATGTATTGGTGCTGTATGCAAGTTTTCTGACACGCAGTGGCGTACTGGCTGATACCTCCGCCCATTCTTTTGGTGACAATGGCATGACATTGCAGCTGCTTTTATTCCTTCTGACCTTTTTTGTAATGATGATTGTCATGATTTCCATACATGCGCGTAAATTTCATGTATTAAAGAGTGATCAACTTCTTTCCCGTGAATTTTGGATGTTTATTGGCTCCATTATCCTTGTTTTAGCTGCCTTTCAAATTATTTTCACCACTTCAATCCCGGTAATTAACAGCCTGTTTCATTCTGATATTGCCCCTCCTGTTGACAGGATTGGCTTTTATAACCGTTGGCAGATGCCATATGCCTTATTGATCGCAGGATTCATTGCGTTCAGTCAGTTCCTTAGTTATAATGAAAATGAACCAAAACAATTTTTAGGTAAGTTGTGGATTCCTGCCTTGTTGGCCCTCGTATTATGCATTCCAATTTTGCTAAATGGGATTGTATCCCAGATGAACTTCATTCTTTTGATCTTTTTCGTTCTCTTTGCCCTGATCTCTTCCATTTATAACATGATATTTCAAACGGCAAAGCCCAGGAACATCGGAGCTATTATCACCCACGTCGGTTTTGTTATTTTTGTTTTGGGAACGGTTCTCACCTTCTCAAATTCAACGGTTATCTCAAGCAACACTTCGAAAATTGATCTCGGTGATCAAAAGGCAAATGCAGAAAACCTTGTCCTCATGCGAAATGACACATTGTTTATGAATGGTTTTTATGTTTCATACGTAAACAGCAGGACTGAAGTGAATACAACTACCTATCAGGTCGATTTTCTGACGAAGAAAAATGGGAAGTTTGTCAAGACATTTACGCTGTTTCCATCGGTAAATGTTCACCCGAAAATGGGAGCCGTTTACAATCCTGACACAAGACATTTTCTGGCCCGCGATTACTATACCTACATCGCAAATGTATCGGCGGAGCCTGACTACATTGTGATCAAGGCCATTATGAACCCATACATCAATATTTTATGGCTGGGATCCTTCATCATGATTGGAGGGTTTTCTGTGGCTTTCATCAGAAGAGCGCGGCGTCGCTGGCTTGAAAACTCATAAGCTTCACGGTCTATTTTTCTTTCGCCTTGTGTTCCAGCATCGGTACAAACCGGAAGGCACCATATTCCTTCTTTTCAAAGGTGTTGTCATTGCCTTTGATCATGGTCGTCATAATTTGAATGTCATTGGCTCCTACCGGAATAACGAGGATGCCGCCTGGCTTAAGCTGATCCAGCAATGCTTCAGGGATAAATGGTGCAGCGGCCGTGACGATCATTTTATCAAAGGGGGCATAGGCCGGAAGCCCTTTGTACCCATCTCCGAAAAAAGTTTTTATGGAGGGGTACCCAACTGAAGGAAGAAACTTGCTTGTTTTATCAAAAAGCGTTTTTTGCCTTTCAATGGTAAACACCTTTGCGCCCATTTCAAAAAGAATGCAGGCCTGGTAACCTGATCCCGTTCCAATTTCCAGCACCTTGTCATTTTTTTTGATCTGCAGTAATTCGGTTTGGAAGGCCACCGTAAATGGTTGGGAGATAGTTTGTCCGGCCCCGATAGGAAAGGGTTTGTCTTCGTAGGCGTATTCAACAAAAGAGGAGTCGAAGAAAATGTGCCTGGGGACTTTCTCTAAGGCTGCTAAAACGTGCGGGTCATTAATTCCTTTTTGACCAATATTCCGGACCAGTAATTTTCTGAGCCCCTGGTGGCGATAGGAGTCAATTGGAATCGTGCTGCTCATGTGATGGCTGGGTGTTAATTTTTTCACGAAAATACTAAATTCAGTCAGGGTAAAAACCTACCTTTGCAAAAAAAATTGAATATGCTTAAAATCGGAGTTCTCGGAGCAGGTCATCTTGGAAAAATTCACTTGAAATGCATTAAAGAAATACCAGAATTTGATTTGGTTGGTTTTTACGACCCGGATACCGCGAATGCAGACAAAATTGAAACAGAGTTCGGAATAAAAAAATGGAGTTCGCTGGATGAATTAATCGATGCTGTTGATGTGGTTGACATTGTTACCCCAACCATCTCCCATTTCGAATGCGCCGCCAAAGCGCTGAAAAAGTGTCGTCATGTATTTATTGAAAAACCCATCGTTACCAGCCTTGAAGAGGCCCGTGAACTGATAAAGATTGCGGGTGAAGCCAATGTGAAGGTACAGGTGGGACATGTGGAACGGTTTAATCCCGCTTTTTTAGCTGCAGAACCCTCCTTTGACAGGCCGATGTTTATTGAAAGTCACCGACTTGCGCAATTCAATCCCCGCGGGACCGATGTGCCTGTTATTCTCGATTTGATGATCCATGACATAGATATTATATTAAGTGTTGTTAAAAGCAATATAAAAAAGATCAGTGCAAGCGGGGTGGCAGTCGTGAGCGATACACCTGACATTGCCAATGCACGCATCGAATTTGACAATGGATGCGTTGCCAACCTGACCGCCAGCCGGATTTCATTGAAAAATATGCGCAAATCACGTTTTTTTCAAAGGGATGCCTACATTTCTGTCGATTTTCTGAAGAAAGAGCTGGAGGTTGTGAAGATCAGCGATGTGGAAAAGGATACCGCTCCGATCGGCTTTGTATTGGAACTTGGTCCCGGACGTGGTTCAAAGCAGATAAATTTTGATAAACCGGAAATAAAACCTTTGAATGCGATCAAAGCAGAACTGGAAAGTTTCCATTCAGCCATCATAAACAACACTGTTCCGCCAGTCACCATCAATGACGGGTATAGCGCCCTGGAAGTAGCCCATAAAATCATTGAAAAAATTAACCAGACAGCCTCTAACATCATTTGATCCCCGGTGTTTCTTTTGTTCAATAATTTTCTTAAAAAACAAACAATATCGGTAAAAATAGATCGTTAGCCTTTACAGGATATAGTGATTTCAACCCTACTCCCTTTATGATTCTTAGGAAAAGTCGACACTACCTCTTATTATCTGTCTTGATTGGTTTTACTGTATCTTCCTGTGAAAAATTTACCGGTGATCAGACCATTCCGGGCTACTTAAGCATCGACTCGATTTACCTTACCACAAATTATTATTCCCAGGGAACTGCATCACAGCAAATTACAGATGCATGGGTGTACGTGGATGATGAATTTTTGGGAGCCTATGAACTTCCCGCCAGGTTCCCTGTATTGAAAACAGGCAAACATATTGTTAAAATCTTACCTGGAATCAAAAAAAACGGAATTGCGGCCACACGCAGCAATTATGAATTTTATGCGCCTGTTCAGAAAACGGTGAATTTTACTCCTGACAGTACAACCAAGATTGGCCTCCTTAAAACAACATATCAGTCTACTGCCATGTTTCTCTGGATGGAGGATTTTGAAAATGTAACACTGACCCTTGATACAACATCCCGCAGTACGGCCTGGATTATGCACACTGAGGCAGGTTCGCCACTTACCTTTGAAGGAAATCATTCCGGAATGGTTGTGTTGGATTCAATCCATGATTTTTTTGAATGCCAGACGCAAAAAGAATTTACCATACCATTTGCGCCTGTATTTCTTGAAATGAACTTCAATATCTCAAACTCGCTTACGGTTGGTGTGATCACGTATGGATATACCATGCTCTATCAGACACCGATCATTACCCTGAATTCAACCAACGGAAAATGGAAGAAAATTTATATTGACCTTTCAAATACACTCAACGCATACACCGGCATGACGACCTTCCGGGTATACATGGGGACCTTTAAGGATCAGGGATTACAGCAATCGACGATCCTGTTCGATAATTTTAAATTATTAACCAGGCCGTAAGTCCTGAATGTCACATGATAGAAAAACAGAATTCCTGAATTATGAATAAACGTTTACAGGTTATTAAATATGTTGTTTCCGATTTTTTTACAGCATTTGTTGCCTGGACTTTATTTTTCATTTACAGGAAATATGCGGTTGATCACCAGTTTTTTTCGCATTTCAGTGATATTTTCCTGGATAATAAGCTCTATTTTGGCGTCACAATCATTCCTATTTTCTGGCTTCTTCTATACATCCTGATCGGAACCTACCGTAAAATATATCGGAAGGCAAGGCTGCGTGAATTCGCCCAGACCATATTGATAACCTTTATTGGAGTCACCATCCTGTTTTTTACGCTGATCCTCGACGATATCATTATCAATCAGCGAACCTATGTCGAATTCTTTTTTATTCTGTTTTTGCTTCATCTTTTTTTTACGGGCGGGGCCCGCTTTTTTCTGACCTCCCAGGCAGCTTATAAGATTCATCATAAAATCATTGGATTTAACACCATCATTATCGGGAGCAACGGCAATGCGGTATCCATTTATGAGGAGATTGAAAATCAGGAAAAATCATCAGGTAATAAATTTGTCGGGTTCATCAATGTTGAAGGTTATAAGACCTATAAATTAGCTGAAAGCATTCCGCATCTGGGCGGATTACAGGATCTGAACAGGCTGGTTAAGGAGTATGCAATTGAAGAGGTGATCATTGCCATAGAACATTCCGAAAATCATACCATCGAAAAAATAATTACCCAGCTTGAAGATACGGATGTAGTGATTAAAATCATACCAGCAATGCAGGACATTCTTATGGGGTCAGTGAAAACCACCTCCATTTTTCATGCTCCGCTTATTCAGATTTACCCTGATCTGATGCCCGATTGGCAGATGTCACTTAAACGCATCCTTGATCTTGTGATTTCGGTTCTTTGCCTGATATTGCTTACGCCCGTTATGATCATTACGGCCATTATCGTCAAGGTAACTTCAACGGGTCCTGTATTTTACTCCCAGGAACGGATTGGGATCAAGGGAAAACCTTTTAAAATGCATAAATTCAGGACCATGTTTAAAGATGCCGAAGAAAATGGTCCTCAATTGTCCTCTAAGGACGATCCGCGTATTACACGTTTTGGAAAGTTCCTTCGTCAATTCAGGGTAGATGAAATTCCTCAGTTTTATACCGTACTGAAAGGTGACATGAGCCTGGTTGGTCCGCGACCCGAACGTTTGTACTACATTAATCTGATAACCCAGCGTGCGCCGCACTACCGTTTACTGCATAAGGTGAAACCGGGGATTACCTCCTGGGGCCAGGTCAAATATGGCTATGCCGAAAATCTTGATCAAATGGTTGAGCGCCTGAAATTCGACATATTATACATCGAGAATATGTCGCTCGCAATGGATTTTAAAATTTTAATCTACACCATTCTCATCATTATCCAGGGCCGCGGAAAATAGTTGTCCTTCCAGTTTTTCCATCACCTCTGTCGCCTTGCCCTGCAAAAAAATATCCGTAATGTGTAATGTGTAATTTGATGGTTCGGGATTGACCTCAATGATCTTCGCCCCATATTGCTTGGCCATGACCGGAATCTGATTGGCAGGCATCACTTCACCGGTTGTTCCTATGATCAGGAACACATCGGAGAGGCTGGCTGCTTCGTAGGCAGCACCCAGCGGTATTTGAGGTATTGATTCGCCAAAAAAAACAAAGTCCGGCTTTAGCACCCCACCGCATTCCCGGCAGGTTGGCGGAAAATGATCCAGGCTCATTTGTCCGGGCTTGTAAGCGCGGTTACAATGAAGGCAGCGCAGGCTTTTGGTATTGCCGTGAAATTCATAAACCACACGGGAACCGGCTTCCTGGTGAAGGTAATCAATGTTCTGGGTGATGGTGCACCCCAACATGCCTTCCTGCTCCATGCGGGCAAGAACCTGGTGTGCCTTGTTGGGTTTGGCAGTATCAAAAAAATCATAAAAAATTTCTTTGATGACCCGCCAGGATCCGGTAGGATCTTCAAGAAAATATTGAAGATCGAGCGTTTTTGGATCATATTTGCTCCATAATCCACCCTCCCCTCTGAACGGAGGGATCCCGCTCTCAACTGAAATACCTGCCCCTGTAAACGCCGTGGTGTATCTGGAGCGCTTTAACAGCAATGCAGCCTCCCTGAATGGATCCATCATACCCATAATCCCCGGAAAGAACTATTTAAGCCATTTATCAAGCCAGCTGTAGAATGTGCGCTGCCATAAAACGCCATTCTGTGGTTTAAGTACCCAATGGTTTTCATCAGGAAAATAGAGGAACTCTGCAGGAATACCCCTTAAAACAGCGGCATTGAAGGCCTGCATGCCTTGCGTTGCAACAATGCGGTAGTCGAGCTCGCCATGGATGCAAAGGATAGGGGCATCCCAATTCTGGACGAAACGGTGCGGACTGTTGGCATAGGAGCGCTGTGCGATTTTATTGTTTTTATCCCAAAATGGTCCGCCCAGATCCCAGTTTACAAACCACATCTCTTCTGTCTCCAGATATTGGGCCTCCAGGTTGAACATCCCGTCATGGGCTATAAATGCCTTGAACCGCTTGTTGTGATTTCCGGCGAGCCAATACACAGAAAAACCGCCATAACTGGCTCCGATACAACCCAGCTTGTCATTGTCAACATAGGGCTCTTTTGACATGGCATCGATCGCACTTAAATAATCTTTCATGTTCTGTCCGCCATAATCCCCACTAATCTGTTCATTCCATGCTTGTCCGAAACCCGGCAGTCCGCGCCGGTTAGGCGCCACCACGATATATCCGTTGGCTGCCATCATCTGGAAGTTCCAGCGGTAGGACCAGAACTGGCTGACTGTACTTTGAGGCCCCCCTTCGCAGTACAGCAGGGTGGGATATTTTTTGGTCGAATCAAAATGAGGCGGATAGATGATCCAGGTGTGCATATCTTTGTTGTCCGTTGTCTTGATCCAGCGCTGTTTAATGGGCGCCATGGTGAGTTTGTCAAGCACATCCTTGTTGGTGGTGGTAAGGGGTGTGTCCTTTCCGGTTACAGGATCGACTGAATACAATTCCGCAGGCTTCGACATCGAAACGCGGGAGGCGATCAGCTTATCACCCGTAGGGATGACTCCGGTATAGTTATGTATTCCAGCCGTAATTTTCATGATCTTCCCATCAGCCAGGTCAAGACGGTAAATTTCATCCGTGGCATGATAATCACTGATGAAATAAATTGATTTATTGTCTCCGGCCCATGCTAAATTTTCAGCATTCTGATCAAAGTCCTTCGTAAAATCAATTTTTGACTTGGTGTCGAAATCGTACACAAACAGCCTGTTCTTATCCGACTCATATCCGTCGCGTTCCATACTTTGCCAGGCTATCTTTTTGCCATCAGGCGAAAAAATGGGGGCAACATCATAACCCATCATTCCCTCACTCAGGTTAACTGTTTTCGCTCCGGCGAGGTCATAGAGATAGATATCTGAATTGGTTGATTTTGCATATTCAGCACCGCTCTTTTTTCTGCTGGTATAGGCAATGACCTTGCTGTCGGGGCTCCAGTTGATCTGCTCCATGCCACCGAAGGGAGCCAAAGGGGATTCCCAGGCTTCGTTGAGCATGATGTCAGTGCCTGTGGTGACTTTTTCGCCGGTGAGGTCAGCAACAAAAACATGACTGTAGGCCTGTACCCAGGTGTCCCAGTGCCTGTACATCAGGTCATTGTATATCCTTCCGCTTGCTTTCGGAAGGCCTTGATAAAGGTCTTTAAACTGTTTTTCGGGGTATACATCGGCCGTAAACAAAATTTTCTTCATATCCGGTGCGTATTTAAACCCATTGATCCCATTTTCAATTTGGGTGATCTGTTTTCGGTTGTTCCCGTCGGGATCCATTTCCCATACCTGCATGGCACCCGTTTCAGCCGACATAAAGACGATTTTCTTGCCATCCGGAGTCCACATGGCCTGGTACTCGCTTAATTTTGTGGTCGTAATGCGCTGGTAGTTTTGTCCGTCTGCTCCAATGGAATACAACTCGCGGTTTCCTTTATTTTGGGCAATGTCGTAATAGGTCACCCCGTACAATATGGTTTTTTGGTCGGGTGATAATTCAGGCTCACTTAACCTGCCGAAGCTCCATAGCACTTCAGGAGTCATAAGGTCGCTTTTGATCTCAATGGTTGGTTTCTCGATCAGCGGAGTATCTTCTGTTTTTTTCTCTGTCGGTTTGCAGGAATAAAACCCGGTCATCAGAAGGGTCAAAAGAAACAAAATTGCTTTTCTCATGGGATTTTTATTTAGTTTTGATTTTGTAATCAAGTGTTTATATATTTTTCAAGCATCGCCAGCAATTCTTTCGCGTCAATGGGCTTCGAAATATAATTATCACAGCCTGCGGCAAGGCTGTTTTCACGTTCGCCCTTCAGGGCATAAGCTGTTTGAGCAATGATGGGAAGGTGTTTGTGATTCTTTTTAATGGCCTGGGTGGCTTCGTATCCATCCATTCCCGGCATTCTGATATCCATGAGAACAAGGTCAAAATGCTGGTTGTTACAATATTCAATGGCATCAAGGCCGTTTTTTGCCCAAATGAGTTTTGCCCCGGTTCTTTTCAGAATGCGGTCAAGAAGCATGAAATTTGAATCTTCGTCTTCAACGACAAGAATGTTTTTTTCTGACCAGAGATGCGTCGAGGGCAAGGGATAAACAGATTTGGTCGACTCAGGAAGCATTGGTTTGGATAACTGAAGTGGAAACAAAACATAAAAAGTAGTTCCCTTTCCATGTTCCGACAAAAGTTGAATTTCACCGCCCAATAATTTGACCAGATTTTTTGAAATAGTAAGGCCCAACCCTGTCCCTCCGTATTTTCTTGTATTTGTGTCATCAACCTGGCGAAACCTTTCAAAAATAATGTCATGCATCTCCTGGGGTATACCAATGCCTGTATCGCGCACAAAAAATTCGATGAACGGCTCAGATTCTTTATTTTTAAACGTATACCCAAATTCAACAAATCCTTCGTGGGTAAACTTAAGGGCATTTTCGATCAGGTTGGTCAAGATCTGGCGCAAACGGTTCCCGTCTGTACGGATCGAAAAATCTTTATCCGTATTCCCGGGCAGACAATTAAGTAAAACGTGGGTTTTATTTGTTTTTCTTTTCAGACCATTTAATGTGACTAACAAATTTGAAAGCATGACATTGATCTTGCAATCATTCACTTCAACTTTGATTTGTCCCGATTCAATCTTTGCGACATCAATAATATCGTCAATAATTCTGAGAAGGTCATTTCCCCGGTCTTTTATAATGCTGATGAATTCCTCCACTTCCAAATCTGAGGCAGCGGGATCTGATAGCAGCGTTGAAAATCCAAGGATTGCATTCATCGGGGTCCGGATTTCATGCGACATATTTGAAAGAAAGGCTGATTTCAGCTTGTCGGATTCTTCGGCCCTCTCTTTGGCTGCAATAAGTTTTTTTTCAATATTCTTCCGGTCAGTAATGTCGCGATAAATTCCATAGGCCCCTACGATCCGGGTTCCAAGGGTGATGGGTGTGACAAGAATCGAAACATCAATGAGGTGGCCGTCCTTATGCTTTCGCATGGTCTCGATTTCGCTTACGATTCCTTGCATTATATCTTGCGTGATTTTAACAGATTCAGCTTTGTTTGATGGGTCAGAGATCAGGTCATCGATGTTCCTGTCAAGAATTTCAGCTGGAGAATATCCGTAAAGCTTCGTGAATTCTGTATTTAATTTAATGACAAGTCCATTGTTGTCGATCATGATAATTGCCTCGGTACTCCCCTCGAAGAGCTGATCAAGAAGCGCCTTTTCTTTCTGTAATAAATCTTCCGAATTTTTTTTGGAAACAACAACTGCAATTTGTTCGGCAAGAAACTTGAGCAATTCAAATTCCCTGAATGTAAATTGCTCAGGATCTGTGTAACTTTGAACAGCAATGACGCCAATTACATCATTGTCAACAATCATTGGCACGCCCATCCACACCTTTGCAGGCGTTCCGACAATCTGGATCTGGCCGGTCCGGTTCAATTCATCGATGACAGGTTTGGTTGCAAGAAGCGGGGCCTTGGTCTTGATTACATAACCGGTGATTGTTTTACCAGCCGGAAATGCCGCGAATCGGTCATTCGAGTCTATCTGATAGGGCAGTGAAATCGTATCAGATTGCTTATCGTACATGGCAATGTAGAAATTTTCGACGTTGATGATCTGCCTCAGGTTCGTATGAATAGATTTAAAAACTTCATCAATGTTGTTCGATGTCAGCGAAGTTTTTGATACCTCAAATAAAAAACTCTGAATCAATTCGGTGTTTTTTTGATCTGTAATGTCGGAAATAAATCCCTCGATATGTATCAGTTCACCAGCTTCATCATATATCCCTTTCCCCTTTTCCCATACCCATTTCATCTTTTCGTCGGAACATTTGATTCGATATTCAACAGTGTACGGTTTGCGCTGCGTAAGCCATTGTTGAATCTCTGCCCAAACTCTCTCCTGATCCGCTTTATCAATAATGTCATTGTACGATATATTCTTGTTTCCAATCAGATCATCAGGTAAATAACCTGTGAGGTCAAAACAGCCGTCACTGACAAATTCGATCGTCCAGTTACGATCATTGCGGCAACGAAAAGCGATGCCCGGCAGGTTGTCGACCAGCGATTCAAATTGCCTTTTGGTTTCTGAAAGAGCCCCCATTCTTATTTTTCTTTCCGAAAGATCCATAAAGGATTCGAAAATAAAGGGCTCTTCTCCAATTTGAACCGGGCCGGCATATTTTAAAATTGAAATCTTTCTACCCGATTTATTAACCAGTATGCATTCTGAACGACCTGGTTTGATCTCCTGCTCAGAAACAGGGCCATCATCTTCCTCCATTTCACGAATCCAGTTGGATGAGGGGGTAAACAGCAGGTCATCGTCATTGGTGAAACCAAACAACGTGAGTCCGGCAGAATTGATAAGGTGTATCCTTTTATCCTGTCCGGTGATTATTATGCCGAAAGGGACTACGTCAAAAATGGGTTTTAATTTTAGGAATTCTGCTGATAGATTGGTCATCAATGAAAGGTTAATGATGCTCTTTATAAATATCGTCTGACATGCGCACAGTAGGCGCTCCATTCATCACCAAAGCGCCTGGACAAAAATCGTTCTTCTCCTCTGATAATTTTAT
>Ga0247841_10000720_pt1 | contig 83556 bp, 57 predicted proteins | sample LaCruzMarch2015__2_FD_192410 | JGI IMG/M metagenome (GOLD analysis project Ga0247841, IMG submission 192410) | Freshwater microbial communities from meromictic Lake La Cruz, Castile-La Mancha, Spain - LaCruzMarch2015_18m | ecosystem: Environmental > Aquatic > Freshwater > Lake | place: Spain... | reverse complement strand
AATCTGAGAAATTTGTAAAGAGGGTACGATTCTTTTCATACTCATCCAACATATCAAGAACATATTCGATGTAAACAAAATAGCTCTTATATTCGTCTTTAATTCTCTTTTTTGTTTCTTCTACGCAGATTTTCGATGATAATATTCGGATTGAAATGGCGCGAATCAGATGCTCGTTCATACATATTTCCCAAGTAGGGTATGACAATTGCTCCATTTCTCGAATGATCGGTTGAATGAGTTTTTGGCACCGTTTAATGTCCTCTCGTATTTTCGAGGAAAGAGGACTGATAAATGAACTACCAAACTCATGAAAGGCAAGATTGGAAAGATAGCTGGGGTCAGAAAAGATAGGCTCTCGATCCACTGACCGGCTCGGACCAATAATTGCATACATGGTTCCACCCACATTAACGCCGTATCCTCCCTCATGAAGAAGTGGTGCTAGAATCAAGGCGTATCCATTGGAATTAGTTCCATAATACCCTTCGAGCATGCCAACATAATCTTCTTTTTCAATTTGTTTGGAAACCTCTTCGGTGTGAAATTTATAGAACTCTTTGTGATCTTCATAGAATTCCACAAATTTTGTTTTCTTCGCGTAGTCTCTTATCAAGTCCAGGAAATCATTCAATGCTTTTTCCCCACCAGCTCGTTCAATCAGTTCTTTTGGAAAGGGAATCCTGACTAGAAGTTCCGGTGGTTCCGATAGGTGAAGCATTACATCATGAGGAGCATCATTGCTAAATCCAAACACAAACCACATATACATGAATTGGCGCAATACCGGGTGCTCCCAATAGGGACCAAATTTCTCCTGTACTTCACTGGCATAATTAATATCTAACCGGCTCATCGGCCAATAACCGACCATGTATTGAACCACTGTCATTAGCTCAATACGGGGATCAACGGATACTTTTATTTTCTTGTTTTGTGCAGCAATACTATTCTGTCCGGATCCAAAAAACAAGCCTACAATTACGGATGTTATTAACAAAACAGAAAAGATCTTTTGAGTCAATTCTAGCTTTTTCATCATTCTTCCTTTCGTACGTCGTAAAGTTAGTATAACGAAATCGAATCAATGGTCGATTATTCTGTTACATTTTTTTTTTATATTCAATTTATTATAATCTTTACCAATGAATGTTATTGGTCTAACAAAAAGGTAAGGTGGGAGTCTTTGATGAAAGAGACTTTTTTGCGCTTTTCCGTGGAATCTCTTCAAGTTGCCCTGCCGATCGGACTGATTGTTCAGATCCTGCCAATGGTAGAAACAACAGATTTACCGGGAGCGCCAGCTGTCATCTATGGATTAATACAGTACAAGGAAGATTTAGTTCCTGTTTACCATTTACGAAAAAGGTTTAACCTCACGGATAGGCCTCCAGAACTAACAGATCAACTGGTTGTTGTGAAAACACCGACTCATTTAGCTGCCTTATGGATCGATCAATGCATTGATTTAATAGAAATTGGTGAAGAAGAGATCATTGATATCCCTGCAATGGCAGAAACAAAACACTTCAAAGGAGTGATTCGAAAGAAAGAAGATCTGTTTTTTATACAGAACCTGGACCTATTTTTAGAGGATCAGGAAATGATACTATTGGATGAGATTCTTACGAAAGAAAAATCTCAAAAAGAATGAAGCCGATAGCAGAAGAGATAAGGAAAATTGCCAGGGATCGAATCTCTCAACTGATAGGGATTTATTACAAAGAGGAACAGAGGAGTGATTTTCAGAAAGCATTAGAAGATTCTTCAAAAGAGTTTGGATTTAGTGATTTAGAATCATGGATTCAAGTGATTTTGTCTGAACAGTGGACCAAAGAAAACATAATGAGACTGGCTATGTATTTTACAATTGATGAGAGCTATTTCTTTCGAGAAGAGAAAGCATTTCAAATTCTTCAACACAAGATTTTCCCGGAAATGATCGAGAAGATAACTCCTGCAAAAAGACCCATCCGGATTTGGTGTGCCGGTTGCGCTACAGGGGAAGAAGCGTATACATTATCGATTGTATCCAGTCAATGTGCCCTTAGAGAACCGTTTGAGTATACGATCTTGGCTACAGATATCCACGGTGAGAATCTAAAGAACGCAAAAAAGGGGATTTTTAGTCATTGGTCTTTTCGAAATATGCCGAATTTGACTTTGCAACAGTATTTTGCCTCTGAAAAACATAATGCTTGGAAGATAAAGAAAGAATATTTGGATCCAATCCAGTTTGATTTCTTGAATCTAGCAGATGAATCCTATCCTTCGATTCTTAATAAAACTGTTGACCTGGATATTGTTTTTTGTCGGAACGTATTAATGTACTTTTCAAATGATCAGCAGAGAAAAGTGATGGATCGATTTTACAATTGTCTAACTCCCGGAGGTTTTCTTTTTGTTTCTGTTACCGAAGTATCCTCTTTTATTGAGACCCCTTTTAAAATTAGATCCCACGATGGGATTCATTATTACCAAAAGCCGTCATTATTTGAAAATCAAGCGCGGGAAGAGAAAGTTGATGAATTAATCGTTTCAAAGCAAAAGATTCAAAAATCTGTTTATAACTATCCTTTACCTGCTGATCCGGTATTGTCTAATCCCATTTCTCAAGATCCAAAAGAAATGGCGGATTCTGGTTATCTGGCACAAGCAAGTGAACACAATAAGGATCAGTTAAAACAAGATCGATTGAACCCAAAACTTTATTATTTGCAATCGCTTATTTCTGCAGAACAGGGAAACCTTAGTGAATCGATTGAACTGCTAAAAAAATGTATTTATCTAAATCCAGAACATATCTTGTCACATTTTTTCCTTGGAGTACATTATCAAAAACTACACCAAAAGAGTAAGTCTCAGAAGTTTTTTCATCAAGCGCTTCGGTTATTAAACACAATGTCTTGTGATGATGTGATCGAAGATTCAGACCAGATGTCGGCAGAAAGGATGAAAGTCTTGCTTCAGTCATGGGTTAAGGGGGAGATGAAAAACTAAGAAATGAAAACCAGAACTGATATTGAAAGACAAATTTTTCATGATAGAGCGACGGCATTAGCACAAAAAACCGTTCTATCTGAAAAATCGGCAGGAATACCTGTATTTTCTTTCTTCCTTGCCAGGGAGAGATACGCAATCGAAGCTAAATATATTCAGCATGTTTTTCCGCTTCAGGATTTAACACCTTTGCCCGGTCTGCCCTCTTATCATTTAGGGATTACATCGTTGGAAAGAAAATTTATCTCTGTGATTAAGATTGAATATTTCCTCAGAATCCCCGATCGAAGTTTGTCCTCTCTAAATCGTGTGATTCTTATCCAAATCGATTCCATCCGATTTTGTATTTTAACGGATCGAATTGAGGGTTTAGATTTCATGGATACAACGGAAATAAAACAAGTTAAATCGAAAGAATCCCAAACAGGGAATAGCTTAATTCAAGGGATGGATGTTTCAGGCAAAATACTGTTAAAAATTCAAAACCTGTTAGAAAATGTTGATTTTTTTGGAGGTAATAAATGTTTCTGACGAGAAAGGTCTCTGTTCGAGTTAGATTTATTTCTATGATCTCGATCGTAGTTATCATCATGATTGGGTTTTTTGAAGGATTTTATTTGTTTGTTGTTCGAAATGTCGATATTGCAGCTTCCACGAAAGTTAAATTATTCTGGGGAACACAAATTACAGGAATTGTTTTGATGGTGATTGCTATTTTTATTTTGATTTTTATTGAGGTAACCTTGGTCAAGCCACTTATCGACATTGCTGATGCAACCAAGGCTGTTTCAAAAGGTGATCTTTCCTTACGAGTCAATATGGATGATCGAAATGATGAATTTGGCGTGATTGCCAAGAATTATAATAAAGCCATGGATTTTCTTTCCTTGGTTGTAAAGGAGCTCCTAGTAACGATCCATGTTTTAGAGAACGTTGGCGGTGAAATTCTGAATTCCTCCGTAGAAACTGCCTCATCTACCTCAGAAACAGCAAGCTCAATCAGCGAGACTTCAACCACTGTGGAAGAATTGCATCAAACAGCCGATTTATCGAGCAAAAAAGCTAAATATGTCATGGAGATTAGCCAAAAAGCGGTTGATGTTTCAAAAACAGGCCTCAATTCTGTCGAAAATGCCATTTTATCCATGAAAGAAATTCAAGAACAAATGAAGCTGATATCCGACAGTATCCTTTCCTTAAGCGAAAAAAGCCAGCTGATTGGTGAAATTGTTTCTACGACTGAGAATCTAGCAGAACAATCCAATATTCTAGCCATTAACGCGTCAATAGAAGCTGCAAAAGCAGGAGAATATGGAAAAGGTTTTTCTGTTGTTGCGATGGAAGTGAAAAACTTAGCCGAACAATCAAAGAGCTCAATCAGTCGAATTCGCACAATCCTAAACGACATACAAAAAGCGACCAATCGGGCAGTTCTGGTCACTGAAAATGGGTCAAAAGCTGTTGATCGTGGAACCGAACAATCCAGAGAATCCCGTGAATCTATTCATATTCTTTCCTCGATTATTTCTGAAGCCTCCCAAGCCAGTGTGCAAATCTCTGCTTCCAGTAATCAGCAGCTTGTTGGAACGGATCATGTATCCAAAGCCATGGAAAATATACGGGAAGCAAGCCAGCAAAATGAGACAAGCAAGAGGATGGTTGAGGCATCCTCCAAAAATTTAAAAGATTTGAGTTTGAAATTAACCGAATTGGTCGAAAAATTTAAACTGTAAGGAACCCATGGAAGCAAAAGAAAAAGAATTTTTTATTCGATTATTCAAGGCTTTTAAAGCAGAGTCTGAGGAAAGAATTCGAACATTGACCAATGGCTTGTTAGAATGGGAAAGAAACCAGGATGTACCAGAGATGAATGTTGTTGTCGACAGTATTTATCGAGACCTGCATAGCTTAAAAGGAGCATCAAGGGCTGTTAACCTTCATGATCTGGAAACTGTATTTATGAAATTGGAAGAGATGTTTGCAAAGTACAAGAGAAAGGAAATTCAGTTTAGTAAAGATTCTTTTGATCATCTTCACCAAATTATCAATCAGGTAAAAAGCTATCTAATCAATACGGATTCGGATATAACCAAGCCTTTTCCGTCCTCAATTCTGGATGCAATGAATTCTCTGTATCTAACCACTAAGGATACAATGGTATCGGAGGTAAGTTCTCAAAAATTACCAAGCGTACCTAGCGAAGTGCAAAAGAAAAAACTGCCAATTGAAAAAGAAACAAAATCCCCAGCTGAGGATCACAATATTCGGATCTCCAGACATGGACTGGATGCTCTTTTATTGCAAACCGAAGAATTCATTCTAACCCGTAATGACTTTGAGTATTGGTTAACAGAACTAAATGAGATTAAAAGTTTATCGGATCTTCTAACAACGGAAAGTAAACATGCAAGAGATAGAAAAATTGAGTCTTTTACACAGGCAGAAGTTTTACAGCAGAAAATTAATATCATTCATCAGCGGATTCAAAAACACTATCATCAATATCAGTTGGATCTAGAAAGTATGAGAAATATGGTTCGGGAACTTTTGATGGTGCCTTTTCGGGAAATATCAGAATTCTTTCCAAAAAATATTCGAGACCTTGCTTTTGATTTGGGAAAAGAAGTGAGTTATTTTGAGACGGGAGGAGAAATTTTAATCGATCGCCGAATTCTCGAAAATCTGCGAGAGCCGTTTCTTCACTTAATACGAAATAGCATTGACCATGGCATTGAGACTGTACAAAAAAGAAAACAACTCGGGAAGTCGGTTCCAGGGAGAATAACCATTCACATTCAAAAAGTGAAAGGGCAAATGATCGAAATTCTCTTTGAGGATGATGGGGCAGGTTTTGATTTTGACACAATACGAACAAAATTACTAAATTCAAAAGATTTATCTCAGGAATCAGTAGAAAAAATGGAGGAGACAGAACTGATTAATGCTCTATTCGCAGAAGGCATAAGCTCAAAAGAAGTGGTTACAACAATTTCCGGTAGAGGTCTCGGTTTGTCCATTGTTCGGACTAAAATTGAACAAATGGGGGGCAGTCTTTCTGTTGAATCAAGAAAAAACAAAGGTTCTGTCTTTTCTGTACGACTGCCAACCGAGTTAACTTCTTATCGAGGATTGCTTGTGGCCATCAGTGATCGAATTTTTGCCATTCCAACCAGCCAAATTGAAAAAGTGATTAAAATAAACAAAAAGGATCTTCAATGGGTAGAAAATCATTACACCTTTTCTTATCTGAATCAAATGATGAGTGTTTATTCTTTACAAGAAATCCTGGGAATCAATTTAGCGAATACAGGCATAAAAGAGGGGGACTTGTTTTTACTTTTGCTGGGAGACAAGGAGGTTTTAGCCTATTTGGTCGATAATGTATTATATGAGCAGGATTTATTGGCCCGACCTCTTGATCCAATTTCTCAAAGGACTCCTTTACTCTCCGGCGTGGCCGTCATTCGATCTGATTTAACAGTTCCTATCTTAAATGTAGGAGAGATTCTATCTATAACGAGCCAAAAACATAACTTAACTTTTTTGGATACAAAATCAACGGAGGAACTTGAAAAGAAACGTAAAGTCCTTATAGTGGAAGATTCGATTACATCCCGGATGATCCTTAAGAATATTTTAGAAACAGAGGGTTATCATGTATCAACAGCTGTAGATGGATTTGAAGCGACACTGCATTTAAAAAGAGAACGGTTTGACTTAGTAGTCTCGGATATTGAAATGCCAAAGATGAATGGATTCGAAATGACACAGGCAATTCGGTCTACGGATGAATTGCGTGATATTCCGGTTGTTTTGGTGACAACAATGGATTCCAGGGAAGATAGGGAAAAAGGACTAAACTCGGGAGCGGATGCTTATATTGTAAAAAGTAGTTTTGACCAGTCCAATCTAATTGATGTGGTGAGGAATCTTCTTGAATAAAAATACAAATGTAATTCGATTGTTGGTTGTGGAGGACTCGCTTGTTTATCAGGAGTATTATCAAAGCATATTCTTGGAGTATTCTGAAATTCAAATCGTAGGAATTGTATCCACGGGCGAAGAGGCATTAGATCATATTCTCCAAACAAAACCGGATGTAATCTTGATGGATTTTGTATTGCCCAACATGGATGGACTGGCTACAACAAAAAAAATTATGGAAAAATATCCAACTCCCATCATCATAGTGAGTGCAATGCTTCATAGGGATAATATCGCGAATACTTTTTCTGCCCTGGAAGTCGGAGCCATGGCTTTAATTGAAAAACCAGAGAGCATAAACACACCAGATGGAAAGCAACAAGGAAAAGATCTGGTTGATACAATTCTACAGATTGCCAATGCAAAGCTCTTTAAACATAAAAGATCAGCAGAATCAAAACGAAAAACAGAGAAAATCCCACAGAGTATTTTGGAATTTGATACAAAACGAAAAACAATCGAATATGTTATCATCGGATCTTCTACCGGGGGACCGGATGTCCTACAAAGAATTTTTATGGATCTTCCAAGTACTTTTCCCTTACCAATACTAGTTGTGCAGCATATTGCAAACGGTTTTGTTTTATCTCTGGTGAATTGGCTGAAAAAAACGGCAAAATTAAAAATTGAAATTGCGAAAGAACACGAAATAGTAAAACCAGGATGTATATATTTTGCTCCGGATCATTTTCAAATGGGGATAACTCTACAGGGAAAAATTCTATTGGAACCAAACAGAGGGAATAGCCAGATTTGCCCTTCCATTGCCTACTTATTTTCATCATTTTTTCCCTTTGCTCAAAAATCGATTGCTATCTTATTAACAGGCATGGGGCGAGATGGGGCTATGGAAATGCTGGAGTTAAAGGAAAAAGGAGCCATTACGATTATTCAAAACGAAGAAAGCTCTGTGATATACGGGATGCCGTTTGAAGCAAAAAAACTAAATGCCCAATGCATTGAATTATCTCCTGAGGAAATTGCGGAAAATTTAAAAAAATGGATCAGTTGAACAATTTGGAGGCGAAAATGGATCGATATACGACAGAGATTTTAATTGTGGAAGATAGTCCTACGCAGGCTTTGGAATTGCAGTTTTTTCTGGAAAAAAACCATTTCATTGCTGACATAGCCTACTGTGGTGAAGAAGCCTGGGATAAAATCCAATCTCATCAACCTCATATTGTTGTAACCGATGTAGTCATGCCAGGTATGGATGGGTTTGAATTATGCCAGAAGATACGTACGAATCCCCATACAAAAGCACTTCCTTTGATTCTTCTCACTCAACTTTCTGATTCTCATGATGTTATCCGAGGATTGGAGTGTGGCGCAAATAATTTTATTACTAAACCATTTAAAGAAGATTTTTTAATAGCCAGAATCGAATATATCCTGATCAACCAGGAAATACGGAAGCATAGTTCCGGGGAAATGGGGGTCGAGATTTTCTTTTCAAACCAACGCCATTTTATTACTTCCGACCGTCTGCAGATTATCGATTTGTTGCTTTCCACGTATGATAATGCCATCCAAAAAAATATTGAGCTGGAACAGCTCAACCTCAGGTTAAAAAGTATGAAAGAAGAGATTGAAGATCGAAACAGGGAACTGCAAAATTTGAATGAGCAGAAAAATGAACTACTTGGAATTGCCGCTCATGATATTCGTAACCCAATCACAGTCATCAAAGGCTACGCAGACTTGTTAATGACGTACACGAAGGATAAGCTAAGTACGGAACAGATAGAAATGGTTTCCTGCATCCAAAAAAACAGCCAATTCATGATTCAATTACTGAATGATCTATTGGATTTTTCTGCCATAGAATCTGGAAAATTGAACCTAATGCTACAGGAATGGTCCATTAAACCTATTGTAGGGGAGAATCTGGAAGTAAATCGCCTTATAGCCAACCAGAAGCGGATTAAACTGACTATGATTGCAGAAGAAAACCTACCAAAAATCGTATGTGACAAATCCAAGATCCATCAAGTGTTAAACAACCTGATCAGCAATGCTGTGAAATATTCATTTCCAGATTCTGAAGTAATCGTCAGGGTAGCTAAAAAAGAGAAAACAGTTATTATTTCCATACAGGATTCAGGACAGGGAATTCCTCAAGATGAAATGGATAAGCTTTTCAAGCCCTTCCAGAAAACATCCGTCAAAACGACAGGCGGAGAGAAAAGCACTGGTCTTGGATTGTTGATCGCGAAAAAAATGATCAATGGCCATCATGGGGAGATTTGGGCAGAAAGCCAGGTAGGAAAAGGCTCCACGTTTTACTTCTCTTTGCCAATCTTAGAGAATTGAAAGGAAGGTTTTATCCGATGAGAAAAAATAAGAAATGGAGAGTAGCCTTTCAACACTGGCTAAAAGATTACCAGTGGCTACTTTTTATGATTTATAGCTTACTTGTTTTAGCTATGACTAATGTTGGCTTGTATCAACAAGAAATAAAATTTAAACAGCCGTATTCTTTTCTGGCTCGGTTTTTCCAATCCTTGACCATTCTAAAAGGCGGAGCAAGCCCAATACTGAATTTCCCCCCACCCTTGCTGGATATAGCCAGAGTCCTAGCCTATTTTATCACTATTTTTGTTGCCTTTAAGGCCTTTGGGCTATTATTGGCGAAACAATGGCTCTTATTACGCGTTAAATTCTTACGAAATCACACGGTTATATTTGGTTTAAATGAAATGAGCTTTCAACTCGCCAAAACACTATCTGATAACGGCATACTAGTGTTGATTGTGGATTCCTCTCCAACAGAAAAATGGCTGATTAAGCTTCAAAACCAGGATATCCTTTTCATGGAAGATGATCCAACCGATGTATTTGTTTATAAAAAAACACGTGTGGAGCATGCAAAATATGTATTTGCTTTTATGGAAGCAGAGGGAAAGAATAGCGAATTAGCCGTCCAGGTCAAGGAATATATGAAGCTTAACAAAAAATCGAAACCACTTGTGGATGTTTTTATTCATATCCCAAATCCGGATTTATGGAATTCACTGCGGGGCGAAGAGATGGAGTCTGTAGGTAAAAAACCTTATGATATTCATTATTTCAATCTTTTCGACCTTACCACTAAGAATTTACTGCAAGCATCTAACCTTCAAAAAGAGATTTTAATCATTGGCTATAACTCTTTGAGCGAAAACATTATCTTAAATTTATCTCGCGACCGATTCTTCTCTAAAGTAAAGCAAAAAGAGAAATTCAAAATTGTCATACTTGATTACGATATAGTTCATAAGATGGAATGGTTACTGCAAAAGTATCCTGCGATAAGCGATGTTTGTACATTGGTTCATAAGGATATCGTTTCGGAAACCCTGACGCTTCCATCTCCCCGTGAGATGAGCTACCTTATGGAGGGCTGTCATTTTTCTTCCATTTTTATCTGTCTGGGGAATGACGATTTAACAGTAGCCTGGGCTTTATCGATTCAAAAATTGATTAAAAACTTAACGGTTCCCATTCTTTTGTCCATGAATCAATCATCAGGCTTGTCGAAACTTTTAAATGATGAGCAAAGCAACTATTCTTCAGCGAAATATATCCAAACGTTTGATACGGTGAAACTAGCGTGCAATATTTCTATTTTAGAAAACAGCATCAATGAAACTTTAGCCAGGCAGATTCATCACGAATATCTTACCAAACAACAAGAAAAGGGAATCACAGAAAGTGAAAATCCGTCTATGGCACCCTGGGATAAGCTTTCGGAAACATTACAGGAATCCAATCGGAACCAGGCAAAGCATATTATGGAAAAAATTGATTCAATTGGATGTGATATAGCCATCTTGTTGGACTGGCGAGACCCACTATTTGAGTTTACACCGGAAGAACTAGAGACTTTATCCCGGATAGAGCATGACCGTTGGGTGGAAGACCGGAAGAAGATGGGATGGAAACAAGGACCCAAGGATGTAGCAGCGAAAACAACCCCGTATCTCATTCCTTATGATGAATTGACAGAAGAAATAAAAGATCTCGATCGAGACACGATAAGAAACATACCTTTATTACTGGCAAAAACCGGTTTTCAAATCTACAGGAAAGAGAAACCATGCTAGACCTAACTTCCCGACAAATCCGAATTTTTATCTCTTCTACATTTCGCGATATGAAGGCTGAGAGGGATGAGCTGACCAAATATGTTTTTCCAAAACTGAAAACAATCTGCGAAGCACGGGATGTAACCCTGGTTGAGCTGGAGCTTCGCTGGGGTATAACCGATGAAGAAGTGGCGGAAGGAAAAGCCATGCTGATCTGTTTGGATGAAATCGACCGATCCCGCCCTTATTTTATTGGTATGTTAGGGGATCGATATGGATGGATACCAGATACGATTCCACCGGATATGATCGAGCGGTTTCCCTGGCTTTCGGAAGCGAGTGATAAATCAATCACGGAGATGGAAATATTATATGGTGCCCTGCAAGTTGTCCAAGCAGAGGATAAGCCGTATGCTTACTTTTATTTTCGAGATCCTGCTTATTTAGAACGGTTACCGGAAGGATCTGTTTTATCTGATTTTCAGGCAGAATCTCCTAGCAACGGCGAGAAACTGACAGATCTAAAAAGTCGGATTCGGAATAGTGGGTATCCTCTGAAAGAAAACTATATTGGTCCCCGGGAATTCGGGGAATTGGTTTATCAAGACTTACTGGTTTTAATCAATGAGTTATATCCGGAAAGTGAAGTTCCCAATGATTTTGAGCAGGAAGAACTGGAGCAGGATGCATTTGCCAGGAAGCTTTGTGATTCTTATATCCTCCAGGAAGACTACCACAATACCTTAAACGAATTTATCGATAGTACGCAACCTCCCTTAATGATTGTTGGAGAATCAGGAGCTGGCAAATCTACTCTGGTGGCCAACTGGACAAAACTGTATCAAGCTTCTCATCCGGATATCACGATGATTACCCATTATGTCGATTCTACCACCATGAGTGCTGACTATACCTTTATGTTACAGCGGATCCTCAGCCAAATGAAACAAAAAATGAATCTGGAGATAGAGATCCCCGACCAACCAAAGGATCTGCGGAATGCTTTTGTCAATGCACTCTTTATGACCAAAGAGAAGGGTAAAGTAGTTCTCATATTTGATTCCATTGAAATGCTGGATAATGCGGATGCCTCATCGGAACTGGTATGGCTTCCTCCTAAGATTCCAGAAAATATTCGGATCATTCTCAGTACCGTACCGGGGAAGTTGGTCGACAAACTGAAAATGCGCCGGTTTGGATCTTTGCGTCTTCGTCCCTTCTCGGAAGAGGAATGTAGGAATCTTATCCCAACTTTCCTGGCTAGGTATAGGAAACACCTAACAGAAGACCAAATTCAGCTGATTCTGAAGGCTCCTAAGACGATGAATCCGCTTTTTATGAAAACGCTTCTCCAGGAACTTAGGCTTTACGGCGATCATGATACTCTGAACGATTGGCTCAATCATTTGATTGAGGCGGAAACAGTGTCAAGTTTGTTTGATAAAATCTTAAGCCGGTTTGAAAAGGATTATAATCGGGATAGACCAAACCTTGTCCAGGATACTTTCTCGCTCATCCAGTGCAGTCGATATGGACTTTCAGAAAATGAATTGATGGATTTATTGGGGCAGGATGGAAATCCATTGCCCCCGCTATTTTGGTCACCTCTTTCGATAGCAGCTAACTCTTTTTTGGTCAATCAATCGGGACTCCAGAATATTTTCCACACATTTTTCCAGAAAGCTTTAGAGAGTCGATACTTTAAAAATCCAGATGCCAAGAAAAAAACGTACCAGAAACTGGCTGATTATTGGACTGACAAGGAGCTAACCCCCCGAAAACGAATGGAATATCCCTGGCATCTTATCCAAAGCGGGAATTTTGACAAACTAGCCGGAGAACTATCTGATATGGCTTTTTTTAATGTACTTTACACGAATCAAAAAGAAGATGTGATGAAGTATTGGAACCTGATTGAAACCAAATCCAAGCACCGGAAAGAGGAAGATTACCAGGAAGTACTCCAAAATCCAAACAATTATCCGATCGAAAATCTGATCAACCTTTCCGATTTCTTCAAAAAAACTGGTCTTATCCAGGAAGCATATAACTTGTATGAGAATCTGGGCAAACGATGCGAGGATGAGCTGAACAAATCCTGCCTGATCACCATACAAAATGAAAAAGCAGAAATTGTGAAGACAAGGGGAGACTTAAAAGAAGCTCTGGAATTGTATCAAGCAACTGAAAAGATTGCTAAGGAATTAAATAACACAAAGGAGTTAATAAACTCAATTAACTGTCAGGCAATTATTTTACAAAGCTGGGGAAAATGGCAGGAAGCATTTGATTTATATAAAGAAGCTGAAAAACTATCAATATTGCATAAAAACAATAGGGGATTATCCGATGCGATAAATAACCAAGCATATGTTCTTGAAAGCTGGGGAAAGCTCCAAGAATCTTGGGATCTACACAAAGAATCTGAAACAATGTCACGGGAAATGCATGATCTCATTGGATTATCAATTTCTTTACAATTTCAAGCACGGATTATGCGTAGTTGGGGTAAACTAGACGAGGCTTTATCAATTTATTCAGAAACTGAAAAAATTGCTCGTGAATTGGGGGATCTTTTTGGATTATCGCAGACTTTAAATAGCAAAGCTGGTATTTTCCTTGAAAAAGAGAGAATGGAGGAAGCTTGGGATTTGTACAAAGCTTCCGAAGAAATATGCCGAAAGTTGGATGACTTAGTACAATTGTCTGTACTCCTAAATAATGAAGCAAAACTGCTGGAGCAGTGGGGGCGATTAGAAGAAGCCTGGGATATGTACAAGGAAGCAGAAGGAGTCTGTAGAAAACTAGAAAACCCTATGAAGATATCTATTTGTCTGAACAACGAAGCCTATATACTAAAAGAGTGGGGGAAACTATCAAAAGCTCTTGAATTGTATAAAGAATCTGAAATTCTATTTCGTGAACTCAATTTCCAAAAAGGAATCGCCATATCTCTTACCCACCAGGGGGGCATCCTCAAAGAACTAGAAAACTATGAGGATGCTGTAGTTAAACTCCAAGAAGCAATGCGAATCGCTAAAGATAAAGGATACACGCAAATAGAGAAAATGATCCAACCTCATTTAGAAGAACTCGAAAGCTACATGTAAATTCTCTATCTTATTTCCATTTCAAAATCAGAATTTTTACTTTGTCCCGATGCATCCTCAATTTTGATCTTTATGTGAAAAGTACCCCGGGAAGTATAAATATGTTTAAGAACTCTCACAAGATCATCATTGCTATTAATTACAAAAGTTTCAACCGTGCCATCGCCCCAATCTACTGTAAGAGTGTAAGGAAATGATCCACCGGATATTTCTACCGTTACAACAAGGGCATCACCCAGTTTGATAAATCGTTTCCCGGTCACAGGATCCTGTTCGGTGTTTTGAACAAGAATGGAAATCCCGACAGAAGAGGAAGATGTTTTTTTCGCTTTCAGGATAAAATTAACCTCCCCGCTGGCAGAGACATTCTCCTGACAGGTAGCTGCAAAACCGATAGAAGAGGTAGTATCTGCATTTACCTTCCCTCCGACATGACAGATCAGGTTGAGTATTTTAAAGCTAAGTCCATTGATATTACCAATAGGGAAGGTAACAGTAGCCCCGCTGACGGTACCCGGAAAACCACTGGATGAAGTAAATTCGATGGCACCCGGAAGAGTCATCGTTACTATGACATTGGTTGCCTGGCTGACGCTCAAGTTATGGACATATACCTGGAGAAGGACAGACTCCCCTTTTTCAAATTCGGTTTTATTGAGTATGATCGAAAAATCGAGAATGGGTAATGGTTTGGCATGGATAGGACCAACAGTTACAGTATTGGAAGTAGCGATTGGCAGTGATATAGGACTGCTATTGTCCATAGCCACCACAAAATAGTCATATTTTGTTCCCACTGTTCCCGAGGCATCTGTATAACTTAGGGTACTCCCACTAACTGAGCTTAACAGAGAATAAGCATTCATTGTGGCAATGGATCGGAAAATCTGATAGCTGTTTACCACAGTATTGGAAGGATTAATACTCCATGATAGATTGACTAGATTAAAATTAAGTGAACCAGTGAGTGAGATTGATACAACGGCAATGGTTGGGATGATTGTTACCATGACAGTATTCGAAGTTACAATTGGGGAGTTTAAATTGTCGACGGCTACCACATAATAGGAATACGTTTCGCCAACCAGAGTTGCGGTCGTATCCGGGTAAGTGACTGCCAGGCTTAGTGTGGATACAGTATCAAGATAAGAAAAAGTGACATTGCTTGTATCCGCTCTGTATATTTTATAACCAACAATACCAGCGGATGGATTGTTTACTATCCAACCCAGGTTGACATAAGTAAGAAGTTGTGCTCCTGTCAACACCATATTGATAATACCGATCTTAGTGGCGAACGCATCATAAGCAGGAACAGAATTATGAATAGGCTGGTAAGGTAAAAAAGTAGGAAAGTCAAAACTTAAGGTTTGACCTGTGATGTAGACATTTCCGGTTAGGTCGACCGCAATGCAATTGCTAATGTCTGTATTGTTTCCACCCAGATAGGTAGAATAAGCTAGAGTACTGCCTGCAGGGTCAAGTTTTGTTACAAATGCATCCGTACTGCCTCCGTAAATGAGCTGTTCTGCTGTTGGAGTTAATGGGAACGAAGTACCCGTTTGTACTGAGCTTTGGGTTTCCCCCGTGACATAAGCATATCCAGTAAGGTCTACGGCAATTGCATAGGCGTAATCGTAATTACTGCCACCTAGATAGGTTGAATATATAAGCTGATTAGATGCAGGGAAAACGGTTGTATCTGGATTGATTTTGGTTACAAAACAGTCTGTAGTTCCACTGAGAAGCGGTTGGAATGCTCCTGCTGTGGTAGGAAAGCCAATACTGATTAAAGGATTGCTGTCTGTTTCACCACATACATAAATATTCCCTAAAAGGTCTTGTGTAATGCCATTGCCAACATCGTTTCCACTGCCTCCCAAAAAAGTGGAATAGAGGAGAGAAGATCCAGCCGTATTAATTTGTGTTACAAAAGCATCGCAGGAAGAAACATCATTATACAATGTTTTTAATGCTCCAGCCGTTGTAGGAAAAGGAAAGGGAGGAGGCGCTGTTAAAGGGGTAGTACTATAAGTCAACCCAGTGATGGTGGCAACTCCTGTCAGTTTGCCCACAGTGATCCCATACGCACGATCATCACCAGATCCTCCGACATAAGTGGAATAGATCAGATCGGCTATGCCCAACCCTGCTGGATTTATTTTTGAAATAAAACAATCATACGTTCCCCCGCTAAAAATTGTCTGATAAGCTCCGAAGGTTGTAGGAAAGCCTGAGCCTGTATAGCCTGTAATATAAGCACAGCCAGAGGCATCAACAGCTACATCCTTGGCTGTATCATAGTTTCCTCCTCCTAGAAATGTAGAATAAAGTAGGGTGTCCCCTGCTGAGTTTATTTTTGTCAAAAAGCAATCGGTGCTTGCTGTACCGATCATGGTTTGATAAGCCCCGATGGTGGTGGGAAAAGGAAAAGGAGTGCCAGAGCTGGTGTTACCAGTTATATAAACCGATGTGCCCAGGGGGTCCAAAGCAATACTGTTGCCAGCATCAATGCTCCAGCCTCCCAGGAAAGTCGACCAAAGAAGACTGCCGGCGGGATCAAATTTTGACACAAAAGCATCCTGGCTATTTGTGCTAACTGTATAGAGACCAGAAGGAACAGGAAAGTCGGTGCTTAAAGTATATCCGGTTATATAGTTATTACCTAAAGCATCCACAGCGTTTGCATTTGCAATATCTGTATCACTCCCTCCCAAATAGGTAGAATACACAAGAGGATCAATAACGATTGTATTTTTTCTCTTCTCTGGAATTCCCTGAAACGAGAAAGTATTTTGATTAACGTTAAAAGAAGATTGTATCGATCTTTTTGTTTTTTGGTCAAAAACAAGTAGATTTGCATCCTGAATCGTGCCAAGTTTTGTGACAATTTGAAGTGTTGTTGCCTGATTGGTTAGGTCTGCTCCTAGAACCTTAACTTGTAAGTCCCTGATGTTAGCTGTGGGTTTAACATAATACTCATACTTCATGCCTTCGGGGGTAAAGAAATAGGCAAGATCGATCCCTTTCCAGACATTCTCGTAAGTGACTCTGACAAAATTACGGCAGTGCGAGGCCCACTTCGTTTGATCCGCTCCCAGGAAGTAATTATTATAGTGAGAGAGAAGAACTGCTCCATCTACTTTAGGAGAAAGAGAGTTTACAAAAAAAAGCTTTATAGTTTGGGTGGAAAAAGATTTTGTTTTGTTACCTGTCTTGATGATTTGGTAATAAATGGAATCCTTTGTAAAAGCCACCTTTCCAAAACTGGTATCCCCCACAAAGAGGATTTTAGGATCCCATTGCCCTTTGTTTTCGGTAAAGTACATAGATTGATTTTTGATTGGTTCCAGTCCTGTTCCTTTCTGAGCATTGGCAACAGATACAGGGAGACCTCCCCGAAAGGAGGAAACTAAAAAAACAGATAAAAGTAACCATAAAAGTAACTTTCGGTTCATTTTGCACCTACTTAAATCAACAAATATAATAAGGATATTTTAAGTGATTTTTTCAAAATTGAAACAAACCGAACTGAAAAGCTTAAAAATCTGGATCAGAAAATTTCGGTTTGTTTATTAGGTTGTTACCGTATTTCCATATTAAAATCAGAATCCTTGCTCTGTCCTGAGGCATCTTCAATCTTGATCTTAACGGAATGGGTTGAGCCGGATTGTAAAGGTATATTTTGGATTAAAACTTGGTATGTGCTATAGGATTGAGAAAAAACAACAACCTGATTATCTTTGATCTCGACGTTAAAATAAGGTGTTCCAGAATTTACTTTAAAAGCAACATTAAACGGATCGCTAGAACCTAGAAAAAATGTAGATGTATTCAAATCATAATGAATTGATTTTACAGACAATTCAACCCAGTCCGTCAAAGGTCTCGAAGGTATTCTTGGTTTTTCGATTGAATAAGTTGAAACTGACAGAAAACAAAAGGAAAACAAAGAAAAAATTAGAAAAAAGATTTTAAATTTATTGATCATTATTAGGATATGATATAGCCTTGAATTTTTAAAATCAGATTCGGTTTGTTAAATAGCGGTTTATCTAATTTCCATTTCAAAATCAGAATTCTTGCTTTGCCCGGAAGCATCCTCAATTTTAATTTTGACAACTACAGTTCCTCTCGAAGAGTATTTGTGTTTCAATTGCCCGGATAGATTTCCATATTTATCAATAGACACTTCAGTGCTGGTTCCGTCGCCCCAATTTATCTTCACTCTGTAAGGAGGAGCTCCGCCGGAGACTTCATAATTTATTATCAGGTCGTCATCCAGATTCAGGTAGCTTTTTCCAGTAATGGGGTCTTGCTGAAGATTCGTCGTTGAGACAGATATGCTGACCGAAGTATTGTTTGTTTTTTTCGTTTTTACGACGAACACAATAGATCGTTCATTGGTAGACCCTTCGTCGCAAGTAGTTAAAAAATCAATTCCTGTTTTAGTATCGTTACTGACTTTTCCTCTCACTATGCAGGTAAGGTTTACTGTTTTTTTGCTATTAGCGGGGATATTGCCAACCGAGATGGTAACAGTCTGGCCTTTTTCCTTTACCTGTAAACCAGCATCAGTAGCGGTGAAATCTATAAGGATCGGGAACTCCAATGTTAATATTGTAATTGTAGCTGTTCGATCCCCCTGATTGATAATATCCATTTTCATTAGGATTTTGTCCCCGGTTGTAAATTCTTTTTTATTGATATCAGGAGACAAAATCAGAACCGGCGTGAGAATCAAGGCAAAACCACTGAAAATGGTGGATTGATAAGATTTAACTCCGGAGTTATCAAAAGTAGAGACTTTGTAATAATAGGTTAAGTGAGGTATGGTTGTTTCATCTTAGAAAAAATTTGAAGAGTAAGCAGATGAGCCGATCAACTTGGATTCGGAGAAATCAGTTTTTTCTGAACGATAGATATAATAACCCCCTACAGCAGATGTGCCTCGAATTGATGGATCCCACGAAAGGGAGATGGCTCGATCTGCAGGGGTAGCCATGCAATTTGTTGGTATAGAAGGGCTTTTATAATACATGAGGGGAGTGGCAGGTATTTCCAGGTTATTTGCATCGATTCCAAATACCTGGTACTGAAAGAAATCAGCATCTGGAAAATTCTGGTCAGAGAATTGGTAGGTTTTACTCGGAACAACCTGGTAAGGTTGAGCGGGAAAAGGAGCGCCATCAATCGATCGGTAGATGGCATATCCAATAATTGTATTTGCTTTCTCAATCGAATCGTTCCACTGAAGTTTGATTCGGTTATAATCTGCAGAGAAATTGATCGCTATTTTATACAAAAATACTTCGTAATTCCCGCTCCACTCATGATTGTAACCCGGTGCAGGCATTGATAGATCGGGGGAAAGGGTGCTTCCAGAAACGTAAACATAACCATATGGATCAATATCCAAACTATATCCTTTATCGTCAAGGGTTCCACCCAAGTAGGTGGCATAATTCAATGTGGACAGATCGGGAGAAAATCGAACATAAAATGCATCATCCCCGCCTTTGTTTGTTCTGCTAATGGCATCATTTGTAGTCTTTAATCTAGAATTTTGATAGCTATAGCCTACAACGTTAACATATCCAGAAGAATCAACTTTCATATCCATGCCAGATTCTCCAGAAGTATCTCCATAATAGGTGGCATGGAGCAACGTCTTGCCTGATTCGGTAATAATGGCAACAAAAATATCTTTATCACCTCCACTGGCACTCCGGGGCAATGGCTGATAAGCTCCCGGTACCATGGGAATTCTTCCCGTACCACAAATAGTACCCAATAGAAAGATTCTATCAGATGAATCGATTTGAAGGATCGGACTTTTTGTCAGCTCCAGGTCATAGCCAAAAAAGGAAGAATAAAGAATAGCGGTTAAAGATTTATTAATGATGGACAGGAAGAGAGAATTTGGGGCTGTATAAAAGGGGATCATAGCATCTGCAGTCACAGGAAAATTAGGTGAATTCGTATGTCCAGATACGATCAATTCTCCCTGGTGATTTAATGTTATAGATGGACTCGTTTCTTCCAGGGATCCGCCCAAAAGAGTAGAACTGATCATCAGTCTACCATCATTGCTTAAGTGACATATGGCAATATCAAATCCACCAGGATTTTGATGGGATCCGCTTATGGTTCCTGGTGTAACAGGAAAATCAGATGATTTCGTGGTAGAGATCAAAAACATTGAATTATCAGAATCAAGAACCATTAATCCACTAGTACCATGACCACCTGGATTCATATAGACCTGATCACTATCGGAACCACCGATAAACGTTGAAAATATCAAAGCTGTTCCACTTGGATTTAGCTTAGTAACAAATAAATCTGAAAAGTAAGGGGTGGTGCCTCCATTATAAGATCTATCAAAAGCCCCTGGTGTTGTCGGAAAATTAGCAGAACCTGTTTGACCATATACGATCACATTTCCAACAGAATCCAGCTTAATACCAAAGCCTGCATCTTCCTTCGAACCATTGATAAAACTGGAAAATTCTAGGCTCGTATTATTTGTATTGATCTTGCTGACGAAGACACTATCAGATGAAGGATCTGTAATCCGGGAATAGGCTCCTGGAGTTGTTGGGAAGAAGGGATTCCAAGACCTTGTATAGCCAGTCAAGTAGACGTTTCCTTTTTGATCTATGGTTTGACCATAGGCAAGATCAGTCCAGTTTCCACCCAAAAACGTACTATACAGGATCGGATCAATGATTAGTACTTGTGATCTGTCATAGTCTCCAATTGTAAAGAAAAAAGTATTTTCCACTGTCCCGAAACAGGATGGAACGGTTTTTTCGGAATTTGAGGTAAAAACTTTTAAATTTTGATCTGTGATCTCACCCAGGGAAGTTGAAATTATTAAAGAATTATCTTTTGTATTGGCTTGAAGAACCCCACCTTCCACTTTTACTCGGATCAAGTTCGGATCTGCATATGGCTTTATATGAAATTCGTACTTGGGGAAACTATCCATTAATGAGTAGTACAAATCTATTCCATCATAGATTTCCCGATAGACTACTTGTTTATAATTATGAACATTGGTAATCCATTTTTTTGAATCATTTCCGTTAAAGTAATTGTAGTAGCCAGGAAGAGGTTCTATTCCAACAGGTGTGCACTGATTGGCATTGGAAAATGATATTCTAACAACATTTCCGCTTTCTTTGCCAATCTGATGGTAATAGATGGCTCCCTGACCAAATCCAATCTGTCCGAAAGGTACATTGGCTATGAAATTTACAGATGAATCCCATTGTCCTTTGTTTTCGGTAAAGAACAGGGATTGGTTTTGGATTTTGTTCCAGTCTACTTTTTTCTGGGTACTAGCAATAGAAACAGGGGTTCCTCCCCGAAAGGAAGAAACCACAAAAACAAATAAAAGCAACCATAAAAGTAACTTTCGGTTCATTTTCACCAACTTAAAATAGCAATTCGATAAGGATATTTTAAATGCATTTTTCTAAATTGAAACAAACAAACCGAATTGAAAATTTAATCCTGCTGGATAAGGATATTTTGGTATATTTTTTAGTCGTCTATCGGATTTCCATTTCAAAATCTGAATTCTTACTTTGTCCTGAGGCGTCCTCAATTTTGATCTTTATGTGAAATGTTCCACGGGATTGATAGGTATGCTTTAGCACACCGGTTACATCCTGGAAACATTTGATTACAATAGTTTCCTTGGTGCCGTCGCCCCAATCCACATAGATTGTATACGGGCATACCCCGCCGATAATATCATAGGTTACAACGAGGGGATCACCCAGTTTAACAAATCGTTTTCCGGTAACAGGATCCTGCTCTGTGTTCTGCACCTGGATTGAGACACTGACAGAAGAAGTGGTAGTTTTTCGGGCTTTCAAAATAAAACTGACTTGTCCCTGGGCGGAAACATTTTCAAGGCAAGTAGCCGTAAAAAGGATAATGGCGGAGGTGTCTGTATTTACGGATCCTTTGATATGACAGATCAGATTGAGCTCTTTGTTTGATCGACCAAGGATGTTCCCCAAGGGAATTGTTACCAGTTTTCCAGAAACCACGCTTAACAATCCACTATCAACAGAAGTGAATTCGACAGTCTCGGGTAAAAGTGTCGAAAGAATTACATTGCTGGCTATATGACCGCCAAGGTTATGCACAATTACTTTCAGCAGTACAGCTTCCCCTTTTTCGAATAGAGTTTTGTTGATCATGGGGGACAAGGCAAGAATTGGGCTTTGAGCAATGGCAACACCACTGATAATGCTGGATAGGAAAGAATCAATTCCGTTACTATCCTGGGCTTGAACTTTGAAGTAATACGTTTTGCCGATAATCACTGTGGTGTCTTCGAAATAATTCTGGCTGAAGGGAGCATTCCCTACGATTATTGGAGATAAAAATGTAGGATCCTCAGATCGGAATATTATGTATTTGGCTATACCGGAAGTGCCTGCTGTCGAGAAATCCCAGGAAACAGTTATAGATTCATTGGGAGAAGCAGTTCTGAGATTTGTTGGAACAGATGGTTTCGTATAACTAACAACATTGGACAGACCTGAATAATTTCCCTGGTCATCATACGCTTCGATACAATAGGAATAGCTCATCCCGCTGGCAATATTGTTGTCAATCGTACTAAATGTGGATGGTCCAAAATCGTCAAAGTAAGAAAAGGGGGATCCATCAATTGATTGGTATAGCACAAATCCATCTAACGGATAATCACCTGTTGTTGCTGACCAATCCAGCGTAAAAGTATTATTGGAGGCAGTGAGGGTCAAGACGGGTGTTCCTGGAAAGATGAGGGGGATGGTATACGTTAAACTGAGAATGACCTGTCCACTAAAATAAAAGGATGAAGTGTTTGAAGGGGGATCGATTTTGAATAAATGGTTGCTATAAGGCAGTTCAGGACGGTATCCTCCTCCATAATAGTAAGATCCTAAGAAATATACCAAATTGTCTTTGGTTACGATGATATCATTGGCTTCACCTATGACACCAGAATCTTCTCCATAATAGGTAGAGAAGGATATCTCATCTAAGGAGGGATTGATGCGAAACATAAAGATATCCAGCCCGCTGACAGGGTTAGGAAAAAATGCATCTTCCGTTACCGGGAAATCCCCAGATCTGGTATTTCCCACGACATAAGGAAATCCAGAAGCATCTAATGAAACGGCTACAGCACTATCTTCTTCAGTTCCTCCCAAGAAGAGAAAACCAAGGAGCTCAGTACCTAATCGATCTAATTTGGCAATAAAAATATCAGTACCAAAGGAATAGAAACTACACGGTCTGAAATCTGAAGGTGTAGGTGAAAAGCCAGATGAATAAGTACTTCCAACAGCAAAAATATGATAATCTTGGTCTAGATCCAGCGAATTGACAAAGGTATCCCCACTGCCAAGTATAGTTGAAAAAATGGGTGTCAACTGATGGGATACGGGATCTATGTGGAATTTTGAAACAAAACCATTGAATCCGTTCATGATTACATGAGTTTGGAATGCTCCCGGGGTTGTAAAAAAATTGAAAGAGGAGGTAAAACCACCTAAGTAAATGTTGTTTTGATCGTCGCCAATCAAGGTTAAAGAAGCATCCATGCGGGACCCACCGAAATAGGTGGAATAAAGAAGTGTTGATCCTGATGAATGGATAGTAAAAATAACAATTTGATAACGACCGAAGGAGTTGGTTGTTTTGAGTCGGTTAGGAGTTGTCGGAAAGTCAGTTGAAATAGTATTTCCACTAATGGTGATATTGCCATCCTGGTCTAGTGCTAGAGGATTGTGGCTGGGAAAATCAAAATAGTTCTGATTTAATGTACTGCCATAAGCACCAAATTCTTCGTCATTCGTTCCACCAATCAGCGTAGACATAAGAAGTTGAGAGCCGGTATCGTTAAATTGACAAACAAAGAAATCAAAGCCACCATGAACAGAAGACTGATAAGCGGATGGAGTGGTGGGAAAATCACTGGTATTCGTAGTGCCGGCAATCACGACTTCCATCTGAGGGGTAACCGCTATCGCAAAACTTTTTGTCTCATAATAAGAGTCAGAACTGGCTATCAGTAAGGAATAAATCAGATTACCATTTTGATCCAGCTTAGAGACGAAGGTATTGTATTGATAAGGACTGGATAGATTGATCGGAAAATAAGCGCCAGGTGTCACTGGAAAATTGGAGGATGAGGTAAAACCGGTGATATAGAGGTTTCCATCGCTATCCAGAACTTCTGCAGATCCTTCATTCTGTTCATAATTTCCTGTACCTGCCAGATAATTTTCTGAAATGACCGGATCAATGATCAAGATTTGTTTTTTGTCATAATGACCAACCAGAAATCCATAAGAATGAGAATCAATAGCCTTGAACCTAGCATTTAATTGGTGACTGGATTGATATTCATAAACTAATAAACCGGTATCTTGAATATCATGATGGGAGGTTGAAAAAGTTACTTTGTTGTCGTCAGTGGTGACTTCAGTTCCAGTTACCTTGATTCTAATCTTGTTTGGATCTGCTCCTGGTTTTACATGGAACTCATACTTCGGATTTTTTCCTTGTATCTGGTAGAAAAGATCAATTCCCGGATAAATATCAGGATACTGAATGGACCGAAACATTTTAGCGTTATTGATCCATTTTGTTTGGTCACGACCTTGATAAAAATGATAATTAGTAGGGTAGGGATCAATCCCTACAGGGATTACATTTTTTGCACCTTCGAGGGAAAGCTGAATCACTTGATTGCCAGTATTTTCGTTTACGTTGATCTGATGGAGATAGATAGTGCTAACCCCAAATCCAATTTGCCCAAATGAGGTAGTTCCTATAAAGGAAAGCTCTTTTGACCATTGTCCTTTGTTCTCAATAAAACCACTCGGATTTAAAAATTGTTTTTGGGCTTTTTGGGGAGATTTGTTTTGACTCCTGCTTGCTGGAGAAAAAGAAACCAAACACATAGAAATCATTACAAAACAGATACAAAAAATCCTGACTTTTTTACCCATTGGGTATCTCCTGTTCCTGTACCAAACACTTCATAAAACATAAACAATTTACCATATTATAGTATGCATCTGAAGGATTACAAAAAGAAATGAAACATTTTCTTATGTAACGTTTACATTATTTTGCCGGTATAATTTACTGTTGGGAGATGTTTTATTAGGATGGGTGGCATGAAAAGGTACTTATTGAAGAATTGGGTTGCTTTTTTTCTACTGTTATTGTTCTTCATTCCTTTCAATGCTCTCAGTTTTATGAGGATTAATGGCAATGCCCAAGAATCAACAGTCACAAAAATTATTTCCATCCAACATTGGTATCCTGTTGGTTCCGATTTTGACCTTGCACCCCTGAAAAATAGGAAGATATTCCCCTGGCAAAAAACAGCAGAAACGATTTGGGGAAGAAAAAACTATCCAATGACTGCTACATTGACGGGGACAGAGACAAAGCCAATATTTTTTACCACTTTTTATTTGAGTCTTATACCGGATGGATCCAAAACAAAAGCTTCCAGTCTGTATTTTGCAGTATTAGACGATACAGGAAGCATTTGGATTGACCCGGATGGAGAATTTAACAATTCCCTCTATGATGCAAAGCGTGATCCGGCTAATCCTTTGTTTTTAGCTGGAACCTGCAATGAAGCCAATCGGTTAGAAGGAAAAATACGTTTTTCGATCGACCCGACACCAGAAAATAATACACAAGGTCCTTATTCAGCCATCAGCCTATTGTTAGGTGGTTCTATTACCGTTCAGATTCAGGGAAGAAAATTTTTGATGGGTTTGTTGGATCGAGTCGATTACAAGGAAAATACTAATGTTAAAACCAATGAATGGGATCTGGATATTCCCCTCATTCCTTTTTCTTCTCAGGAAAAACATGCAGAGAATGTAACAGATAATGGAAAGTACGATGCGTTTGAATGGATCTATCGAATTAGCGGATCGCATAATTCTGTTCAAATAGGTGATTATCGGTTAAGTCCAGTTTTGATACCTGGCTCCAAATCAGTTTATGAGCCAAACACGTTTGTTTTAACAGGGGATCTGGATATTGGGTATCCGCTCCTTCCTTTCCTCGATACGGAAAAACATGAAGATTATCTTAATCGCAATGGGATTTATTCAGTTACCAAAAAATATGGGTTTGATTTTTTTCCGGAAGCAATTTATTATGATTTCGATCGTAGCGGGAAAGTCAGTTTGATGGATCAAAGGCTAACTCCCGTCAATGAAGGTCTTGATGCAATTACTGGAAATCTTAAAAATTTTGGTATTTCGATGCAGGATGGATTTATTCTAACTGAGATTGCTGAAACCCAGAAATTGGTTCATTATGCTTTTGAAACGAATTACAACACTTTTGAATCTTCCATGAATCTATCCGTGAAACTTCAGTCAAATACTAAGGATATTTCATTGGGATCTGCTTCTTTGGGTCATGGTATACTGGTCGAAGGAGATTCTTTGATCAGCTCGAATTTTATTCAAAATGTTCAACCGGAATGGACTGGTTATCTTGGATTAGAATGGTTTTGTGATAACGGTTTCAACAACAAAATGTTCTTGCAAACTTTATTTAAACCTTTAGCAAACAATCTTAGCGATGATTATTACACAGAGGGAGAAGCAGAAGAAATACTAGGCCAGATCAGCAAGAGCGGGGACCTGGACTACCGAAAATCATTATCAGTCTTACCAATAAACATACGCTATTATGATGCCAATGGGTCTGGATTTGGTGCGGGAATTCCTTTTTATCGGGATCAAGACAATTCCTTTTCAGTTTCGATCGGGGACGAAAGACTGACAGAAGTGATTACAACTCAGGGAGGAAATACCATTTCATATGCGATGGGCTCAATAGTAACCTCTGGTGACACCGATGTTGGATTTTTGCTTATCTCGATCCACGGAACGTATAAATTTCTAGATAACAACCTCTGGAAACAAGATTTATCCCAAAATGGTTTGTATGATGTGGGAGAGGCGATTTACAGAAAAAGAAATGCTTCAATCAATCCGGGGTACGTGGAAGCAGGGGATTTTCGCGTTACCGATGTGAATTTATCAAATGGCAGTTTTGGTAAAGGAACCTACGTGGCTCCTTGTGGTTTTTATTTTCACCAATCAAAGATTTGGGGACATAGTTTTGGGCTAAATGGAGATTTTCGAAGTTTTGACATTCCAATATTACCAGGGCATGCTGAAGAATGCAAAATCATTGGCAGTCCAGAATTTAAAGTAGAACAGACCACAACCTTTACAATTCAAACCGATCCTTTGAAAAAAGGAGAAAAACTAATTCTTTTTGTTGATGGGCCTTTGAAACGAACTGATTTGACAAGAGATCTCATGATTCGAAAAGATATAGATGGGCCTGATGATGGAATTATTACAATCACTATTACGCCTTATACGGGAAGTTATTCGGAAAAAGGAGCAGAATTTCCACTGAGTATTCTTCTCTTTCGGGACACAGGAGGCTTGTTCTTAAAAATGCCTGTTTATCGGGATCGAGTAGTCGAAAGTAATTTCTATGATTCTTTCTTTGACAATCGCCCTGGGAAGTATAACTCCCTCTTGCCAGTCGATTTTTTCCCTGATACCGTCAGTATTCTTGAAGGTTTTATCTTTCCCGAGGGTGCTACAGTAAAGCCTTCAAAAAAATGTGTATCCCAATTTGACGGAAGATTTCCAAATATGTGGGCGAGTTTGCAGGATGCTGACAATCCAAGCGATGTGAATGATCCCTACGCCATGATTGCCTCCAATAGTTCTGCACAACTAACAGCCAATTATAATGCGCATGGAGCGGGTATTAATTATCTTGTAACTGCGTATGGATATCTGAGCAACAAACCTAGCACCCCCCAATATTTTATTGTCCAGGTCAACACAAACCAGAGCTACTGTATTTGGCTTTGGAACGATATAAGTCCAAAAGGTGTTTTGAATTGGGGGGATAAGTTATCCAGCAAACCAATTTATGTTAATGAGACACCATCACTCAGAAATAATGATTGTTCAGAAAGATTCAGTTTAGATTCTACGGATCAACTTGGATATAATTTGATAACAAAAAATGATGCTCTGGGGATTTTTGATGGAGAAAATCACCCACTAAGCCCGGATTATCCTGGCATTATGCTTAATAACGGTTTTGTGGCTGCTTTTGGAGTCAATGTTTTGCTGTCTTCTAATGGATCCTTGAGCGAAGCCGACCCCGGCGGAGATTTTCCACTAGCACTTTTACCAACCTTCAGCCAGGAAGATATTTTTCTTCGGGTTTACACCACCAACGTTCAATTTGATTACAACAGTGTACAACATCACCCCCCCTCGTTTTTCGAATCCCGAAAAGGATCACTCCAATATAGAGGTTTTTATACCTTAAAAGCACCTCGGATTGAGGATGTTAATTTTACAAACCTATCGATTGTTGATCATGGGTTACAATATTCCGATTTGAATTACACAGCCGGAGAAGAGGCGCTCTCTCCTTTAACAGCTCCCATCATCACAGCTCCCTATAATCCTCTCGTTACGGATTATGAGCGGGACTTTACTGCGTATCCGAGTGGACAGGCTCATGTTGTTCGAACAGCTTTTCGAATCGGTAGCAACAGACGTTTTCGAAGAGGCGCCTCTTTTGGATACAATTCTTATCCCTCTATTACGGCAGAGTCAGACCCGGATACGTATTTTCGTAAACTGGGGACAGAAGACAGCCCCCTCACCGATTATAGTTTCTATTTCACCCTACAGAACAAAAATGGCGAGTTCGTCCGGTTCGATAGGGATGCTCCTTCGTGGCTAAGAGTTGATAAAATTGTCGTGGAAGGACCGATGAAGACTCCCAAAATAATACATCCCCTGGAGGGAACAGTGATCCCAGAGACTGGATATCCACTAACCTATGAATATTCAGGAAAATTAGTCATTGACCGAGAAATCGCCGAATGGTATCAGAGTAAAGGAGACGATTGGACGGGAAGAATCGGTTTTGGTCCTAATGAAATTTTCTTTGAACCGATGGATTATAATTCTTTCCTGGTAAGGAATCAGGTACTAAATTATTCTGGGATATCCTATGTTTTTAAAATACCCGAGATCATCCCTACTCAGGGCGGAAGACTGCATATCAAAGTATACCTGGGAGACGGAACCATGACAGAGATGGGGGATTGTTGCGCGAGTAAGCCAGAGCCAGGGATACGAGTGCATGGCTTGATGGTTGACAATGTTCCAGACACTCTGGATTTAAACGTGGATCAATCAATCAAACCGGTGCTTCGGGAAAATGAACCATTTCAAGACACTACTATTTGTAATAATGCTTTTGTCTATATCTGGCAGGATCGAGGGATTCGACTGGATATGGCGATGCTGATGGATCCAATTGAAATGGGGGCAGGGGACGGTCGGATGAACACTAACAATAATTATTATTTTGACCTGAACCTTGATGGGAAGATATCTTTTGGGGATTTTGAGACTGAAGTGGTTGGAACCTACGACCTGGCTTCCAATACCTGGGCAGGCGGGGTCTATGATGGAAGGACATTCAATGTAGATAATGGTGTCTACCCGATGGAACTGACTGAGGCTACCAATACAAGAATTACTCAGTATGGATCTGATTTTGGATCCCGCAATGGTCGACACTATCATTTTGAAATTGATCACATTGTTTCTACCGATGAGGAGTGTCCTGTCTATTTAACAGCATATAAATACTACGACGATAACAATGACAGGGCATTTACTCCCAAGTATCGTAACAGGTCTCATGAAGTGTATCTGGCAGGAGAAAAAAGGATTTTGATGAGGCCTACTGAGGATTTGATTATCGATACCTTCCCTGCACCACTCACAGCTGGCTGTATACCAGAAATTATCGATCCTTCCACTCCCCTTACTTTTACCGTGACAGATTCCTCTGGAAAACCGCTTGATTTTAAGTTTGGGGTTATGGATCCAGGAGGACGCTCTGATGTGGATGGGGTGGATATTCATCAGCATTTGTTTGTCGATACACCTCCAGAGCCACTTCCCCAGTATTATTGGACCAGGACTGACCTTCACAATTGGGATCTTAATTATGATAGTAATGGCAGGATGTATTCCAAACCCAACCAACTCTTTACCCCCATACAAATTGATTTTTCAAAAAGTTACGAGGGGAAGTATAAATTCTTAAATTTCTGCGCTAACGATGAGGGAATGTTTGAAGTGAAAGTCTATACACCTGATCATCTTCGCTCTGGCTCTACCTGGGTAAGAGTTGCTCCACCAAAAGTAGAGTACTTGATTTCCCCGATGATGGTGGAGAACAATATGTTAAGGGGGATGATGAGTATCACGGACCCAGATTTTATTATGACGGGAGGCGCTAACAGGATTTATATCATGGAGATAAAAGCCTATAATGCCCAGGGTCAGCTTATCCGGGGAATTGACAAAAAAAATCCATTTCGGAATCCAGAAGATAGAGATTCTGTTTTTCATTCCGGTAGACTCACCCCCTATACATCTAAACCAGGAAGTTTTGACCTTCCCCTCAAGTTTAAGGAAGCTCCGACTCCCTATTTTTTGCATTTAGCTCATATGCCTGATCCAGAAAGATTACAACTAAGAGAATCCGTTATTTTTCCCTTAGCTTCCTTTGGTAAAGATTCACCTGTGTTTTACAATACAACCAATGTCCAATATGACAATGGTCTTTTTTCAAAGTCCGGCATGATAGAGCCAAATCCTACTGTCATCTTAAGGAATGGGTGGGGATATGGATCTATCTATAATTCTCCCAGGGAGGGGGCCTATATGTTTGCGGACAGGGACGGAGATAAAGTCCTCACCAAAGCAGACTCTCTGGACGTTGCTCCTGATGGAACTGTTCATGTTGTTTTATTCGCAGAAGATGTTTGCCGGTTTGGTGTTTTGGTGAGTGCGAACTACTTCACTGATTCGGTAGTTTTTGGTGATGTTGTTGGAAAGCCTCCTGTGTTTTCCGACGATCCATTGACAATTCGAGGTAGATACCGAACTTCATGGGATTCAGTCCTCGGTTTTACCCTTTCAGACGAGATTTTTGCTCTCGACTGGGATGCTTTCCCTGAGTTAGATCTAAAAATATCACCACCACGTCTTTCTGTTTTTGAATCTTCTACCCAGCTGCCTTTTCGGAGAGATCTCCTGAATCCAGCTAATTACGACCTGATCTATGCCATCCAGAACTATATTACGGTAGCAGTACTTCCAGCTGATAGTAGGGATCTTCCAATCACTGATGGCATGGTCAGGCTTCAGGGAAACCACGCAGAAGCTTATATCTATGGCGATATTGTTCGGGATGGAAAAAGGATGACTGCATCATTTCATTTTACCCCTACCGGTGTGGGGGAGAGTATTGCGCATTTGCTCTATACCTCTAACAATATTTTTTATGACCGTAAAAATCCATTATTTGAAGGACCTGGTCAATATGCCGTAGATCTAGAAACTTCTTTTGACTCCCTTCGAGCGATTCGGTGTAGTTTCCCAGCTGGAAATAAAATAATCGCTGGTTTTAATAATGAGCTAGTTATCAAAGTCTCGGAAAAAGGGACCGATGCACCTATTGAAGGAGCGTCAGTTGCTGTTAGTTATCCAGGATTTTCACAAGTATTGTCAACGGATCAGGAAGGGCAGGTTGTTTGTTATGTCAAGCCGGGAGTTAAAGATGCCATCCGGGTTTATGTATTTAAAGATTCATTCCTGGAAGAAGAAATATTCTTGAAAGCAATACAACCATGAAGAGAGGAAAAAAGGTTTTTATTACTCTATTCCTTGGATTATTCCTGGCTGTCGCTTTATCAACGCCCTCCCCTACGATAGCGGAGGGAGAGTTCTTTTGGCATGGATACAAAGGGGATGCTGGGCATACTGGTTTTGTTAATCAGAAAATGGACAAAAAACTGGCTCTTCAATGGCGTTATTTTTTTGGAGGAGACTATGTTAATCCCCTGCAAATTTTTGGAAATGACCTTTATTTTTTGGATCGAAGTGGGTTTTTATATTCAATTCAAAAAAAAGATGCTACGGAGAACTTCAAGGTTTCGATATCTGAAGATCGGATGGTGTTTGGGATCGATATGAACGCAACCTATATATTTGTTACGACAGGACCTGTTTATAGCAGAAGAGGAATATCCGATATGAGTTGTTTTTTAACCGCTTTAGACAGAGAAAGCGGAGAGAAGGTTTGGAGTATCAAATATGACAGCATCGTTTGTTCTCCTCCGGTAACCTATGGAAGCCAGGTCTACTGTGCCATAGGAAAATTAGATCCCACGTATACAAAAACAGCTGGGGGAAACATATATGGCTATGATATGGAAACCGGCAAAGAAACTATTGGTTACGAAATAGAAGACTTTGCCTTTTTAGGAGATTATTTAACTGTCAGCGAAAATGTTCTCCTTGCTGAGGCTAACAAATTCGACCGAAGATCTCGTACGCAAGTTCCTCCCAAATTGATTGCCATCAATGCTACCTCAGGCATCCTTCTTTGGACAGAAGAACCTTCTGAAGAAAATCGACAGTTTGGAATGCCAACGATTAAAGACTCTTTTGTTTACATTATGGAAAATCCTAGGGGTGGAGGTAGAGGAGGCGGAAGAAGACCTCCGGAAGCCTGGCTATTGAAAATAGATATCAAAACTGGGAAAATCATCAAGAACATGAATATTCAGAACGAGAACTTTGGATTTTTCTCCCCAACCCTCGCTCAGGATGCTATTTATTTGAATTCTTTCACGGGCAAGATATATTGTATTGATTATGAGATGGAAAAAATCTACTGGACGAAAAGTTATGACCGATTTTCGTACTTTACAGAGCTGACAGCTACCCAAAACTATTTATATACCTGTCTCTACAACGGTGAATTTCTTTGCATTTCAAAAGAAGATGGTTCGGTCGTTTATCGGTATCGGGTAGGGAACTACGGAGGAATACCGGTGGTTTCGGGAGACTCTGTCTATGTTTCCGGGGAGTCTCTCTATTGTTTCTCCATGAATGCGGTTCCTATGCTACTCTTAGAGCCTTCCTCTCTGGATTTTAAGCAAGTCAAACAGGGGGAAAGCAAGCAAAAATCATTTCGTGTACTATACACGGGCATCGAAAAACTGGAAGGAAAACTAATCTCCTCCGTTCCCTGGTTGACAGTAAAGCCGACCAACGTGAATGGAAATATCCAAACCTGTTTTGCTTCGATTGATTCAGCCATTATGGAAGCTGGTAAACAGGAAGGCTCTATCCTGATAGAAACCAACTTTGGTACGAAATCTATTCCCGTTCTTATCGAGGTTATCGTTCCTCCTCCCCTTCCTCTATCCTGGAATCTGAAAGAAGGACAGATAACCAACCAAAAGAACTTCATACTGATTGGAAAAACCGACCCTCTCACCCGGGTACTCATCAATGCGTTAGAAATATTCTCTGATGATCAGGGACGCTTCTCCCAGGTTATTCTCCTTCGCGAAGGTAAGAATCACCTAATCCTGGAAGCTTTCTCTAAGGACGCAAGAACCTCATCACTTCAGGGATCTATCACCTTAGATACTATCCCTCCCTTTCTGGAAGTGATGATTAGAAGAAATCCAAGTGATCCACTCCAGGTGGTTCTGGAAGGGAAAACTGAAAAAGGAGTGCTTTTATTGATCGAGGAGGGGGAATATCATGCTCTGGAAGATGGATCGATCTCTATTCCCTTTATCTTAAAACCGGAACAGACTAAAATAATCGTAGTGGCTCAGGATCCAGCTGGAAATAAAAATAAGGTGGTTGTCTCCATTAAGCCGTGAAAAAAAGAGTGTTGATCGGTATAGTAGTGATTTGCTTTTTACTCTCGAATGGACAAAAGTACTCTTTTGCTGAGGGAGAGAATTTTTGGCATGGATTTAAGGGAAATGGCCGTCATAGTGGGTTTGTCGATCAAAAAATGAGCAACAAACTAGCACTCCAATGGCGATACTTTTTTAAAGGTGACTTTTTATTTCCCATCCAGTTGTATGGTGACGATATCTATTTCCTGGACCGTACGGGAGCGATCAATTCTATCAAAAGAGTGGATGCTTCTGTCAATTATCAGGTTCGAGTAAATGTTGAAGATGGTAAAAAGCCGGTAGAAGAAGAAAATAGGTTTGTTTTAGGGATTGATGTTTGTGATAAATTCGTGTTTGTCACCATTGGACCGTTGTTTACGAAAAAGAAAATTGATTTGACTTGTTTTTTGATTGCTTTGGATCGCACCACCGGGAAAAAGGTTTGGTATATAAAATATGACTGCTTAATCGCAACCCCCCCCGTTGTCTTTTCTAACCATGTTTACCTTGCCACTGGAAAATTAGATGCCACTTTCTCAAAAACGACGGGGGGAGATTTGTATTGTTATGATGTGGATACTCAGGAAGAAACTTTTCATGTTTCGATGGAAGATTTTGCCTTTTATGGAGAACCGCTAACCTACGCAGAAAATGTTTTGATCGCTCATGTCATTAAGTATGATGCAAAGGCAGAAGTGGAACTTCAGCCAAAAATGGTAGCTTATGATAGCAATACAGGAAAAGAGCTTTGGTCGGAAGCGCCTATGGATCAAGATCGAATTTTTGGTCTTCCTTCCATTAAAGAAGAAGCTTTGTATGTGATGGAAAATCCATATTTTATTTTTGGGGGAGGGAAAGGCAGAACCCCAGATGCATGGCTTTTAAAGTTTAATATAAAAACAGGTAAACTGCTTAAAAAGATGGTTATTCCCAAAGAAAATTTTGGAAATTTTTCTCCAACTCTGGCACAAGATGCCATTTATATCAATTCATTTACTGGCAGTATTTACTCCATTGATTACGAAATGGATAGAATCTTTTGGGCAAAAGTCTATGATCAATTCTCTTATTTTACTGAGTTAACTGCTACTCGAAATTATTTATACACATGCCTCTATAGTGGAGAGTTCCTTTGTCTTTCCAAAGAAAACGGTTCTGTTGCTTACCGGTACAAAATTGGAAATTATGGTGGAATACCTGTAATTTCAGGAAATGAAATCTTTGTGTCGGGAGAAAATTTATACTGTTTTTCTGTAAACGCAAAACCGATGCTATTGCTAGAACCTTCCAACCTAGAGTTCGGTTTAGTAAAAAAAGGGGAAACGGTTCAAAAATCAATTCGCGTTCTATACACAGGAATCGAAAAATTAGAAGGGAAAGTGACTTCTACTGTTCCCTGGATTTCAGTAAAACCTCCCAACTTAAATGGAAATATCCAAACTTGCTTTGCTTCCATCGACAGTTCCCAATTAGAGGCTGGGATTCAAAAAGGCAAAATCGTTATTGAAACAAATTTCGGCACAAAAACAGTACCAGTCAATATTGAAGTTATTATTCCGCCCCCCTTATTATTAAAAACCAATCTAAAAGAAGAAGGAATCGTAACGAATCAGAAAAATTTCTTGATTCTTGGGAACACGGAGTCATTAACAAAGGTTTCAATAAATTCACTCGAATTCTTTTCCGATGATCAGGGAAGATTCAGCCATGTAATCGTTCTCCATGAAGGAGTCAATCATTTAGTTATTTCTGCTTTCAGTGAAGACAATCGGTCAGCTTCCATTTCAGGCTTTATCAAACTTGATACGATTCCACCCCGATTGGAAGCTGAAATTTCTAAATCGAATACCGGACAGAATCTTTGGTCGATTCAAGGCAGAACAGAGGTGGATTCAATCTTATCAATTGGAGAGGAAACGTATAAACCCAACAATAACGGATCATTCTCGATTTCCTATGTATCAAAACAGGAGCAGCTAAAATTTGAATTGATATCAGAAGACCTGGCTCAAAATCAAACAAAGATAATTTTTCATTTAATTGAATATAGTCAATCCTTTATTTTTCCTTTTTTGAGTCACAGCAACAAGACTCCTTCCCTTCTTTATCCTTGCCATCGCATTTGTGCTGGCTTTTACTGTAAATACGTGCAACCTGGGTAAACATGCGCGTACCCATAAAAACACTAAAACCAACAAAGCAAATTCCCATCATGATAATTCGATTTAGATCCAGTATCGGTTTAAATTCTGCTTTGCCACCTTTGATCTCAATATAACCCATAGGAGTGATTTTAGAGTCAATTCCATATCCCATTTTCTCAATCTTTTTCTCAATGGGTTCTGCCGTAGGATCCTCTTTCTTAATTTTTTGAGCGTACTCAGGCGAATTAAACCGAATGTTAAATGAATTTCCTTCTCCAGCCTTTGCGCTTAGTTTCGCAATGGGAATGATCGTTATTCCCTCTTTTGTGACTGGATCACCAAACACAATTTTTACATTGGCATTTTTCTCGTACGATTCATTGACCACTTTCATTAATTTATCAAGTTCCATATTAAACCTCCCTATACTTAATATTTGATATTAGAGATAAATAATAACATGAACATCAATTTCAGAAAGGCGAAACAATGTAATACTGTCTAATCTGAAAAAACACCAATGAAACTATGGTATACTTTTTTGCAATATGGCAAAGAGAGACAAGTGGTGTATGTTTGATTATTTTTCTGATCCTGTCTACATAACAAGTTATCAAGATGTTTTTATATATGCCAATCCAGAAGCTTGTCGTTTTTGGGGCAAGGAAAGGGATACAATAGAAGGATTGCCCATTTTTGTAGTTTTTCCACAAGCTAAGGGAACCATACTTGAGGAAAAAAGAATTGAGTGTCTTGAATCAGGAAAACCTTTAACGGCTGAAATTTATTTTCCAAGCCCTCCTCATGAAGGATGGATAGAGCTGAATTACAATCCAACCCCTGATGGTATTATAACAAGGTTTCGATCGATTAAGGAAAAGAAGAAAACGAACCAAAACATCGACTTCTTATATGAACTCATTTCGTTGGTTTTAAAACAGTTTCAATTCCCTGTCTTTGTAGTAGATCTACGTTACAAAATAAAAGACTGTAATCAAGCATTTATTGATTATATGAACTTGGAAGCAAAATCTAGTCTTGTCGGTTCTGATGTATTTGATTTATTATTTAAGAAAGACATGGATAAGGCTAAACTAATATTTGAGACAGTTTTTAAGAAGAACCAATCCCAGACATTTAATTACCTGAAACAAAAAATAATCGTTAGTACGATTCTTGATTACTTTGAATTGCCGATTTATTATCTGGTTCTTATCCATTTACCAGAAAAACTAAACCTGAGTTTAGACAGTATTATTCCGAGTCTTTCCAAGTTGGTAGAAAATTCTCCAGATTGGATTTTTATCAAAAATCGAAGCAGTCAATATATTTTTGTGAATCAAAGCATGAGTAGAGATATCGGGAAGACTGTCGAAAACATAATTGGAAAAGACGATATCGAGCTTTTTGGTACTGAGATTCATGAAATGATTCATTCTCAAGAAAAAAAAGTTTTAAATGGTGAAACAATTCAATCAGAACACTACAATACAAGGGATAAAGAAAAGGCGCAGATTAATACGGTTCGATTTCCATTTTTTGATTCAACTGGTTATGTAAGTGGAATTTGTGGAATTTCAAGAAAATTGGAAACAAAGAATCCAAAACCAGATACTTTGGAAAGCAATAATTCTTCACATAAAGAAAAGGATGAATTCTATGCAACTTTGTGGGAGCAATCAGAAATTCCTTCTGCAATTTTTAATGCGGAAGGAGACCTGATTGATGTGAATCAAGCTTTATTGTCCATTTTTTCTGATCAAATTATTAAACCATATAATCTTTTAACAGATCCTTCCATATCCTGGGAATCAAAACAAAAAATAAAAAACGATCAGGCGATCCATTCCGAAAGATATTTTGGGAAGGATGAATCTAAGTTGTTTTTTATGAATAAAACTTCTCTTGTACACAACGAGTATTACTGGGACATATTTGTGAAGCCTTTGTTTCACAGGAACAACCATAAAAAAATTGGATATATGCTGAAAATTATTGATTTGTTGGATCGGAAAAGGCAAGAAGATAACAGCAAGCGAGTCTATGTAAGATTTGTTTCTGGTATGAAAGAAATCTTAAGGCAAATAAAAGAATCAATTTCCACTTTTATTGTAGTAACCAAAGATAATGAAAAACTGGAAAGAAGCGTTCAAATCTTTCGGAAACAAATTCTAAATATGAATTCAATCGTAAATGATGTAACGAAATATCAAAAACTAGAAGCAGGATATATGGAGTACAATTTTATTCCCGGATCATTGAATGGTTTTGTGCAAAAAGTAATCAAAGAATGTGAAGAATCTGTTATTTTTACTAAAGCGAACCTAAAGACTGAGTTTGACACAACAATTCCTGATCTGATGCTGGATCCCATTCGCATTTCTCAGGCACTCCATAATATTTGTGAGAAAATCATGAGTTTTAAACCAACGGACGATCTTCTGATTAAAACCTTTCTGCATCAAGGAAATGTTTGTTTGCTGATCACGAATGAGTTATTAATACATTTCAAAGACGGTTTGCCAGAGATTCCACCCAATCCGAAATTTGAATTTCATTTTGGTCTAGAGGTAAGCAGGAATATATTTGTACATCATAACGGATTGTTTAAATATTATTTAGATAGCAAACGTTTCATCTATTTTGTTTCATTTCCGGTCAACCCCTCGCAGAGGTATAATGACGGATCCCCAAATGCCATACTTGAAGGGAAATAAGAAAAGCACTTCAGTATGTTTTGAACTTCTTTCAGTTTAATGGATCAAGCCTACATCTTTCAGATTTTCAAGAAGCTCTTGTTCTGTAAAGGTACCTATGATTCTTTTTAAGACTTGGTGGTCTGTTCCAATCAGAAAAGTGGTTGGACTAATTGATAGATTGAATACTTGGAAAGTGGTCCGATCACGGTAATCCTCATATACAAACCAGGATATTGCCATATCTTTTCGAGTTTCTTTTAATTTATTAACGATATCTTTTACAATTTTGCAGTTCTCACAAAGCCCTGTCCCTAAAACTAAAACAACAGGTTTTCCTGAAAGCAGTAAATCTTTAATCTCTTTGTTGAGTCCAACTGTATTCGGATTAATAATATCAGGAGTTGGTTTATTATGACATCCTACACAGAGATTACAAACACAAAAAAATAACAATAAAAGCATCAAGATTTTCTTCTGTTTGTTTTTTTTCAACTTTATCTCCTTTTCACCATTATATTAGTGGAAGCTCTTAAAAGGAAATCTAGTTCAAATCATTGACTTATCCGTGCTCAACAGCTAGAATGGGAGAAAGATTTCATGGAGGACGCTTGATTATGAAAAGAGGAAGATCCAGGATTATCAGGCGAGTAATTGGCTATCTTGTCCTTCTGCTTTTTTTTGGCTCGGTTCTTTTTGGTGCGATCTTTGGTGTATACAAGCTTGCCAATTCTTTATTTGGTTCACATCCTTTTGAAGAAGACGAGAAAAAGATTTTATCGGTACCAAACGAAGAAATTGTATTCAAAAAGGGCATCGAAGGTCTTTTTGTATACGAAACAGGTTCAAAGAAGATCCAAAAACTTACAGATGGGGATGATTTTGCGCCATCCTGGAACCTGGACGGTACTGGTTTTTATTTTCTCCGGAGAATGAAAGATAGTAATTTGCATCTGTTTTTTCTGGACCTAACGAATAAAACTGTATTAGAAAGTCAAGATGTACAGCCTCTTTCTTTGCTGGAGATTCCCAATATTGACCGTGATATTGTCAAGATTTCTCCTGATGGATTGAAAATTGCCGTTTCTTCTTATGACTGGGGTATTCAGCTGGTAGATTTAAAAAAGCGTGGGATTAATTCAGATATCAAAGAAAGAGACATGAAAGCATATTCAAATTGCTGGGATCTGTTTGACCACTTTTCCCGCAATTCAAAATATTTTTTATTTACCGTGACCAACCCCTATCCAGAGCAATTCATTCTGGGAACAACCATCCGAAAGCCTGGCTCAACCTTATTCTTAGCCCAGACAGACTTGACTTGGAAGCAATCGATTGCTTTTAGCGAGAAAGAGCGGTTCCTGGGTTATTCTTTCTCCTGCAACGGCTATTCTTTTGCTTATTCAAAAGGGGAGACTCTTTATTATGTTGACTCTTTACAGGACATAAAACCAGAAGCAATAGCCACAGGTTCATTTCCTACGATACGGCCAATTCTTTCAAAGACCAAATACATCATTCGAAAACCTTTCTGGGTTGATTTTGATTTCTCTAACCTGGCTGGTTTTCTCCAAACCGAATCATATGGAAAGAAATTTGTGATAGCGGCGACTCCCCATTATATGGCTAGTATTGATCTGGCCGACAAGAAAGTACATATCTATGCCGAAAAAACCTTTGGCTCAAAATCAATTTATTTAGGATGGAAGCTGATTGATTTTCTGGAAGAGGATCTTCAGGGGGATCGTAACTATGAAGTCTTGGCTTCCTGGTGGGCAGGAGGGACAGCAATCGGAGCAGAAAAAATTGCCATATTTAATCTAGCCAGTAACGGTTCTCTAAAAAAATTGTTTGAGACGAAAAGTAGGGATAAAAACAAAATGGAAATTTCAGAACTGAACGGAGACGGGCAGAAAGAAGTATTGAATGTATATCTGGATTATTCCGGATCTGACAATACTTCTCTAGAAGGATTATATTGGAAGGATATATATGTTTGGAAAAGTGATAAATTAACCATGGATAACAAGAATTACAAGGATGTTTATACGGAATTGATTTCCAAATATCAATTTTTTCTAGCCAACGCTATTAAAAACCCAGACCAATACGGCAACAATCTGTATATGATTCAGCGATTGCTGCAGCAAGCCCGCGAGATTGTGATGCCAGAAAAAAAATAAGGAGCATCCAATGAAAAAAGTAATTATTACCTGTCTGTTTTTTATTTTTGTTTTCAGCGTTGATTCGTATGGAGCCGCCAAGCCAAAAAAACCAACCGATTTAATAGCCTCTGTGATGTACAATCAGGTGAATTTATTATGGACAGACAATTCACCGGACGAAGATGGGTTTGTTTTAGAACGAAAATCCGGCGTAGAGAGATATGAGGAGATTGCAAAGATCAGCAAAGATACAGAATTTTACCTGGATATGGAATTGAAAGATCGGATGACTTATTATTACCACATAAAAGCCTATAATTCGGTAGGGGATTCTGAGTATTCCAATGAAGTTTTTGCTACAACAGAAACAGCTCCATCGAATCCAACAGCCCCTGCTGCTCCCTCGGATTTAGTGGCACGGGTCATCAGTGAAACAGAAGTAGAGCTTCGATGGAAAAATAATGCTGCGAATTTGCAAGGCTGTAAAATTGAAAGAAAAACACCGGGCAATTCCTATGACCCCGTTGGAGAAGTGATTGGAGACGGTACGTTTTTTTCGGATAAAAAAGTATCGCCCAAAAGCATTTATTATTACCGGGTGTTTTCATTTAATTCAAAAGGACAATCGGATTATTCAAATGAGATTCTTGTTCAAACCAAGCTAATCGGTGGAGATCCAGGTGATCCTACAGATCCGAATGACCCACCACCGGCTCCATCAGATCTTGCGGGAGAGCTGAAAGATGGAGAAGTTGTATTGACCTGGAAAGATAACTCCATTTCAGAGGACGGCTATAGAGTGTATGTATCGATTGGGGATTTTAATAACTACGCCCTATATAAGGATCTACCAAAAGACTCAATTACATTTAGTGATAAAAATCTCAACATTCCCGGCAATACTTTCTTTTTTAAAGTTACCGCTTTCAATGTAAACGGGGAATCTGTACCTTCCAATGAAATAATGGTGCGCATCAAAGCGCTAAATGAAGGAACAGCACCCGTTTCACCCACAAATTTGGCGATTGTGCAAGTGTATGAAAAGGATGTAGTCCTGGAATGGAAAGATAACTCTGACAATGAAGAAGGATTTAGACTGGAAAGAAGAAAAGCAACAGAGGGGAAATTTGAAGTCGTAAAAGAGCTTCCGGAAAATATGACAGCGTATCGTGACGAGAAACTGGAAGAAGGGTCAGTCTACTTTTATCGGGTTTTTGCCTTCAATTCTGCTGGTAGTTCAAATACTTCCAATACCGTTGAAGTGAAAACAAAAGGGGGAATAACTCCTCCAGTCGAAAGATTAAAAATCATCATACTACTTCAGATCGGATCAAAGAAAATAGCCATTAATGACAAGAAGTCGGATATGGATGTGACTCCAACAGTTTACCAAGGTCGAACAATTCTTCCCATACGGTATGTTGTGGAAGGATTGGGAGGAAAACTTGTCTTTGAACCTCATACAAAGTTAATTACAATCACCTTGCATCAAATATCCATTATTATGCAGTTAAATGTGGCTACGGCGACTGTAAATGGGAAGATCGTCGCGATTGATGCTTCAAATCCAGCCGTAAAACCAATGGTAGTGCCGCCAGGGCGAACCCTAGTACCCTTACGTTTTGTAGCAGAAAATTTAGGATGCAAAGTGGATTGGAACGCAAATGAGAAGAAAATTACGATAACATACGAACTATGAAACGGCAAGAGGTTTTTTCCTTTAAGAAAAACATTTTTGTCTTGCATTGCAGATCTACTATGAATCTGATACGTGACCTAGCAGAGGAAGAGGAAGGATGCACAATTGTCAGCCTTCGACAGAATGCTGGAAGGGGACGGAAAGGAAATGAGTGGGTTTCCAGGCCAGGGGGTCTGTACTTTTCTTTTCTTCTCAAACCCAGGTTTCATCCTCGATGGAATGAAAAATTGTACTTGTTAACAACCAAAGCAGTAGAAAATGTGATTCAAGATTATCTGCCGTCGAAACAGGGTGAGTTTAAAATTCCAAATGATGTGTTAGTGAATCGAAAAAAAATATCAGGAGTTTTGATCGATGCAAAAGCAGAAGGAAATAAAACCCTTTTTATGATTGTTGGAATCGGGATCAACATTTCTAATGAAGTCCCTTCTATTGCCACTTCCATTGAGAAAGAAGGGGTCCATGGAATCACTCCGATGGACGTACTATTGAAATTTCAGGATAAATTTGAATTTTCATATAATAATTGGCTGACAAACATTTAACGAATACAGCGATCAACTTCATCGACTATCACAGATAATGACCTTTTCTTTATTTCCCATTCCATATCTGGATGGGGAAAATGGATGAAACCTGCTGGAATGTTCAAATGGTTAGTTTCCAGGAAATGCATGACTTGAAAAAAGAGGTGATTACAGATAAAAGATCCGGCTGTCAAAGAATATCGAACCGGAATTTTTTCCTCAGATAACCTATTAAGAATCGATTGGATTGGCAGGGAAGAAAAATAAGCAGTAGGTGCTTTCGGAACAACCGATTCATTCATTGGCTGGTTATTTTGATTATCTGGAATTGAATAATCATCCAGGTTGATGGCTATGCGCTCAATCTGGATATCCTTATTTCCTCCTGCCATCCCCAGCATAATTACTGCCTTTGGTTTCCTAATTTCAAAATAGTGTTTAAAAATTTCAAAACAATCATACCGAACAACTGGCAGGACAATCCCCCCAAAACACTCAGCCAATTGTTCTGTAGGATTGATGCTGTCTTTCCCGAATGGTTGAAATCCTGTTAGCATAATATTCATGTAGTATTTTGTAGAGGAAAAAATGGTAAAATCAAGCTAAGATGAAACAAAACATAAAGTTTGATGCGATTGTGAATTTATTAGAAGGCTTTCTGGAAAAAGAGGCAAGCCCTTCTGTTACGCAGATTGCCAATATTGGGCGGGATCCATATCTGATATTGATTTCTACACTCCTGAGTCTTCGCACAAAAGATGAAGTAACCCTGAAAGCTTCCAATCGATTATTTTCCTTTGCAAAAACGCCACAGGACATGATCAAGATCCCCATATTGGATATAGAGAAAGCAATCTATCCTGTTGGATTTTATCATCGAAAGGCAGAACAAATCCACTCTGTCTCCCAATATCTTCTCGACAACCACCAAGGGCAGGTTCCTGGTACACTGGAGGAGCTACTCGCCATAAAAGGCGTGGGACGAAAAACTGCCAACCTGGTTCTGACAGAAGGATTTCGCATCCAAAGAATTACAGTCGATACCCATGTGCATCGGATCAGCAACCGTTTGGGAATTGTTTGCACCAAAAATGCGACCGAGACCGAATTTGCCCTGATGAAGGTATTGCCAAAAAAACACTGGATTATTTTTAATGAAATGCTTGTCCGATATGGTCAGATGATATGCAATCCCATCTCCCCCAAATGTTCTATCTGTGTAATCACAAAACACTGCCAACGCGTGGGAGTCACGAAAAGCCGTTAAGGTGAATTTTTCTACAATTTACAATGCATCACTTCTAATTTTGTTTAATTCTGTTTCACAGAATTGTTTAGTACACTGAAGAGAGATTTATTTTTAAGAAATCGGAAAGAACTGGATGGATTGTCAACAACCCCGTCCCCTTGACACGGAGTCGGATTTTTCATAATGGGATCGAATCTCGTAAGATATTTTCTTTAAATGTACCATTGATTGATTCAGTAGTCACTAAACTGATCTCTTTTTTAAGAAGTTTTGATAAATCCATATAAAACCCACCAAGATCAAACAATGTTTTATTTTTCTCGAGTGTAACCAGTAAATCAATGTCGGAGTCAGATCGGTCCTCTACTCTCGCTACTGATCCAAAAATCAAAATTTTGGTTACACCATACTTATTGGCAATCTTTTGGATTGTCTCTTTTTTGCTTCTAATTTTTTCTAATTCACTCAGTCCATGGGGTACATAGGTAAAATTCTAGGAGAGGATCGCCTGACTGTCCTCACTCTTTGAGATTCGCTTCAGGAAGTTATTCAAATCCAGCTGATCTCATTTAAGTTTAAAATGAGAAAAAACACCATGTGTCTGGAAAACTTCTCTGATCCATTATACTCAGTGAAAATATTCTGGTATTCTTGGGTATCCAAAAAGGTAAATATCCTATTAATGACTTTTTAGATTCAATTTTAATTAACCTGTCTAATGGTTTAAATACATTTTCAGATGGAATAATAAAGCCTTTCTGGTCGGAATCAATCCAATAGTCTTTTTCAAGATTGTTCTCCTTACACCAAAGCTTATAACTGAGGGTATAAATATCCTTGAAACTTGGAGATTGGTTTTCATACTTGATTTTGATAAAAATAAGTTCATTTGTTTCGAGCTCTTTTGGTGTAATTCCATTTATCTCATATATTTTTTCCAGATCTTTTTGATTTGGCCTGATTACTGATACAGAAACCTTTAATCCATATTTTACGCTTGTCTGCTGAAAATTGGGATCTTCTTGTATGGAATTAAAAATACTGCAACTAATTTGACTGCTTAATAGTATTATCAACAAACAAAAAATTAACAATCTATTCATTTCAATAGTTACCATCCCCTAATAAATAATGGCACGAATCAGCACAACTATTAAGCGCATCTCTCGCAATTTTCCTATCGGCACAGTTATTTAACCATGGATCATCTTTTTCAAGTTTCGTTTGAGCTTTTCTTGCATCCTCTACAGTTTTAATATCTTCAAAATACGTAGTTAAAGATTTAGTTATATCGATAATGGCGGTAACTGAATTTAGTAGTGTTGTGAATGACATCTTTAAAACTGTTTTAACGAAGTTAGGGATATCTTTAAGAAATATTTTTGTTAATCCATTATCAATTATGTTCATCAAACCTTGCCATTTTGCATATTTCTCAGCATCTCCCTCCCAGTCTTCACGTCCTGTTTTATTGTCATAACAATCAGTCATACACGCGTCAAATTGTTCTTCTGGAGTTCCAAGTCCACATGTCCCCGTTTCATCATCATCACAGGGACTGCTAGAAGTAACTCCCGTTCCATTCGGAGTTACGGTAACGGAAATTCCATCGGTTACCGTGATACCAGACCCAGGTATTGGATGTTCGGGAATTTCGGCCCATCCGTCCCAGGGATCTTTGATGGATAAGTTTCCTCCCTTTGCTCCAATAAAGATGGGAAGCTCAATCTCATCCGGATTCCAGATATTATTAATAATACCCGTTGCCGAATTATACGAAGCGGATAAGGCGGGACTGCCGGTTGCGTTCGTTAGCAAGGAGAGATTACCGCAGGGATCGTAGCTTACGAATAATTCTCCCGTATAGGTTCCCCCAAAGTTTTCCGTGGGGGTATAACTCATGGAGAGAATCGTACCAGAGGGATCGGTTGTATAATCCTGGGTAAGGAGTACTTGATTACTGGCACTCTTAACTACCCCTTTCTCTAATCCATGCGGTCCATAGGAGAAATTCCAGGAATTGATTGCCTGACTGTCCACACTCTTTGCGATTCGCTTCACCTGGCTCTGGTCATTGTATGTTAAGGCATAGCTGGTTTCGGTTCCATTGTCATCAAAGGTGATATTGGTAATCCGATCCCGTCCGTCCCAGGTAAGGGTCATCGCGCGATTGCCCGGATAACTAATCTCTTCCAATCTTCCCTTCCCGGTGGTATCGTTGTAGGTAAAGGAGGAAGATCCCTGGATTCCCGGATACACAATACTGCCTATCCTATCCTTGGAATCGTAGCCAATATCATAGGAATCCTCCAGGAGGGAATCCAAGATCGAGGTTAGGTTCCCTTTGGTGGTATCGTAGCTATAGGTGAGGACTTTGCTATCGGAATTATCGGTCAGCGTTGATATTCGTTTGAGGGAATCGTAGGTCATTTCATAGTCTTCGGAGAAGGTTGTATTCTCTCCCGCATATACGGTTGATTCATAAGCTGTTTTCTGGTCATCGCCGTTAAAAGTGGAAGAGGTCGAGAGAAAGGTATCCTCTCCGTTTTCAACGGTAACGGTTGCCAGCTTTTTGTTCGACCAGGTCTGGGAAAGTTCAATATCATTGGGATAGATAAGACTGGCTAGCGTACTATCCTCATTCCAGGCATAGGTATACATATCGCTCTTCCCCGTATCCGTCATCGTACTCAGCCAGTGCTTGGCATTGTAGGAAAAGCTATAACTACTCAGATCCCCTGTCCCTGTTACAGAGACAGGAAGTCCCAGCCGACTGTAGCCAACATAGGAGTAAGTGGCGGTATTGGATCCATCCGACCAGGTGGCCAGATTGCCAACATCATCATAGGTAAAATCATAATCATTGAGGGAGGTTACAAGACCCATGGCATCGTAGGATACAGTATCGGATCCACCACCGGTATAGCTGATATTTGTTTTTCGTCCTAAAATATCCATGGAATAGGTTCCTTTGGGATCTGACGTTGTATCGCCCCGGATGTTGTACGTATAGGACAAAGTACCCTGGATTGGGTCAGAGGCAGTGGTTACCTGACCCCTAACGTCCCGGGTGTAGGAATACGTGCCAACTCCTTCGATTTCTACCGCTGTAGTCCAGCCGTTAGTATTTAAGGTGTACTCGGTAAGCCGGCCAAAGGGATTTGTGACAGTATCCACTGATCCAAATCCATCCCGGGTGATCGTGGAAGTCTGGCTTAAGTAATTGGTGGTAGAACTCAGGGAACCGCTATTGTCATAGTCATGGGTAGTTGTGTGTTCCATCGCATTGGTGGTGGTGATGGGATTTGGATCAAAGGGAAGCTTTGGTTCGGGATAAAACAAATCTCCTCCGATAAAAACCGATTTGGCTCCACCGCTGGCTCCAGAAGTCGGAGGGGCTATCATAAGACCCTGGGCGACTAAATAGGCCACACTGGCTACCGTCTCGGTATAGGACAAGGAGGTTTCGCATCCGGTTAAGGAAGCGGTCCCAACAGAGGACCCATTTCCATCTGCTGTGATGCCTTCGATTTGTTCTGTTTCAGTATTCTCTGCTTCGGTAGTGATGTTTACTTCATTGATCGTATAATCCCAATGGTTGAGAAGCACAGAAGAGCCTTCCATATCGAGCTTTTCAGTCACGAATCCATTGGCATTGTAGGCAGAAAAGGAGGTTTGGTTTCCTTCCGGATCGGTTACGCTGGAAAGATTGCCGGTATTGGCATTGTACGTAAGCGTGGTTGTGCCAGCAGGAGTAATGATCGAAGTGGGCTGTTTATCGGAATTGTAAGCAATTTCAGTTTCCTCATCCAGGGGATTTATGATTGAGGAAGGACTAAAGGGAGCATCCTGATCCGTATAGTCAAACGTGGTAGTCGCCCAGACAGAGGAAGTAACTTTTTCTTCCGCTTCGACGAGTTTTCCCTCTACATCATTGGCAGGAGAATAGGTATATTGCTGGATGTATATGCCTGCTGTGGTTTCCGGATAGGTTACCGCCGTCACATGTCCGACCGTATCATACGTATACGTGGTGGCATTACTACCGGAATCTCGAGAAACGGAAACAAGTCCAAGACCATTGTAGTCTAATTCGGTTTTTCGCTCTACCGCCCCGACAATAGCAGAGATCTTTTCCAGGTGGGTCGATGTATCGTCAAAATAATAATCTGTGTCCCGATCTTCCCCATCGGTTACGGTTGTTTTTTTGTCAAATCCGCCCGAATCTTCCACATACGCAAAAGAGGTCGTAGCAGAATCTTCGGTTGGCTCTACCAGGGTACTTACTTTTCCGGTTTGATAGCCAGAGGTATGGTAGGTTATGGTATATTCAAATCCCAAAAAATCGGTTTGGCTTACTATCTTGTGGTTTCCATCATACTCAAAGGTTGTATGAATATCTGGATTGGGACTCTCATTGGAAGGCTGTTGGATTTCTAACAGGTCGTTTCCACTTTCGGAATAGGTAAAGCTCCAGGTATTCCCCATGGCGTCATCCACAGAGGAAACTTTCCCGCCGGTGCTCCAGGTGAGAGTAATGGCCCGGGAGGATTTGCTGTCCGTTACCGTTACCGGTCTGCCCGATCCATCGTACCCGACGGTCAGGGTGCCACCCGTTAAGGAGGAGAGAGTTGTCAGTTTGCCGGAGGAGTTGAACGTAGAGATTTGTCCACTTAGGTTTTGGATCGTATACGTATCATCCTGATTCTTGACCGCCATACCGGTAAAGCTCAAAGGATTGATATAGACTTCGTTGGTGGAATCCCACTCAAATACCAGATGCGCTCCCGAGGGAGTCACATAGGTCAAATCGTGGGTAGAGGAATCTTCGGAAACACAAGTATGCAAATTCGAAGTCCAGCCTTTTCCCATCCCAATATCTAAGGAGGCATTGAGAGAAGAATAGGTTAGAGAAAACGTCATAGGGATCATGGTTCCGGGAATTTGGATCAGATTCGCAGAGCAAATAAAGGAACCCAGTTTCAAATCCACCATCATCTGGGTCCAGCGAGAGGTAGGGAAATACCCGTACTCATTCGCATATCCTTTGACTCCGGCATCCGGGGATCCCTCGTCCACGAGTCCCGTCATAAAGTAGCGGGACGTCCAGAACGTGGGAGAACTGATGGCACGACAAAATTCAGCAGGAACCGAAAAGGAAAAAAGCAGAAGACTGGCAAGAATCAGGCTAAGATAAACTTTGGAATGAAGCTTTTGATACAAGAACTTTGACCTAAGAAACGTTATCCCCAGGGGGGGGGGCACTCTAAAAAGACCTTTTACTGCTTTCATGTTGATTTGCATTTACCAGCCTCCTGATCGAAAAACAAATTACTTGCCTACAGTATAGGCTTATTTTTTGTATGTCAAATTTTTTGAAGAAAAATTATTAAGAGAAATTTTTAGTTTTCCGGTAAACTTAAATCCTGTTTTGCATATTCGATACTGAAATGATTCTTTTTGGCTTTCTTTTTGATCTTGGTTTGCAGATCCTTGCTAGTGACATATTCGAGGAGCAGGATCCATTTTTTTTGCTTATCCAAAGCTTTTAAATTCTTTTCCCTTGGTCCATACTCTTCCAATGTTCTTTCCTGGTTGTCCCCATCGGTATAGAGAGATTCGACTAATATGGCGAAGGAAAAGTCGGAAACAAGTTGATCCTCGATGGCGATGCTCTCTCCGTTATTTAGGATAAATTGGAAATTGGCTCCCAGTTCCTGGTTGGTTCGAAAAATATGGTAAAGCAGGATAATCATTTCGGTGCGGGGATCGATGTGAGGAATGTCTTCGGGCTTGAAATCATCGTAAGCATCAACCTTGTCAAGGAACAATCCATCAAATCCTGCCTTCTGGATTCGTGTCATGTACTCCTTTACGATTTCTTTCCACGGAGGAGTCCAATACCGGATCGTGTAGTTGCCTTTCCATTCCGGATTTTCCCGGACGATCCAATCCGGTTTTTTCTGGTTGTATTCTTCCCGCCAATAAAACCGGTAATCTTCTGCTTCCCCAATGCTAAGATAGGCAAATACTTTTTTCCCCGAGTCTTTCAGCTTCTGTATGTCTTCCTGTGGAATTTCATTGTCACCGGACCCATCGAAAGAATAATCGATAACCAGAAAGTCTCGTCGCAATGATTTCAATTTCTCAATATTTATATTTTGTAGAACGACAGCAAAGGTTGGAATCAATATTTTATCTGTGCTTGAGCACGTATTACCAAACAATGACATACAAACAATGGTTAGTATAAATTTTTGGACTATCATATAATTAGTATACAGCATTACATGACAAAGGAGAAAAGTTTGAACGAAGACAAGTTTTTTTCATTAAAAGTGATCCAAACGGTTTTAATAATTCTTTTCTTTGGGATTCTCTTTTTTATTTTTTACCAGATTCGTGATATTTTACTACTTTCATTTTTATCCATCATTCTTTCTCTTTTTATCCGTTCAATCTCTGATGTTTTTCAGCACCGATTTAAGTTCAAGCATTGGATAGCTTTATCGATAGGGGTTTTATCACTTATTTTATTGATGCTGATTCCTTTTGCTACCATATCAGTACCTTTTGTGGGTCAAGTTCAGAAATTCTTAAAGAACATGCCTGAGTTTATCAGTAAATTGCAAGTTTTCCTGCTTCAATTGAATGAACGATTTACCTTTGTACCTAAGAGTTTAAATGTAGAAATGCTTATCTCACGATTTACATCTAATACAGAAGCATTGTTGACGAATTCGATCAGTTATATCGGTGTATTTACGAGTTCTGTGGTCAATTTTATTCTTATGATTGCCCTGGCTGCTTTTTTTGCCTCTAATCCTGGTGAATACAATGAAGTGATTTTACGATTTGTTCCCCCAACCAAACGCCGTGTAGTACTCGAAACGATCCACGAAATTGAGAGTATTCTCCGGCATTGGATTGTGGGCACTCTTCTCGCCATTTTCTTTGTAGGGGGGTTTGCGACTCTTGGTTTCTCGATTATTGGTCTTGATTACTTTCTTGTATTTGGCATTGCGGCTGGTTTCCTGGAGATCATTCCTTATTTTGGACCCACATTAAGTATAGTTGCTCCGATGCTGTATGCACTCATTCTGACCCCAAATAAAGTAGTCCCTGTATTAATTATTTTTCTTATCATCCAGTTTGTCGAAAATTATTTTTTCATACCCTATGTTATGCGAAAACAAGTCGATCTACCTCCTGCAATCTCCATCCTGGCTATTCTAATTTTTGGAAAGCTGCTTGGTTTCCTGGGAATTGTAGTTGGACTGCCTTTGTTTGCGTCTATTTTACTTATTCTTGAAAAAATTTTAAACCATCAATCTGGTAAAGCACCCCGGAAAAGAAACTTGGAAAGTGATGTTTTAGAATAGATATGACCGACATTGGCTTGATATTGGAAGGAATTTCCTCTCTTGAAGAAGAAGGGGGGGTGGCAACTTGGGCAAGAAATTTGGTTCAATCTTTACCGGACCGAACCTTTGCGATTATAAGTTTTGTAAATTCATCGAATCAAAGGCAAAATCACAAAAAGTACATAAATACAACCACCTTCTATAGCATTTGCATATCCACTTACCCCACAAATGTAGAAGAAATCCTTTCCAAAATCCATCTCGATTCTTTACCAAAATGCACACTGTATCATGCTAGTTCTACAGGATGCGCCAGTTTACTGGGGATGAACTTGGCAAAGGAATACAAAGTACCATTTTTGCTGACAGAACATGCGATATACTGGAAAGAAATCCAGAATTCACATGAACTGGAATGCGGAATTCGGTTAGAACCAGCTTATACAGAAAGTTTGCGGCGAATTGCTCAGGAAGCATACCAAAAGGCAAACCGAATCACTTCTCCTGCCAGTTTTATTCGCAATCAACAAATTGAAGAAGGAGCAGATCCTGATAAAACAATTGTGATCCCGAATGGAGTTTCTATTGAAAAGAAAAATACAAAATATAATTGGAACATCGAAACGATCGGTTTTGTAGGTCGAATTACTCGAATCAAAAATCTGGAACGATTCCTCTGTATAGCCGAAGCTTTGCTAAAAATCAACAAAAACCTACAGTTTAAAATCATTGGACCGGTTGTGGATTTATATTATTTTCATTCTTTGGAAAAATGGATAGAAGAGCATTCTCTCCAAAATAAAATTTTGTTTACAGGTCCATTGAGTTTTTCTGTCTGGAGCAAAACAATCGATTGCCTTTTACTCACGAGCTTCATGGAAACACAACCATATGTGATTTTAGAAGCTTTTTCGCAACAAATACCTGTGATTGCATCCTCTGTGGGGGGAATAACGGAAACGGTTGGATCGGCGGGTTGTATCTTATCGTTGGAGTTAGATGCGCAAGTTGCAGCAAAAAAGATTGATTCCCTGCTAATGAATCCAACCCTTTTAAAGGATTATGTAGAAGAAGGATGGTATTTAGTTCAAAACAAGTATCATATTGATAGCATGAATAAAAATTATAACTCTCTATATCAGCCCTATTTGAAAAGTATATGTCTCTAGATAGGCCATCTGTTTTGTTTGAGACGGAAGGGACTTACCCATTTATGGAGGGCGGTGTCAGCAGTTGGTGCCAAATACTGATTCAATATTTATCCAATTACGATTTTCATCTGGTTGCTGTAGTTGGAAATCAAAATGTTGAACTGATGTACGATCTTCTACCTAATATTAAAAAGCTTTATATGGTTCCCTTATGGGGCATCGAAGAACCTTTCGGATATTCAAGCGCTACGAGTTACCTCGAAGCTCAGGAAAAGAAAAAAAGGACAACATCGCAAATGATCTCTGAATTTTTCATCCCGTTATTTATTGATTTCCTGGAAGGGATTGAGAATGAAAATGTCAATATTTACAGTTACGCTGTTCTTTTTGACAGAATGAACCAATATTTTGAAAAGTTTGATTATTCGATAACAATGTTTTCTCGAGAGGTTTGGGAAACATTTAAAGAAATGATTTACCAAAAATACATTCGGTACAACTTAATTTTTGTCAACGATGAACTGCCAACCATCCTGGATCTCATTACTTGTATGCGTTGGCTTTTTCATTTATTAATGACTCTCAACCTTCCAATACCAAAAACAGATCTTGTTCATTCGTCTGTGGCAGCTTTTAGTTCAATACCTGGAATCATCTCTAAACTTCGCTACGATACGCCCATTCTGTTAACAGAGCATGGAGTATACTACCGGGAGCGTTATTTTGCAGTTTCCAGCTCCTCAATCCCTTATTTTTCAAAAAAGTTTCTTCTCAATTTAAACTCTCTCGTATCAAGGCTTTCCTATGAAATGGCTGACCAAATTTCCCCGGTATGTTACTACAATTCAAAATGGGAAGAAAGGCTAGGGGCTGATGTTTCAAAGATTAAGGTAATATACAATGGTATTGATCCATCAATTTTTTCACCCTCTCCCAAGCCTGAATCCACTAGAAAAAGACCGACTGTTGTGATCGTGGGAAAAGTTTTGCCAATAAAAGACATAGTATCTGCCATCAAAACAGCCTTCCTCGTGAAAGAAGCAATGCCCAATGTACAATTCCTTCTCTACGGCTCTACTAATGCGGACCCTTCCTATTATATAAAATGCAAAGAAGTGCTTGCTTCTCTTCATTTAGAGGATTGTTTTTATTTTCGTGGTTTAAAAATGACAAATCCATATGAGATATACAATGAAGCAGATATTAGTTTTTTATCATCTGTTTCCGAAGGCCACCCGTACGTAGTAATCGAATCGATGGCTTGTGAAAGGCCTGTTGTAGCCACTGATGTTGGAGGAGTTTCTGAAGTCATTGAAGGTTGTGGGATGATTGTCCAACCAGGGGACGTGTCTGCCATGAGCCAGGCGATAATTGAATTACTTCGTGATGATGATCTGAGGATCGAGTTAGGAATTCGGGGAAGACAGAAAGTGATTCGTGATTTTAATATCAATAAATCTATGGAAGAGTATAAACTTTCTTACCAGAAACTTATTAAATATGGAAAAATCATAAATAATGGACTAAGCGATACATTAGCTATGATGAAAAAAGGGATAAGATATAGTTCCAAATGAAAGCATTATTTGAATCAAGAAAAAGTGAATTAGCCAATAAATTGGTTGATCAGATTGGAAATCCGATTGATACAAATTCAGTTTTTATTGCTTTAGAAATGACTGGTATTACAAATCATACAGCAAATGATCAATATGGTGAGTCTTCTTTGGATGATCTGGCGGATGATATTTATAGAAAGTGCAAAGTGTTAACACTGAGACGAACAAAAACAATCATTGTTGAACGAAGAATATTCATCAAATCTCTGAAACACTTTGTTATCTCTTTTACAACCGGATTGGAATTGTCCATACCAATGATTGTGCAAATGATCAGTATCATGCTGCTTGGTTTTTCTCTTTGGGCTTACATTGGGTTCAATACGCAGATTTCAACGTTTATCGCGATAGGCACATTTTGCAGTTATATTGTTACGGGTGGTTTTGTCCAGGGCATAGGACGAAAAGGCTTGCAATACTTAAGTTGGGAAAATCCTGTATTGGCAAAAAAAGGTGTTTACCGTATCTACAGGGAAGCAATTTTTATGATTCTGCTGTTTGGCATTTTGATGGGGTGTATCATTCTGCTCTTTTCTTGGCGATTAAGTCTCATTTATCCATTGCTATCTCTTGGATATTACTTCATGCTGGCCTTTCTATGGCTTAATCTTGCTTTGTTGTATATCCGACGAAAATCATTCTCTACCTTGTTGACAGTTTTTATCCCCATCGTTTTAATTTTTTTGTTATTAAAACTGCGTGTAATGAATATTATAGGAGCTCAACTGGTTGGTCTTCTTGTGGCAAACCTTCTTTCCTTCTTCTGGGGATACATCCGATTTTACAATTTATCCCCTGATTTGGAAAAATTGTTAAACAACGCAAAACTTCCCCCCAATATTTGGTTTCGGGAAAGTTTTCGACGATATTTTTTGTTTGGTGTGTTTTATTTTGCTTTTATTATGGCAGATAGAATTGTGAATTGGTCTTTTTCTTTTACAGGTAAAGCATTTTTGTTTAACAATTCTTATGAAATTGGTCTTGATTTTGCTCTTATCTGTTTCCCTTTGTTTCTGATTTTGATCGAATATGCCACTCGTGAGCTTTTTGGGCGGGTGAATATTGTGGAGAAAAATCTTCGATCCACTCAGATCAAAGAATTTAACAATCGATTTACGGTGTATTACATTGTTACAATACTTTCCATACCTTTTATTTCTTTGTGTTTTTTCATACTTTTCAAACAACTCTTTTGGTTTTTAATGAATCACTACTCAATATCAATTATCAAGCCTTTATTTACAGATCCTGTAACACAGTTTGCTTTCGATTTTTCCTATTTTTCATATTGTTTTGTTGGTATGGGCTTATTTAATTCTCAACTGCAGTTTTCTCATTCCCGTCCTCAAATGCCACTGAAAGCAGCCTTAGTTGGTTTTTTTGTCAATTCAACCTTGGGTTCATTTTTATCCTGGCGATTTGATTCCCGGTACAGCGTAATTGGTCTCTTTATTGGTTCCATTGTATTCTTCTTCTTAACAACGATTGAAAATTTCCGATTGATGGAGGAGTTTGATTATGCAAGTTACGCTGCTTGAAAAAATGATGCTGATTCGCCTAAAGCACAAAAGTAAAAATAAGGTATGTTCTGGCATTTGCGAATTATTTGCAAAAACGTATCACTTGCCAAGCTTATCAATTTACACAGGCACAGAAGACGCAGTAAAGCTTTTAGGTGTTTATATTGATCAGGAAGCGTTTAGCAAAGCAAATCTAGGGCATCAAAAATCGCAATTGTTAAACGATCCTGATTTGACTGAAGGTTTTAATTTTCCTCATTTACTTCCCATAATAATCAAGAATAAGGAATACAATGAGATAAAGATACAAAGTCAGCCGTTTGGTGTTTGTTCTTATCAGTTTGAGTCCTGGATTATTGCTGTTGTATTTGGGGGTGTTGATCCATTGAAGCGAAACCGCATCGGTAAAGAAATGAATACGGTTATGGAGTATCTCTGTTCTATCCTTTTGCCTTTGATCATGCAAGAAAAAGAAGATACTCATTTAGAAACCAATTATATGGAAGGTGTCGGTCAAAAACTTCTTTTGTCTATGATGGATTTACGTGGATTTTTATTGCTTTGTCTTTCTTTGTTCCAGATTCATTTTAATTGTGAAAATGTTAGTGTTTCATTTGTTTATCAGGAACAGAAATATTTTTTTTCGAACCACGAAGATCAAAATAATGAATTCGTTCGCGAATTTGTTTTTTCGAGTCATACAGTCATTCGGGATGGTGTTTTAACGATTTCTTCCTCTAAAAATATTTTTACATCCCAACAAACCCATACTCTTGTTAAATTAGCCCTCTTCTATCTTACTAGAATCATTAACCAATTTCTTAAACCCAGGATCAATTCGATTTTTTACCGAACCATACTTATGGATTTGACCCGGATTTTTGAAGCTCTTATTTCTCACGATATTGGCTTACTGGACATCAACTTATACTTATCGAGCTTCTTTGCTGAAAAAATGCAGCTTTCCGATGAGGAGAATGACATCTTACTTTGGAAAGTAGGGACCAGACAGATCGGTAAGATTGCCATTCGTGTTTTCAGTGTATCCTATACAAAATCAGTAGAAGACGAATACCATATGACGGTTCGAAATTCAATATTGAAATCGATTTCAATGCTTATTGAGAATTACGACATCATGATAAGCGATTATTCTTTGTTCCGTAGTATCGAAAAAGCTACGGATTTTTATTATCATTTTATCAATCATTGTTATTCCAATGATATTGCGCAACTGGATTGCTTATTAAAACAAGCTTCCCTTTCAGAGAATTTTAAGTTATTAGTAAAGGAGAAAATTATTGATATAAAGAATAATACTTGCATTGAATTTCGTCAATGCCCCCTTCCGATTGTAGAAATTTGCCCTTCAAAAGAGGGACAACAAAAATGTTTTAATAGGGAAAGTGTTTTATGCAGCACATTTCATAAAAAATGTCAGGAATGTGCTTTTCATCACATACATAAGGAGAAATAAAAAAAGAATGGAAGATCGATTTCAAGTTCGAAAAAACCGTGCGAAAATTATCGCCACATTGGGCCCTGCTTCTGCTGATTTTGATACAATGAAAAGCTTAGTATTGGAAGGAGCCACTTTATTCCGCATCAATCTTTCTCATGCAGAGAAAGATGAGGTTAGCCGCGATGTGGCACAGATTCGAAAAGTATCAGAAACACTAAATCAGCCGATAGCTATCATAGCAGATCTACCTGGACCAAAAGTCAGAATCCATAATTTAGCTCATGAATTCAGCATAGAAAAAGGAGAAAGAGTTACAATATGCAAAAGCGAGAATCATAGTATCGATCGAGAAAATGAAAAAACACTAGAAATAAATTACCCTGAGATTATCGAAGACATCAATACTGGTGATGGCATTTATATTGATGATGGTCAAATCCGACTTCGCGTTATCCAAAAAGATAACAACCTTTTAGCCTGTGAGGCAATGAATTCAGGTCTTATCAAACCCAATAAAGGAATCAATTTTCCTCATTCTCATATTCGAATTGTTTTTCCTACGGAAACAGACATCGAATGGATCCAATTTCTTTGTGAAAATGATTATTGTGATTACATGGCACTTTCTTATGTTCGAACGGTAGGTGATATTGAGAGAATAAAAGAATTGATTCGAAATAGAAATAAACAAATGGGAATCATAGCAAAGATAGAAAAACATGAAGCCATACAAAACCTGGATTCGATCATAAATGCTTCCGATATTGTTATGGTTGCCAGGGGGGATCTGGGAATTGAAATGCCAATCGAAGATATACCACACATCCAAAAAGACATCATCCGCCGGTGTAATCGATTGGGTAAACCAGTCATCACCGCTACCCAGATGCTGGAGTCCATGATTCACAGCCAAACACCGACACGGGCAGAAGCAGCAGATATTGCCAACGCGATTCTCGACGGAACCGATGCATTGATGCTCTCAGCGGAAACAGCTGTATCTTCGGATCCAGTTCGGGTTGTAAAAATGATGCGCCGGATCATTGAGAAATCCGAAAGCACAATTGATCCACGCAAGAATTGGGGTGAGGTTGCCACTACGGTTGCTACCGATGTATCTGATGCCATTGCTTATAGTGCGGCTAGGTCCGCTAATTTTATTAAAGCATCCTGTATTATATGTCTTACCTCGTCCGGAAGCACAGCCAGAAGAATTGCTAAGTATCGACCTGATGTGCCCATATATGTATTAACTGATTCTGTCAAAGTCAGAAATTTATCTGAACTCTTTTGGGGCACAAAACCACTAATGGTTCCCTTAACCAGGGATGTGCAGGAAAGTATTGAAATTGCTCGAAAATTTTTACTAGAAAATCATTTTGCAAAACCTGGAGACAAGGGTGTTTTTACTTTAGGTATCCCCATGGGCGTTTCTGGTTCAACAAATCTTATTGAAGTGATTACGTTATAAAGTGAGGAGAAAAGTATGGGCGAATTAGAAAAAAAGGCATATAAAGTAAACCATGTCTTTCAGATCCTTTTATCAATGATACTTATCTTGTTCGGTTTGGTTTCCCTAACAAAAGAGATCCGATTGAATGGTGATTTGTGGATTTATTTAATTCCACTGATTACTATATTGTTTGGTCTTTACTTTTTAGTAGATTATTTACTCAACCAGATCCAAAAATCGATAATCTCTGGAATGATGCTTTGTATTTTTGGTGTTTTTATTTTTTTAAACAATATTCATCTTCTTTTGTTTCGTGATTATTTGATTCCATTATTTTTGATATCCCTTGGGATTACACTTTTCTGTTATTATTTAGCTTCTTCTGAAAAGGTGTATATGTGGATTGGCTCGTTACTCCTTTTGCTAGGACTTTTTCAGATCATGTTAGAAGAAAATGCTTTTGAAAATGTTTACATACAGAAGTTTTGGCCCATTAGCTTTATTATTGTTGGTCTCTTGATCTTTCTTTTGAATTTTCGAAAAAAAAAGTAAAATAATACATGGCTTGTGCCGAAGTGGCGAAATTGGCAGACGCGGCAGACTCAAAATCTGCAGGGGTTCACGCCCCGTGTGGGTTCGATTCCCTCCTTCGGCACCAATTCAATGTATTGAATAGGGATAGCTTTGGTAACCGATAAAGAAAAAACTGAATTAAAGGGCTTGATAGCCGTTTACCTTCGAAATCAATCTGACTACAAGTCTGTTTATAATGATACGGAAAGCTTAAAAAAGGATTGTATCCTCACTTTTTTCAAAATTCTGGGGTGGGATGTACTTAATCGTTCAAAACAATCTGCTTCACGGAAGGACGTTTTTTCAGAAGATACAATCGTTATTCCTGGAAAACCAAAACCACCGGATTACAGTTTTCGAATCAATGGAAGTCGTAAATTTTTTGTGGAAGTACGGAATCCTTCTTTTCCAATTTTCAATCAAGAAGAATGTTCTTTTCAACTGAGACGATATGGATATACATCGAATCTGTCTTTATCCATTCTGACAGATTTTGAGGAATATGCTATTTATTATACAAGCAGTAAACCAAAAAAAGAGGATACTCCTGCTGAGGCCAGAATCCTTTATTTTACACTTAAGGATTTTTTTAGGCCTTGCTCCATACAAGAATCTATCTCCAATTTTGAATGGATGTTCAACACATTTTCAAAAACAGCAGTCATGGATGGCAGTATTGAGGAATTCATTCAGAGCTATCCTACAGAAAAATATCCATCAGGACCGGACAAAGAATTCCTAAAACGAATTGATGAATGGCGTTTTGTTTTGGCCAGGGAAATTGCATCTCTAAACCAGAATTTGACAGTGTCTCAGATTAATTATGCGGTTCAAAAAATGTTAGATCGATTTATAGTACTGCGAATCACCGAAGACTTGAATATGGAAAAATATGCCATTCTTTACCAAGCTTCTCTAATGGAGAATGTATATAAACGCTTAAAAGATATCTTTCGAAAAGCAGATGAAAAATTCGATAGCAAAATATTCCGATCTGATTTGTGGCTGGAAACAATCGAAATTGGGGATGAAGTCTTATTTTCCATCATTCAGCAATTGTACTATCCTGACAGTCCCTTTGAGTTTTCTGTTTTTTCCATTCAATTATTAGAAGATATATTTGAGCAATTCCTGTCAAAGACAATCTTATTTCCTATAAAAAATGAGAATCAAAATAAAGTACCCGAGATCGTGAAAGTGTCCCAGGGATATAACACTCCGATTGAGTTGATTGAGTATATGGTGAAAGAAACAGTTGGAAAAGAATTAAAAAATAAAACGATCGCACAAGTTCACGATTTAAAAATAATCGATCCTTTTTGTCGGACTGGCAAATTCTTGGTAAGTGCTTTTGATTATTTACTCCGTTTTTATCAATCGGAAAGCAAGTCGGATGAAAAAATATGGATTCCGGACCGTCAAAATATTTTGCTTCGTCATATTTTTGCTATGGATCCGGATCCTCATGCGATTGAAATAACCAAGATGTCTATCTTGTTAAAAGTGATTGAAAATATATCCAAGAACGAATACGAACCAATTTTAAAGAATCCTCATTTACAGATTTTACCGGATTTTCATCACAATTTGGCCACTCATGACACTATCCATTCTCTTTTCAAGGATATCCTTGAAAAGAGAATGGATGTATTGATCGGTGTTCCTCCCAGTATAACGTATCACAATAATGATCCTGTCTTGAATGCCATGAAGGTGCTTCATGGGAAATGGCTTGATTTATCCTTTTTTATTAATCAGGCTTTTACTTGGCTGAAACCGAATGGATGGATTTCCTTTCTTGTAGATGCAGATACTTTTATCCTGCGTGGATCGGATCGGTTGATATATTTTTTAGTACAGCATACATTGATTCATGAAATATTGTTCATCGATAAGAAAGCAGATGGCTCTTTCCCCTCTTCCTGTTTGTTAGTTCTTCAAAACCAGAAACCAGTCGAATTTATTTCTGCATTTGGTAAAAGCATTGGTGGGGCAAGAACTCATATAAAACAACAAGCAATCAACATGGAAACGTTGAAAAAGTATGCCGCTATTTTCTTTGAATGATCAATTAGTCAAAAGGTATGTTGATTGGTTAAAACAATCAAGGAAAATACCATTGATGGTTCCATGGGATTCTCCGGTTTTTTTTCAAAAACAAATTTCGGAAGCTGAGATTTATCATCCCTGGATACAAGGCAGGAAAACAGTCTTGGATATTGGTTCCGGCGGTGGGTTTCCTGGAATCCCTCTGTCGATTGTTAATCCATCGATCCATTTTATTTTATTGGACAAACGGGAGAGAAATACAAAATTTCTTACCGAAGTAGTTAAAGACCTAAATCTTGTCAATGTTGAAATTGTTCAGTTAACAGCAGAAGAGCTTTACCGCAGCAAAATCAAAGTTGAAGCTGTTATGGCGAGAGCGGTATCAAGAATCTTTGATATTCTTAGCTGGTCTATGCCAATATTGGAACCAAACGGTATTGTTTTGCTGGGAAAGAAAAAAGAGATAAGCGAGGAAGTGCTTAAAGCAGAGATTCTTCCCTATTCCTTGTATCAGCAAATCAACCAACCGTTTGGTTATCTGGTGATTTACAAAAAACTGTGATCTATTCTTAGCTGGATAGTTTGTGCACCACCAATTTGCAGAGGGATCCAAGTCCGACGGTTACCAATACCAATTTGGGAACCCAGCCGATAACAGGTATCCAGTTTAAAAGTGTAATTACGCATACGCCGATAAGGACGGAAACCCAGGTAATGGGAATTTCCTGCTCTTTTTTCAGAAGTTTTACAATCCAGCTTCCTAAGATTAAACCAGCGAAACTAGAGCTAAATACGAGAAATAACACATACATACATCCAAACAGAAACGCGATTTTGCATCCGATCATTGTAATCGCGATGATGATCATTGCAACTGGTGCTGCCACAAGTACAGCAAATCCGATTCCCAGGGAGGACCAGAAGTTTTCCAAACTTTCTTCAATAACAGGTTTAGTAAGTTTCCGAAATAGAAAAGCCAACAAAAAAGCTAATGCGAGTGTTCCAAGAAACGAAACGGTGGGGAAGAAAATAGATTTTCTACCTGTTTGTTTCGTTGTAGAATCTTTTTCGCCTTTTTCAATGGGAATGTACTCCTGATTGACAACAACGGAACCTTTTTCTATTTTTGCTTCCACGGTGGATCGGTAGGAAAGTTTTTCTATTTTTGCATTACTTCCGATGGTTAATAGTGTGCCAGCCGTAATTGTGGCTTTACCCGTAATCGTCCCGTTAATTTCGATCGTTCCGCCATTAGCAAAAACGTCTCCCATAATTTTCCCAAGGATGATCACTTTTCCACCAGCTGCATAGATATTTCCGGTGAGTTCCGTCTCTTCATCAACTGTTACAATTTGTCCAGCCAGGAATAGATCTCCATCAATTTTACCGGATAAAGTAACATCGTTCCCAGCTGCAAAAATATTTCCTCCGACTGTGCCTTTAATGTCTAACTTATTACCTGCCGCAAAGACATCATGCTCTATATTACTATCAATCTCAATGGTTTGACCAAAAGCAAATAAGTCTTTTTTGACCAGTTTGGCTTGCACTTTTACTTCACTGTTGGCTATGAATAAATTTCGAGGTGTTTCTTCTTTGGTAATTTCTGATTTTTTGCTACCTGCCACACTGGCTTTCATATCAACGCTTTTTGTTTTCGGAATCAAGAGGGTTAGTGAAATAATGCAAATAAATAATATAAATAACAACTTAAAACATTTTCTCATTTTATCTCCTTTTAATCATAAAATCTCATACAAACAATGATATCATATATTTCTTTCGATTTTTTACAACAAAACATTTTACTAAGGTTTTTAAAAATTAAAACATGGTGCTAATGAGATAAAGAAGGTTTATTGAATCAACTCTTTTGAATACACTTTTTTTTTCCTATATAATGATTGTATGACATATTATTTTTTATATGAGGTAAAATATGGCAACACTTAGTTCTTTTAAACGGTCAGATATTGGACCAAAAAATCCGCTCATATCCATCAGCAAAACAACGATAGAATCTGCGTTTTACGGCAACAACATTATCATGATCCAATCGGTTTCCGTGGCTTATCAATTAGCGATGCAATCACCGGGAACCGTAGTGACTGACTTATTTGTTCATCGTCCGGAAGATTTGGGTTTAGAACAAGGATCTAGAGTGCTTCTTTTTAATGACGGAGAAGTGACAGGAAGAAGTGCTGCAGCCAGAAGAATTGTAGGGGAACCGGATGTTTCGGTAGATGAATATGCGACGATTATCAGGGAAGCAATATACCAAACGCGGTTTCGGAATATGTATCATGCACAATCTTATGCTGGATTGCATGAAGATTTTATGGTTCGCAATCATTTACTGATACCAGAAGGATTTGAAAATGTAATGTATAGCTGGTTACTAAATTTTCAACCGATTACACCCGAGTATCGGCGGATGTATGACCGATCCAATAAAATGAAAGAACCGGATATTTTTATTTTCTCCGATCCAGACTGGCATGATGAAAGATTCCCTATGGGTCTTACGTATTTTGATCCTCTGCATAACTGTGCCGCCATTTTGGGAATGCGTTATTTCGGGGAATTTAAAAAAGGCACATTAACTCTTGTTTGGGGTGTAGCCAATCGGAATGGGTTTGCTTCTTGTCACGGCGGACAGAAACGCTACAATATGGAAGATGGAACAAAAGCAGTAATTGGAGTTTTTGGACTGTCTGGTTCAGGTAAATCTACTATTACCCATGCAAAACACGATGGAAAATATGATGTGACCGTATTGCATGATGATGCCTTTGTAATTTCAACCAAGGATAGTTCTTCTGTGGCTCTTGAGCCATCTTATTTTGACAAAACATCTGATTATCCTTGTGATTGTCCAGATAATCAGTTTTTGCTAACAGTCCAGAATTGTGGTGCTACTCTTGACGAAGATGGCAAAGTTGTCATTCTGGCGGAAGATGTACGCAACGGAAATGGGAGAGCGGTAAAATCCAAACTCTGGACGCCCAACCGGATTGATAAGTTTGAAGAACCTGTAAATGCGATTATTTGGCTTATGCGCGATCCGACACTTCCCCCTGTGGTAAAGATAGAGGATCCATGCTTTGGATCTGCATTTGGGGCAACATTGGCTACAAAGCGTACATCAGCAGAACGGTTGGCGCCTGGAGTAGATCCGAACGCTTTAGTCATAGAACCCTATGCCAATCCATTTCGCACTTACCCTTTATCCGAAGATTTCAAGAAATTTAAACAGCTTTTTGCGGAGAAAAATGTGGAATGTTACATATTGAATACGGGATTTTTTATGGATAAGAAAATTAAAAAAGAAATTACGCTGGATATTCTGGAACAGATAATTGAAAAAAGAGCGAAATTTGTTAATTGGAAGCCTTTCATAAATCTCTCCATCATGGATATTGATGGATTTTCACCGAATATGATGGATGAAAAATATGTGAATCATTTGAAAGGTAGAATGAAAGATCGATTATTATTCATCGAAAATCGAGATACATTTAAAGGGGGGTTTGACAAACTTCCAGTCGAAGCCAAGGAAGCCATGAAGAAGATTGTAGCGGAAATTGAATCCTGGGTAATTTAGTGAATTTATTTCTTTACAATTGAGTTACAATAGTAATAGGTTTTTTCCTCTTAAGTGAGTTAAGGAAGTTTGTTATGGAATATCCAAAATTTCCGGCTTTGCGGATTGGTGATCTTATCGCTAAGTTACCAATTATACAAGGTGGAATGGGTGTAGGGATTTCTCTGTCTGGTTTGGCTTCTGCGGTAGCCAATCAAGGGGGAATTGGTGTAATTGCGACGGCAGGAATTGGCATGTATGAGCCTGATTTTTCTTGGAATTATCTGGAAGCCAACATTCGAGCTCTCCGAAACGAAATACGTAAAGCCAGGGAGATGACGAAAGGAATTCTGGCTGTGAATGTCATGGTGGCCTTATCAAACTTTAAAGATTTGGTACAGACAGCCATACAAGAAAAGGTCGATATTATTTTTTCTGGAGCTGGACTTCCATTAAATTTGCCTGAATACATCAATAAAAATGTTAAAACAAAACTGGTGCCAATTGTATCATCCGCTAGAGCAGCCAATCTTTTAGCACGCCGTTGGTTTGAAAAATATCACTATGTGCCGGACGCATTTGTTGTGGAAGGTCCCAAGGCTGGGGGACATCTTGGTTTTAAGCAGGAGCAAATCGAAGACCCAAACTACCAATTAGAGAAATTGATTCCCGAAATCGTTCAGGAAGTCAAACAGCTGGAATCAAAATATGATAAGGAAATCCCTGTAATCGCTGCGGGTGGGATTTATACAGGCTCTGACATCAATGACTATTTAAAAATGGGTGCATCGGGTGTCCAAATGGCTACACGATTTGTTACAACAGACGAATGCGATGCCTCGGACAGCTTTAAACAAACCTATCTAAATTCCGAGAAAAAGGATATTGTGATCATTAAAAGCCCTGTTGGTTTGCCGGGACGGGCAATCCGGAATGAATTTATTACAGATGTTGAGGGTGGAAAAACCAAGCCGTTTAACTGCACATATCATTGTATTATTACCTGTGATTTTAAAAATTGTCCCTATTGCATAGCCTCTGCCCTGATCCATGCCAAAAAGGGCGAATTCTTGCAAGGGTTTGCTTTTTCCGGATCAAATGCGTATCGGGTTAAAGAGATCGTGCCCGTAAAGAAATTGGTTGATACGATTACCAAAGAATACGAGGAAGCTGTTTCAAATTCCTAGGTTAGTTATAGCTAATATTTTTTTGCAGATTCCGATATAGCCAGTCCTCCTTGGGATGTTTCCCTCAAAGACCATGGCATGACACTACCGATTTCCTCCATTGCTTTAACGACTTCATCAAACGGCACAACAGTTTTTATTCCCGCTAAAGCCATTTCTGCACATGCGATAGCGTTTATGCTAGCCACAACATTTCTTTTTACACAGGGAACTTCTACTAAACCTGCAATTGGGTCACAGACAAGTCCTAACAAATTCTTTAACGCAAAACTGGCAGCGCTTTCAATTATCTCCGGATCATGAGAAAATAAATAAACAATAGCAGCTGCTGTCATTGCACTCGCAGACCCATTCTCCGCTTGACAGCCATGCAAAGCGCCAGCCAGGGATGCATTGAGGGCGATGATTTCACCAATTCCTCCCGCTACAAATAAAGACTCGATCATTTTTTCTTCCGAGAGATTATGTTGAAAAGCAATTGTGAGAAAGGCTCCAGGCAATACCCCTGCGGATCCTGCCGTGGGAGCTGCGACAATCCGACCCATGCAAGCATTCAGTTCAGCGACAGCCAGTGTATTATAGATAACTTCTGTAAAAGATGGACTCAGTAAAGATCCGCCTTTGTTTAGCAGATGCTTGATCTTATCGGCTCCCCCCTGGATTAACCCACTGGGAGTTCTATTGGGGTGCTGTTTTCCTTTTTCAATCGACTCTATCATGGCATGAAGAGATTCTTTCATCTGAGATACTGCTTTTTCTTCCGAAATTACCTGATTTTTGCTCTCATAGATTAGGAAGAAATCCGAAAGATTTTTTATCTCATAAAGATTCATTAATTTGACAGAATCGGTAAAACCATGAATACGAATACGATTCGGTATGGTCATATTTTACCCCCCCAATCTTGGAAAAGAAATTGCCTTCAATATGCCAGGGTTTGTACAAATCTCTTCGGTTACTTTCAGAGGACAGAACTCATCCAGTTTGAGAATCGCCATTGCTTCGCCGATGACAGCATCCCTAGAAATTTGCACATAGGCGATGTTGATTTTATGGTTACCTAAAATATCTCCAATATATCCGATTAAGCCCGGCACATCCCGATACTGGACGATCAGCATATCATGCTTACCGCTAAAATCGACTTTATTGCCATTAATTTCGATTATTTTTGCATTTCCTCCCCCTATAGATGAGCCAGATATTGAAAAAGTTAATTCATTTTTTTCGTCGAAGAATTCCACTTTTGCTTCATTCGGATATTTGTCCGGATTTTGCTGATACGAAAAGGAAAAGTCATATCCCTGTTCTTTAGCAATTGAAAAAGCAAAAGGAATTCTTTCGTCGTCCATTTTCATACCCAATAGTCCCCCAATGATTGCTTTATCGGTTCCATGACCTTTACCGGTTTTGGCAAAAGAATTGTAGAGAGTAATATGAACTTTTTTAAACTCCATTCCATAGACTAACCTTGCTAAAAATCCGATTTTATCAGCACCTGCGGTGTGGGAGCTGGAGGGACCAATCATGATCGGACCAATCACATCCAATATACTCATTTTCTACCTCACAAAAGGGATTCGATTGCATGGGCAACCCCTGCATCATTGTTTGATTTGCAAATAAATCCAGCCAGATCTTTAACTTCTTGAATTGCATTTCCCATCGCTACGGGCATTCCAACAATTTTCATTGCTTCGATATCATTATAGGAATCACCGATAAACATAATATCAGAGAGGGGAATCTTGAAATAATCGCTTAGAAGCAAAACAGAATTTGCCTTGGAAACCGATGGAGCAAAGAATTCAAAAAAGATTTCCCCCGCGGCATCAAAACTTTTGATGGGACTGAATTGACCGGGAAACCTGGATTCTGCTTCAACATAGATTTTCTGGATACAGTTTTCCTTGCCTAAAAAAACGACTTCGGAGATGGCATTTCGAGGAATATCCAATAAATCCGGAACCAACTGCATACGATATTGGTTACGCTCTAAATATTTCTCATAAACGCCAGCATATTTCGTTTCAATATACATATCAATGGTTTCGAGAAAATCAGTGTAGAGCAATATATAGAGATTATTTTCCCTTCCTTTTTCGATTAAGAATTTTGCAATCTCCGGATGCAAATATTTTTTGGAAATTACTGTCTTAGAAATCGGTCGGTAAATAAATGCCCCATTTTGAAACACAATCGGGACATCCTCATGGAGAGCATCCAGCACTTCTTTCGAGGAATGATAATTGCGACCGGTAACCAGTGTAACGATTATTTTTTTCGCTAGAAGCGAATGGATAGCTTTTCGATTCTTGTCAGGAATTAATTTATCGTCCCCAACGAGCGTTCCGTCAATGTCAATTAGTAAAAGTCGTATCATTCATTTCCTTTCAGTTATGAGCAAATACAAGGGATAGAACCTTCCAATCCGGATATATTTTCCGAATTTCCTTATGACAAGCATACATTGTTTTTCCTGTTGTGGCTACATCATCCAGTAATAAAATCGTCGAATGGTGTACTACAGCTTTTTTCTGTAAGGCATAGAAAGAATGATCCAGATTTTGCTTCCTTTCGGATGCGTTTAGTTTTACCTGGTCTTTCTCAAAAAAAGAGAATCTTCTAAATAAAATTTTGTTTTCTACCGGTATCTTTGCAATATTTCCCAATTCCTTTGCGATCAGATCACACTGGTTGAAACCGCGATGAAACTGTTTTTGCCAGGAGATGGGTACGGGAACAATCCAATCTGGTTTTGGCTGGAACAGAAGGGAAACCATTGGAGCTAGAAACTCAGCAATAATTCTGGCAGCGGGAATCTTCCGGCCATATTTTAATGAGCGTATGATAGCGCCAGATGATCCTGCATATCGACAATACCCATAAATCATCTCACCCATATTGCTAATAAAAAAATGATGGGGCAGTAAAGTCTGTTCGATTTTTTTTAGGCAATCAGAACAAAGATATTTAGGTGAGTCTTTTCCACAACTTACACAAATAATTGGAAATAATGGTTTTAGAAAATCAAACTTCATAAAGTGGTTAAGAAGTCTTCCAGAAATGAAATGTTTAAATTATTTTGCTCTCGAAGTTTAGAAACAATCGGGGAGAAATCGATCGGATTTTGCAGATTGGCATAGAATTGATCAAAAAAATCCTCCATTTGCCCCCCGTCCTGGGATTTATCGAGCACGGGATGCAAGGATAACATTTGTGAAAACGTTTTTACCTTTGGGTCATATAAATAAGGCAGGATGGGCTTGTTGAGGAGAGCTAAAAAGATTAAGAAATGAAGTCGCATCCCGATTCCAAACGCACATCGTTTGAGGATTGATATCATTTCTTCCGGAGGGCAAAACGTCTCAATCACTACCGAAGGAGTCTTCATTTCTTTTTGGATCGATCGGGAGAAGGAACGGTCATAGGTGGGATAAAAAGGGGTGAACAAGCACATTTTTCCAGTTTTCGAACTAACAAAATCCAGGAAAGCAGCGATTTTCAGTTTGTTGGCTACCGTATCCCGATTCGGACCAAACGATATAGCAATGAAGTCATTGTATTGGGAATATGAATCAAATGAGTGGCTTCGATCGAGTGAGAATATGGGATCAATCGTTACTTCTGCATGTCTGACTCCGATAGATTGTAGTAGGTTTTGAGAGTCATGATCACGAACAGATATTCGCTTCACAGTATTTAATACAAATCGGGTAAGCCATCGATTTCCTTTGTAAAGTAAAGGGCCCATGCCATTGGCATAGAGGATTCGGTTTTTGCCAAAAATTTTCGCCATTAATATGATTCCTAGATAATACAAAGGACTTTTCCAACTGGTAACATCCTGAATCAAACCCCCGCCGCCGCTGATCAAGCCATTTGTATCCCTGATTTCTTTCAGAACGGAGAAAGGGGCAAATCGATATATAGCAAATGCATCCGTAATGGTAGAAGTAGCATGAGGATTTGAGGAAAGAATTGCGACCGAAATCTCCCGGTTGGTTTCGATCGAACGAATATCCCGAAGAAGAGAATTCAAAATTGCTTCGTCACCGATATTTCCATACCCATAATACCCGGAGATTAATATTCTGCGGTATTTCATTTTATTTTCTTTCAAAATCAGGAATATACAAGGAAGTGTAGCCAGGAGTCTTTTGATTCTTTCACCGGGTTGAAGGAGCACCCTGTATAACCATTCCAGATTGAATTGGATAAAAAGCTGTGGAGCTCTTCGGATGTTTCCAGCCCAGACATCCATTGATCCACCCACGCCAACCGCAATTTTTGCGGGAGTCTCATTTTTATACTGATGAATCCAGGCTTCCTGCCGACCCATTCCCATGCCCACAAACAGGATGTCTGGATTGGATTCTTTGATGTTCTGTAGGATTCCCCCATTCTCTTCCGGTCCGAAATAGCCATTATGGTATCCAACAGGAATCAGATTGGGAAATCTGGCAGGTATGGTTGATTTTAATTTTTCGATTGTTTGTTGCTTCCCACCCAAGAAATATACGCGAAGGTTATTTTGATTGGCATACTGCAGTAAAGCTTCCGAGAATTCTATCCCCGGGACACGCTCAGAAAAAAATTCACCACTAGCTCTTCCCAGTTTTAATATGCTCATACCATCCGGCAATACTAGATCAGATTCCAGTAATGCGTTTCGTAAAGGTTCAAAGTTGATGGACTTATTCAGCATCTCAATGTTAAGGGTGGAAACCTGGTGGCAGATTTTTGTCTCAAGCCAACCATATGCTTTCCCAAGGGCTTCTGATTTTGTAACATTGTCGATCGGAATTCCCAGCAGATAAATCCTGTCTTTTTTTATCTTTCGATACAGATGAATTGTTTTCTTCATCATAATTTGGTTGGAAAAATAAGACTGAATCATTGCATACCCGTTTTGTACAAACGCATTTTGTTTGTCGGGAAGCTCAAATAAATCTAAAATAGCAGAGACGATCTCAGAATGATTTTTTTTGATATTTCCGTTGTATTCGTCCACAATCAATTCACGGATTCCCCCTACACGTTTGGCAACCACTGGGATACCTGTGTTCATGCTTTCCAGGATCGAGATTCCAAGGGCTTCGGCTTTGGGGGAGTACAGCATGATATCAGAAGCATACAGATACGGATAGGGATTTCGTTGGAAACCGACAAATATCACATTTGGCTCTAATCCGAATCGAGTGACGAGGGCTTTCAAGTTTTTCTCTTCCGCTCCTCCACCGATAATAAGAAGGAATGGTTTCATTTTTGATTGATGGTAAATGGATTTAAAGATTGTAATGATCTGGGGATAGCCCTTTACCTTTACCAGTCGGCCAAGACTTCCGATTACTTTTGCATCTTGGGGGATGGAAAGCTGGGATCGGATTTCATTTCTCCATTGATTTCTTTCTTGGATCCGTTGGCTTGCTTCAATTGGGTTGACACCGTTTTTAACAATCGTTATTTTTTTCCGCTGAATCCCTCTCTTTTCAAGCTGGGTAGCTATTTCATACGAAACGGCAATAAATTGGTCTGAGCGATGGATGGTCAGTTGGTCGATGACCGCAAAAACAAATCCAGCCAGGCGAGAGTCATAATCAAAAAGAGGATTGCTGTGATACGTCGTCAGGATGGGTATAGAATTTCTCCAAAGAGCAAGCCTTCCATACATATTGGCTTTCAATCCATGAGTGTGTAGTATTTCGATTCCATTTTCTTTCGTCCATTTACGTAATGCATAGAGAATTTTTGGATCCATTTTCCGTTTGATGGGGTATTCGGTCAGCATGATTTCAGGCATTTTATCAACCGTGTGGGAAAGAGCGCCGGAACCAATCGAAAAGAAAAAGATTTCAAATCCTGCTTTGGGTAGGTTTTCGCACAGTGTCAGGATGTGGGTTCTGCCTCCTCCAGCGTCTCCACCATCTGCCAGGATGCCTATTTTTATTTTTTTCATTCGAATTTGTATATTCTCCAGGTCAGAGATATATGACCCATCCTCTGGAGAGGGTTGACCATTTCAAGATTTGTGTCAGCAATCTGAGATCCGGAACCAAATTGGATGCCATATCGTTTGGCATTTTCATAACATTTTAAATAGAGCAGGGCATCCAAACCTGTTTTTTTGATAATTGTTCCCAGGATAACGACACGAGCACCATGGAAAGATTGGTTTCGAATCATTTTTTTTACAAGACGGACGATTCCTAAATCCCTTTTCAAGCTTCTTAGAATAGGATAGCATCCTATGCCTGGTCTAAAACCGGGGTGTTTGGCATCGTAGATTTCAATAGCTTCATTAATATCAGGGAGCAGAACCGACATACCGACGACAGGATTATCTTTTTTGGTACGGTCTTCCACAATCAGGATGAGGCTTTCTACTGCAAGAAGTACTAAAGCCGAAACGAGGCTCTTAAATTCTGCATCCGTCATTTTCTCAAATTGGGGATGCTCTTTTGTGTCCCAGGCTGTATTGTAAATGAATTTAATTTTTTCGGACTCACTGACGAGTTTTTTCAGCTTCACCGATCGGATGATAATGCCATTTTCTTTCATTTTCTCCTCAAGAGTCAAACCATTCCTGCGGATACTGTTTGCCCGGTTTGCATACGATTCCACTTCTTTGTGTTCGATATGGAAGGCATACCAGTCATTTTCTTTTTTCCCGATTGCTTCAAAATATTCCTGGTAATATGGGGGATGATACGGCTCCATAAACATGGGGTGGTGGTGGAAGCCATCAATGGTTACACCGACTTCCCCATTTGCATTAAAGCGTGCCGGACCAATGATTTTTTCTACTCCCTGACATTTAAGAAGGTTAATGGCAGTTTGGATCAGCTTATGAGCAACCTCTTTGGATTCGATGCATTCAAAAAGCCCGATCCACCCAATCTCCCCTTTTGTATCCGGCTCATGATATGTTGTATCAATATATACCGCAATCCTTCCGACGGTTTGCTCATTCTGCAGTGCTAGGAAATATTGAAGGAATCGGACATGGCGGAAAAAAGGGTTGGATCCAGGGAAAAGATTCTTGGGGAACCTACTGTCAGGATTTAAATCGGAAAGCTCCTGGATATATAATGGCATATTTTTTTTGGATTCATGATTTTTGTAGGCTGGAATTTGCCAAGTGAGATTTATAAATTTCTGCAGGGATCTGAAGGAAAGACGAAAAGTATGATTCTTGGCATTTGGATTTTTCAAAAGCGGAATAATGGTCACCAGTTCATTCATTTTTCCCTTTACCTTTCTACAAACCTACTAGTATTATACGATTAAAGTCTGTAAATGTTTATCCATATCCCCCTTAAAATAGAGTGACCATGAATACAGGGTTTGCAGGTTTGTTACACAAAGCGAGGCCAGGAGAGGGTTAGTCCTCTAAAGCAGTTGATATCTGCCAGGGGAGAATAAAGTGGACTTCTGTTGTATCTTCCTGAATCGTTTCGCATAATGCCAGATTTACAATATAAGCTTTTTTTGGTTTGCATGCACTAAGAAAGGAATGAAAACTTCGGGATATTTCCGGTTTATCCAGGTAGCTAGATTTAATCTCGATTGGAATTATGTTTCCGTACCAATCTCGGACAACAAAATCTACTTCTGCGTTATCCTTAGTTCTCCAGTAAAACAGGGAACCTGCCCACTTCCGATTTAATTCAGAAAAAATAAAATTTTCCAACAGTTTTCCTTTGTCACGATTCTCCTCATATGGAACGAATGATCGGATCGTATAATTCCGAAGACCGTTGTCCTCAAAAAATACTTTTGGCATTTTTACAATTTCTGCCCGAACGGTTCCAGTAAAAGGTCTAAGTAGTTTAATTACATAGGTTTCTTCCAAAGTCAGAAGATACCGATCAATGGTTCGTCGATCTATTCGAAGGATTTTTGATAATTCCTCGACATTCACGAGATTGCCAACCTGTTCGCTCATCAAGGTAATGAGTCTTGAAAATCCGATTGAGTTTTTTATCCCCTGATATTGAATGATATCTTTTTCTAAATAACTTGAGTATAGATCGCTCATCAGCTTCATCTTATCTTCTGCTTTTTCTGCCAGAACAATCCGCGGATATCCGCCGAAGAGCAAATATAGGAAAAAAAGTTCTTTGATTTTTTCTTGCGTAATATTTGAGCTAGCCTTATTTTTTAGAAATAGGTAGAGTTCTGGGGATTTATAGCTCATCCATTCTTGAAACGAAAATGGATAAAGTGTGAAGATTCTTTTTCTTCCGGTGAGAGGTTCGCTGGTTTTTTGATTTATTTCCAGGGACCGGGATCCAGAAATAATTATTTTGACTGGCAAATCCATGTCATAAATGCCTTTCAAATATCTACCAGCCTCGGGCAGTCGATGCGCTTCATCAATAAAAACGTATAGAAAACCATCGATTTGGATTTTTTCTTCCAGAAAGTGAATCAAATCGGTTTGGCTGGCTATCGCTTCGAAATCTTCAAAGTTGTCCAGGTTATAGAAAAGGATTTGTGTTGGCTGAATTTTTTTTTCTATTTTTAGATATGTAACTAACTGATGCAAAAGTGTAGTTTTACCAGTCTGCCTTGCTCCAAGTAAGACTGTAATTTCTTTTTCCTGCAAGTGCTCAAGCAAAGGCTTAAACAAATCTCTTTCAACCAAATTATCCATAGAACGCTATTTTAATCCGATTATTCTTACAGTCAAATGCTATTTTGCTCATTTTTGACAATTTGGTTAATCCATGCCCCCCTAAAAAAAAGTGTCCATGGATACAGGGTTTGCAGGTTCAGTGTTTTCAGCCTTTGAAAAGGGTAACCAAAAAACGTTGTTTTTTATCAAAAAATAGAGCCCGCAAACGCTTTGCTGATGAGGCTGTCAAACGTACCTACCCACCAGCATCACGTATGAACCTTCAAACAGGTACCGCAAAAGTGTCATAGTATAGGTCAAAAAGTTTCAAACACCCCTTGTTTTTAACGATTGTGAGATGTGGCTGGATGAGGGTTTGCAGGTTTATCAGAGAAACCAAGGCTATGAGAGGGTTAGCTCTAACCTGTTTTTCGCAATAATTCTAAATTCAGATCAAGAGTTTTCCCAGTTAGCAAATCTGCCAAAGCTAGCGTAAAATGTTCTTCCCAAACTCCGGGTATCAGATTGTTTTTGTTGATTTCTCGAAGGACAGCTACATTTTGCATCCGTGTATCCGGTAGAGAGGAATCAAAAACACTGAAGCAATGGCTATTCATCTCGGATGAGATTTTTGTAAGAATTTCCGGAGTCACTTTTGGCTCTTTCCCGGTTCTCACGGCCAAAGGCTGCCAGGTAGTCTGGTAATAAATCAGGGCTCCTCCTGATTTGCCAAACTGCTGTAGTCCCCGTAAAGCTTCGTGCATTTCCAAGGCCACCACAAGATCAGCGGAGTTCTCCATAATAAGGGGAGAGAAAATATTCTCCCCCATGCGGATATGGGAGGAAACAGTTCCCCCTCTCTGCGCCAGGCCGTGGGTATCGACTGATTTGACCGGAATACCGGCATGATCAATTGCCCGGAGTATGGTTTCACTTAGTAATCCGATACCCTGTCCACCGACTCCGATCAAATAAATTTGGAATTGGTTCATAATAAACCTCCCTCTGCTTTATCCTGAATCAACGCTTTGGAAGGACAAGTCTGTTTGCAGGATCCGTCACCAATGCACAAATCTTTTTGGGTCAATACTTTACCGTCAGGCTCTCTTTGAAACGTCGGACAGGCAAATTTCTCAACGCAGATATGAATTTGATTGCATATGTTTTGATCGACTTCTGTTGGGATTGGACTGAATGATCCTTTCTTCCGCTGTTCCCTTGTAAATTTTAGCATGCAGGGGTGTTTGGCTATGATGACTTTTAATCCTTTTTCCTTTATGGCATCCCCTACCATGCCAGTTAATACAGATTGTTTGTATGTATCTGTTTCCCGGATATTGTCCACTCCCACACCTTCCAGGACTTGCCGGATGGGAATGACTTTGGTTGGCTCGTTAAAATTCAAACCAGTCGATGGTAGGTCCTGATGTCCAGTCATTGCCGTTGTTCCATTTTCTAAAATAATGAGTGTGTAGTTGTGTTTGTTGAATACGGCATTGATCAGACCAGGGAGACCGGCATGAAAAAATGTGGAATCCCCAATAAAAGCAATCACGGGACGCGTGTCATTGAATAGGGAAAGCCCGGAGGCTGTTCCAGAGGAGTGTCCCATGCAGAGGAGCATCTGTCCCATTTCATAGGGAGGCAGATACCCAAGGGAGTGGCAGCCGATGTCGGCAACAGTAATGTCCGAATCTTTAAGGGCATTTTTTATGGCAAAGAAGGCAGATCGATGTCCGCATCCTGGGCACATTTGTGCAGGGCGGGTGGATAAAAGTAGAGAATTCATCCGTTTTTTTCTTCGGATGGTAATAGATCCGACCATGTTTTTTTTAGGATTTGTTTCACTTTATCGGGTGTGTATTCCCCAACCCAATCTTCAGTGTTTAGCTTACCAATAATTTTGGATTGAATTTTATTTTCGTACGCGAGAGTTTTAATATCTTTTTCCAGGATATCATCCAGCTCTTCCAGTATTTTTATTTCTTCGTGAGTTTGTAAAAAATCTAGGATTTTTTCTGACGGCAGAGGATAAACAATGCCAAGTTTTAAAATATCAGGTTTTTTTTCCACCCGGGTTAGCGAATCCATCACTGAAAGATAAGAAAGTCCTGAGCAAATGATTCCCCTTTTTTTATTTTGGTTGTTCTCCAATTTTGTAAAGCTAGATTGATCCGAGATTGTTTTCCAGTTTTCTAATTTTTGCAACGTTTTTCGTTTTAAGGGAAAAACAGAGGAGGTAATTGGGACATATGGACCATTGGATACTGAGAATTGCGGATTATAATCTTTTTGTAGTGGATTCCACTCTGCAAAAGAAACTTTTTCTTTGGCGTGGCAAACATGAGTGGTCAGTCGTAGAATCACCGGCATTTTAAAAATCTTCGATTGTTTCATTGCTTCGAGGAACATTTGGTAGGCTTCGGTCGGGTTCGCTGGCTCGAAGATCGGCATATATGCCATTTTGGCAATATGACGGTTATCCTGTTCGTTTTGCGATGAATTGGCTCCAGGGTCGTCCCCCAGAACGATCACCATCCCACCGATCAGCTCCATCAAACTTAATTGTACGAAGGAGTCCAAAGCTACGTTCAGTCCTACACTTTTAAAAAATACACACGATGCACTGCCATTGATCGAAGCCCCAAAGGCAACTTCTGTAGCAACTTTTTCATTCACGGAAAATTCAAAATAAAAGGGACGAAGATCATGCGAGATAGCCTGGATTGCTTCCGCAATTTCTGGAGTAGGGGATCCAGGATAAGATGTACAGACTTTGACACCGGATTCTATCATCGCCCGAACAATCGCCGTATCCCCCATCACAATCTCGGAAAAAGAATCTTTTGTTAGCAACATAGTTCCTAATTCTTTCATGTTTTTCCTTTCAAGAAATGCAAATTGGGATTTCTACGTTTGATTATATTCGTTTTCTAAGAACTGCAATTTATTTGAGTTTTTGATTTCTTTTATTACAGTTTAGCTATGAAATTAAAAGCAAATCTGGCAATATTCCTGGCAGTTGTTTTTTGGGGTTTGTCTTTTGTCAGCATGAAAAGTTTACTGAATGAAGGATTTCCTCCCTTTACGATGATCTTGATTCGTTATCTCCTGGTCTGCCTGATTCTCATTTTTATGCTATTTTTCAACAAAGAAAACAAAAAAATCACCCAGAAAGATTACTGGATTTTAGCTTTGAGTGGAATGATTGGTGTAACTCTTTATTTTTTGTTTGAGTCCAAGGGGATCCAGCTGACAACAGCTTCCAATGCTTCCATCATTATTGCCACGGTTCCTATCTTTTCCTTGTTGATCGATATTTTTTATTACCATAATTCAGTTACCTGGATACAAACTTTGGGAATAATCTTGTCGTTTGTGGGGGTGTATTTAATCATTAATCCATACCAAACGTCATATGGAGGGAGTAGTGTTATCTGGGGCAATATTCTCATGATGGGGGCTTGCTTTAGTTGGGTTATATATTCCATGTTCAGTAAAAACCTTCACAAAAAGCTTTCCAACTTTACCATCACCGCCTACCAAAGTATTTTTGGAACTCTGTTTCTGATCCTTCCTGCCCTGACCGAACAATCCAAATGGATTCCTGTTGTGGGGATAAGCTGGCTCCACTTTCTGTACTTGGCTATTTTGTGTTCGATCTTATCTTACTTTCTGTATAACTATTCCCTTCGGCACCTAGGTCTCTCAACCGTTTCTGTTTATATCAATCTCATCCCCGTTGTCGGGGTGATTGGGAGTGTGCTGATATTAAAAGAATCGATTGCAATGATACAAATTACTGGCGGTTGTATCGTTTTAATCTCTCTCTTTTTAGTAAACCAAAAAAGATTGGAGAGTCCGGAATTGTGAAAAACATTCAGGAATTGATACTTTCAGAATCAGGACAAAGCACCTTCTTTGTCTCGTGCATGATTCTGGCCGTTTTACTTTTAGTAGTAGTTTCTATTATTTCAATACTTTTTAGTTATGTTTTACATGACTACTCTAACGTAAGTATTTAAGCAGAAGTTATGGATAAAAAAAATCTTTCCCTACTATACACTTTCCTGGCTATTATTTGCTGGTCTACAGCTGCTACAGCTATAAAGATTACTTTAAACTACCAAAATCCTTTGCAAATGGTTTTTCTCACAGCCTTTTCTTCTTTCCTTTGCCTAACCCTTATCATTACAGGACAGAAAAAATGGGTAAACGTACTTTCGATTCTTCGGAAGAATTTTCTCAAGTGCCTTTTACTGGGAACACTAACTCCATTTATTTATTATTCAGTGCTCTATTTTGCCTATAATCTTTCCTGGGCACAGGAAGCGATGACCTTAAACTATACTTGGAGCATTTTTCTTACATTGTTTTCCTTGATTCTTCTGAAACAAAAGTTGGAAAAGAGGGAAATTGTAGCGATTTTCGTTAGTTTTATCGGAGTCATCATTCTGACAAGTCATGGAAAAGTTTCGATTCAAACCTTTCAACATCCGGTCGGTATCTCATTGGCTCTTGGTAGTGCTTTGCTGTGGGCAACTTACTGGATTTTAAATCTTTTTTGGGTTAAAGACGTTTTGTTTTTTTTGTGGATCCAATTCGCCATTGGATCTTTCCTGGCATTATTGATGGGAGCAGTCACAAAATCTCTATTTCAACCCATCCTGTTAGAAGGTTTGCTTGGATCCGTTTATATAGGACTCTTCGAAATGAGCCTTCCCTTTTACTTCTGGTTTTTAGCTTTAAAAAGCGCTGAGAAAACAATCAAGCCAGCCAACTGGGTTTTTCTGTCTCCTCTGATTTCTCTGATTTTTATCACTTTTGTCCTCAAAGAAAAGATTATAATTTCATCACTGATTGGATTTGTATTTATCCTGGCAGGGATCCTTCTACAAAATAATGAATCTGTAACGAAGCCTGCTTAAAACTGTATTGAGGGTAAGGAGGAACTGAAATGAAAAAACTGATTTGTACTTTTTTATCTCTTTTTGTTTTTCTTTCCATTCCATTTGCAAAAGCTGAGGAAACCGGAATTCGATTTTTAACCGAAGTATTTCTAGGGGTGGAAGTCCAAAAAAATGTTATCTTTGGCCAGGTGAAGGATCGAGCCGATAAAATGCTGGATCTTACCATGGACATATTCCAACCTAAAAATGATACAATGACCAAAAGACCATTAGTGGTTTGGATACATGGGGGAGGATTTGTGAATGGAAGCAAGGAAAATATGTCATCCCGCTGTGAAGGATTTGCCAAACTAGGGTATGTTGCGGTCACAATCAATTACCGGTTGAGTCTTACAGTAACTGGTGTCATAGAAACAGCTGTATCGGATGCGGTTTCCGATTCCCAATTAGCGATCGATTTTCTTCGCACACATGCTCAAGAATATGGTATTGATACGGAACAGATCTTTGTTGGCGGATCCTCCGCTGGTGGAATCACTTCCCTACACCTGGCCTATGAAAATAAAGGGTGGAACAAGCAGGGAATCTTAGGTGTGATTGATCTTTGGGGAGCCCTCTTTGATTTATCCTGTGTAGATCCAAGTGATCCACCGGTGATTATTATCCATGGTGAACAGGATACAGTGGTGCCTTTTGCACTTAGTCCGGCTCTCATCGGAAAACTTCTAGAAAATCAAATTCCATACGTATTTTTTCCTGTCAAAGGGGTAGGACATGGTGTCAAACCAAGTGGACAATTTTCCTACCATTTTGTCGAAGCTTTGTTTATGTACCGATTTTTGAAAAACTAAAACAGTGATTTAAAAAAGAACACGGTCCTTATATAAATCACAGGACTTGAATTATTTCTTTTTTCTTTCTTGATACGTTAAAATTAAAAGTTGTGTTTTAATTTAAGGAGGCTTGTTGTGACTTTTAATCAAAGACGGTTCTCAGTTTTATCCACTTCTCTCCTGGCTTATATTCTAATTTTTTTTCAACGCACATCCTTGACGGTTATACAGCAAGACCTTGAAGCTTCCTATCATCTTTCTGCTTTTCAGTTTTCTTCCCTGGCTGCTGTTTATTTGTGGTTATATGCATTTATGCAGATCCCTTCGGGTTTACTGGCTGATTATGTAGGTCCCCGTAAAACGATTTCAACGGGTATGTTTATTGCAGCAGGTGGTTCTTTGCTGATGGCATTTGCCTCTAGTTATGCCTGGTTATACATAGGAAGAATTTTGTCAACATTAGGAATTGCTCATGTATTCATTTGCATTCTGAAATTAAATGCAGAATGGTTTATGCCCGAGGAATTTGCAACGTTAGCCGGAATCACTTTATTTGTTGGAAATTTTGGTGCTTTACTCGCCAGTGCTCCATTGTCTTGGTTAGTAAAAGCTACATCCTGGCAAACCGCCTTTATTATCATAAGCTGCTTTACCGTTTTGGTAGGCATCCTGGCGATTGTTTTTATATATGATGAACCTTCTGATCTTGGATTTGAAGATCATTTTCAATCTGTGCCAATGTCGTTTCGGGAAACCTGGAAAGGTCTTATCGCTATAATTAAGGACAAAGAAATTTTTCACCCTACATTTATATATGCCTTTTCGCTATGTTCTATCTTAACTTTGCAGGCTGCCTGGGGGAGCCGTATGGTTCAAACTGTGATTGGTGCAACAAAAACGCAAGCTGCCTCGGTTGTTATGTTTATATCTCTGGGAGTCATGTTTGGGGCTTTGTCGGGAGGAAAACTGGCAGATTTTTTTGGAAAAAAAAGAGTCATCAATTGGTTGTTGGGACCTGCCGCTTTCATTTGGTTATCTTTATTACTAGTCACCCGAGTTCATAGTTTATTCTTAATGTCTTTATGGATGTTTTTGGTCGCTTTTTTCACAGGTTCTGGATTTTCGATTACCCTTGGGTTTGGGAAAGAGATCGCCAAAAAACGTTTAAGTGGAATTGGAACCTCTATTGTAAATGGAGGAGGTTTTTTGTTTGCAGCAATTTTTCAACTGATGTACGGTTATATTTTGGATCAAACAAAAATTTCAGCCAGTGTTTATTCTGCGAGTGGATTCATGAAGGGAAACTATTTGTTAATTGGAGCTTCTTTCCTGGCTTGGACTTTGACGGTTCTTTATAGCCGGACTAAAAAAAAGAGGCTCATTAACTGAATCGTTTTCTTGCAAAAATAGACGTTTCTTCTATATTCGATACATGTCCTTTTTCAAAAGGAGAATAAGATGAAACGAATGGTAAGTAGTTTGTTTGTTTTTCTGTTAATCTTTTGTATTCTTTCCTGCAGTCGAAAATCTGTCGTCAACGAAAACAGTAGGGATAATTTGCCTATCAGCGGAAGTGTTGCAGATAAAGCCATAACCCAGGAAACAAAAACAGATAGCATGTACTATGGAGCACCACCTTCACCTGGAGGCGGAGCTTCAATTCCGCAACCGGTATCCCGAAAAATTATTCAAAATGCAACAGTAGAAGTATCCGTTGCTGTTCCAGAAAAAACGATGGAAGAAATCGGCAAAGAAGTGGAAAAGCAAAAAGGATACATTTCCTCCTCTTATAAAAAAGTTTATAACAATGGCACCAGTGCCACCATGCAAATCAAGATTCCAGCCATCGCGCTAAAACCATTTCTTAAATTCTTACAAACCGTGGGCAAAATGGAATCAGAGAATTTATCCACTAACGAGATCACAAAAGAATATTTCGATACAAAAGCTCGATTGGATAATGCGATCAATCAAAAAAAACAGTTTGAGTTAATTCTATCAAAAGCACAAAAAATTGCTGATTTATTGGAAGTACAAAGGCAAATTGATTCTGTCCAGGAAAGAATCGAACAGTTTAAAGGGCAAATAACATTATGGGATCAACTTGTCGATCTCTCTACAGTAGATATTTCCATTCGGCAGACAGAAAAAGCCCAAGCCATTGAAAACAAACCTACTTGGAATGTCTTTTCCTGGAAAGAGCTGGGATCCTTGATTAAATATTCCTGGATCAGCCTTGCGAAAGTGATCGTTGTTATCTTTCAGGCTATTTTGATTTCCATCCCATATTTACTTCTATTGGCTCTCTTATTATGGGTAATTCGGGTGTTGATTCGAAAAAACAATAAATCTAATACTAAGAAATAATTGGATTCATCCTTTAAGGAGGTTAAAGTGAAAAAAATTCTAAGTGTTTTTCTCGTTTTTCTTATGATTCCGCTATTGTTCCAAACTACGATAATCCGGGCAGATGAAAAAAAAGAGGCCCCTGTGGATACAATGGCTAAATTATTGGCAGATTACGGATATACAAAAGATGAAATCAAGTATGATCCGGAATATTTATCCTCAATGATTGAAACGAACGCAAAAATGATTCTACCATGGTTTCACCGATGGTGGAGCCATCCATTTGATGTTCCGAAGTTTGTAAAGGGATCGATTGACAGTGTAATAAAAACCTATTCA
>Ga0247841_10000718_pt1 | contig 83592 bp, 45 predicted proteins | sample LaCruzMarch2015__2_FD_192410 | JGI IMG/M metagenome (GOLD analysis project Ga0247841, IMG submission 192410) | Freshwater microbial communities from meromictic Lake La Cruz, Castile-La Mancha, Spain - LaCruzMarch2015_18m | ecosystem: Environmental > Aquatic > Freshwater > Lake | place: Spain... | reverse complement strand
ACCCGAGAGCAGCGCTATGCTGGCAATGTGTTTGCGATACAGCAACACATCGGCTGCGGTGACGCCGCCCCAGGCTTTGGTAGTGGTTACCTCAAGGGTATAATCTCCGGCCGGGACCGCAGTAAAAGTATAACCTCCCGAGGTATTGGTAGTGGTGGTGGCAATGGTGGCGCCACCTGTGTTTTTCAGTTTTATGGTCAGTCCGCCCAACGGGGTGTTGGCCGTATTGGCATAGGTTACCGTTCCTGTGACTGAGGCCGCTGAAGGGGCTGCTGCCGGGAAAACAATGTAATCGATCCAGGCACAGTCGCTTCCGCTCGAAACGCTGCCATCCTTCATATATTCCCATTTAAACGTATGGTTGCCTGCCGTGACCGGAAATGCTACTCGTGTCCAGGGGGTTTCGCCTGCCCATTGGCCACGGTTTACGCCATCAACAAAAAACTTCAGGTAATCATAACCGCTTTCCGAAGAGGTTTTCAGGTAAAATGAGATGCTATCGGCCGAGGTAACATCCATCTGGAGGATCAGGTCCGATTTCTGGTTGTCGGAAATTGTACCTGATTTGGCAGAATAGATCCCTTCGTACGGTTCGACATTGGTGATTGTCCAGGGTTGGTTCCCCCCCATGGTCCAGGCAAATTGCGCAAAACCGCCCGATTCAAAATCCTCGAGGACGAGGCCGATTTTACTTAAAAACACTTTTTCGGCATTGTATTCTCCCGACACAATATGATATTCGATATCTGCAACAGAACCAATGGGCGCATCCGGGCTGGCAGTAATATTAAAGACAGCCGTTGCGGTTTGGCCCGGCGTAAGCGTGCTAAAGTCAAATGAAGCGGTGTTTATTGTAATATAAGAACTGTTTGAAGCAATCGATCCGAGGGTATTTACGGCATCGCTGTGGCCGGTATTTGAAGAAACAATCAGCACATCGACGGTTTCGCCCGGGTCAAGGCGCCCGTTCCCGTTTCCGGTCGGATCTGAAATGGTCATTGATCCGATCGTCAGTACCGGGGCGTTTGCAATCACTGTAAAACTGCTGTTCCAATTATGCGTACCATCGGTTATGGCCAGATGAAACAAAACAGAATGCCCGTCAGGTATTGAATTTGAAATATCAAAAGAAAAACCGTCAGGGACAGAGATGGTTGCTCCGGCCGGGATCGGTCCATAATTCTGATTCGCATCGACAATAACAACGTAGGGGTCTTCTGAACTCAGAACAACTTCGACATCGGGGGCTGTTTCAATCCCGACATTTTTCAGCGCTATGTTAAGCAGGATTGTTTCGCCGTTGTCGGCCATTCCGTTATTGTTTCCGGAGAGGTCGCTGATGGTATGGCTTATATAGGTAATATAAGGTCCTTCTGCGGGAATGACAGGCACATCGGCTTCATAAGGAATGGTATTAAAACCTGTAATGACTACGTTTATGGTATCCAATGCCGTAAGGGGTTCAAAGGTCAGGGATGCGATGCCCCCGGCAATCAATCCCGATGCAATAATTTGATTGTCAATAGTAAGAGTAACCAAACCCCCTTCTGTCCCTGAATTGATGGCAAACTGTGACGCACCTAAGAAGATGGTGCCGGGATGGGTAGCTGTAATGGGTTGTGGCATGGCTGTACGGACAACGAGCGAAGGATCGCCAAAACAGGTCCAGGTATCGGTTATTTCACTGCCTTCTGATCCGTATTCATCGTTCATCTGCATGCAACCGTTCATCGAAATACCACCATATGTACGTTTGATGTTATCGGCAAAAGTCTCTACCAGGATGTCGTCCATGGCATCCTGTCCGCACATGGGCGGGTTCCAGCTTTGATTGATGGTTGACATCAGGGTGGCAACAGCGCCCGAAGGCTGACCGTTGTGGGAAGCCCTTAACCATGCTTCGGCAAAACAGGTTCCGCTCGTAAAATCACCATTGACACAGGCAACCGACCATATAAACGGGAGCATGTTGTCATTGGCCAGGGATGTTACGTTTGAATTGGAAAAACCGGTTGTCCCCCAGGAGGTTTGGCTTCCATGTCCACAGTAATTGACAATACCGGCCCCGGCATTAAGAGCCGTTGTTACCATGGCGGTTGTGGGGTTGCCCGGGGCATCCTGGCCGCCCTGGGAACCATCGTACAATTCAGCCACTGCCGTATAGGTATAATTGAGCAATTTGGTGCGGATATTGCGGATGTGTTGATAATCATATTCATTATCATCGCCCGGGCCCTGGTCTGAACCGATACCAACCCCTTTCGAAAACCAATCAACAGTGGTCAGCGGGCTTTTTTCATAGTTCAGCACCTTTGTGACCTGAATTTGAACCTGAGCAATATTTTCAGCAGAAAACCGTCCTACGAATACATCGGGATAATGATCGTTTCCAACAAGATAACCATAAGCATTATCGGAAGGCCCTCCCAGGTTGCCACCGGTATTGGTGGGGATTTGGGGCCCGTCCCCGACAAGGAGAACAAAAGCAAGATCGTTGTTGTTATAATAATTTAAGATATAGGCTTTAATGGCAGCGGCCGTTGTGCCTATCGTAGATACATTGATGAGTTCTGTCGGAATGCCTAATTGGTTCTTCCATTCAACCAAAGGTTCCATGGCGCTCATATAATTTCCATGAGAAATTACAAGCATCTTCCCTTGCTCATCAACCGGAGTATAACGGGTTTTCCCTGCATTTAAAAAATGCTGATGATAGATTTTATGGAACTCGGCATTGACTTTTTCAAGGTTTCCTTTGCGGATCAATGGATTTGGTCCCGGTTCGCCGGTACTGACAACCGATATTTCAATTTCTGTAAATACCCGCAAGGTTTTTGATACCGGATTGTACTGAAAAGGATGCACAACCACAGCCACGCCCCGATAATCGCGAATGATATAAGGTTCCCTAAGTTCGGCAATGTTTTCAGGAAAGAAGGTATCCTCATTGTACACCTTTCCATAGGAAAAAGGTACCGTGGATGGATCTACATTCCGGTAGAGGTTCCCTTTGGAGGGGGCTACTTCGATATTGGGGAAATCTTTATAATTCGAATAGATAACCCGGGCTGCCATTTTTTCCAGATCAGGGATGATGATGGAAGCAGTCAATTTGCCAAGGTCAGGGGCGCCGGCCACAAGCATGGGCGTAGCCTCTCCCACCCCAATAACATAAGCAGTGCCACGCGGGGTTTCAATGGGAATCATTTCAAACCCCTGTAAAGAAAAGTGAACGGTGGATGACTGAATATCCGAACTTACAAGCTGAACATTCGCAGGAACCGGGGTTTCAGAACCAAGAGGCACCCAATTGGAACCATAACCAACGGCAACAATAAACATTATAAAAACAGCAATCAGAATTTTTTTCATGGCTATTAATATGATATGGTTAAAAAAACTGTTCCTAACAGCGACGGAATATCCGCCGATTGTTAAGAACAGTCAATTATGAATGTTATTTATTGATGATCAGCTTTTTAACAATAGTTTTATTGTCCACATTGAGTTTACAATAGTAAATTCCTGGATTATAACCATTTACGCTGAATGTAATGGAATAGGTCCCGGCTTTTTGATCCGGTGCGTTCAGCAAGGTTTTCACTTCCTGCCCAAGGAGGTTGATGATGGTAACAGATACCTCCGTTGCCGTTGGGATGGAGTAGGTTATGGTCGCCTGATCGGTGACGGGATTGGGATAGATCTTTAACAGGGATTGTTCGGCCTCTCCGATACCAGTGGCTGCTTTTACGCTGCCGTTGACCATCTGCGGGTCAAAAAGAACCCCTTCGAAATCGCCAAATTCACCAACCGTCGGGCCATTCACAAATTCAAGGGCCGAGCCTTCACTGGCCGTCGAGGTAAAATGAAGGTTGCACAACAAGCCATCGGTCAGGGTAATTCCGTTTACATCGGCTGCCCATACAAAGGTCAGAACACCCGCCAACGGGTTTCCTACTGTGACGCCTTCTATCCCCTGGTACCAATCGGTTGCTTCCCCTGCCGTTAATTTCGAAGGATCGTATTGTACCGTGAACTGGAACGAGCCTAAGTTGTTCATGTCCGATGCCATCACCGGTACCACGATTTCGCCTTTGGTGGCCGGGACCGTCTCCATCCGGAGCATGCCCTGGGGGTTATAGGCCTGCAATTTGTTTCCTGTTGGCGTATAGGAACCATTGGCATCGCCATAGGTTATCCCCTTGAAATTCTGCGTTACGCTGCTCCCGCCTACCGTAAACGGCGTGTTGTTGAACAACCAGTCGCCTACCGTAAAGGAGTTGGTGATCGTGGCAATGCGCTTCTTTATCAACAATACGTCGGCCGCCGTTAAGCTGCCAGAACCGTTCACATCGCCCGATGCAAGGTAAATACCCGACAACAACGCTATGTTGGCGATGTGCTTGCGGTACAACAGCACATCGGCCGCAGTGACACCGCCCCAGGCTTTCGTCGTGGTAACCTCAAGGGTATAATCCCCCGATGGGACTGCCGTAAAGGTATATTGTCCCGAAGTATTGGTGGTGGTGGTGGCAACCGTGGCGCCACCGCTGTTTTTCAGTTTGATGGTCAGTCCGCCCAATGGGGTGTTGGCCGTATTGGCATACGTTGCCGTTCCGGTCACCGAAGCTGCCGAAGGGGCTGCTGCCGGGAAAACGATATAATCAATCCAGCCACAGTCGCTGCCTGTCGAAAGGCTACCGTCCTTCATATACTCCCATTTAAACGTATGGGTTCCTGGCTGAACCAGAAAAGCTGCCCGTGTCCAGGGGGTTTCGCCGGCCCATTCGCCAACGCTTGTGCCATCGATATAAAACTTCAGGTAATCGTAATTTGATTCGGTAGAAGTTTTATAATAGAACGATATCGTATCGGCAATGGTAACATCCATTTCGAGGCTCAGCTCCGATGTTTGGTTGTGGGAAATGGTACCCGATTTGGCAGAATAGATCCCTTCGTACGGATTGATATTGGTAATTGTCCAGGGTTGGTTTCCACTCTGTACCCAGTCAAATTGCGTAAAATTGCCCGATTCAAAATCTTCGAGGATTAACCCGACTTTGGTCATAAAGGTTTTTTCGGCAGTATAATCATACAGTGAAACGATGTTGTAAATGATATCCACGGTTGAACCGATGGGGGCATCGGCAGAAGCGGTAATATTAAAGGTGGCCGTGGCGGTTTGGGCCGGCTCCAAAACGTTAAAATCAAAACTTGTACTGTTCAGGGTCAGGTACGGGCTGGTCGTTTCAATCGATCCAAGGGTATTCAAGGAAGCGCTATGGCCCGTGTTTGAAGAAACGATCATGATATCGACGGTTTCGCCCGGATCAAGGCGCCCATTTCCGTTTCCGGTCGGGTCAGAGATGGTCATGTTCCCTACCGTTAAAAAGGGTGCGTTCAGGGTCATGATCAGGGTGGAATTCCAGGTAGAAGTCCCGTCGGTAAGGGCCAGGTCGAAAGAAACATGGTGTTGGTCCGGGACAAAATCGGCAATGGTCATGGCAAAAGCATTATTGCCGGTGGTATTGCCTCCGGCAGGGATATCGCCAAAATTAAAATTATCGGTAGTGATGGTGACCGCAGGGTCATCTGAAGCAATAGTCCCGACAACATTGCTGGCCAGTTCAACGCCCACATTGTTTAATTTCACGTTGAGCGTAATATCTTCGCCATAGTCGGCCTGGCCGTTGTTATTGCCGGAAGCGTCGGTAATGGTGTAGCTGTCGAGGGTAACATAAGGGCCTTCGGCGGGGGCAACGGTAATCTGGCCGATGTGTGGCTGACGGTTTTGTTTGTTGATAACGATATCGGCTGTGCCAGGCGCTGTGATCGGGTCAAATTGGAGATTTACAACACCGGAGGCATCGGCAATCCCTGCATCGAGCAATACGCCGTTCATGGACAAGGCAACGTAGGCATTTTCTTCGGTATTCACAGTAAAAGCGCTCATGCCGACCAGTAAAGCGGACGAATAGTTTGCGCTAACCGGCTGAGGAACTGAAAAGTAAACGGACAAAGAAGGGTCGCCCATTAAACAATAGGCTTCCCAGTAATAGGTTTTCATGCTTGAGCTGGATTCTTCAACAGCCATATTTCCCCCGACAAACATCTGTCCCTGGGTAATGTACCATTCGGTTGAAAGCTCACCATGGTCATGAAAGGTAACATCATAGGCACCCAGGTGATCGGCATTATAAGTGGGGTTTACAACCACTGTTTTAAATCCTACTCCCCACCAGTAATCTTCATCCCAATACGTGCTGTTGGAGGCTCCGATGTATCCCAAAGCCCCTTTGTTTGAGGCCCGGAGCAATTCCTCCCCAAAACAGTTCGACTCGAACGTGCTGGTTGAACAACAATTGCCAACCATCAATGGATATTTGTGGGCATTTTGAAGGGTTGCAATATCGGAAATCGAAAACTCCGGATCAGCCCATCCACTGGGGCTTCCATGCGCGGTATAGTTGCCATAGGCAACCCCGTCGCTGACATTCTGGATGATCAGGGCCGAACTGCTCCCCGATTGGGGATAGAGGTAGGTGTGGGAAAGGATTCCGTGGGCAGCATTAAAATAATAGGTTGTGCCGTAATTGATCTGTCCATTGCCGTAAGTTGGCGCATGGGACCCATCGACACCGGAAACCATGACAACCTCGCCAAGGAAGGAGGGGTCGGGCATGAGGTACTGCTCATATTCCAGGGTTTTATCGATCTGTGGCTGAAGTTGGGTCACATTGGTAGCCGAAAAACGGCCATAAAAAACTTCCGGGATATCGTCGCCGGTATATTCACAATAGTATAAATCGGTTACATGCGAACCGGCTGTCCCGTCAAAGGTAGGCACCTGGGCCACATCGCCCACAATAAGCAAAAAGCTGGGGACATTGTACCCGGCGGGTGGATTATTGTACAGGTTGGCCAGATAATTTTTTATGGAAGTTGTCGTAGTTCCAACATTGGGGTCATTCGTATACGCTTCAATAACTTTAAAACCTTTCTTGGTTTTCCATTGGATAAAAGGCTGAAGGGCAGCCTGAAACATGACATTTGAAACAATTACATAGGTTACCGGAGAAGCAGTAATCAACGCATCTGTTTCTACCGGCTTAAAATTGGCAAGCATCGCATAATTTCCTTCGAAATAAGGAGAATAGGTTGAATTTTTCATCTCCAGGGTACGTCCGATATTGGCATCCTGGAAAACAATTTCAACTTCCAGGTTATCGTAAACCCTGATTGTTCCTGTTACCGGGTTGTATTCCACGGGGGATATTTCCAGGCGGGCCAGACGAACGCCCCTCATGATCCCGACCGGGGCAACCGTAACCAACTGGTTTTTGTAAAATTCATTTCTCTGATAAAGCTCCGGATTAAAAGCAAATTTAACCTGTCCAGGATCGGTAATACTTTTTGAAACAGGTGCCTGGGCAGGGATCAGCGGATGGTTGATATTGAAGTCCTTTAATGAAAATTCCCTGACCTGCTGGTTCAGGATACGAATTTCAAATCTGGCCCCTACCGGAACCTCAATAAGCTTTTTTAATACCGGCAGGTTGGGGTTCCCGATAACATCGCTGAAACCATAACCATGGGCGGTAAGTGTTGAAAAAGTCCCTTCGCTGGTTTTTATCTCTTCGGAGCCAAATTGCGACAGCGAATTGCCGACTATTAGCTTTAGGTAAGTGTTGGTATTGATTGTTAGCGCTGTTTCACCCTCCTTGATATTAAAATTTCCGGCTGAAACAGTCGACATCAGAAAGAACATGCCCAAAGCAAACAGAAATTGCAAATGGACCGTTTTTTTAGGGATAATAGAAATTTTCATACTATGTGGATTTTGTTTATAATGAATGATAGACAAGATTTTCGCCGAAAAGTTCCGAAAGTTGCTTTTTTGCTGATCAGATTAAATTTAATTTATCCCGGAACACCTGATAATCTCATTCCTGTTCTGAAATAAGAAAGCAAGGGAAAGGGAAAAAGCGGAATTGAATAGATTTTTCTGCCACAAAGTTATAAAATTTTTTTTTAGTGACCCAATTGATTTTCACACATTATACAGATTTTATTGATATTATATTCCAGTGTCAATCTTTTTATATAATTTTGACAGGAAAATTCTTCTTTATCGGGAATTTGACCTGACCTATTCACTTATCATTATTCACTTTTAATTTTAATATTACATATGAGAACTTTTTTTACCCTTTCGATCCTGCTGGTTTTATTGTTTCCCGTGGCCCTGTTTTCACAGCAAAGCCAAGGGAAAATCAATAAACAGGCAATGGCCAAACCGCAAATTGTCGATACCCGTGTCGACAACATGGGCTACTGGAGGGAGATGGCCCGTCGTGGCCTTGTTCCGGTTGCCCCTGTTGTCCCTGTTGAAAAAAGCGCCTATACGGGCAGCGATATTAAAGCAATCTCTGTTTTCAGTGAAAATTCGCCCGATGTGCCCCTTACAACAGAAAATTCCACCCAGAGCGAAAATTCTGTTTTTGCCGACCCAAACGACAAAAACCATGTGCTCAACTCCAATAATTCTACCCAAAACCCGGTGGGTTCCCTTTATGGGGCCAACGATTTCTTCTCTTTTGACGGCGGTACGACCTGGGGCGGCGAAATCCAGGGCGCCGGTGGGTCAAATTATGGCGACCCAACCACTGCCATCGGAAATAGCGGCCGGATGTACGTCAACTATATCCACAACAACTCCGGGCAGGGGATCTCCTATTCCGATGATGACGGGAACACCTGGACTGCAAAAATTGTGGCCCCCAATCCCGGTTCCATGGCCGATAAAAACCACATGTGGATCGACAACAGCATTGCAAGCCCTTACGAAGGGAACCTTTATGTTGCCTGGACCAACTTTGGCGGATCGGCCGATTCTGAAATCGGGATCTGCAAATCGGTCAACGACGGCTTGACCTAGACTGCCCCCATGGCCATCAGCACTGCCGTCAATGCCGGAAGCCACAACCAGGGGGTCAACATACAAACCGGGCCCGACGGACAGGTATATGCCCTTTGGGCCATTTACGATTCCTGGCCTTCCGACGAATGTGCCCTGGGGTTTGCCCGTTCCCTCGATGGCGGCGCCACATTTACGCCGGCAACCCGCATCATTACCAACATCCGGGGGATCCGTACCACGGAAACACATAAAAACCACCGGGTGAATTCATTCCCGGTGATGGCCGTTGATATCAGTAACGGTCCCAACAGGGGCACCATCTATGCAGTGTGGTCGAACATCGGGGTGCCCGGGGTCAACACCGGGAGCGGAATCGATGTTTATATGATCAAATCAACCAACCAGGGCAATAACTGGTCAACCCCGGTGCGCGTAAACCAGGATGAATTCGGACTTGGAAAACAACACTATTTCCCGTGGATATGCTGTGACCCCGTTTCCGGGACCCTGAGCTGTATCTTCTACGACGACCGAAATGTATCTTCAACAAAAGACGAAGTTTTTGCGGCCAATTCGAGGGATGGCGGCGAAACCTGGGAAGATTTCAAAATCAGCGACGTCTCCTTCACCCCTTCCCCCATCCCCGGGCTTGCCAGCAGCTATATGGGCGATTATCTGGGGATAACCGCCATGAACCGCAAGGTCTATCCCGTATGGAGCGACAACCGTTCCGGCGTTGTGATGGCCTATACCTCCCCTTTCGAAACCGGCCCCCCGCCCAACCAACCCTGGTTGACGTTCTCTTCCTTCGAAGTGAACGACCCCAATGGCAAACTTGAAACAGGGGAAACCGTTGACCTGAACGTGGCCATGTCCAATATCGGGGACCAGCCCGCCTCCAATGTCAATGTTACTTTGTCCTGCGCCTCACCCTTCATCAACCTGATCCAAACCCAGGCTTTTTATGGCGATTTCAACGCGGGAGATACCATCACCGTTGACAATGCCTTTACCATCCAGGCCACCAACAACATCCCCAACGGGACAGCCATCCCCTTTACCCTTACTGCCACCGACGGTGACAGTACCTGAACCAGCAACTTCTCAATAAGCCCCTATGCCCCGGCATTCACCATCGGAGGGATGGTCATCAATGAAATCCCACCTCCCTCTGTTCCCCTCGACATGAACGGCATCCTTGATCCCGGAGAAATTGCCGACCTGCTCATTGCCACAACCAATTCAGGAGGCTATCAAGCTGTAAACACAACCGGAACACTCACCTGCTCAAGCCCGTACATTCAGATCAATGTTGGTTCATGTACCCTTGGCGATATGCCTATCGGCGGGTCCGAAGATGCACTTTTCAATGTGACCGTCAGCCCCGATGCCCCCCTGAACACACCGGTGGTATTTGTCTATACCGTGACCTCCGGCGAATATACAGCCCAGAAAGAATTCAATAAAAAAATCGGTTTGATCGTTGAAGATTTTGAATCGGGCAACTTTTCCATGTTTCCCTGGACTTTCGGCGGCAACCAGCCCTGGACCATCACCAATGTCGATCCCTATGAAGGGATCTATTCTGCCAAATCGGGAGCCATTGGCGACAACCAGAAATCAGAACTCCTTCTGGAACGGGATGTAACCAGCCCCGACAGCATATCCTTTTATTTAAAAACCTCCTCGGAAGACAATTATGATTATCTGACTTTTTATATCGACGGGAATGAACTTGGCGAATGGGCTGGTGAAACAGCATGGACAAGGGCTGCCTTTCCCGTTTCGGTGGGCGAACATACTTTTAAATGGGAATATAAGAAAGATATCAGCGTTTCCAGTGGCAGTGATTGTGCGTGGCTCGATTATATCGAACTGCCAACCACCTTTATAACCGGCGTTGTTGTCAATGGAGCCATTACTTATGCCAATACAGCCAATACCCCGTTAAGCGGGTTGACCGTTAAACTTAAAACAATGAACGGGAACGTTTATGGTACTACCCTTACAGATGTTGATGGAAATTATCTCTTTCCTGTGGTCCCCGCCGGTGAATATTATTTTGAAGTAACAACCAATAAACCCTGGGATGGCGTAACCGCCGCCGATGTTTTGCTTTACCGCAAACACATAGCGAGCATTGCCCCACTTTCCGGCATCTATCTGGCTTCCGGCGATGTGAACGGATCAGGGAGCCTGACCGCTGCCGATGTCCTGCTGATAAAAAAACGGATTGCGACCATAACCAATTCATTTCCGGTTGGGAACTGGCTTTTTGACCATACTCCTTTTACCGTTGGCAATACCAATCTGGTGAAAGACTTTAACGGGATCGTTTATGGGGATGCCAACGGCTCTTATACCCCCACAAAAAACAAATCGGCCGTTGTCCCTGCACAGGGCAAAATTGCTTTGGGGCCGGGCAGCCCCATCCAAAACCAATGGGCCATCCCGGTTCATGTTTCGGATATTAAAAACCTGGGCGCCTTCCAGTTTACCATCCGGTACGATTCGAAAAATCTCAAAATCAAGGACATAACCAATTGGTTTCCCGGTATCGACGACGTGACCATCGGGACCCCTGCCCCCGGCCTGATCACTTTTGTATGGGCTGCAAGCAGTTATGGCGTGACCCTGACAGACGACATCCTGTGCAACCTTCATTTTATCCCGAAATCAACCGATGAATCCATCCTTACATTCGAAGGTGCCCCCACAGAAATTGAATTTTCCGATTTTGACGGAACTGTTTTTGCCCCTGAAATGACACCGGGAACCCTGAAATCAGGATTGTCAAACGAAATTTCCGGTAAAACGGGTTTTACTGTTTATCCCAATCCAGGCAACGGAAAATTCCAATTGGACCTCAGCTCCTATCCCGGCCTTTTTAATGTCAAAGTAATCAATGCAACCGGTAAAACTGTTTTTGAAGAAAAAGAATGCCGTGTTTCAGAAACCCAAACGATGGTTATTGACCTGGGCAACCAACCCGAAGGCGTGTATATGATAACCATTGACGATAACAACCTTACAAAATCAGAAAAAATCGTAATCCGTAAATAGCGGACAAATTCCAACCAGGACCGGGCTTTGCCCCGGACGGACCAAACATTCGCTTTAATAAACCGCCTTAAATGCAACTTTAAGGCGGTTTTTTTGTCTTGTTTAGTAAAATAATAGCTTAAAAAACAGGCTTGTCCCGATTCTTTTATGTACTTTTGACAAATATATTTTTTACATCATTTTAATAATCAACTTCATTCTTTCTTTAAATCACCAAAAATTATATCTCCTATGAAAAAATGCCTTATATGGATAGTTTTGATTTTTTCGATGCTATCTTTGAATGCAGGTGTGATCGAAAAAACTTACTATTTTAACGATTACACCATTAAGACCGTCGGCGATTATCAGATTATTGCCTTCCCAAACGCACTTCCCACAGGACATGAAGGGGAACCTGCCCTGCCCTATTGTTCGGTCTCGCTGATCTTACCTCCGGGACAATCTGCGGAATCAATAGAATTTACAGGGCTGGGGGAAACGACCATCCCTGGTTTTTTCAGAATCTATCCGCAACAAGGGGTACGCCCTTTATCGCAGGAAAAAACCGGCAATTTTTTAAAAAACGAACCGGTTTATGCGACCGATGCAACCTATCCCGAAATTCCGACCGGCCATCTCTCAACCCGGTATATGAACGGTTTTGCAATGGGGCAATCTGCTTTCACCCCCTTGCGCTACAACCCTGTGACCGGACAAGTCACTTTTTACAAACAGGTTACCATCCGGATCCATACCAAAAGCGATGTCAACAGCGTTGCCGCCCTTAAAAATATCACCTCCAACCCGAATATCCTCCTGTCGGTTAAAAAATCAGCGCAAAACCCCGAGATAATGGGCCAGTATCCGCTCCGTAAAGGCCGTACCGACGATTATCAAATGATGATCATAACCCCTGCTTCTTTCGAAAGCGCCTATGAAGCATTGATCGGCATGTATCAGATCAGAGGGGTCAAAGCAGTGACCGTTACCAAAGAATACATCACAGCCAATATGACCGGACAGGATGTTGCCGAAAAAATGCGGAACTATATCATTCAGGAATACCAAAACCATGGCGTTGAATACGTTCTTCTGGGCGGGGACGTGGATCAGGTTCCCTATCGTGGTTTTTATTGTTATGTCGAATCGGGGTCAGGTTATGAAGACAGCAACATCCCCGCAGATCTCTATTTTTCGGCACTCGACGGCAACTGGAACACCGATGGCGATAACAAATGGGGCGAACCGGGGGAGGACGATCTTCTGCCCGATGTTTCCGTTGCCCGGATACCAGCCGGAAACCTGACCGAGCTAAACCATATACTCAATAAAACCATTTCCTACCAAACCAACCCGGTAACAGGCGATATGGCACATCCGACGCTGGCCGGTGAACATTTGTACGACAACCCCGATACCGAAGGGAGCGATTACCTGGAACTCCTTATCGGCCACCATGAGGATAACGGTTATACCACCGATGGCATTACCCCCGACAATACGCTGGATAAAATGTACGACGAGATCTCATACTGGTCGGGATCCGATCTGATAAGCCATTTAAACCAGGGAAGAAGTTTTCTCCACCATTCGGGCCATGCCAACGAAACCTATGTAATGAAACTATCAAACAGCGATATTACCGACGCCAACTTTTCACAGGTCAACGGTACAACCCACAATTTTACCATGGTTTATACCCATGGGTGTTTGTGCGGCGCATTTGATTTCAGCGATTGTATTGCTGAAAAAATGGTCACCATTACCAATTTCGCAGCCGCTTTTGTTGGGAATTCACGTTATGGCTGGTTTAACGAAGGCCAGACCGAAGGCCCCTCGGCACACATGCACCGCGAGTTTGTAGATGCCATGTATTCCGATGGCCTCATGCGCATTGGCAGGACGCATGCCGAATCAAAAACGATGACCGCCCCCTGGGTCAATGCACCCGGACAATGGGAACCAGGGGCGCTCCGGTGGTGTTTTTACGATTGTAACGTCCTGGGCGACCCAGCCATGTCGATGTGGAGCAAAGAACCCATTACCGTTCAGGCCAATTACCAGTCATCGCTTCCCTTAGGCGTCCCCACATTACCGGTTACCGTGACCCATAACGGATCACCGGTCCCCCAACTGAACTGTGTGCTTCTTAAAAACGATGTGGTACACGGTGTCGCAACAACCGACGCATCCGGAAATGCCGTTATTGCCATCGACCCACCCTTTACCGAAGTGGGGGATGCCCAACTCATCATTTCCGGGAACAATTGTCTGCCCCAGATTTTCGCTGTGACCGTGATCCCAAACAGCGGCGCTTTTGTTATTTGTAACGCCCAAATGGTCAATGATACCCTTGGAAACGACAACGGACTGGTCGATTACAATGAAACCATCCTCCTTACCCTGACCATGAAAAATGTGGGGACCATCCAGGCCAACAATGTAACGGTGACCTTATCCTCGGCCGATCCGTACATTACGATTGACGATGCCACCGAAAATTATGGAAATATCGCAGCCAACGATTCGGTGACCATCCCGTTTGGCTTTCAATTTACAGTAGCCGGCAATATCCCCGACAATCATCTGATCCCCATGGAAATTACGGCTTCCGACGGGTCCAGCTCCTGGCCTACCTCCATCAGCCTGAATGGACATGCCCCGGCATTTACGGTTGGCAATATGACCATTTCTGACGCCACCGGCAACAACAACGGACGGCTCGACCCGGGCGAAACAGCCGATGTGACCATAACCTCAACCAATACGGGAAGCAGCACGGCAACAGGGACCCTGGCCATGCTAAATACAAACAATGGTTTGGTCACCATCAATACCCCTCAGGTAAACCTGGGCGATTTGGCCCCCGGCGCCCCGGCAACCGCTACCTTTAACCTAACCATCGACCCTGCCGCCCCCATCGGGTCGGTTGCCGACCTCAACTATTCCGTTGTTTCCGGCCAGTATTCTGCTGAAAAAACATTTTCGGTTAAAATCGGATTGATCCTTGAAGATTTTGAATCGGGCGGTTTTACACAGTTCGCCTGGACCCAGGGGGGAAACCAACCCTGGTCGGTGAGCAATGCAAACCCCTTTGAAGGAGCCTATTCGGCCAAATCAGGAACCATATCGGACAACCAGACTTCTACCCTGAACCTTGCCATGAACGTTTCTATCAACGACAGCATCTCCTTTTACCTGAAAACCTCTTCCGAAGCCGAATATGATTACCTGAAATTTTATATCGATGCTGCCCTGGCCGATCAGTGGTCGGGCGAGACTGCATGGACACGCGCTTCATTTCCCGTAACATCAGGAAATCATACCTTTAAATGGGAATATATGAAAGATGGCAGCGTCTCCACCGGAAGCGATGCCGCCTGGATCGACTTTATCATCTTTCCGGCAACAGCCCCAACCGGAGCTTCGGTCAGCGGGACCGTTACCTATGCAAATACAGCATCGACCCCTTTGAGCGGTTTAACGGTAAAATTGAAAAATGAGGGCGGGTCCATCATCGGCACCACAACCACCAATGCAACTGGTAATTATTCATTTTCGGCCGTTCCTGCCGGTTCCTATCATTTTGAAGTTACTACCACAAAACCATGGAACGGAGTGTCCGCAGCCGATGTGCTTCTCTACCGTAAACATATTGCCAGTATTTCCCTGCTCGAAGGCATCTTTCTGGATGCAGGCGATGTCAATGCTTCTGCAACCATTACCGCCTCAGATGTATTGTTGATCAAAAAACGGATTGCCACCATCATCAACGCATTCCCATCCGGCGACTGGTTGTTCAACAACACCCCTTTCACCGTTGAAGGCAACAATGTGACCCGGCATTTTAATGGCCTTACCTTTGGAGATGCCAATGGTTCCTACGTTCCTGAAGGGAATAAATCGCTGGTTGCCAACCAGCAGGGGGTTTTGCGCTTGGCGCAATCAGGGCCCATGAAGGAACAGGTGACCATTCCCCTCTATGTTTCAGATATCCGGAACATGGGTTCTTTCCAGTTCACCATCCAATACGACCCGGACAAACTGGCCTTTATCGAAATATCCGGCTGGTATTTAGGGATCGATGAAGTGGTTACCGGAAACCCTGCCCCCGGGACCATCACTTTGGTCTGGGCAGCCGGAACCTCCGGCATCACGATTGCCGATGGAGTGCTTTGTAACCTTTCATTTAACGCCCTGACATCCGGCCCATCCGAAATAATCTTCACCGGGAACCCAACCCCGGCCGAATTTACCGACTACGATGGAAAGCCGTTTCAACCTGAACTCCTCAAAGGCGTTGCGGGCGAAACGGTCACCACAGAAACCACTTTGTTTGTCTATCCAAACCCGGGGAATGGACTGTTTAACGTGCAAATGAAAAAAGAAGACGAGGGCCCCGTTAACATCACCGTCGTCAATGCCCTTGGCAACACCGTTTATCACGAAAACAAAGTGGCCCTGGGCAAGACAGTGCAAAAAACCATCAACCTGGCCGGCCTGCCCGATGGGATTTACATCCTTAAGGTTGAAAGTGACCGGGAGAATATCCAAAAGAAAATCATCCTTAACAAATAAACCCGGGAAACCCCTTTACCAAAAAATAATTAATATAAAACCACATGAAAAAAACAATTTTTACCAGCTTGCTTCTATGTGCATCCATACTGATGATGGCACAACTTCCATCCACCTTTGACCTCAGAAATGTGAATGGAGTGAATTATGTAACTTCCGTGAAAAACCAGTCAGGAGGGACCTGTTGGACCCACGGGGCCATGTCGGCAATGGAAGGAAATCTATTGATGACCGGAAATTGGGCAGCAGCCGGCGAAAGCGGCGAACCCAACCTGGCAGAATACCATCTTGATTGGTGGAATGGATTTAACCAATACAATAACGATGACCTTACCCCACCATCCGGCAGCGGCCTGGAAGTTCATCAGGGGGGCGATTATCTGGTTACCTCGGCCTATCTTACCCGATGTGAAGGGGCGGTACGCGACATCGACGGTCAATCATACGACAATCCCCCTGTCAGGTACCAGGATTCATACCACCGGTATTATGCAAAACATATTGAATGGTACACGGTAGGAAACAACCTTGAAAACATCAATTTGGTTAAAACACAGATCATGACCTACGGGGTCATGGGAACCTGTATGTGCTACGATGGTTCTTTTATATCAAATTATATCCACTACCAGCCACCCACCAGTACCCTTGACCCCAACCACGCCATTGCCATCGTTGGATGGGACGACAACAAAGTGACCCAGGCCCCGTTGCCTGGCGCCTGGATTTGTAAAAACAGCTGGGGCAGCGGCTGGGGAAATAGCGGATTTTTCTGGATTTCCTATTACGATAAGCATTGCGGCCACCATCCCGAAATGGGGGCAATCAGTTTTCAGGAGGTTGACCTGTTCGATTACGACCACGTTTATTATCACGATTATCACGGTTGGCGCGACACCAAACCCAGCACAACCGAAGCTTTTAATGCCTTTACCGCCCAGGCCAACGACATCCTTCAATCGGTCAGTTTTTTTACGGCCGTCAATGATGTCGATTATACCGTAACCATTTACAATACCTATACCGGTGGCGAACTTCAGGACCCACTGGCCTCTATGTCGGGACATTTCAATTATACCGGATTTCACACGGTTGACCTCCCTTCACCTGCCAACCTGGTACAGGGCGATGACTTTTACATCTATCTCCAGCTCTCTACCGGAGGGATGCCTTACGACCGCACCTCCGACGTCCCGGTATTGCTGGGGGCCCATTACCGGACCATTGTAGGTTCAAAAGCCAACCCCGGTGAAAGTTTCTATAAAGAAAACGGAATATGGAAAGATTTTTATAATTATAACGATCCTTCGGGATATCAGAATACCGGTAACTTTTGTATTAAGGGGCTCTCTGTAACTGCCCATTCAATAAAAGTCGGAAGCATCCAGATTTTAGACCCCACAGGCAACAACAATGGCAGATTAGATCCCGGTGAAACCGTCGATATCAGTGTAACCCTTTTAAACAAAGGGGTATATGATGTGACCGATGCAATGGCCGAATATCTTTCCAGCGATCCTTATCTTACCATCAACAGCGGAACCCTGAATTATGGAACCATTGCGCCCGGCGGACAGGCCAGTGCCATGATGAACGTTACCGTTGACCCGCTTACTCCCATCGGCCACCTCATTGCAGGCAACTTTACCGTTCAATGTATTTCCAACAGCCTCCCCTTCAATTATCAGTTTGATATGAACTTCAAGGTCGGATTGATTGTTGAAGACTTTGAATCGGGCGGGTTTATGGAATTTGACTGGACACAAGGCGGAAACCAGCCCTGGTCGATCACCAACGTCAACCCCTTCGAAGGTATTTATTCTGCCAAATCGGGCGCTATTGCCAGCAACCAGGAATCAGACCTGATCCTTCAGATGGATGTAACTACTGCCGACAGCATCTCCTTTTACCTGAAAACTTCGTCGGAAAGTGGTTACGATTTCCTTAAATTCTTCCTTGATGGCGCCAGTATCGGCCAGTGGGCAGGCGAAACCCCCTGGACCCGGGTTTCATTCCCGGTCCCGGCAGGCAACCATACCTTTAAATGGGAATATATGAAAGATGGGAACGTGGTAAGCGGCAGCGACTGTGCATGGATCGATTGGGTTGTATTCCCTGCCACAGCGCCATCGGCAGCCTCGGTGACAGGCACGGTAACCTATGCCAATACCGCACACACCCCGCTGGGCGGACTTACCCTCAACCTGAAAAATACCAGTGGCGCCACCATTGCCACCGCCAATACCAATGCATCGGGCAATTATACCTTTTCAGCCGTCCCCGCAGGCGATTATACCCTTGAAGTTATTACCACAAAACCCTGGGACGGGGTTACTGCCGCCGATGTGTTGCTATACCGCAAACACATCGCCAATATTGCGCTGCTTTCAGGGATTTATCTTGCTTCGGGCGATGTGAACGGATCAGGCAGTTTAACCGCAGCCGATGTATTGCTGGTCAAAAAACGCATTGCCACCATCACCAACTCCTTTTCCGTTGGCGACTGGTTGTTCAACAACACGCCGTTTACCGTTGGAGGAAGCAGTATAACACAGAATTTCAACGGTTTAACTTATGGAGATGCCAATGCTTCCTATGTGCCGTCAGGGAATAAATCGAAAATTGTCGCCCCACAAGGCATTTTGCGTTTGGAGCCTTCGGCACCAACCACCCATAAAGTTACCGTTCCACTCTCTGTTTCCGGAATTAAAAACCTTGGGTCCTTCCAATTTACCATCCAATACAATCCCGATAAACTGGCCTTCGCCGAAATATCCGGTTGGTATCCGGGAATCGACGAAGTGGTTACCGGCAACCCTGCCCCCGGGATTGTCACTTTCGTTTGGGCAGCCGGGGCTTCCGGTGTCACCATCGATGATGGAATTTTGTGTACCCTGTCATTTAACGCCCTGACATCCGGCCCATCGGAGGTTGCCTTCACCGGGAACCCAACTCCGATAGAATTTACCGACTTTGACGGGAACCCATTTGAACCTGCCCTTTTAAAAAGTGCCATTGACAAACCCGATTCCGGTGAAACAACATTGTCAGTCCATCCCAATCCGGGCAATGGCATCTTTCAAATTCAAACTGTACCGGAAACCCCGGGAGACATTGAAATTAGTGTTTTCAATGCACAGGGAGGAACTGTTTACCACGAAAAAATGGCCACAACAGGAAAAGCATTGAACAAAACAATCAACCTGAATAGCCTTTCAAATGGGATTTATCTCCTATCGGTTGAAAACGGCCACCAGGTGGCCACAAAGAAAATAATCATCAGTAAATAGCCCATTTCCATTCTTAACAACATTTAAACAACGCTTATGAAAATATATAAATTCTGTTTTGTGATATTGGCCGGTTTGCTTCTGGCTTCCACATCCATCGTTGCCCAACAACCGGTGGTTAAAGGAAAAAACAGGGCAACAACCAACAAAAGAACGGTAGATACCCGTGTTGACAACATGGGCTACTGGAGGGAGATGGCCCGTCTTGGCCTTGTTCCGGTTGCCCCCGTTGTCCCTGTTGAAAAAAGCACTTTCACCGGGAGCAACATCCATGCCCGGTCGGTGTTCCGGGACGATTCGCCCGATATCCCTTTAACGACGGAAAACTCTACCCAGAGCGAAAATTCTGTTTTTGCCGACCCAAACGACAAAAACCATGTGCTCAATTCCAACAATTCTACCCAAAACCCGGTCGGACAGCTCTATGGGGCCAACGATTTCTTCTCCTTCGACGGAGGGGCGACCTGGGGCGGCGAAATCCAGGGCGCCGGTGGGTCAAATTATGGCGACCCCACAACTGCCATCGGAAATAGCGGCCGGATGTACGTCAACTATATCCACAACAACTCTGGGCAGGGGATCTCCTATTCGGATGATGACGGGAACACCTGGACTGCAAAAATTGTTGCCCCAAACCCCGGGTCCATGGCCGATAAAAACCACATGTGGATCGACAACAGCATTGCAAGCCCTTATGAAGGGAACCTTTATGTTGCCTGGACCAACTTTGGCGGTTCGGCCGATTCTGAAATCGGGCTCTGTAAATCGTCCAACGACGGGTTGACCTGGACTGCCCCCATGGCCATCAGCACTGCCGTCAATGCCGGAAGCCACAACCAGGGGGTCAATATCCAAACCGGGCCCGACGGACAGGTATATGCCCTTTGGGCCATTTACGATTCCTGGCCTTCCGACGAATGTGCCCTGGGGTTTGCCCGTTCACTCGATGGCGGCGCAACCTTTGCCCCAGCTACACGAATCATTGCCAACATCCGGGGGATCCGTACCACAACCGTAAACAAAAACCACCGCGTGAATTCATTCCCCTCTATGGCTGTGGATATCAGCAACGGGCCCAACCGGGGCGCCATTTATGCCGTGTGGTGCAACATTGGGATACCCGGGGTAAATACAGGTACGGGAAGCGATGTGTATATGATCAAATCAACCGACCAGGGCGTTACCTGGTCAACCCCCCTGCGCGTAAACCAGGATGAATTTGGCCTGGGAAAACAACACTATTTCCCGTGGATCTGCTGCGACCCCGTTTCCGGAACCCTGAGCTGTATCTTCTACGACGACCGCAATGTCTCTTCCTCACAAGACGAAGTTTTCGCAGCCAATTCGAGGGATGGGGGAGAAACATGGGAAGATTTCAAAATCAGCGACGTCTCCTTCACCCCTTCCCCCATCCCCGGCCTTGCCAGCAGCTATATGGGCGATTATTTAGGAATAACCGCCATGAACCGCAAAGTCTATCCCGTTTGGAGCGACAACCGCACCGGCATCGTGATGGCCTATACCTCCCCTTACGAAACCGGGCCCCCGCCCAACCAACCCTGGGTGACCTTTCAATCGTTTGAAATCAATGACCCCGATGGGAAACTGGCTACCGGCGAAACCGTAAACTTAAACATGACCATGGTCAACATTGGCGACCAGCCAACCGACAACGTAACGGTTAAACTTTCGACCATCTCCCCGTATATTAACCTGATCGACAGCACTGAATATTTTGGCCACTTTGATGTCAACGATACCATTGCCATTGCTGACGCTTTCACCATTCAGGCCACCAACGATATACCCAATGCGGCAGATATCCTTTTTGAAGTCATTGCGACCAATGGCGACAGCACCTGGCCGAGCAACTTTTTGATAAAAGCCTACGCCCCGGTACTCTCCATTGGAGGGATGTCCATTTCAGATGTTTCGGGAAATGGAAATGGCGGACTGGACCCGGGGGAAACCGCCGATATCATTATCTCAACTTCCAATAATGGCGGATACCAGGCCGACAATACCTTAGGCGTGCTTAGTTGCGATAACCCTTTGATAACCATTAACAATTCCACTTCCGATCTCGGCACATTGCCCATCGGGGAAACCGGTTTTGCCACTTTCAATGTTTCTGTAAGCCCGGCAGCACCCATGGACACGCTTATCTATTTTAATTATACCGCAACATCCGGAGGATATTCTGCACAAAAAGTTTTCCAGGCAATTATCGGCCTGATTTTCGATGGTTTTGAATCGGGGGATTTTAATGTTTTTTCTTATGTCCAGGGGGGAAATGCCCCATGGGCCATAACCAATGTCAACCCCATCGAAGGCATCTATTGTGCACAAAGCGGCAGTATCGGGGCGAACGGGTCAAGTACCCTTTCGCTGACTTACAATGTAGAACGTACCGACAGCATCTCGTTTTACCGAAAGGTATCTTCCCAACCTACCTATGATTTCCTTGGTTTTTATATCGACAATGTTCAAAAAGGGCAGTGGAGTGGCGAAAAAAGCTGGGCCAGGGTAAGTTACCCGGTTACTCCCGGCGTCCATACGTTTAAATGGGCATATTATAAAAACAATACGGTTACGGTAGGAAACGATTGCGGCTGGATCGATTATATTATATTTCCACCGGCAGTACTGACCACCCATGCCATCACTGGTCAAATTACCTATCCCAATACCGCCAGTGCCCCGCTTTCGGACGTAACACTGAATTTAAAAGACAATTCGGGAACCGTAGTTGAAACGGCCACTACCAATTCTTCCGGAAACTATGTATTTGAGAACCTGCCCGATGGCGTTTATACCATCGAATCGGCCACGGCCCGTCCATGGACAGGGGTTACCGCAAGCGACGCACTGCTCTTCAGCAAACACATTGCCAACATCGCCCAGTTGCAAGGTATTTACTTAGCCTCGGGGGATGTCAATGGCAGTGGGTCCCTGACGGCCGCCGACCTGTTGCTTATCAAGAAGCGTATCGCCAACATTATCAATTCGTTCCCTGTTGGCGACTGGTTGTTCAATTCTTCACCGATTACCCTTGTCGGAAACAATGTAATTCATGATTTCCAGGGAATTATTTATGGAGATGCCAACGGATCGTACAATCCCGTATCGAACAAACCGGCGGTTGCCGTTACAAACCCTGCTACTTCCAGTGCTGTTTTATCCATTGGTTCCGTAAACCCTGTCGGGAATGAAGTTGTTGTGCCCGTATATGCAACAGATATTGAAAACCTTGGATCTTTTCAATTCACGCTGAAATACAACCCGGAAACCCTTGTTTTCAATGAAGTTACCGATTGGGCACCGGAAATGAAAGCTGTTGTTGTAGGTTCTTCCACCCCAGGGCAATTAACCTTTGTATGGGCTGCCGATTACCAGCGGATAAACATCAACAATGGCATCCTGGCCAACATTCATTTTAAACCCATAAAAAATGATGTATCTGAAATATCCTGGAACGAAAATCCGACCCCGGTTGAATTTTCCGACTATGACGGGAACCTTTTTGTCCCGGCCCTGAAAAACGGGACAGTCAACACCTATGGTTCCACCATAATCCCGGAAACAGAAGATATCGCTATTGCCCCGAACCCGGGAGAAGGGATATTCACCATAACCTGCAATACAACGGTTAAAGGCCTTTCGGTTGTCCGCGTGGTGAATGGCCTTGGAAAAGTGGTTTATGAAGAAAGCAGGGTCATCGACACCCCATTTAACCTCGACCTGCGAAATTTCATCGAAGGGGTCTATTACCTGAAAATTGAAAATTCCCATCAGTCATTTCTGAAAAAGCTGGTCATCGGCCGTTAACAGGAATGATCACCGATTTTATGGAGGGCGTCCCACAAGGGCGCCTTCTTTTTTTTATATGCCCAGTGGAAGAATCCATTGCCGAAATGGCAGCCATCGCATTGCTTTCCGAAAAATTCGCAGTCGGGGGAAATTAAGCCACAGGCAGAAAGTACCATAGTGGCAAATTTTTATCAAAGATAAAAAAAGAGAAAGAAAGTACAATTGGCTGGCAATTTAGCAACACAATTGTCAAACTTAATGCCTAATAACCAGCATATGAACAATTAAGTTGTTGGCGTTCATTGTAAAAAGAAACGACAGCCTCCTACTCAAGATAAAAATTGTCATAACTTTGAAGGGATAACAAATAATAAAATAATAGAAGACATTTAATATGAGTAACGCAAAAATATCCATTCGTTTCTTTGACGATCGCGAAGTACGAGCTATTTGGGATGAAGAAAATGCCAAATGGTGGTTTTCTGTTTTGGATATTGTTGCTGTGCTTACCGACCAAATTGACTATACAAAAACCCGCAATTATTGGAAATACCTTAAAGCCAGGTTAAAGAAAGAAAATAGCCAAGTGGTTAGTGCCACTACCCAGTTGAAATTTCTTGCTCCAGACGGAAAAAGACGTTTTGCCGATATGTTAGATTACAATGGCATAATTGCATTGGGCAAAGAGTTCCCTGGCAAAAAAGCAAACAGATTTATTGAATGGTTTACTTACAGTGATGAGAGCATAGACGGAAAAAGTAAAACAAAAGCGTATGCCTTATTTGAAAGTTCGTTTATCGAAAGCATCGAGGTTGGCACAACCAAAGGCTTACAACAAATTCATGCGTATTTGTTTGGTGGACTATATGATTTTGCAGGACAAATCCGACAAAATAACATTTCAAAAGGGGGTTTTCAATTTGCAGTATCACGATTTTTAGGTAACACGTTAAAACAAATAGAGTCAATGCCCGATACAACATTTGACAAAATTGTAGACAAATATGTAGAAATGAACATTGCTCACCCTTTTATGGAAGGTAATGGTAGAAGCACCCGTATTTGGTTAGATTTGATCTTAAAAAAGAATCTCAAAAAATGTGTGGATTGGAGTAAAATAAGTAAGCGAGATTACATGAATGCAATGATGTTAAGTCCTACAAATAATAGTTTGCTTAAAACACTTTTGAACGATGCTCTCACTTCAAAAATAAATGACCGTGAAATATTTATGAAAGGAATTGATTACTCTTATTACTACGAAGAAAATGATTAAACCGGTTCGGAAAAGGTTTGCAAGTATTGAGCTTTTGTTCCTCCCGGTAGTCTCAGTTTTGCGGGGGCAATGGCAAAAACGGCGGTTTCATCGCCGATAACCATGTCGCAGTTCATCACCACATCGAGCGCGCTATCCCAAACCGGACCATGGATCATGCCAAAAACCGGAGCCGGGACCGATTGATTGAACATCACAAAACCGCTGATCCCGGGTACGATAAAAATAACGACCAGCGGCACGGCCATGTAGCCTTTGGAGCCGGAGAGAAGAATTTTTCCAATTTTCTATAATTATCACCCATGCCGGGTATAAAAACAAAGAGAGGCTGACCTTACGGTCAGCCTCTCTGAAAAAGTATTTCCAATGAAGGATTAGCGTTTCACAGTGATTTTTGTGGTCTTAACACCATCGCTGGTATTGATTTTCACAAAGTAAACGCCAGAATTCAAAGACGATACGTTAAACTGTACCAGTTTTGTATTGAGGTTGTTTTCGCTGTAAACGATTTGGCCTAAGTAGGACAACACTTCGATGTTCTTAATGGTAAAATCGCTCTTAACATTAACAAGATCGGAAGCCGGGTTCGGGTAAACCTTGATGGCCTGTGCGCCTGTTTCGGGTACACCAACGCCATGACCGGTTACGAAACCGTTGTTATAGACAGGATTGATGATGTTACCATCCCAATCGGCAAATTCGCGTGGCGTGGGATCATCGCTCCAACCAATCCAAGCCCAATCCAAGGTTCCATTAAAGGCGAAGTCGAGATTAAAGAAGGTAGCGTCATTTATGGTAATTCCCGAATCAGAAGCAGCCCAGACAAAAGTAAGTTTGCCAGGGATGTCGTCATTGATCAGAACGTCGCTGATACCCGGATACCAGTTGGAAACTCCGGTATAGGTAAGGTATGCAGCATTGTAATCGAGGGTAAACTGGAACGAGCCCATATCAACGATTTCTTCTGCATGGACCGGAACAGATACTGCGCCGGCTGGTGCATTGTAAACCTCGGTAATGGTGAGTGTTGGCCCGCCAAACGGGCTAACGTTCAGTGTTACAGGAACAGTTACAGTGCCCACGTTGGGTTCGCTCGTATAGGTAATCGTTGCATTGTATTGTCCAACGGCGAGTTCTGTCGCATCTAAGTGTACGGTAACTTGTTGACTTGCACCAGCTGCGAGTTCGCCAGAAGTCGGGTCACGAGTAATCCATGGAGCTGTGGCTTCGCCAAGATCATATCCAAAGATAATGTCCTGTTGGATAAGCCCAATCAGGGCGATTTTACCAGCGATAAGATCAGTATTAAGACACAAACCACCAGCAATAGAACCAGAGATAAATCCTGGGACATCCGATGCATCATGCATTACTCCGGTTAAAGAACCGGCTGCAATGTTGTACTGTTGAATGTCAACACCATTTCCACCCTGATCAAAAATCCAGAGGAAAGGACCGCCAGCGGAATACGGATCATAAGCAGTACCATACATTCCGGTTAATCCCGGATTGCCCGTAGAGATAACTGTACCTGCACGGTTGACCAGCGAAAGATCCGACCATCCACCTACCCAGAAGCCATCTGACTGTGAATCATAAGCAATATGGCGTACACTGGCAACTCCGGCACTGATAGTCCCAACCAAAACCTTATTGGTGAAATCCATCTGGTAAATTGTCGAAGCATTGGCCCCTCCGTAGAAGTATTGACCATCATATGCCAGGTCGCGGATTGCAGTAACGCCGGCAATGTCGAAATCTTCAATCCAGGTACCATCTAAAGCATATTTATGGAAAGTTGGAGTAACTGACCATGATGTGGAATAGATGTATTGGCCATCGGTTTCAACACCGGCTTGTCCAACAGCACTGGATGGGAATGAGAATAAAAGATCCCACATAGCGCGGATAGGATCACCAAGGGTTGTGGTATGCAACGGACTGGCTTCACCTGTCGGGCTAGTAACTGTTCTTGGTTCGGTAACAAATTCGATCGGAGCAAAAGTTGCTTTTTTACTTGTTACCAAGGTAGAATTCCACGATAAGAAACCGTCACCGGTATTCTGAACGAGGATGGTTTCATCTGTTGACTGGCCAACCATCAGGTTTACAGTAAGTGACCCAGGGGTGACGATCATCATCGGGGCGGTCAGTTCAACGTTCAACGTTGTTGTGGCCGGCGGGGTGATAACGACGCCTGTGGTTGCATACGGGTTGTACCCAACTGCTTCAACGGTAACATCATAGGTTCCACCAAGGATCGGATCGATCATAAAATGACCGTCGGCGCCAGTGGTTACGATGTAAGGAGCAGTTCCTGTTTTAACAGCGGTAACGGTAGCATCTGCTACACCAACACCGCCGTGGCTTACAACACCTTCCAGGATGCCATAGAGATCACCCAGGATGGTGAAGGTAATTGGAACGTTGATTGTACCAACATCAGGATCGGATGTGAAAGTAACTTCTCCAAAGAGCGTGAAATCTTTCTGGGGAGGAACATAGTTTCCATCCAGCGTTACAGTAACTTCACCCGTTGCGCCGGCAGGAATGATCCCTGTTTTCGGATCAATGGTAAGCCACTGTGGTCCACCGCCACCGGGGAACCCAAGGGCGTCGATTTCGCCACCATCAAAGAATCCGCCGACGAGGGTCGTGTTTCCGGTTTCCCTGTCGAGGATACGCAATTGTCCACCAGAACCATCGTTGTTGTATGCGGCAAGATAGATGATGTCTTCCACAGGATCCCAGCCCATGCCCTGTGCATAATTGGCATCATAGCCAATAGAGCCGAGGAGGGTGGAGGCGCCCGTAGCTTTGTCAATCTTATAGGCTTCGTCGTTAACGATGTCATAGGCATACATCTGTCCGGTACCGTCAATGGCACAGTCGATAGCGCCGGGGATGCCCGTTGCGCCGATCACTGTGGAAGCGCCGGTGGCCATATCGATGGTATAGATGTGCGATTCGCTGATATCGGTTGATATCCCGTACATAATGTTGGTCGATTTATCAACCGCAAGGCCGGTCCACGATTCTGCACCAAACGGGGCGCAGGAACCAATGTTGGTAACGGTTCCGGTAGCGAGGTCCATGGTCTGCAAGGTGTTGGTGCCATAATCGATCACATAGTAGAAATCGGTGTTTACGGCATCGAACGTACCGCCATACGGTTCGTTTGTAAGGGTACTGATCACAGTGGGCGTGCCCGGGTTATCGGTCATAAATGAGAAGAAACTAAGTCCGGGATAGATATCGCATGCATAGCCTAAGCTTGCCCTGACGTCGGCAGGAATCGGACTGGCGGGGTTAACGGTTGCGCCAGCCGGTGCACGGCCAATGGATGGGGCTGCAGTGCCACGCGGGAATTTCCCATCGCTGGCCGGAATATTGACCATCCGTTTGGCATCTGCCACTTTATAAACGATATCGTCGAAATAGTAAGTCGGGACATCGGACCCTTCGGCTCCGGCAAAGAAGTCGGTAGCGCCAAGCTGGTTCAACCCACCCGTTCCGGTGGCGCCAAGGCTCCACTGCCAGGTATGGATTAAAACGCCATTAAGGTAGAATTCTGCCAGGTCGTTGTCCAGGTCAACCATATTCTTGACCGGCATCCAGACATCATGTGCATAATCAAAGGAGGCAGCAGTGTTTCCGCCTGCATTGATGTAACCGGTCCCATCGGTGTGGAAATAGGCTTCAAATCCCCATTCGCTCGATGCGCCGGCAAAACTCTGGAGAAGGTTGTAATACCCGCAGAAATTGGCAGGAACATACATGTTAAATGTATATTCATATTTTCCGGATGTTTTATTGCCCATTAAAAGGACAAGGTCGTTGGTCCCGTCGATTTTTACAGATTTCACAGGACTTGCGGCGTAATCGGTGCTTACCATTCCGTCTTCCGGTCCGCAGGGGGCATTGCTCCATGTGGTCCAGTTAACAGGATCCTGGCATGCTACCTGTGTTCCTGCAACGAACGATTCGAAATCGGTTGCATAAATATTGGCAGGCGGCGGGGTTTCATGTGAATCGGCAAACCACTCCAGGGTACCGTCGCCGGTATTCTGTACGGTAATGGTACGTGTGATAATGGTGCCAAACGGGGTTTCAGCAGTGATTGACGTAGGTTCGACGACCATAATGGGGGCTGTCATGGCTATGTCATAAACGGTCGTTTGCTCGCCTACGACAACAGCGGGAGTAGTAGAAGTAAACGGGTTAAACCCAACTTTTTCGGCGGTAAAGTCATACGTCCCGTAAAGTGCTGTCGGGAACGAATACATACCGTCAGCGCCGGTAACCATGGTATAGGTATAGATCGGGCTTTCCTGGCGGGTAGCTGTTACAGTAACGCCTTCAACTGGGGTTCCATCGTGGGTTACAGTACCTTCGAGGATGCCAAAGAATGAACCGGTAATGGTCATCGATAAGGCAACTTCAGGTGAACCAACGTCAGGATCGGTTGAAAACTTAAGAACGCCCGTAACGGTGAGGTCCTTTTGCGGGGGAACATAGTTGCCGTCGAAAGTAACGGTTACATCCTGTGAACCGGTTGCTTCAATGGTGCCCGAGCTCGGTTCGATGCTGGCCCAATTGCCACCACCGCCACCGGGGAACCCGAGGGCATCAATTTCTCCACCAGCAGCAAAGCCGCCGACGAGGGCCGTGTTTCCGGTTTCCCTGTCGAGAATGCGTAATTGTCCACCAGAACCATCGTTGTTGTATGCGGCAAGATAGACGATGTCTTCCACAGGGTCCCAGCCCATGCCCTGTGCATAATTGGCATCATAGCCAATAGAGCCGAGGAGGGTGGAGGCGCCCGTAGCTTTGTCAATCTTATAGGCTTCGTCGTTAACGATGTCATAGGCATACATCTGTCCGGTACCGTCAATGGCACAGTCGATAGCGCCGGGGATGCCCGTTGCGCCGATCACTGTGGAAGCGCCGGTGGCCATATCGATGGTATAGATGTGCGATTCGCTGATATCGGTTGATATCCCGTACATAATGTTGGTCGATTTATCAACCGCAAGGCCGGTCCACGATTCTGCACCAAACGGGGCGCAGGAACCAATGTTGGTAACGGTTCCGGTAGCGAGGTCCATGGTCTGCAAGGTGTTGGTGCCATAATCGATCACATAGTAGAAATCGGTGTTTACGGCATCGAACGTACCGCCATACGGTTCGTTTGTAAGGGTACTGATCACAGTGGGCGTGCCCGGGTTATCGGTCATAAATGAGAAGAAACTAAGTCCGGGATAGATATCGCATGCATAGCCTAAGCTTGCCCTGACGTCGGCAGGAATCGGACTGGCGGGGTTAACGGTTGCGCCAGCCGGTGCACGGCCAATGGATGGGGCTGCAGTGCCACGCGGGAAGTCGCCATTGCTGGCAGGGACTTGAATCTTCTTGTCTGATTGAATGCTCCCACTCCAATCCATCGGGCCATTACCGGTATTGTAAACGGTAACGGTACGGGTGGTGGTTTCGCCAACAGGAACGGTTACAGACAATGAAGTCGGGTCAACGCTGATGATCGGGGCGGTCAACGCATAATTTTCGGTAACCGTTTGGTTTCCGATAACAGCAATGTTGTCTTCGATCATATTGTAACCTTCTTTGTGCACTTCAAGGGCATAATCGCCAGCTTCGGCACCGGTGATCGTATAAACCCCATCGGCTCCGGAAAGGGCGGTATAGGTTCCGCTCAGTGCGTTTTCGATCGCTACGAGGGCCCCTTCAACAGGCGCTCCGTCCGATAGTTGGGTGATGGTACCGGTGAGGTTACCAACAACTTGTTGATAGATTTTAATGTTGTCAACGTCCCAGTTGTCAATATCAAAAGAATAAGCACCATATGCACGGAAACGAACACTAAAATTATGCCCGGCCGCCCATGCTGTAATATTGAAGGATTCTGTAGTCCAGGGAATGTCAGCAACATTGGTATATTCATGTACCAGGTTCCATGTTGATCCATTAAATACTTCAACAGCAATAAATTCAGCACCAGTGTTTGAAAAGTCATTCAAAAAGATGTCAAATTTCAATGTGACATTATCTGAGATCGTTGTAGCATTCAATGATGGAGAAACCAAGGAATAACTGTAATTAGTTTGGGATGGACTCCAATAGAATTCAGCGGACGGAGTAGGATTACCATTTATATTTGAGATTGTCCAGTTGCCCTGTGCAGGATCGAACGTCCAGTCGTTGGTGGCAAAGCTGCCCGATGACCAGTCTTCGATGAGTGGCATTGCTCCGGGGATCTTGACTTCCAACAGGGCAGGAACCTCCTTCACCGGGTGGTTCGGGTCGTTGCTGCTGATTGAAAGGAGCCCGTTGTAACCGCCCACGGGCAATCCGGTAGCGTCAAAGGTAACGGTAACATCGACCGATCCGTCGGCAGGTACCGATCCAGATAAAGGAGCAGCGGCAAGCCATCCGGTTGGCGGAGGGGCCTGGGTACTGTCGGTTAAAGCGAATGCAAGGTTATAATCACCCTCGCCGGGCCAATTAACCGAGCCATAGCACCAAGTGGTACAGCCTTCGAAACCGCCACCGGGGTTCTGCCAGGTGAACTCGTTCAGCATCACAGGATCGGCTTCCCTGCTCCAGTACCATTGTCCGTAAGTTCCATAAGCCATATTGGCTGCAACTGCAACCCAATAACGGCCTTCGGTCAGGGTAGCCGGAGTAGGCAGGAAGATATTTACATTTCCGCTGGCTTCTGATTCGGCAGTAATGCCTGTGTAAGTATAAACTGCTGCACCAGGCAATCCGGCCGCATCGGCGTAGAATACCACATCAACTGCGGGAACTTCTGTCCCGGTTGAATAGGTTCCGCCAACGAACACATGGTTTACATTCCAGGTTGCGCCTGCGGGGACGTCGAAATCGTCGGCCCCTGAGCAGGAATAAGCTTCGTATGCAGGTTCAAAAGTCTGCGAAGCGATGCCTCCGTATGTGGTGGAAGGGTTCCCTGTTTGGTTGACATAAACGGTGGAACGGCTGAAAGAAGGAACATGTTTATTGGCAAAGGCAGTGCCCTTGGTAATAAGGGAAGGATCGGCTACCTCGGGGATAACTTTTTGGCCATGTTTTTCAACCATGAATTTTCCGCCTTTTACGGGGATCATTTCGGTTACCCGCTCATATTGAGGCTGGTGGTTAACAATCCGGACCGATTTAACCGGGTAGGAGATGTCGATGTTAAAGTCGAGGGTCCCGCCGCCGGTATTGGCGATGTTCATGGTTTGGGTGGTCGTCATATTGGGTTCCAGTTCAACGCTAAAGGAAGCGGGGGTTACCACAATACGCGGATCCACCGGAGGAGCAGAGGTTGATTTGTACTCAACATCGTCGAAATAATATTTCGGCACATCGGTTGGGTAATTGACATCAGCGCCTGCGAAGAAGTCGGCTGCGCCAAGCTGGAGGATACCTCCGGTCCCGGTTGCGCCGAGGCTCCATTGCCAGGTATAGATGGATACGCCATCGATAATGAGTTCGGCCAGGTCAAGATCGAGGTCAACCACATTCGAAATGGGAATCCAAACATCATGGTTATAATTGAACGAGGCAACGCCGTTTCCACCAGCATTGACCAAACCCGTTCCGTCGGTATGGAAATAAACTTCCAATCCCCATTGGCTTGATGTGCCTGCAAAATCCTGAAGTACGTTATAGTAACCGCAGAAATCGGTGGGCATGTACATGAAGAAATTCAACTCATATTTTCCTTCAGTTTTGTTGCCCATCAGAAGCACCAGGTCGTTGGTGTTTTCAACAACCGCAGAGTTTACGCCACTGTGTGCAACGTCAGTGCTGACATAAGCATCTTCCGGTCCGCAGGGGGCTTCGCTCCAGGTGGTCCAGTTGACGGGATCCTGGCATGCAACCTGTCCGCCGGCCGTAAAGGCTTCAAAGTCGGTTGCATAGATCGTTGACCCGCCACCCGGCATCATGTACAGGGTTGTATTGGGGATAAAATCCTCGGTAAACTCAGCTGCAGGCGGATTATAAGGATCGTACTGAACATTATCATCCGATGCTCCAACCGTTCTGCCGGGATATTCCGGCGTTGTGGTTGAATACCATTGATCTGATGAGGAATAGTAATCCGGTTCCAGCAGATGGTAGGTCAGGATCACCAGGTTGTCGCCATTATAAATATAGGGCACCTGAAGTGGTATGTTGACATCATTAATTCCCGCAGGGAAATTAACAAGCCCGTCGAATACCAGCGTCAAATCGCCGGCCGGGATAAATCCACCGGTCAGGTCCATCTGGGAGGTTTCGCCCATAAAAATCTGAACCGCTTTGTCTCCAACATCGGTCGATGAAAAATTGTTGTGGTATTCTACCTGGAGTATCTGGGTTCCGGCAGGTTGTCCGATTTCATCGGGGAAGTACAGCGATTCTGCAATGCTGTTTTTCCAATAAAAATCGAATGGGGTCCGGATTGTGCCAGTGCCGGGCAATTCGGTTCCATCGCCGATATTGACCACGGTAAGGCCGCCCGGGTGGACGGTGATTTCAATCGGGCCGACAGGGGCTGATTCCCCTTCGTCGTAAACAGCGGTAGCCGTATATTCATAGGTACCGGGGGTTACGTTCAGGTCGTCATAAAACAGGTCGGTAATAGTAGAAGCATTCAGTTTTGTACCATCGCGGTAAACGTTGTAACCGAGCAGTGCGCGTGATGCTTTTACATTGCCGAAGGCCAGTTTTTTTGCTGCAATTTGCTCCGGGGACAATCCGGCGGTTTTGAAAGCAAAGCCCTGGTTTTGTGACGGTGTGACCTTAGGCGTTGCCAGGGCACGGGTAGCCGTGTTGGTAACCGACACATCGTCCAATTTCATGTAGAACATATCGGTGACTTCACAGTGCTGGAAAGCAATGTAAACAGTCTGGCCGGCAAAAGCTGCCAGGTCGAGGGTAACTTCTTCCCAGTCGGTGGGGGTGACGCCATCGAAAATGGTTTCGGTGAAACTTGTAAGATCAGGTGTGGTGGTAGAAACCTTTACATAATAATGTTCATCGGACCAACTGGCATCCTGTGCAGCATGCCAGTAAATCAACTGGGAGGTGCCTGTAACCTCGATGGCGGGCGTGATCAGCCAGTTGTCGGGGGTCAGGGCGCCAACGTCGTTCATATAGGATGCGCTGGTCATGGCGCCATCGCCGGTATGGGCGGTAAAGCCAAATCCCTGTTCGATGGTATTTAACCAATTGTACCCATCGCCGTCGTGGTCGATGGCCAGCCAGCCGGTAGGCAGGGTGCCATCTTCAAAACCTTCGAAGAATTGGTCGCCGCTCTGGGGAGGATCCCAGGTAAGGTGGACATTCTGTCCGGTAGCGACACCGGCCAGGTTTCTTGGAGGATTTAATACAGGCGGGGGTTCGGAGAGGTTTTTATATTCGAGATCGTCGAAATAGTACAGGGGGTCAACAATCCCCGTAGCGCCTTGCCCTGAATAGAAGTCGGTGGCCGAAAGCTGGTTTAACCCGGGCTCCCCGGTAGAGGGGTCGAGGCTCCATTGCCATGAATAGACAGAAACGCCATCCAGGAAAACTTCGGCCAAATCGTTGTCAATATCAATGACGTTGGTAACTTCCATCCATTGATCGTGCAGATAGGCGATGGGGATAACCATTCCGCCAGCGTGCAACTGGGCGGTCCCGGCATCTTCGAAATAGAATTCCAATCCCCATTCGCTGGAAGCTCCTGCGAAATTATGGAGAAGGTTATAATATCCACCATGTCCTGAAGGGATAAACATCTGGAATTCAAACTGATATTTTCCATCCACTTTGTTTCCCATGGGGAGAATAAGGTCGTTGGTGCCATCAATTTTCACGGAATTCACGCCGCTGTGTGCAAAATCGGTGCTGACCATTCCGTCTTCTGGTCCGCAGGGGGCATTGCTCCAGGTGGTCCAGTTGACAGGGTCCTGGCAGGCAACCTGAGTGCCGGCAACAAAACTTTCGAAATCGGTAGCATAGATGATATCGGGATTGCCAGCGGTACCATAAACTTTAAAAGGTACGCCTTTGGCGCCTAAACTTCCGCCATCAATTGCCTCAACCCAGCCGCCTGCTGTTGTATACTGTTTGGCGTTCCCGGTTACGGTTTGACCAAGTACAGTCACAGGAGGATTCCATGGTCCGGAAGTACCTGAACCATCAAAAGCATATTGAATCCAAAAGGTTCCAACAGGAACAGAAAGGCCTGGTGTTGAAGCAGTGAGGGCCATAATCGGACGGGTTGTCCCGGCCAAATCATTGTTCCTGTATGCATTCGACCAATAGGTATGGGTAAGTCTGTTGGTGGTCAAATCGCCCCAAACAACAGCACTGGAAGGTAAACTCGGATCTCCATCCCATATCTGAATATAGAGACCGGTAAAAGTACTGGTTGTGGTAGAACCTGTCTGGTAGCCGTAGAATACAAGGGAATCAATAGCAGACTCTTCGGTAACTACCAGGTCATCTGCCATACTTGTACCTAAATCGAACTGAACACCAAATCCATAGAGCGAGTTCGGTGTTTCCAGAAAGCTCCAGTCGGAACCTCCCGGGCCGCCGCCCGGATGGGTAACAAAGGGGCCGTTGTCGTACAGCAGTCCCCGGTTGCCCTTTTTAGAGTAATCAACATTTGAAAACACAGGCTTGTTGTAGTTAAACGTGGAAACAACCCCGGGGACAACATCCTGGGAAAGTTCATTCGCTTTTGCAACCTGCATCTCCTTCGCCAATTTCTCCTTTTCTGACTGCGCCTTTTGCTGGGCAAAGGTAAAATTACCCACCAGGAAGGCAATTAAGACCAGAAAGATCTTAAATAAACGTAAGTTTGGTTTCATAGATGATGAATTTAGTTAGTAATTGGGTGAATAAAAAAATATAAAGACCAAAGTTAACAAAGATTTATATTGTAACGATAACAATATTATAAATCTGACAAATTGTGTCAGTTCCGGGGTAGGTGAGGATATAACTTTTGCTGGGGCCCTCCTTTTTTTAAGTTAATAATACATTGTTTATGGTTCCTATATATATAATTATAACAAGTTGCAAATTAATGCTTTGTTGAAAAAAAACAGCTTAATTGCACTTTTTATTAACAAATCGGGGTCGTTTCGACGGGGTAAATGTATAATCTTTTTCTGAAAATTTCAAAATTATTTTCTTTTATAAACAAAGTTTTTTTGAGGGTTGAAAGTAATTCTTTATTTACTAGTGTTTTCTATAAAAAAAAGGGGCAACCCCGATCAAAGGGAAAATTTTCGGGTGGTTTATAAAATTATTAAAGATTTTTATTGCTAAGATAAATTAGTTTTAAAAATTTTATATCTTTGCACTCCCAATTTTACGAATGTCAATTTAACTCACATGTACGCAATTGTAGAAATAGCCGGTCAGCAGTTTAAGGTAGAAAACAACGACGAGATTTTTGTCCACCGGCTTGAAGGCGAACCCGGGGCCCCCGTTGAATTTGATAAGGTTTTATTGTTGGACGACGACGGCAAGGTAAGCATTGGAAAACCGTTGGTTGAAGGGAGCCGGGTCACGGGCAGGATTATCGACCATGTAAGGGGCGATAAAGTGGTTGTTTTTAAAAAGAACCGGAGAAAAGGGTATCAGAAAGAAACAGGCCACCGCCAGGATTTCAGTAAAATCCACATCGAAAAGATCGTTACCAAAAGCGCGCGGGCAAAGAAAACCAAAGAAGAAGAAACCCCCGCGGCCGAATAGCATTCATCATTCATTCATTTTTAATATTTTCGTGGTATGGCACACAAAAAAGGGGCAGGCAGCTCAAGCAACGGACGGGAATCGCACAGCAAACGGCTTGGGGTAAAAATATATGGCGGACAGTTCGCCAAATCGGGAAGTATCATTGTCAGGCAACGGGGAACCGTTCACAACCCGGGGTTGAATGTTGGCATTGGCAAAGACCATACCTTGTATGCCCTGACCGATGGCATTGTTGAATTCAAAAAACAAAAAAAAGAACGTTCCTTCGTGTCGGTAGCCCCGCTAACAGAAACGACCAACTGATTTCCCTGAATTTCATTTAAATTTTCAAAACTATCCCTGTAACGGCGCAGAACATTCTGAGGCCGTTTTTTTATGTCTTTGCCCTTTACCAGGTTTGACGGGAAAGTTTTTTACTTTTGTCAACTGAAAATAAAAGAGGATATGTTACAACTAAGCTACATCCGTGATCACAGGCAGGAGGTAATCGACCGGCTGGCAGTGAAAAATTTTGAAGGGGTTGCCATCATTCAGGCCATTGTGGAATTAGACGACAAAAGGCGGGAAACCCAGAAGCAACTCGATGATATCCAGGCACAGGGCAACCTTATGGCCAAAGAGATCGGAATGCTCTATAAATCGGGAAAAAGCGACCAGGCCAACGCCTTAAAAGAAACAACCAGTGGGTTGAAAGAGAAGGCCAGGGATTTGGAAACTTCTTTTGAATCCATTAAAAAAGCGTTGGAAGACCTTTTGGTAAGGGTACCCAATCTCCCGCATGTGTCGGTTCCCGTTGGTAAAACACCGGAAGAAAACCTCGTTGTATTTCAGGAGGGAAAGGTAATACCTGCTGGCGCCACAGACCTTCCCCACTGGGAGTTGGCAACGAAATACGACCTGATCGACTTTGTGGCAGGGAATAAGATTACCGGGGCCGGTTTCCCTTTATATAAAGGTAAGGGCGCCAGGCTCCAGCGTGCACTGGTCAATTTTTTCCTGGACGAAGCGATAAAGGCCGGGTACCAGGAAGTCCAGCCCCCCTATCTGGTCAATGCCGCTTCGGCTTATGCTACCGGGCAATTGCCCGATAAGGATTCCCAGATGTACCACGTAGGGGACGACGATCTTTATCTTATCCCTACCGCTGAGGTACCGGTTACCAATATTTACCGCGATACCCTGTTAAAAATCCAGGACCTCCCGGTAAAGAATGTCGCCTATTCCGGTTGTTTCCGACGGGAAGCCGGTTCTTACGGAAAAGATGTCCGCGGATTGAACAGGCTGCACCAGTTCGACAAGGTAGAGATCGTCCAAGTGGCCCATCCCGAAACTTCGTACAACATACTCGAATCGATGCGCGAATATGTATCGGGGCTGCTCCGGAAATTGGAACTGCCGTTCCGTGTTGTTAAACTATGCGGCGGGGACATGGGTTTCACCTCTGCGCTTACGTACGACATGGAAGTATGGTCGCCTGCACAGGCCCGTTGGTTGGAAGTAAGCTCGATATCAAACTTTGAAACCTATCAGTCGAACCGGTTAAAATTGCGGTTCAAAGATGAAACCGGAAAAATTCAACTGGCCCATACCCTCAATGGCAGCGCCCTGGCCCTGCCCCGGATTGTGGCCGCCCTCCTCGAAAATGGCCAGGCACCGGAAGGGATCAAAGTCCCCCTGGCGCTCATCGCCTATACAGGGTTTGAAAGGATTGGTTAATGGTTTCAGAAGATTTATCGATGAAATTTTGATTTTGGATAATATTTTTTAATTTTGTTTTTCATTCAAATCAATTTTCCCATGAAAAAATTACTGTTTATTGTATTGATTTTCCTTTCGGCCGAATTTACTTTTGGCCAGTTTACCGTTGGCATCAAGGTTGGGTATGATGCAGCCAAGCTTTCTACCAATATGGATACCATCACCTCAAATTTCAAATCGGGGTTTCAGGTTGGGGCCTTTGCCCGGATCGGGAAGCGTTTGTTTCTCCAGCCCGAATTATACTACACCACACAGGGAGGTGTTTTTACCAGCAACACATCCAATTGGGAACAAAACATCAAGATCGGGTCCATGGACGTTCCGGTTTTAATTGGTTTTAAACTCCTCAAGGGCGATTTTATCAACGTTCGGCTTATGGCCGGGCCTATGGCCTCGTTTGTGGTAAATAAAAGCATTTCCGAAGCAGGCGGCATTACAGGCCCCATCAATACTGCCGACCTCAACTCCGTCAACTGGGCCATACAAGCAGGCGCCGGGATGGATGTCTGGAAATTGACCCTCGATGTCCGTTACCAGGTAGGGTTAAACCAGTTGATCAAATCGGTTGAGAACTATACGTTTGATTCATACAACAATGTCTGGAACGTCAGCCTTGGTTTTAAAATTTTATGACGATGGCCCCAAAACCGCAAACATGGTTTATCCTGCTAACCATGGTGGCCATTTTTTTACTTTCCTGCAGGAATACGTTAATCCCGGACCCCCAGCCCCTTCCTGAATGGGAAGACAAAAGCGCCGATTCAACGACGTTGACGGTTACTGTCAAAACACAGGTTGGAACTTATATGGTCGGTTCCTATGTAAGCCTTGCCCTGAGCACCGACAGTCTTGGAAAAGACCTTTGGGTCCGCAGTTCGGTAACCGATGGCGCCGGCCGTGTCCGTTTTTCACGGCTCTACCCAAGGACCTATTATTCCAATTGTTATGCCTATTATAATGGCATGACCTATTATGGTTCATTCCACATAACCATGCCCCCCAAAGCCGTGAAAGATACCTTGTTGTTTGTTCACTGACCTGTTGTGAACGTAAACGGAAAACATTACCGGACAGTTTGGCAGGAAGGGACTTCCGTTTTTTATATTGAACAAAACTACCTGCCTTTTACTTTTCAGATAGCAGAGGCCCGCGATTGCCTTGCCTGTTGTAATGCCATTCGCACCATGGCCATCCGCGGGGCCGGGGCGATTGGGGCCATGGCTGGTTATGCCATGGCCATGGCTGCCATGGAAGCCCCTGATAAAGGTTACAAGGAATATCTTTTACAGGCCCGGAACGATATTGAAGCAACCCGTCCCACAGCCCGGAATTTATTTTATGCGACAGAGAAAGTGTATCTCGCAGGTTTGTCTTCGCGACAAGAGGCCATGAACACAGCCCGTCACATCGCAGATAAGGATGCGGCCGATTCGCGCCATATTGGTGAAACAGGGAATGCATTGATCCGGGAAGGGTTCCGTATCGAAACCCACTGTAACGCCGGGTGGCTGGCATTTGTCGATTATGGAACAGCCTTATCGCCGGTTTACTTTGCCCATGAACAGGGAAAAAATATTTTTGTTTATGCCGACGAGACCCGGCCACGCAACCAGGGAGCACGGTTGACAGCCTGGGAACTCAACCAGGCCGGGATACCCCATACCATTGTTCCTGACAATGCAGGCGCATGGCTGATGTCGAAAGGAAAAATCGACATGATGATCGTAGGTGCCGACCGGATCGCGTCCAACGGCGATGTTGCAAATAAAATAGGGACGCTTGAAAAAGCCATCGCCGCCCGGGAATACCATGTTCCGTTTTATGTGGCAGCGCCCACCTCTACTTTTGATATGCAATGCGGCAACGGGGACCAAATCCCCATTGAAGAACGCAGCGAAGACGAGGTCTTATATATGGATGGGTTGACGGGCACAGGGGCCATGGAACGGGTCCTGGTCTGTTCTCCCGGTTCCACTGCCTGCAATCCCGCTTTTGACGTGACCCCTGCAAAATTTATCACCGGTATCATTACCGAAAAGGGATTGATTGGCGCCAACAAAGAATCGATATTAAAACTCAATCTGCCATACTCCCGGGAACCGGGTCGATAATGCCCCTGCCCCGTCAAAGTTGTATAATATTTTTCAACCTGATAAATAACAACAGCGCCATGAAACATCTGTCCGTATATCTTATAACAGCAGTGCTGGTGATCGGTTTATCGCCGTTTTCACCGGTCAGGGGTTTTTCCCCGGAAAATTTTCCCGTTTTATTTGGACCCGCAGTTCAAACAGAAATCAGTGGGAACAACGTCATTGGGGAAAAAGTTAAAAACAGGGGGAAGGATCAAACCAAAGCCACGGAAAAAGAGAAACCAAAAGAGGATTCCATTTACAATTCAGCGCTCATCAGCGGATTGAAGTTCAGGAGTATCGGGCCAGCTTTTTGCTCCGGGCGTATTGCCGATTTCGCGGTCAATCCCTCTGACCACAGTGAATGGTATGTAGCAGTGGCATCGGGGCACGTTTGGAAAACCATCAACAACGGCACCACCTTTGAACCGGTATTCGACAATTATGGTGTTTATTCCATCGGTTGCCTGGCGATGGACCCGGAAAACCACAACATTATCTGGATAGGGACCGGCGAAAACAACCATCAGCGGGCGTTGGGCTATGGCAATGGGGTATATAAAAGCATGGATGGCGGAAAAAGTTTCACCTGTATGGGGTTGAAGGATTCGCGGCAGATAGGACAGATTGCCATAGACCCCCGCAATACCGAAACCATCTATGTTGCTGCTGAAGGATCGGTATGGGGCCCAGGGGGCGACCGGGGTTTGTACAAGTCGGCCGATGGGGGAAAAACCTGGAAAAAAATATTGGAAATCAGCGAAAATACCGGGGTGAACAACATTGTTATGGACCCCCGCGACCCCGATGTCCTTTATGCATCCAGTGAACAAAGGCGCAGGCATGTTTTTACAAAAATTGGCGGAGGGCCCGAAAACGCCATTTATAAATCGACCAATGGCGGAGAAACCTGGAACAAACTCACTACCGGCCTTCCCAGTGGCGATATGGGCGGCATCGGGCTGGCCATTTCACCGGTTAACCCCGATGTAATTTATGCCATCATCGAAGCGGCACAGGATGGTTCCGGTTTTTACAAAAGTACCGACCGGGGCGCATCCTGGCAAAAAATGAGCACGCATGTTGCCCAGGGACAGTATTACAACGAAATTTACTGCGATCCCAAAGAGGTTGACAAGGTTTACTCGGTTGAAACGGTTTCTCATGTGACTACTGACGGTGGCAAAACCTGGCGTCCGGTTGGGAACAACAAGCGTCATGTGGACGACCATGCCTTGTGGATTGACCCGGACGACACCCGTCATTTTCTGATCGGGAGCGACGGTGGAATATATGAAACTTTTGACGGAGGGAAGGAATTTCTTTTTAAAACGAACCTTCCGGTGGTACAGTTTTACCGACTGCAGGTTGACAACAGCAAACCTTTTTATTATGTGTATGGGGGGACGCAGGACAACAACAGCATTGGGGGCCCTTCAAGGAACACCAACAGCGCCGGGGTATTGTCCGATGATTGGATTATTACCAATGGTGGGGACGGTTTCTGGTCACAAATTGATCCGGTTGATCCCAACATTGTTTATGCCGAATCACAGTATGGCGGGATGGTACGTTATGACCGAAAAAGCCAGGAAGCCATGGATATTCGTCCGGAACCCCGTCAGGGAGAAGATAGTTATCAATGGAACTGGAACACGCCGTTGTTGATAAGCCCCCACAACCATCAACGGTTATATTGCGCCGCCAATAAAGTTTTCCGGAGCGACGACCGGGGAAATACCTGGAGTGTGATCAGCGATGACCTCACCTCGAAAATGGACCGAAACACCTGGCCGGTCATGGGAAAATTCTGGAGTGTGGATGCGGTCCAGAAAGATGTCTCTACCTCCCTGTTTGGCACCATTGTTTCGTTCGACGAATCACCGGTAAAAGAAAACTTGCTTTATGCTGGAACCGACGACGGTTTGATACAGGTTTCGGAAGATGCCAAAACCTGGAGGAAAACCAATGCGTTTCCCGGTGTTCCGGAAAATACCTATATCAGCGATATTTTTGCTTCCCGTTTTGATGAAAATATTGTATTTGCATCTTTTGACAACATCCTGCGCGACGATTTCAAACCCTATTTATTAAAAAGTTCCGATAAAGGGAAAAGTTGGGTTTCGATCGCCGGCAATCTTCCCGACAATGGGACAGTGCACAGCATCATCCAGGATGTCATCGATCGCGACCTTCTTTTTGCCGGCACTGAATTCGGTTGTTTTGTCACCCTCGATGGCGGCAAAAACTGGATACCTGTCAAAGCGGGCTTGCCCTCTGTTCCGGTCAGGGACATGGCCATCCAGCAACGGGAAAACGACCTGGCCATCGCTACTTTTGGCCGTGGCTTGTATATCCTGGATGATTTTTCGCCCCTGCGACAGGTTCGCAAGGTTGTTCCCGAAAAGGAGGGTTGTCTTTTTCCAGTAAAGGACGCCCTGATGTATGTGCCCACCGACGTGAAATATGGCCAGGGTTCAACCGTTTATATTGCCAAAAACCCGGATTTTGGAGCTGTGTTTACCTACTATCTGAAAGAGGTTCCAAAAACTCAGAAAGAGGTCCGGCAGGAGAAGGAAAAAGCGCTGTTCAAAAAGGGAGAACCCATTCCCCAACCGACAGAAGCAGCGCTCCGTGCCGAGAAGCTGGAAATTAAGCCCTACCTCACTTTTACGGTAACCGATAGTGCCGGTTCCCCGGTCCGGATCATCCGTAAAAGCCCTTCCAAAGGAATTAACCGCATCAACTGGGACCTGCGGTACCAATCGGTCCGCCCGGTAGAGGCCGACACTTACAATCCTTTGACAACCAATGGCAGTGGGGCCCTGGCCATGCCCGGGAGATACAATGTGACCCTCTCGCTGACTTCGGGGGGGGAGACCCGGATCATTGCCGGACCGGTCGGGTTTAATGCCATGCTGCTCGACAACGTTACCCTGCCCGCTTCCGACAGGAGGAAGATGGTTGAATTTCACCGCAAGGTTGCCGAGCTTACCAGAACCATGCAGGGCACTGAAAATTATGCAGAAATGTTGTATAAACGGGCCAACAGCATCCTTCAGGCTTTGAACAGCGCCCCGGCAGCTTCGCCGGCCCTGATCGGACAGGCAAGGGAAATCGTGTTGAAACTCGATGATATCCTGAACGTAAAATTCAACCGCAACACCAACAAACCAAGCGACGAAGAAAACCCGCCTGCTCCTGTTCCCCTGAACGCCCGTCTGGGCAAACTGACCTGGATCAGCTGGATGTCAACTTCCGATCCGACCCAGACCCAGGAAGAGGCATATTCCATCCTTCAACAGGAATTCCCTCCGGTATATGACCAGATAAAAGAGATCGGGGAGAAAGAACTGCCCCAGTTGGAACAATCGCTCGAAACACTGGGGGCCCCCGCGACGCCCGGGCGGCTTCCGGAATGGAAAAAATAATGGGGAAAAGGACCTACTTTCAGGATATCCTGAGTTTCCTGGGGAGCAATGTCACCGTTGCGGTTTGCAACTTGGCCATCGGAATCATTCTCTCCCGTTTTTTGGGCGCTGCCGGTTATGGTTTCTATTCCGTCATCATTGTAGTCCCCATCATTGTGATCGGGTTTACCCAGTTGGGTATCCGCCGAAGCGCCATTTACCATATCGGGAACAAGGCCCTGCCCGAAGAAAACATCGTATCTGCCCTGTTTATTCTACTCCTGTGGACCAGCGCGCTGAGCATCATCATCTGCGGACTGGTCTATTTTTTTACAACAACACAACCCCACGACCCGCTCATCATCGTTCTGGTGCTTCTGACCATTCCGTTGTTGTTGTCGAATATTTTTGCCGGAGGCGTGTTTCTGGGGAAAGAGGATATCCGGAGGGCCAGTTTCTTAAATGCAGGGCCGACCATGATAACCTTACTGTTGACCATCGTGTTTGTGTGGGTATTGAAAATGTCGGTTTTAGGCGCTTTCATTGCCATTGCGCTTGCCAACCTCATGATGTTCCTTTATTCATACCGGATTATCGTTGGCCGTTATCATTACTCCATCACCTGGAAATACCATGAACACATCATGAAAAGCATGGTAAAACTGGGAATGGTCAATGCCCTTGCGATTTTTGTCATGCAGCTTAATTACAGGCTCGACATCCTGATGTTGAAAAAACTTTCGGTTCTGGAAGAGGTTGGGTTTTATTCCGTGGCCGTACAAATTGCCGAACAGCTTTGGCACATTCCCTATGCCATCGAAAATGTGGTGCTCAGCCGAAGCGCCAATTCGAAAGACGATGCGTTTGTCCACAAAACCGTTGCTTCCATGTTCAGGGTATCGTTGCTGATCGGATTGGCACTAAGTTTTGCTATTTTCTTCGCAGCCCCTTATCTTGTGCCCTGGGTTTTCGGCGATGCTTTTCTTCCAAGCGTCCCTATGGTCCAGGTCGTGCTCCCGGGGATTTTAATCTTAGTAGGGTTTCGGATTTTAAACAGCCGTTTGACGGGCATGGGAAAGCCCCAGATTGCGATTTATACTTTTGTCCCGGCCCTCATCATCAATTTTGTCCTGAACCTTTTCCTGATCCCGGCTTACGGTGGTATCGGCGCAGCATGGTCAACCAATGTAAGCTATGCGGCCGGATCCTTGTTTTTTGTTTTAATTTATGCCCGACAGGTGAAAATGCCACTGACAACCCTATTTCGGTTCCGGAAGAGCGATTTTTATTTTTTCAGGGACATCAAAAAACTGTGGAAAATAAAACACCGGACAATCTGATCAGAAATCGAACATGATCCCGATGGCCGGAAGAATGGTCCCGGCAGATCCGGAAATCAAACGCAACAGATACCGTTCGTTCCCTTCCGGGTCGATGTATTTTACCGTGGACCCATCGGCTTGCGTGTTCACAAGGATATCGGGCTGGGTTGATTTGAAGTTAAGCACATTTTGGATGTCGAGATACAGCATCAGCGACCATTTGTTAAAATAAAAACCCTTATCGATCCGAATATCGAGCTGGTTGAACGATTGCAGCCGCAAGGTATTAAAGGCGTCGTAGTTGAGATATCCCCTGCCCTGGGCATCCCACGCAGAAACCAGGCTTGATTTATTTTCATCCCAGGGGGTATAGGGGGCCCCTCCGACAAAACGCCACCGGGCCCCCAACTCCCAATTGTGTTTAAATTTTCTGCCAAGGAGGATACTCACCAGGTGACGGTTGTCCCAGGCAGAGGGGATATATTGTCCTGAATAATTCGTAAACTCGCTTCTGACAAAGGTATAGGAGAGCACGAGGTTGAAGCGGAACAGATCGGCATCGCGATAATAAAGTTCAAACCCGTAGGCCCTTCCGTTGGAGGCAGGGGTTACCGGCTCATCGCCAAAAGCGCCATAATTGGTCCCTTTACTGGCTATTGAAACAGAATCGAGGAGCGAGAAAGGGTATTTTCTATAATATTTATAAAACCCTTCCAATGAAATTTTTGCATTCTCTTTTGGAAGATACTCCAGTCCAAGAACAACATGGTCGGCTGAAATATAATCGATGCCCAATGAATCATTGACCAATTCCCCCCGGTTATCGCGAAACCCCAAAGTAGTATATGCCGGCAACTGATAATAGCGTCCAATATTGAAATTCAGGAACCAGTTTTTTGTAAAATTCCAGGAGGATGAAAAACGCGGGGATATCTGTTCCAGCAGGTTTTCCATTCGGCTGCTATAGCTGTTTGCATCCATACGGAGCCCGATCGAGAGGGTCAGTTTTTCATTAAAAAAAGGTTTTGTCACCTGTCCGTTGATGTTCCATTTGAAAAAATCGATCCTGGAACTGTAATCAAGGAGCCTGAGTTCATTTTTAACATACACCTTCTGATACGTTTTATTTGTATATTTCACATATTCCAGTCCGGCCCCGTACATGATTTTCCATTTGCCCACCTGGGTCAATCCATCGTAGCGGAACTTATTCTCAGCTTCGGTAGAGTTGTATTTTAAAATCAGGCTATCGGGGAGTTCAACGTTGTTTAAATATTTGATCTGATCGTTGTTAAGCATATTCCGGCTGACGACCCAAGTGCCATAACCATTTTCGCGAAAATGGCGGTAAACAATCCCGAAGGCATAACTCCACTGGTCCAGCACGGGCAAAGAACCGAGCAGATACTGTTGATAACTGTCGGGGTTTTTTATCCCGGTATTTAACGTTGACTGGTCGAGGGCGCCCAGGGATATAACGGTCAACTGATTTCGTTTGTCAAGGTCGATTTTATATTTAAACTGATAATCGTTGTAGGTTGGAAGGAAAGGGAGTTTCAACGCTGAAAAGAGCAACTGGAGATAGGAACGGCGGACAGAGAATATCAACGATGAATTTTTGGTTATGGGCCCGTCGAGGGTAAGGGCTATATCGCTGGAACCGATGGAGAACCTGCCCCCGAATTTTTCTCTTTTCCCGTCGATTTGTTTTAATTCCATCACCGAGCTCAATGCATTTCCACGGTTGGCCGGAAATGCGCTTGAATAAAGTTCCACGTCCCTGACAAAGTCAACGTTTATGATTCCTACCGGTCCACCGGAAGCCCCCTGTGTAGAGAAGTGGTTGATATAAGGAATTTCTACGCCATCGAGAAAAAACCGGTTTTCGCTCGGGCCCCCTCCCCGGACGATCACATCGTTCCTGAACGAAGGGGTGGAGGCAACGCCCGGCAGTGTCTGGATGACGCGTGAAATGTCCCGGTTTGATCCAGGGCTACGTTCAATTTCCTGAATGGTCAGTGTTTGCATGGAAACCGGGCTTTCGGGTTTTCGGGTAATTACGTCCGGCCGAACTTCAACGGCTTCCAGGTCAATGACTGTTTCATTCATCATAATATCGATAAAAACCGGATGGGACCGGGTTACCAGAAAATCTTCGGTTATGAACCGGTTAAACCCGACGGAGGTGGCAACCAGCCGTACATAGCCCGGGGTTATACCGGTAAAGGAATAATTTCCATCCACATCGCTGGTAACGCCCCGGGTTGGGTCGCCATCGATGATGATGTTGGTAAAAGGGACCGGTTCGTTGTTTTTTTGGTTCAACACCCGGCCTTTGACCGTACCTGACTGGCTATAAGCCAATGGATAAGCGAACAGGAAGAGCATGGCCATCAGCGGAAAAATCAGAAAAACAGGGCGTTTATGATATATCATAATAAAATGATTATGTGTAAATTAAAAATCTTATTTAGAATTTTTCTTTACAAATAGCGTGCCAGTCAATAAAGCATTGGGCCTGAAAGTTTTATACAGGAAATGATCCGGGAGGGCCCCATTAGTGCCCGCTTCCCAACCGGCGATAGTAGGCAGCCCTTTGTATTTCACCCCGGAGCAGGAACAAATGATACAGCTGTTCACAGCGATGGGGGTCGGGATAAAGCGCAACGGCTTTTTCAAGATATCGGATGGCTTTAACGGTGTCGTTTTGTGAAAGATAAAAACTTCCCATATCAACGTTTGCCTTTACCGACGTATTGAGATATTTGATATCGTCGTGATAGAGTTCAGAAAGGTTTCTCCAATCGTGGTTTCGGGCAATGGTCAAAGTGGCATAAAAGCCCAACAGGAGGAAGATGCCGGCCAGGATTTTCAACCGGGTATCCATTTCGATCGTCAGGTTTCTCGGGTCGGTCTTGAAAATAAAAAATATAAGTGTTACAATAACCATACAATACCCAAGGGACGCATTGAATGCAAAACGTTCTCCGACAATACCAGCAACGGGGTATAAGACATTTGCATAAAAAACGATGGCAATAAGATACCAGAAAATCGCAAAAGAGAGAAATTTTTTTTCCCGGAATTTCCACAATGCTATGGTAAAAAAAGCGAGGTATAAAAAAGCGGAAAAGAGGACCAGACAGTTTGACAGGTCGGTTACCCGGACCATATCATATCCGTAATAATACAGCAATGGGACCGGGTAAACAAGAATCTTAAGATAGAAAAGCAGTGTTGTCCATCCAGCCCCGAACCTTATCCAGAAGCCATTTTGGGAAAAAAGCGGGTTTTCAACAAAGCCGGGGGGATGGGGTTCGGGGAAGAAAACAAAACGTACCAGACAATGGGCCAACAGTGTTAAAACGATAATGGCCAGGGACAAAAACATGGTTTTCCTGGAAAAGAACCCAGTAAAAAAGTAAAGGGCCAGTGGGACCAGCAGTAGGAATGGGAGGGCGGAAACGTTGCTCAGATAGGCAAAAATGTACATCAGTCCTGAAAAATACAAAAAACGTTTTTTTCTGTTTTCGGTGAACCGGACCATGAACCAAAGTCCCCCGATACCGAAAATAAAAGCCAGCATTTCCCCCCGGTTATTGAGGTTGGCCACGACTTCGGTATGAACCGGGTGGGCAGCAAAAAGGAGGGTTATAAGGAAAGGGAATAAAATATTATAATTTTTCAACAGCCGTTTCAGGGTGAAAAACAGGAGGATGGAGAGAAGCCCATAGAGAGCAACATGGATAACATGACTATAAATTGTTTGTTCGCCTAAGAAATAGTGTTCAACCAGGTAGGTAAATCCGGTCAGGGGTTGATATGGAAAATTTCCGGGTATGAGCCAGCCATCAGAGGGCGCGTGTTCCACAATGGTATTTCCATAAAGCAGCCAGGCAAGCAAAAAAAAGAAAAGGGCAAAAAGGTGGTTTGCCTTCCCCGATTTTGGGGCGGGGACAATCTTTTTTTTGCGCGGCATTTTTTGATTGGGGCGCTTATGGCTTTGTTTTCTTTTCATCCCAAAAAAAACGGTAGTAAAGATAAATGTTTTCAGCGGATCAGATCGCCAAAGGCCAGGGTAAGGCGGATAAAATCTTCGACCGAAAGGCGTTCGGCCCTCAGGCTTAGGTATTCTTCCAGGATTTTATGGCCGGGCAACGGTTGATTCCCCATAAGCGGGCGCAATGCATTCCTCAATGTTTTCCGGCGTTGGTTAAAGGCGGTTTTTACGACTCGGAAAAACAGGGTTTCGTCACAGGGGAGTGCAGCCCGGTTATTGCGGCGCAAGCGGACCACCGCCGATTTCACTTTGGGAGGGGGATAAAAAACGGTTTCATTGACGGTAAAGAGGTAATCGGTATCATAATACGCCTGAAGGAGAACGCTCAGTATTCCATAGGTTTTGCTCCCTGGCGGGGCCGACATACGGAGGGCCACCTCTTTCTGGAACATACCGATGATCGCTACGACCCGGTTCCGGTTTTCGAGCGCCCTGAACAATATTTGCGAGGATATGTTGTATGGAAAATTACCGATGATGGCAAAGGGCAACGGTTCCACGGATTGGGTATCCGGAGGAAAACCCGAAAGGTCATAGTTGAGAAAATCTGCTTCGATCAGGCGCCGGGAAATTTCGGGATAGGTTTTCAACAAAAAAGCGATGGATTCGCGGTCGATTTCCATGAACCAGGTTTGAAAACCGGGTTTGCCGAGCAGATATTTCGACAGCGCCCCCATGCCCGGGCCAATTTCGAGCACTACCGGGCAGGAAGGGTCCAGATATCCGGCAATTTTTTGTGCAATGTTTTCATCGCGCAAAAAATGTTGACCGAGAAATTTCTTTGGATGTACCATCCCCTGTTTTACCGCGTTGTTGGTTATTGTGTTTTATCGCCCCGGAGGGCCCTGAATTTTTTTCTGGCCTCCGGGACAAAGATGCTTCCCGGATATTTTTCCATCAATTCCTGATAGAGTTCCATGGCATTTTCTTTGTTGTTCCATTGCTTTTCGTTCAGCCTGGCCCTTTGCATCAATGCTTCGTCGGCAAGGATCCCATCGGAATACTGGCCAACCAATTGGGAAAACAACGAATCGGCGCCTGCAAAATCGCCTTGTTTTTGATGGATACAGGCTTTTTTATAGAGTACCTGTTGAAAAATGGGATGGTCGTTGAAAAGCAGTGGGATGGAATCGAGTGTTTTCAGTGCAAGGGCTTCATTGTTGCGATAATCCAACAGGCTGGCCCTTGCATACAGGCCCAACGCTACCGTATTGCTATCGGGATCGAGGTTTTCACTGATCAGCAGGGAGAGGGAAATGGCATCGTTGGCGATAAACCGGGAAGTAGCGGCTTTCAGGATATCGGCCTGGGTACGGGCCCATTTAAATTCGCCGATATAAAAGGAGAGCATGGCATTTTTAAATTTAGCCTCCTGTCCAATGATATCGTTTTTAAATTCTTTATATACTTGCTGATAAAGCAGCGTCGCTTCCCACACATCATCGGTAAACAAAAGTATATCGGCCAGTTCCAATTTACATTCTGCCCTTTGCAAAGGTTTGACTCCGGGCATTTCGATGGCATCCCACAACAACCGGGTTGATTCCGGTAAGTTTCCGAGATAGAAGGCGTGGAGGTGGGCCAGGTTTTTGATCAATGTGATATTTTGGGGATCGGTTTTGGATTTTTGAATCTCTTCAACCATGGCCGTTTCCAGATCGGCCAGAAGTTCCCGGGAAGGAGCGGGCGAGGAGATGGCCAGCAGATAGCGCGTATTGACCAGGTCCCTGCGGGCCTGTTCAAAATAGGGAAAACCCTCTCCTTTGGAAACCAAATATTGAAACCCCTCCATGGCGACTTTATAATCCTCGTTGGAAATAGCCAGGTTGGCCAGTTGGACCAGCCGTCCTCCATCCTCCTGAAGCCTGCGGTCGAGCGCTTTTGCCTGAACCAGGGCCAGTGCGAAATCTTTTTGTTGTACAGAATACCACCAGAGCAATTCTGCAAACATGGGTTTATCGGGAAATTTCTGGGCTTTCGACAAGAGCGATTTCCGCATTTGGTCGCTTTTTTCGTTGTTGATGTCATTGGCCAGGATCATCTGTAATTTATCCTGGACCAGGTCCATAAACGAATCATCGGTTTCAAGCAGATTGAGATATTCATCAATAACCCTGGTGAAGTCGCCCATGCGTTCATAAATTCCGGCTTTTTCAATCCCAAAAGAATAGGTGTTGTCAAGCAATTCTTTGCCAAGCCGGTATGTTTTCAGGGCATATTCATTTTCGCCGCGGACAAGAAAGGCATTGGCAAGTTCAATTACTTGTTGCCGGTTGGGAGAGAGCTGTTTCAAGGCTTCTTCGTACAATTTTTTGGATCGGTCCGGATTTCCCTGCCGGAATTTTAAATATCCCAGGTCAACCTTATATTTAAGGGATTGTGGTTCGGATTTCAGTTGTTTTTTTATCAGTTGTTCCGCTTTTTCATAGTCGTCGCTTTCAATCCTGCAAAAGAGCAAATATTGATAGTAATAGGAACCTTTTTTTTTCTCATAGAGCCGTTCATAAACTTCGGCAGCTTTATCATATTCGCGGTTCTGATATAATTGAAGGGCCAATTGTTCATCGTTTCCCTGAACCGGGGCATTTTGTTGAAAAGGGAGCGTTGTTTTTTTGGGGGGCAACACATCCTGGCCCAGGAGGTTGATACCGGGAGCAAGAAACACAAAGAAAACAAGTATCAGGCGCAGGAGCCGGGAAAAAGCAGTGGTCCCGGACACGGGGCGGAACGTAAACCACCAATGAAAATCGACAGGTTTCAACACATTGTCCAGGTTTATCCTAAGTCCTTTAATGGTGCAAGCAGGTTAACCGAAAACCAGGCCAACAGTGCCATACCGGTTTTAAGCGACCGTTCGTCCACGTTGAAATCGGCCGCGTGAAGATTGGCGTTGATCCCCTGCAGGGTGTTTGAAATTCCCAGGCGAAAGAGGCAGGAAGGGGTTTGTTGGGCAAAATAGGAAAAATCTTCGGCGGTCATTCTTTTTTCAAGATCTTTGACGTGATCAGGGCCTAAGTAAGTTATGGCAAGTTTTTTAAGTTTTTCGGTCAGGGAAGGGTCGTTATAGAGAAACGGGTATCCATGAGCAATCCTTACTTCGCAATGGGCGCCCATTCCTTCGGCCATGGCAACGGCCAAATTGCGGATCCGTTGATGTACCTCTTGTCTCCAGGTTTCATCGTAGGTACGGACCGTTCCCTCCATGTGGACCTCGTCCGGGATGACATTGGTACGGCCTTCGCCCGAGATTTTGCCGACAGAGATTACCGTGGGAACTAAGGGATTGGCATTCCGGCTGACGATTTGCTGAAGGGCAACCACAATATGGGATGCAATAAGGATGGGGTCCACGACCTGATCGGGCGTAGCGGCATGCCCCCCTTTTCCCCGGACGGTGATAAAAAATTCGTCGGTAGAAGCCATATAGGCACCTGCCATCATGCCTGCGTCCCCGGCTTCAAGGTTATTGATGACATGTTGGGCGATGATATAACTGGGTTTTGGATTTTCGAGCGCCCCAGCTTCGATCATCCGGATGGCCCCGCCCGGGTAAGTTTCTTCGGATGGTTGAAAAATCAATTTAACCGTTCCCTCAAATTGATCCTTCAGACTGGCAAGGATTCTGGCAGCGCCGAGCAGGGATGCCATGTGGACATCATGGCCACAGGCATGCATTTTCCCCGGAAAAGCCGATTTGTAAACAACATCATTGATTTCCCGGATCGGAAGCGCATCCATATCGGCCCTCATGGCAATGCACCGGGATGATGGGTTACGGCCTTCGATCCGTCCGACAATGCCTGTGCCGGCAACCCCATTTACATACGAAATCCCATATTCACCGAATTTTTTACTGATATAGCCGGCCGTTTCATATTCCTCCCAGGAGAGTTCGGGATACCGATGAAAATGACGGCGGTTTTCCACTGCTTCATCGTAAAAGGAGGCCGCCAATATTTCGATCTGACGCTTTAAATGATCCATTAAAAACGGATTGAAAGAGCCCCCAAAGGTAAAAAATGTTTGGTTCAGTTTCCAACAAAGCAACCGGGAATGCGCTTTAAATTTGGTTCCGGGGAGGGGTGATACTGCATCTTACAAAAAATGCTTTGCATTTTTTGTAAGATGCAGTTATACCGGGAGGAACAAAAACTCAGTCCGTGCAAACCTGATCCGAACCGGTATTAACAATCTAAAAACCCCGCAAGTTTAATTCACCATTAATTTTTCGACGGCAATCCCGGATTGAGTCCGAAGTTTGACGAAGTAAATGCCAGGGGCCAGGCCGCTCAGGTTTAAGGCCCGCTGATTTTGGAATGTCCATCCGTCGATGCCCTTTTCCATCACTGTTTGTCCCATGAGATTTATCAGGGAAAGCGTCCCGTTGCCATGCATAGGCCCACTCCATACAACGATGGCCTGATCTTTTGCCGGATTGGGATAAACGGAAAGCCGGGGCAGGTTATCAGATTTGTCCATGCCGGCCGGGAAATTGACCACAATGTAATTTTTCCGGACCAAGGAGCGGGCTTGAACCCCATTGGAAACGGTCAATTTAACATCAAAAGCACCGGAAGCGTTGTACATAACCGTTGGGTTGGCTTCATTGCTTGTGGCAGGATCGCCTCCCGGGAATTCCCATTGCCAGGAGAGAATATCATCGTAGGAATCGTCGGTAAAAACAACAGGAAATCCAGGTTTCACAGTTGTTTTATCAGCATGGAACAAAACATAAGGCCCGGAAAGATTGATGTCAAAAAATTCGAGGTAACGTTGCATCAGGGCTTGAAGCGTTGAAGGTTCAACGCTGCCGGTCAGGGAACCAAATTCCAGAAAAGTCCCGATGGTCTTGTAACCCGGTCCGGGATAGACAATTTCAAGGTTACGGGCCGGCGAACTGGTATTGACAAAGGTAGTGTAAGCAGGTTCCTGTGGGACAAAGGTAAAGAGACAAAAATCGGGATATCCGGAATTATCGAATGACATGGCATCGGTCAGGGTCCCTGGGACCCCGATGGCTTTTTCAAAGGAATAAAGCGGACAATTGTCGGTGGTGTATTTAAAATAGGGATGCAGAACGGTATTGTTGGTATAGTACCATGTAAAATAACCTTCCATGTAAAGGTTCCCATGTTCTTCAAGATATTGTGAAAGCAGTTTTGCTTCAGCGGAATTGATGGAATGGGCCCCTTGGGTGGAATGCCCGAGGATTAAAAAAATACGCTCATAATTTGAAAGTGGCGTGTTCAGGGCCCTGAGCGAATCATATCCTACCCCGAGGCTGTCCATCGCTTTCTGCATGGCAACCATAGAGGTATTGGCAGAAGAAAGGTTTATGATGGCCACTGCTTTTTTTCCAACAGGGAGCGAAAAATTTAATCGGTGGAGCACCAGGGTGTCATAAAAAGCCGTAAGCCGGAAGGGGACGATATGGCCCGGCGGGGCATTTCGGGAGGCTTGTAGGCGGAACCCGGTTACCTGTTGCGACAACGGATGGACCTGGCCAATCCTTTGCACGGGATCCGATTGAACCTGTACGAGGGTGTCAAAGGATTCCAGGAGAACGTGTACATTTTCAACGCCCATGTTTCCCAGGTTGTTTAGGCGAACTATCAAATCGGCAATTTCGCCCGGATCGAGCCTGTTGTTGTGGCCATCGGGGACCTGGGGAGATAAAAATTCCAGTTTTGGCGCTGCTACCGGAACTTCAAGCAAGTGATGCCAGTATCGTGCCCCGGCCTTTACATCAATGGCAAACCGCACAGGATATTCGCAGGAAAGCGGGCCGGTAACGGTAAAGATAAAGACTTTGTTGAATGTTGCCTGATGTCCGGGGGGCAGCGCCGGGATGGAAATGATGCTATCCGTGACCAGGCAGGAAGTATCCATGGAACGAAGTGTGATCATGGCATCCGGAAGGGCCGTGTGACCGGTATTTTTTAAAGTCAGGGTAAGGTTGGATGGTTGACCGGAAATCAAATGGCCATCCAATCCTGAAACCACTTTCCAGGTTAATTGTAAGTCGTTCGAAAGGGTCAGCCATTTCGATCCTGTCATGTTTTCTTCATCGGTGACCATCACCGGGATAGAAAATATTTGTGCCGGGTCGGCCCCATCCAGTTTCAATAACCCATCCGGGGAGAGTTCCAATCCTGCGGGGAAAGGCATGGAAAGGTACCGGATGGCACTCCCATCGAGGTTATCGGCACGCCATTCGGTTTTGATGTCAAAATTATGGGAATCGCCTTTTGAAATACCGGTGTAAACGGAAGGCAAAACAGGCCCGGTATTTATCAGGCCGTACCGAAATTCAAAATGTCCGTCGGGATATAAATACAGCGCGAAATTATTGTTTGAGTTATTTGCATTATCCTGAACAGAAGTTTTCCAACGAATGACAACGACCGTAGTATCGGTATAGAAAAAAACCCCGTCGTTTTTTGAAGGCACATAGGTATAGGATGGTGAGAAGGCAGGGCTGATCATAGAGAACATCCGCATCATTGCCGTTTCGTCGGTGATGTAAGGGGCCGGGATGGCCTGGGGGCTGAAGGATACAAATCCATAGAAATTGATATAAATACTGTCGTACATCTTCCCATAGAAAGGGAAAGAAAAAGGCAGTGCCCTGGCTGCAAAAGGCCTGAATTCGCTAATTTGGTCCAGGGCGGTTCCGATATCGGTGGGAAAAGGGCTGTTAAATGATTGTTTTGAATAGGTTTCGTGCAGCGACCAGGTGTAGGGCAACGACCCGCCGGATGCTTCAAGCCAGGTTTGATAGGGCTGTCCCGGGACAACCGGCGGCAATTCGGTGGTGGTGATTTCAACCCGGGGCGGGTTCACGGTTGCAATGGCAGAAACCAGGGTAAGGTCATTATCGAGAATGCTTACCGGGGTTGTTGTTGCTATATATTCGCGTGGTTCATCCATATAGCTGATAAAAGAAGCCTGCCCGACCGTTCCGGAGCCGGTATGGTCCGGATCGTGTTCTTCCACTCCAAGAAATAACCGGGCCATTCCGGAAGCCGGGAACCAGTTGATCAACGGGGTAATATCAATACCGAGTTCAACGGCCCCTGATTCCGGGTCATCCGGGAAACCTGACATCACATTGTCGCCGCCCTGGAAATTGACCACCGGGAACGACATCGTATGTTCGGGGAAAAAAGACAAGGTATCGGCGCTAATCCCGGCAAGAAGCCGGATCCGTTGTCGTTTGTTATAATCAATTTTTACTTTCACCGTCAGCAACGGACGATATCCGGTATCGGGCTGCACAATAAAAACACTGTTGTTCCAGACGCCGCCGGCTTCAAAATTGCAGGCCATTGCGCTGTAAAGGACATAGGCACAACCCTCGTTTTCCCACCAGTAACCCCAGGAGTTTGCAAATTTAAACCCGCCGATTTCCCAGTCTTTGGCATCTACCATACCATCTGCATTGATATCGATATCATTGGTATAAGCTCCGTCGTTGTTCAAATCGTACCGGATTGAATCATTGTATCCGACAATGCACAATCCATGGTCGGGATTTGGCAGCCATCGGAGTTGGACGCTTTTCCCCGCCTCGGGCGTCCCCGATGGTAACGGGTGCATGTTAAACCAGGAATCGGTGGTAAAACAGGCTACCCCCCCGGTCGATGAACCATCCAGATGGTCGTAAAGGTAATTCCTGAGGGTATTGATCCCGGTTTCACTGTTGACAGGTATGGCATACACCTGTTTTAACCGGTTGAACATCCCGCTATAATAAGAATCGTACCCGGATTTCCATCCCAGGAAGGAACCGGTGGTATCTTCCCCGAAAAACAGGTTGGTCATGTGCCCCTGTTGGCGGATCACATCAAAACTGTGGAGAAAATTAACGCCAACATACCGGCCGCCTTCGTTTAAAAAATTCCAGGTATGGTGTGCCGGAAAACGGTTTTCCCAATTCCAGCCGGTGGTATTTTTTAAACGGCTGAACTCATACCCAAAAGTGTAAGCAACCCCGGAATATTGCTGGCAACTGTAAAACTGGAACTGGTCGAGCAAGCCGGGCCAGAAATCATTTTCAGAATTATCAACGGAGGCCGGCAAACTCCTTTTCAGCTTTGAAACCGGGGCATATAGCACAGGAACGTGGGATGCGGCAATGGAATCATAAACCCTTGCAAAGGAGGGGGTGGAAGGCATCGTGCCCCGATAGGGAAAATTCTGCCCGAAGCATGGAAAAACAGAAAAAACCCAGATCGACAGAAGGAAATAAAATCCATACCGATACTGCATTGAATCCAAAATTTACGTTTGCATTCCGCTAATTATCTGCTAATTACAATTTTTTGATAAACAATCTGTTGTTGATCGTCCACCGATACCACATAGATGCCTTCCGGATGGTTGCTTAGGTTTACCGTTATACAAGAGGCGGTGGCCACGTCGATATCGTTTCTTTCATAAACAACGATGCCCAGTGCATTGACGACCCTGACGCTGACAGAAATTTTATCGGGCCCGACATGAAGGTTGAACGTTCCATCGTTTGGGTTTGGATAAACAACAAAGCCCGGCCCCTGATCCATTCCGCTTCCGGGAACCGGTTTCACAGTCCCTCCAACCAGATCAGGCGAAAAACCATTTCCGTCGAAACCGGTAAATTCTATCGCGGTGGGGGTTTCGGAGAAAACAAGGGAAGATTCATCGGCGGAAAGGGGGTAAAAATGGAGGGCAAACAACGCCCCGTTGTGGATGGAAATGCCTTTTTCACTTGCAACCCAAACGAAAGTGAGCATTCCGGGCACCGGTGAACCAACCGTAACATCCTCAAATCCAGCCATCCAACCCGAAATATTTGTGTATTGCAATGCATCTGCATCGTATGCGATCGAAAACTGAAAAGCACCCATATCGTTGATATCAGAAACAAAAACAGGAACAGCGATTTCCCGGTTGTTTCCAGGAACGGGGTTTAGGGCGATCCGTCCCTGTTTTACGTTTGATTTTTTCACCGATGGAACATACGACCCATTGGCATCGCCGAATGCTATTCCATTAAAATTTTGCGACACATTGGTTGTCCCAAGTGCAAACGGCTGGTTATTGAAAAGCCAGTCGCCCGAAGGGAACGTATTGGCAATGGCGGCGATTCTTTGTTTTATCAGCAACACATCCAAAGCTGTAAGCGACCCGGAGGAGTTCACATCGCCCGACGCGAGCCAGATGCCGGTCAGGGATGAAATGAAGGCAATGTGTTTGCTGAAGAGCAGTGCATCGGCGGCAGAAACGCCATTCCAGGGTTTGGTGGTTTCAACATCGAAAGAATAATTGCCGGGAGGAACATGGGAGAAGAGATAGAGTCCGGATTCATTGGTGACGGTAGTTTGAACGATAGCGCCATTGTTGATTTTCAGGTTTAATATCAGGGAAGAAAGGGGGGAATGGGCCGTATTTGCATAGGTCACGGCGCCCGATACCGATGCTCCGGTTTCACTTACCGATGGGAGATGGATATAATCGATCCAAACACAGTCGTTCCCGGAGATTACCCCTTCATCTTTCATATACTTCCAATGAAACGTATGTTCCCCGGCTGAAACCGGAAAAGCTGCCTTAGTCCAGGGTATTTCACCGGCCCATTGGCCCATATTTGCCCCGTCGATGAAAAAGAAAAGGTAATCATAGCCTGCTTCTGTTGAGGTTTTGAAATAAAATGAGAGGGTATCGGGGATGGTTGTATTTCGTTGGACCAGGAGTTCGCTGGTTTGATTGTTTTCAATGGGGTGAGAGCGGGCAGAGAACAATCCTTCAAAGGGGCCATCACCGGTGACAATCCAGGGTTGGGTACCGGAAAAAGTCCAGGGGAAACGGGTAAAGTCGCCGGTTTCAAAATCTTCGACTTCCAGGCCGATTTGTTGGGTAAACTGTTTTTGGGCCGTATAAAGGCCGGAGGTCACGGTATAGGCGAATACAACGGTTGAACCTAAGGGCGCATCGGGGCTGACCGAAACATTGAAGGCTGCGTACAGGGTTTCTCCCGGCTCCATATCGCCAAGGGTTGCCGTTCCGGAATTGATGGTAATGTAAGGACTGGAACAAACCAGCACGCCAAGGGTCCCGTTTGCCGGATACCCACCGGAATTGGAAGTGGCAACAAGGATATCGGCCACTTCGCCCGGGTCCAGGATTTCATTGCTGTTGCCCTGGGCATCGGAAACCGCAAACCTGCCAATGGTGAAGGCCGGGGCGCAAGGGGCGATTTCAAAGTTGCTGGTCCAGGTTTTTACGCCATCGGTAGCCGACAGGGTGAAGGGGATGGGCATTGCATCGGGAATATTGTTGGAAGCCTCGATGGTATAGGCATTTTCGATGGTCAGTGCGCCACCCGGGGAAAAATCGCCAAAAAAAGCGGTGGTATCAATCACGACAATGTAAGGCGAACTGCACGATAAGGCAACGGCGACGTTGCTGGCTGGCAGGTTTCCGTTGTTTACCATGGTCACATTGAGGTTTACCGTTTCCCCTGTCGAGAGTTTGCCATCGGGATCATTGATTTCAAAAGATTGGAACATAACCAGGGATTGGTCAGAGGGGACAAAAACCGGGACATCCATGATTTCACGCCACGACTGCACATTGTTTTGTGCTTCGAGGGAGAACCTGACCGGATAGCCATCCGGGAGGTTTTTTATCAGGGAGAAGTCAAAAACCTCAGTAAAAACAAGCGGTTCCCCGGGTAAAAGAAGGGGAACAAACAGAAGGCTGTCGGTGACCATGCAGGCACTGTCCATCGATTGCAACCGGATTGCTAAGTCAGACAGGTTGGTTTGTCCTAAGTTTTTAAGTGTCAATTGCAGATGTGCCGGCATACCAAAAACAAGTTGGCCATCCTGGCCGCAAACAAGTTCGTGGGCAAGGAGCAATCCCGATGAAAGCGTATAGGAGCGCGAACCGGTAAGGTTTTCTTCATCGGTAACCACAACGGGAATGGAATAGATCAGGGAAGAATCGGCTTCCAGGACGGTCAGGGTCCCATCTGGGTCCATACTGATTCCGGCAGGATTGGGAAGCGCAAGGTACCGGACTGCATTTCCCGACAGGGTATCGGCCTTCCATTGTGCGGCGATGTCAAAATTGATGTTATCGCCTTTTGATATTCCGGTATAAACCGTAGGCAAAACCGGCCCGGTATTCATATTTCCGTAATAAAACTCAATTTGTCCGTCGGGAAACAGCCGGATGGCAAAATTATTATTGGAATTGTATTCATGTCCAACCACGGAAGCTTTCCACCAGATCAGGAGGGAGGCATTGTCGGCCTGGTAGAACACGCCGTCGTTTTTTGAAGGGATATAGGTATAGAATTGTGAAAAGGCAGGACAAATCAGCGGGAACATACGCATCATGGCGAGTTCGTCGGTGATATAAGGGGCGGGCAATGCATCGGGGTTGAAGGCAACAAAACCGTTGAAGTTGATATAAATGCTATCTTTCAGGGCGCCATAATAGGGAAAAGGGAATGGGAGGGCCAGGACGGCATAGGGCCTCAGGGTACTGATTTTTGCCAGTTGGGTCCCGTTATTGGCGGGGATGGGCGACGAAAAGGGGTGTTTTGAATATTTCTCCTGCAGCGCCCAGGTGTAGGGGGGCGTTCCTCCGGAGGCTTCCATTTGGACCTGGATATGCTGGCCGGGGATGTAGGGGGGAATTTCGGTGGTTGTGATTTCAACCTTAGAGGTAATGGCTGTTGCAACGGCAGATATCAGGGTCAGGTCGTTGTCGAGGATATCGACTGCCGATGTTGTGGCTTGAAATTCCTGTGGGGATTGGGTATAACTCAAAAAGGATGCCTGAAGGATGGCGCCGGACCCGGAATGGTCGGGATCGCGTTCTTCGACGCCAAGGAACAACCTGGCTTTGCCATTTTCGGGGAACCAGTTGATCAAAGGGGTAATATCAAGGCCCAATTCGATTGCTTTTGAGCCCGGTCCCTCATCGAAACCGTTCATGACATGGTCGCCTCCCTGAAAATTGACCAGGGGGAAAGTGATGGTATGTTCGGGGAAAGTGGCCAAAGTATCGGAGCTGACCCCGGCAATCAGGCGGATACGCTGCCGTTTTGAATAGTCGATGGTCACTTTTGTTGTCAATAGCGGGTGGTATCCCGTATCGGCTTTTACAATATAAACCTGGTTGTTATATACCCCTCCTGCTTCGTAATCGCTGGCCATGGCACTATAGAGGACATAGGCAAAACCTTCGTTTTCCCACCAGTATCCCCAAGAGTTGGCGAATTTAAAACCGCCAATTTCCCAATCTTTGGCATTCACATTCCCATCGCCATTGATGTCGATATCGTTGGTAAATTCTCCGTCGTTATTAACATCATAGCGGATAGAATCGTTGTATCCGACGATACATAAACCATGGTCGGGGGTAGGGTGCCACCAAAGCTGGATACTCTTTCCGGCTTCGGGGGTACCGGGGGGCAATTGGCCCATTTCGAACCAACTATCGGTGGTAAAGCAGGCAATGCCACCGGTTTCTGATCCATCCAGGTGGTCGTACAGGTAATGCCTGAGGGTATTTATTCCCGTCTGGCTGTTGATGGGAATGGCATATACCTGTTTTAAGCGGTGTTGCATGCCGGCGTAGTATTTGTCGTAGCCGGTGGCCCATCCCAGATAAAAACCTGTGGTATCGGTTCCGTAAAGGTCGTTGGTCATGTGTCCCTGTTGCCGTATCACATCAAAACTATGGAGGAAATTTACCCCGATATAGCGCCCCCCCTCATTGAGATAGTTCCAGGTATAATGGGCCGGGAAACGGTTTTCCCAATACCAGCCGGTGGTATTCCTCAACCGGTTATATTCATAGCCAAAGGTATAGGCGACACCGGCATATTGCTGGCAACTGTAAAACTGGAACTGGTCGAGCAATCCTGAAAAGAATTCATTTTCCGAATTATCGACCGATTCCGGAAGGCTGCTTTTCAGTCGCGATTCAGGTACTTCGAGCGTGGGTATCCGGGAGGCCACAATTGAATCATAAATTCTTGTAGCATAAGGATATACAGTTTTAAACCGGCGTTCGTGGTTTTGCTGGGCCCAACCTGTGATTGGGAGAAGGACTACGACGATAAAAAAGAAAAGAGTTGAATATGGATGTTTCATCGGGGCGAAATTGAACAGATTGGATACCTATTAAGACATTGTAAACTGCATGAAGTTGCAGTTGAAACAAAAATACACAAATAGAAGGTCAGAGGGGGATATTGCCGTGTTTTTTTGGTGGGTTGGTTTTGTTTTTATTCTGGGTCAATTCGAGGGCCCGGATCAACTTAAGCCGGGTTTGCCGGGGATGGATAATTTCGTCGATGTAACCCAGTTCGGCTGCTTTGTATGGGTTTGCAAATGTATCGCGGTAATTGTTAACGGCGGTTGCGCGGTCTTCTTCGTTCAGTTTTCCTTTATGGATGATATTTACGGCGCCTTCGGGGCCCATGACGGCGATTTCGGCGGTAGGATAAGCGAAATTCACATCGCCCCCGATGTGTTTGCTTGACATCACATCGTAAGCCCCGCCATACGCTTTGCGGGTGATCACAGTTATTTTCGGCACGGTGGCTTCTGAAAATGCATACAACAGTTTAGCCCCATGTTTGATAATCCCCCCGAATTCCTGAACCGTGCCGGGGAGAAAGCCGGGAACATCGACAAAAGTGATTAGGGGGATGTTAAAGCAATCGCAAAACCGCACGAAGCGGGCAGCTTTTACCGAAGAGCTGATATCAAGCACACCGGCCAGGAAAGCGGGTTGGTTGGCAACGATTCCGACCGGTTTCCCTCCCAAGCGCGCGAAGCCGGTAAGGATGTTCTGGGCATAAAAAGGCATTACTTCAAAAAAATTGTGGTTATCGGCCACTGAAGTGATGATTTCTTTCATGTCGTAAGGTTTATTGGGATCGGCAGGAACGATGGTTTGAAGTTTTTCATCCTCCCGCATTGCATCATCGGTACAGGGTTGGGCAGGGGGGTCTTCCATATTGTTGGAAGGCAGGAAGCTGACCAGTTCACGGACCATCAGAACGATTTGTTCGTCGCTTTCTGCAATAAAATGGGCCACGCCACTTCGGGTATTGTGCGACATTGCCCCACCGAGTTCTTCCATGGTAACTTCTTCATGGGTCACTGTTTTAATTACTTCTGGGCCGGTAACGAACATATAACTCGATTCTTTGACCATCAGGATAAAATCGGTCATGGCCGGCGAATATACGGCGCCCCCGGCACAGGGGCCAAAAATGGCCGAAATTTGTGGTACAACCCCGGAGGCCATGACATTGCGATAAAATATATCGGCATACCCGGCCAAGCTTTCGACCCCTTCCTGTATCCTTGCGCCGCCCGAATCGTTCAAACCGATCAAAGGAGCCCCCATTCGCATGGCCATATCCATGATTTTCACTACTTTATCAGCATTTGCACGGCTCATGGTGCCTCCAAAAACCGTAAAATCCTGGGCAAAAACAAAAACCATCCGCCCATCAATTTTCCCATAACCGGTAATCATTCCGTCTCCGGGAACTTTATTCTTATCCATTCCGAAATCGCTGCACCGGTGTGTGACCAGTTTGTCCATCTCCACAAAGGTTTCGGGATCGAGCAGGGCATGGATTCGTTCGCGTGCCGTCATCCGGCCGTTTTTATGGATTTTTTCGATCTTTTCCAGGCCACCTCCCATTTCGGCCTGTCGGTTTTTCTCTTCAAATAATTGATACGCTTCTTCCAAAGATTTCATGGGCAAGGGTTTTATAACAAGGTACGGATTATTCCGGTCGTAACCGGGTTTGCACAAATAGTTGCATCAAATTTACCGGTACAACTGCCAAGGGCCGTTGTTTTCAGCTTCTGTCTTCAAGTTTGACCATCAGTTGATGGGCGTTCAGGGTATCGCCTTCTTTGACCAGGATATCCCGGACAATTTTATCGCCAGCGGCTTTAAATTCGCTTTGCATTTTCATGGCTTCCACCACGACCAGGGTCTGTCCGGCTTCTACTTTGTCCCCTTTATTGACCAGGACTTTAATGACTTTACCGGGCATGGGGGAAACAATGTGGTTTGCCCCTTCGGGTTCCATTCCCTGATTGCGGTTGTTGATATATTTGGTTTCGGCATCGATGATTTCGATGTTGTAGGTCTTTATGAAGGTATTAACGATGTATTTTTTACTGCTGCCCCCTTCGATCAGTTCAACATTGTACGACAGGCCATTATAAAGGATCGAATATACCCCATTTTCCACTTCTACAATATCGAGGTCATATTTCCGGTCATCGACGGCCATACGTATTTTATTTCCGGTCCGTTTGAGGAGTTCAATTTTTGCCGTACGTGTTCCGTTGGATATTTCGTATGCCATTTTTAAAATCTTAAAACATTTCGTTTTCTTCCAAAATCTTTCCAGTTGTTTCCCAGGGTGGGCGCATGCGTATGGGGCTGTACCCGGGCCAGTTTATCCAGATAGTCGATAAAAGCGGCAATCATGGCGATATCTTCGCATTGGGTACCACAATTTTTTGGGGAAAACAATTGTTCTTTGTTTTCTTCTATAAAATGGGTATTGTATTTTCCCTCGATAAAACCGGGCGTTTCCATAATGCGTTCCAGAAACTTAATGGAGGTTTTGACGCCGGTAATTTTATATTCGTACAATGCCCGTCGCATCCTTGCGATGGATTCGGTACGGGTTTTTCCCCAGGATATCAGTTTGCAGATCATGGGATCGTAATAAATGGGGATTTCATATCCTTCATATACGTATCCATCGTACCTTACGCCCAAGCCGAGCGGTTCGGTAATGTGTTTGATAACTCCCGGGTCTGGCATGAAGTTGTTGTCGGGGTCCTCTGCATATATCCTGCATTGAATGGCATGTCCGTGCTGACGAAGTTCTTCCTGTTTATAAGCAAGCGGCAACCCGTTGGCGATGTTGATTTGTTCTTTTACCAGGTCGATCCCTACCACCCGTTCGGTAACCGGATGTTCGACCTGGAGCCGGGTGTTCATTTCCAGAAAATAGTAGTCAAGCTGCTCATTGACAATAAATTCGATGGTTCCTGCACCTTCATAATTTACTGCTTTGGCAGCAGCTACTGCTTTTTCGCCCATTTCCCTGCGGAGTTCCGGGGTCATCAGGGGCGATGGGGTTTCTTCAACCACCTTTTGATGCCTGCGTTGGATGGAACATTCGCGTTCGAAGAGGTGGATAACTTTTCCATATTGATCGGCCAGAATCTGAAACTCGATATGGTGGGGCGAATCGATGTATTTCTCAATGTAAACCGAACCGTCGCCAAAAGCGTTCAATGCTTCTGAACGGGCCATACGGAACAGGGGGATCAGGTTTTCCATGTCGTGGACCAGCCGCATTCCTTTTCCTCCGCCTCCGGCAGAAGCTTTGATCATAAGCGGGAAGCCGATTTCCCGGGCAATTTTCAGGGCACTGTCTTCATCTGTCAGTTTTTCGGTTGTCCCCGGCACCACAGGGACCCCCGACTGAATCATGGTTTTTCGGGCTGTGATTTTATCGCCCATCGTGGTAATGGCATAAGCGCCAGGGCCGATGAATTTTATTCCCTCCTGATGGCACCGTTCCGAAAATTGTGCATTTTCTGAAAGAAAACCATAACCCGGATGGATGGCATCGGCGCCCGATTTTTTGGCCGCCCCGATGATGGCATCGATGTTCAGATAACTTTCACGCGAAGGGGAAGGGCCAATATGGTAGGCTTCATCGGCATACCTGACGTGCATGGCGGTACGGTCGGCATCGGAAAAAACGGCAACCGTGGCCAGGTCCAATTCCCGGCACGAACGCATCACCCGGATGGCAATCTCGCCCCGGTTGGCAACAAGTACTTTTTTAATCATGAACGTAGCGCTGTTTCATCAGAAAATAACTGGTAAAACTAAATAAAAATCAAATCCCTGCATTCCTTTATATCTGTCAATTTATAGATATTTAACAATTCAGCCAGGTGGAAAGACTGTCGGTCATCTCCGGTTTTAAAATTTTTGCGATCTTTGTGGCATCATTGACCGGCTATCCATGTGTTGTAAAAGAATCTACCTGATCTTTTTTTTGTTTGTCCTGATGGGATATTCGTGTCAGACAGACCAGCCAACCCCCATTTCAGGCCAGGACGGGGACCCTTCTTTTAACAATGAGAAGCCGCCGGATGAAAAACAGTTCCTCAAGGCCCTGGAATCCTTGCGTAAAGACCCTTCTTTGAAAAACGGCTCCTTAGGTTACCTGGTTGTTGACATTACTACAAAAGACCCGGTCATCCTGGCCGACTACCGTTCCAAAAAGCCCATGATCCCGGCATCGACTTTAAAAATTTTTGTAACTGCGGCAGCCCTCGATATCTTAGGAAAAGAGATCATTCCGGAGGTGACGGTCACCAACCAGATGAGCGTCAACTGGCGATCCTCAAAAATTCTCCGTAAAATTGGCGGCAAGATTGCCAATACCGCAACAACCCAGGGCGGGGTCAAAGCCATTCTTGATTATTGGGAAAACAAAGGGGTGGACACCCAAGGGATGAATTTTTATGATGGCAATGGATTATCGCGCAGAAATGCCATCTCCCCAAAGCAATTGGTCGATGCGCTTTATTTGATACGGACTTCGCCCAATTTTAAATATTTTTATGAATCCCTACCGGTGGCCGGGTTGACCGGCACGCTCCATAAGGCAATGAAAGGGACGGTTGCCGAAGGCCGGGTCAGGGCCAAAACCGGGACGATTTCGAGAGTGAAAAGTTTTGCGGGCTATATTACCACTGTTTCCGGGCGCAAACTGATATTTTCGCTCTTAGTCAACGATTTTGACGGCCGCACAAAATTGATGAAAAAGAAACTTGAAAAGATCATGGTAACCATGGCTGCCATATAACCAGAGCTGTCCGGTTATGGAGTGGGGTTTTTTTTCCAGATTTTCCAGGGAAGCAGCATGGGTACTTTTTCCCGGTATTCGCGGTAGTCGGGATAACGCAACATCATCCTTTTTTCGATCATTGGGATACTGGCCAGTAGGAACATCAGGGTTATGGCTGCCGGGCCTGAAACCGTCCACCAGAATTGTGGGTTGGCCGCTATGGCAAACAGGGAAAGTCCCCACCAGAAAATAATTTCGCCCAAATAATTGGGATGTCGCGACAACGACCATACCCCGCTTTTCATGTTTTCGGCGGGGCCTTTCCGGTTCCGGATAAAACGTTTCAACTGGCAATCGGCCATTGTTTCCAGTAAAATTGCGCCCCCGGTCACAAAAACGGCAAAAAAATCGACGATGTTCAGGGGGCGCGAACCATGAACAACAACGGCCCAAAGCGACAAAGTCCCTCCAAAAACCATCACTGCCGGAAAAACGTGAATGGCAAAAAAGCTAACGGCCCAATAGGCTTTTCCTGTTGTTTTACGAAAATTAACATACCGCCAGTCTTCGTGCTTTAGCCCCGGCCATCCTTTAAAAAAATGGAATGTGAGCCTAAAACCATAAACGAAAAGAAGTACAAAAAGGAGGATCAACCGGGGTGTTTGGGGCCCCTGTAACAAATCGGGGGCCGAAGGGGGCGCCATTTCAGCTAATTGGCCGGTAACCAGCGAAAAGTAAACCGTAGTTGTGGCAGGTTGCGGGGGTTGAAAAAGAGCGGGAAAATAGTGGAGCGTTAGATAATAGAGTAACATCAGCGGAGGGGCTACACTCCAGTATGGGTCGAAAACGCTGGAGTTGTTGAAATCAAGGCTTCCAAGAAAAAGAATGATTACGGTAACGCTTACCGCTACGGCCGATTTCAGCAAAATGGGGTAATTGCTAACGGTACTTACCCAAAAGCCCAACCCGAAAGCAAGAAAATAAATTAAAAAAAGGGCCAAACGGCTTTTAGCAGGTTCAGACATAGAGAAAAGGTGAATATGGGCACCGGAAATAAAACCGGTTAAACAAACATTTGCAATTCATATAATTTTCTATAAATCCCGTTTTTTTCAAGTAACCGGGTATGGTTCCCCCGTTCCAGGAGGATTCCATTTTGCATGACAATGATTTCATCGGCAAACTGGATGGTGGAGAGCCGGTGGGCGATTACGATGGAAGTGCGGTTCCGCATCAGGTTTTCGAGCGCCTGCTGGACGAGCCTTTCCGATTCGGTGTCCAGGGCAGAAGTTGCTTCGTCGAGGATGAGGATGGGGGGGTTTTTCAAAACTGCCCGGGCAATGCTGAGCCGCTGCCGTTGTCCTCCCGATAATTTGGCGCCCCGGTCGCCAATATTTGTGTCATACCCCTCTGGCATACGTTCAATAAACTCATGGGCGTTGGCCACTTTGGCAGCAGCCATCACCTCTTCATGGCTGATATTCTCCATTCCGAAAGCAATGTTGTTGAACACCGTGTCGTTAAACAGAATGGTCTCCTGGGAAACAATGCCCATAAGCCCCCTGAGATCGGAAATCACTAAATTGCGAATATTCACCCCATCGATGCGGATCTCGCCACCGGAACAATCATAAAAACGCGGCAAAAGATCAACCAGGGTCGATTTGCCCCCACCCGAAGGGCCCACAACCGCAATCGTCCGGCCTTTATCAATGGTCAGATCAATATTTTTTAACACAGGTTCTGTGGCATAGGCAAAACTGACATTCCGGTATTCGATGGTCGATAAAAAAGTTTTTTTGGAAACGGCGTCGGGATATTCTTCAATAACTTCGGGCTCGGCCAACACCTGCTCAATGCGTTCGACCGACGCTACGCCTTTTTTTATGTTGTAATACGCCTGGGTAATGGCCTTCGCAGGGGGCATCAACTGCGAAAAAACCCCAAGGTAAACCAGAAAGGTGGCAGCATCTAAAAAATTCCCGGGCGTAAAAACCAATTTACCGCCATACCAAAGGACGATCGTCACCACACAGGCACTGAGAAATTCGCTCAACGGGGAAGCCAAATCGCGTTTGCGGTACAACCTTACCATCAGCCGGTTGTAATCGTGATTGGTATTGCGAAAACGTTTGTCTGCAAAATCAATGGCATTGAATGCCTTGATAATCCGTAACCCCGATATCGTTTCTTCAATCATCGACAAAAGGAAACCCATTTTTTTCTGGCCTTTGTCGGAAGTCCTTTTTAAGCTTTTTCCGATCCGTCCGATAATAAACCCGCTGACCGGCAAAAGCACAAGGACAAAAATGGTAAGCGAAGGACTGGTAATGAAAAGAAAAATCAGATAGGTAATCATGGTTATCGGATCGCGGAAGGCCATCTCTAAGGAACTCATGATGGACCATTCCACCTCCTGCACATCGGTGGTCATCCGGGCAATAATATCCCCTTTGCGCTTTTCGTTGAAATAAGAGAGGGGAAGGATCAGGATTTTCCGGTAGAGGACATTCCGCAGATCTTTGACCACGCCATTTCTGACCACTGCCAGAAAATACATGGCCAGATAGCGGAACAAATTTTTGAGAAAATACAAAACAATGATCAAAACCCCGATATAAACAAGCATCTTCTCATTTCCATAAGTCTCAAGCAAACGTCCGGTAAAATAGTAGAAATTATCGCGGATGGAATCAATGGTAAGTTTCAATTCAGGGGCCGTATGGGGTATTTCAATCTGATGGAAAAGCATCTGGAGGATCGGGATGAACAACGTAAAAGAGGCCAGCGAAAAAACCACTGCCAGAATATTGAACAGTACGTTTAAAGCTGCATACAACTTATAGGGGCCTGCAAAGCGCAGGATTTTAAAGAAACTTCTCATGGGCACAAAGATAAAAGAATACAATTTACAATTTACGGCCCACGGTTGAGAAATAACGGGTAATCATAACCCAGAAATTGCACCGGATGCCCGTCACGGAATTTACATTTTCATCGTATCGTGATTTATTTTTACCTTTGTAAGATGGAATCGACCCGTCAACAAAAAATATCGCGCCTTATCCAAAAGGAACTTGGCGTTATCTTTCAGCAGGAAAGCCGCACCCTCTTTCAGGGGGCCATGATCACGGTTACCAAGGTACAGGTTACCAAAGACCTGGCCATTGCCAGGGCCAACCTGAGCCTGTTCGGCACAAAAGACAAAAATGCCCTGCTTGAAAATATCAGGCACCATGCCCGTGAATTGCGCCACCTTCTGGCCCGTCAGGTCCATGATCAACTGAGGGTCATGCCGGAACTACAGTTTTTTCTGGATGATTCATTGGATTATATCGACAACATAGACCAAATTTTAAAAGAAACAAGGTAACCGCAGCCCCATCGTTGACGGGAAGTAGAAATTACACATTTTTGATCCATATCCATGCAATACGATCCCATCAAAAAAACACTTGGAAAGATTTTTAATAAAAGCCCATTTTTTCGGATTATATTTTATAAATTATTGGATTTATTGTTGTTGCGTGCCTGGTATGTACGACGTGAAATCCGGAAATGGGCCCATGCCACCGGGATATCTTCCAGAAAGCGGTGTTCCATTCTCGATGCAGGGTCGGGATTTGGCCAATACACCTATTTTCTTTCAGGCCTCAATCATTTGTGGTTTGTTGATGCCGTAGATGTCAAAGAAGAGCAAATTGCCGATTGCACCGGTTTTTTTACCAAAATTCATCGCCACAATGTTTTTTTTGAAGAGGCCGACCTGACCACTTTTGTCAAACCCGATAAATTTGACCTGATCCTCTCGGTGGATGTGATGGAACATATTGGCGACGATGAGAAGGTATTCAGAAACTTTTTCGACTCCCTGACGCAGCAGGGGATGCTTTTGATTTCGACACCTTCCGACCAGGGAGGGTCTGACGTTCATGACCACGGATCCGGTTCTTCTTTTATCGACGAACATGTACGCGATGGGTACAACCTTGCTGATATCTGTGAAAAGCTCCAACGGGCAGGGTTTACCCGCACTGAGGCTTTTTACACCTATGGCGCCCCCGGGCAAACCGGATGGCTGCTCTCCATGAAATATCCCATCCTGATGCTGAACCGTTCCAGGCTCTTTTTCATTTTTCTTCCGCTTTATTACCTGATTGTCTATCCCTTTGCCTTTATTTTAAACTGGCTCGACACCAAAATGAAACATCGGAGCGGGACCGGGTTGATTGTAAAGGCGTGGAAATAAGGCTGGAGGGGTTGTACTGGGATAAACCGAATTATTTTTACCGGAGACCGAATTTTGAATTTTCCATTCTATATAGCACGGCGTTATCTGATTTCGAAGAAATCGCACAACATCATTAACATTATTTCGGCCATATCGGTTGTTGGTGTGGCCATTGGCGCCATGGCCCTGATCATTGTCCTGTCGGTTTTTAATGGATTTGAAAAATTGGTGGTTTCTCTTTTTGGTTCCTTTAACCCCGATATTGAAATTACCGTCAGACATGGAAAAACGTTTGATATTTCGAAGGTCCCGATGGAAAAGCTGGCAAAAATCCCCGGCGTCCTCCATCTTTCGGAAATCATTGAAGAAGATGCGCTTATCCGGTACAAGGAGAAGCAGGCCATTGTAACCATCAAGGGGGTTGGGGAGGGTTACGCCGAAACGACCGGTATCGATTCGATGATGGTCGAAGGAGCCTTTGCGTTAGAGGAAAAAGAGCGGGATTTTGCGGTTTTGGGATATGGAATTGCCGCCACCCTCGGGGCCAACCTTCAGGATTACCTGAACCCGTTGGCCATTTATGTCCCCAGCCGGGATGCTTCTTTTTCCGGCCCATTCGAAAACGCTTTCCACTCGGATGTTGTTTTTCCTTCCGGTTTTTTTTCCATTCAGATGGATTACGATATCAAGTATGTTCTGCTTCCTTTGCGGTTTGTAAAACGACTCCTGAAGGTTGAAAACGAGCGTACGGCGCTTGAATTAAGCTTAGCTACGGGCGCCGACGGCGAAAAGGTCCAAAAAGTGGCGGGATCGTTGCTGGGACCCGGGTTTGTTGTAAAAAACCGGTTTCAGCAGCAGGAACTCTTATATAAAATCATGAAATCGGAGAAGCTGTATATCTTCCTTATCCTCACGTTTATTCTTTTCATGGCAACTTTTAACGTAATCGGATCGCTCTCCATGCTGATCCTCGACAAAAGAAAAGACATTGTCGTCCTCCGGAGCCTGGGGGCGGATCAGCGACAGGTTCGCCGCGTTTTTTTTATTGTAGGGATGATGATTTCGTTTCTTGGGGCAGTATCGGGATTGATCCTGGGGGCCCTTGCCTGTTGGCTCCAGGTGCGTTACGGGTTGATTGGATTAGGGGATCCCGACAGTAGTTTTGTGGTCAACGACTATCCGGTCAACATGCAGTTTTCCGATTTTCTGCTTGTTTTTGCGACGGTGTTATCGATCGGATTTCTGGCGGCCTGGTATCCGGTTTACAACATCCGGAAAATAGATACGGGCTATATTCAACCCGATTGACAACTGTCGATGCGCTGGTGTTGCGACGATTATGAAATATAAACTTCGAGGAGTTTTCCTGTTGTTGATGGTTCCAGGATGGCATTTTCGATGGTGGCCGGAAGAAGGACAACTTCTCCGGGATTAATCAATACCCGGTTGTTTCCGCTTTTTATGCTTACGTTCCCTTCGAGTCCGAGATAAACAACAAACGAATCCAGGTCCGAATAATCTTTTTCCATGGAAAGGTCGAAGGCAAGTAGGTTTGTTGTAAAGTAAGGGCAATCGATCAAAGGGGAAGTTTTGTTCAACAAGGGATGGTAGTGGGTCCGGTACGAATCATACTTTTGGAAATCGATGGCTTCCAACGCCAGTTCGGTATGCAATTCCCTGGGGTTTCCACTGGCATCGGTCCGGTCCCAATCGTAAATCCGGTAGGTAGTGTCGGAAGTTTGCTGTATTTCGGCCAGCAGGATCCCGGGGCCTAAGGCATGGACGCGGCCGGAAGGAATAAAAAAGAGGTCGTCGCGCCCGACCGGTTCAACATTCAGTATCTCTTTCAACTTTTTATCCTGAAGGTACCGGAGGTAGGTTGATGCATCCATTTCCCGGTTAAAACCACTGATCAATTCGGAATCGGGCCCTGCATCGAGAATATACCACATTTCTGTTTTACCATTGCCCAGGTTCCGTTTCCTGGCCAGTTGGTCATCGGGGTGTACCTGAATGGAGAGGTAATCGGTGGCATCAATGATCTTCACAAGAAGGGGAAATTCGGTTTTATGTTTTTCAAAAACTTTTTCTCCCACCAGTTCGTCCATATAAATTTCGACGATTTCATTCAGGTCATTACCAGCAAGAAACCCATTGGCAATTTTTGTCTGATATCCGGAAACGCCCGATAATGCCCACATTTCGCCACAGTTGGGCAAGGGCGAAAAATCGATGTTCAGTTTGGTCCGGATTTTCTGTCCGCCCCAGATTTTTTCTTTAAAAACAGGTTTAAATTTTAAGGGATATAACATCTTTCACAGGATTATTATGTAATTTTGAAAATTACGATGTGGGTCAAAACCGGGTTTATAATAATATAAGAAACAAAAGTAAAGAATTTCATCATCCCAATGAAAAGCCTGAGTGACTTTCTCCCGGAATTAATTGCCTTGAGGAAAGAATTGCACCAAAATCCTGAAAGTTCAGGTTATGAACATTTTACAGCTCAGATTTTACATCAGTTCTGTCTTTCGTTTCATCCTGCGATGATTATTGAAAAAATCGGAAAAACGGGCCTTGTCCTGGTTTTTGACAGTGGCAGGCCGGGAAAAACCCTGATGTTTCGGGCCGACATGGATGCCTTGCCCTTAGAAGAAGAGATTGAAACGCCTTATGTTTCCCGGAAGCGGTCGTTATCGCATAAATGTGGCCACGACGGGCACATGGCGATTCTTTGTGGGTTGGCCTGGATGCTCCATCTCCATCCTGTCCACCACGGCCGGGTGACGCTTCTTTTTCAACCTGCGGAGGAGACAGGGAAAGGGGCCCGGATGGTTCTGGACGACCCGGCATTTGTTTCGGTCCGTCCGGATTATGTTTTTGCACTTCACAATATCCCCGGGTTCCCGCGCAATTCGATTGTGGTGAAAAATGAGACTTTTGCCATGGCCTCAGAGGGGATCCTGATTTTGCTCAAAGGCCATGCCGCCCATGCCGCTTACCCGGAACAAGGTATTAGTCCCATTCCTGCCTTTCTCGAACTAATGGAAAAACTGCCCAGCCTGGCAACGGATAAAAAAACCTTCCGAACCCCGGTTCAGCTTACCATCACCTATGCCAAAGCGGGACGTTTTGGGTTTGGCGCCTCGCCGGGAAACGCAGAAATTGCCATTACCCTTCGCGCCGAAGAGGCCACCGGATTAGAGCATCTTCATAAAAAACTGCAACGGATGGTATCCAAAACCGCAGCCCGTTATTACTTAGAAGAGCAATTTAAACATTATGAACCATTTATACCAACCCGCAATGACCCGTTTGCCGTCGATGCCATCCGTAACGTTGCCAGGCGCCATGACTTTCCGTTGGTTGAACTGAACGAGCCGTTCCGCTGGTCGGAGGATTTCGGACAATTCACCAAACAATATCCGGGGGCCATGTTTGGGCTTGGCGCCGGGGAAAACCATTCTGATTTACATACCCGATATTACGACTTTCCGGATGAAATCATAGAGACCGGTATCAAGATGTTTTTCGGGATAATCCAGGATTTATCCAATGATTAAAACTTTATGCATTTTTTGTGGATCCAGTATGGGCAACCGGCCGGTGTATGCTTCGGAGGCAAAACGGGTAGCCGAAATGCTTTCAAAAAAAAACATCACTTTGGTATATGGCGGCGCCAACGTGGGTTTGATGCAAATCCTGGCCGATACGTTGCTTGAATCCGGGGGAAAAGTGATTGGCGTTATGCCGAAATCGCTGGTTGAAAAGGAAGTCGCCCACACCCGGCTGACGAAATTGCACATTGTGGCCGATATGCAGGAACGAAAAGCGCTGATGGCGAAACTTTCAGATGCGTTTATTGCCCTTCCCGGAGCTTATGGAACCCTCGATGAACTTTTTGAAGCACTGACCTGGAACCAACTTGGAATGATCCATAAACCCATCGGTTTATTGAATATTGAAAACTTTTTCTCACCCTTGCTCCAGATGCTCGATCGGGCAGTAACAGAACATTTTTTACGGATCGAACACCGGAACATCCTCCAGGTGGACGAAAACATCCACTCCTTGCTGCAAAAGCTGGAAGATTTTAAACCGGTTGTTGCCGAAAAATGGATAGAACGGTTGAAAGCGGGAAAGATATGAAGAAAAAGGAAATCCGGTTTATGAACACAATGAATTTTTTATCATGCTTATTATAGGGATTACCGGGACGCTTGGGGCCGGAAAAGGCACCGTGGTTGAATACTTAGTAAATGAAAAAGAGTTTTACCACTTTTCGGTCAGGGCCTATCTCCTGGGCATCATCCGGCAGCGGGGAATGGCCGAAAACCGCGACAGCATGTTCCACATAGCCAATGAACTCCGCGCCCTGAACGGTTCTTCGTATGTTACCGACCAATTGTACCTCAAAGCCAAATCGGCCGGGCATCCCTGTGTTATTGAAAGCATCCGTACGCCGGGAGAGGCCCTATCGCTGAGGGAAAAAGGGGCTTTTTATCTTTTTGCCGTCGATGCGCTTCCCAAAACACGCTATCAACGGATCCAGCTCCGGAATTCGGAAACCGACCAGATATCGTTCGAAACGTTTCTTGAAAACGAACGGCGTGAAATGAACGCCACCGACCCCAACAAACAAAACCTCGCCGAATGTAAAAAATTAGCCGATTTTATTTTTTCAAATGATGGCGACAAAGCAGAACTTTACCAACAGATTGAAAGCGCCCTGCGCCAGATTGGTTTGTCCGGTTTCCAAAAACAGAACAACCAACGTGTTTGACAACAGTGCCCATTTTAAAACTTTTCTACAAAAACCCTGAATACCGAAACATGGAAAATCATAAAAATATCCGGCCAACCTGGGATGAATATTTCATTGAAATTGCGAACACCGTGGCAAAACGGGCTACCTGCGACCGGGGAAGGAGCGGTTGTGTCATTGTGCGCGACCGGCAGATCCTGGTCACGGGGTATGTGGGTTCCCCCCGCGGATTGCCACACTGTGACGATGTGGGCCATTTGATGAAAAAAGTGTTGCATGAAGACGGCCATATCACCCAACATTGCATGCGGACCGTCCATGCCGAACAAAACGCCATTTGTCAGGCGGCCCGGCTGGGAATTGCCCTGGAAGGGTCAACCCTCTATTGCAGGATGACCCCATGCCGTACCTGTGCCATGTTGATCATCAATTGTGGGATTAAAAGAGTGATTTGCGAACGAAAATATCATGACGGACAGGAATCGGAATCGATGTTCCGGCAGGCCGGGATTGACCTCGAATTTATGCATGATGAAATTCAGGAATACGAACGGCAGTAACCCGATTTTTTTCTGCTAATAGATTCCGGTAAACCGCGTTCCGTTTGATTTGATAAATCCGCGAAACATGCTGTTGGTATTGAAGGGCATGGCTATGTTCCCCGATTTGTCCACCGCAATGAGCCCCCCATCGGCATGCTGATCTTTCAGCTTTTCGAGGATCAGGTAGTCTGCAGCCTCTTCAAGGCCCAACCCCCGGTACTCCATCAGGGCCGACAGGTCGTACGCCACAACATTGCGGATAAAAAATTCACCATGGCCGGTAGCCGACACGGCACAGGTATTATTGGAAGCCCAGGTCCCGGCCCCAATGACGGGCGTATCCCCGATCCGCCCAACCATCTTATTTCCCATCCCTCCGGTAGAGGTAGCCGCTGCCAGGTTTCCTTCCCTATCGAGCGCAACGGCCCCCACCGTGCCCCGGGTATTTTTCTCCCGATTCCCTGGTTCTCCCGGCGTTGGCAGCGCTTCCCGTTTCTTTTTTCCTTTTTCCCATTGTTCAAGCCGTTCCGGGGTAACAAAATAAGCGGGATCCACTATTTCCAGCCCTGCTCCCCGTGCAAACTGTTCAGCCCCTTGCCCGACCAGCATCACATGGGGTGTTTTCATCATTACGGCACGGGCAGCGGCAACCGGGTTCTTAATGACCCTTACACAGCCCACGGCACCTGCCTTACCGGAAGCGCCGTCCATGACAGCGGCATCCATTTCAGCGCTTCCTTCGATGTTGAGAACGGCGCCTTTCCCCGCATTGAACAACGGACAATCTTCCATAAACCTGACAACCGCCTCCACCGCATCCATACTGCTCCCCCCCTTTTCCAGAATGGCAGAGCCAAGGACAAGCGCTTCGTCTAATTTCTGAAGATATTCAGTTTCTTTTTCCACCGGAATGGCCCCCTTTTTCATGCCCCCGGCACCGCCATGGATCCCCAGCGCCCAGGGCTTTTCACCCGACAACAAAGGCCCTGCAACCGTTTTTATGGAAGGCTGGGCGTTTAACGATGAACAAAAAACCGTGGACAAAAGGGCAAAGGTTAAAGCCAACAGCAGATAAAAGGGCGACGCCGGCCGATATCGGCGAACCACAGGAGGATGGATCACGAACGAGGAATGTTTTTTCATGGGTTGTGTTTTTTTAATCCGCATTTGAACTCTGGTTATGGCATTGTGGAGAAACTTTGAACCAGCCGTTGTGTTTCAAATTGCAACGGACCATTATCGGATCAGAGCATCCCCTTCAACAAGGCAGTAAAATTGACCCATCCCGTCACCTGTAAAATGGTCAGGACCACCGACGCGACAATGACTCCGCGAATGAACCCGGCCCCTTTTTTTACGGCAAGATAGGAGGCGATCAAAGCGCCGATGATGCTTCCGGCCGAAAGGATGAGCCCATACAGGTAATCGACTTTCCCATCGATGACAAAAACGAGAAGGGCAAAAATGGCATAGAAAAAAACAATCAGGTTTTTGACTGCATTGGCCTTAACCAAATCATATCCAACGCCGAGCACCAGCGACATAAGCAGAAAATAGCCTACCCCGACCTGAATAAAGCCACCATAAAACCCGACCAGAAAAAATATCGCCAATTGCCACCATTTTATGGGTCCCGAAAGCAACGACGGGTTTTCTTTTAACCATTTATCGGGTTTGTAAAACAGAAAAAAGAGCATGATGACCATGGCCACCGACATGGCAATTTCGATAGCCCTGACGCCAACATCCACGGCGATCCAGGCGCCGAGGACCGATCCGATGGTGGCAGGGATCCCAAGCCAGACCGGACGGAGGTTGTCGAACATTTTCTGACGGGTAAAACTGCCGACCGACGACAGGGTTTGAAAAAATATGCTGATCCGGTTGGTCCCATTGGCAATATTGGCAGGCAAACCGAGTATCAGCAACAACGAAAGGCTGATCACGGAGCCTCCTCCCGAAAGGGTATTGATGAAACCGACCAGGATGCCGGCCAACACGATAATGATTATTTCAGTAACAGACATAAAAAAATAGTGTTATACGTGGCTGGTGCGAAACAATGGAATTGGCATGGCACATAACCGCGTTATCAGGATTTAAAATCGTTCGGCGATGAGGTTGACAATTCCCGCATCCTGCTGTGTTTTCTTCCGTAAATAAAATAGATGGCCAGTCCCAGCGCGAGCCAGAGCAGAAAACGCACCCAGTTGGTCACTCCGAGGTGGGCCATGAGATAAAAATTGGTCAGCAGCCCAAGGACGGGGATAAGCGAAAGCTGCTTCCATATTCCTACAACAGTTAAAATTAAAGCGGCAAGGATAAAGATCAATACCGGGAATTCGGTTTGAAAAAGATGGGTCAACCCGGAAGAGGATCCTCCTTCTGTGGTCGCCCCGGGGTTTGACAAACCGGAAAACAGCGATAGAAACTTTTCCATTTCAGGTGGTTGCCAGAAGAACAATAGGACAAAGAGTGCCATCCAGATGAAAGGAAGAAAATAACGGCTGTTCAGATAGGGAATGTGAAAACCTTTGTCAACAGGGGCGCCGGCTTTTTTTCTTCCGTTCCCGTCGAGTATAAGCACCCCTCCCGAAACAAGGATAAAGGCGAAAAGCGTTCCGATGCTGGTTAAATCGGTCACTTCAGTAAGGTTCATAAACAGGGAAGGGACTGCCACGAGTATTCCGGCTATGATGGTAGAGAACCAGGGTGTTTTAAACCGGGGATGGATTTTTGAAAACGACCGGGGGAGCAATCCATCGCGGCTCATGCTCATCCATATCCGGGGTTGCCCTACCTGAAAGACCAGCAGCACACTGGCCATGGCAATCACGGCGCTGAGGGCAATGATGCCTGAGAGTTTTGTCAGGTGAAGTTTTTGAAATGCGTATGCCAGTGGGTCGCCCACGCCCAATTCATGGTAAGGGAGCATCCCTGTCAATACCAGGCTGACCAGGATGTAAAGGACCGTAGTGACGACCAGGGCCAGGATGATGGCCCGTGGCAAATCGCGGCGGGGGTTCCGGCACTCTTCGGCAGTAGTGGAAATGGCATCGAAACCGATATAGGCAAAAAAGACGCCCGAAACCCCCTTTAACACGCCCGATAGCCCATTGGGCGCAAAGGGGTTCCAGTTTCCCGGATCGATATAAAAGGAACCTGCGCCAATGATGAGCAGCAAAACGCCGATCTTCAGCAATACCATGGTGTTGCCGGCCAATTTGGTCTCATAAATGCCAATGTAAACCAGTGCTGAAATGAAAACCACGATGGAAAACGCCGGAACATCGGCAATGATCCGGATGGGGCCCAAAACAGGCGCGCTTTGCCATGCAAAATAGGATTCACGTAGCGTATCGGTAAAAGACCCGAGGGGAATTCCCGCCGACAAACCTTCCACCACGGTTTGATACCCGCGTGAAGCGGAAAGGTAATCCACACAAAGATAGGCCGGAAAGCCCAGGCCGGTCCCGCTCATAAACCCGGTGAAATAGTCGGACCATGAAATGGCGACCGCAATGTTCCCAATGGCATATTCCATGATCAGGTCCCATCCGATGATCCAGGCGATCAGTTCCCCAAAACTTGCATAGGCATAGGTATAAGCGCTACCGCTGATGGGGATGACAGAAGCAAACCGGGCATAGCATAAAGCCGAAAAGCCACAGGCCAACGCCGTGAAGAGAAACAACAGCGATACGGCCGGGCCACCGCTTGCCGCAGCATTGCCAATGGTGCTGAAAATCCCGGCTCCGATGACGGCGGCAATTCCAAGCGCCGTAAGATCATATACGGTAAGGTTTCTCCTGAGTTCCTGTCCCTCTTTCTCCCGGTTTTGGGCATCTTTTAAAATATGGGCAATCGACTTTTTCCGAAAAAGCTGTGATTTCAAGACGCAGGAAATTTTTGCTAAAGATAATTTTTTTCTGACAGGTGGCAAAGACCGAAAAACCCGTTGGGTTGGACGGGTTGGATTTATTGCTAATTTTGCACAAAATTGACAAATGAACATTGCAGTTTTTGGCGCCAGTGGAAGGACAGGGATATGGATTGTGTTTCAAGCGCTGAACCAGGGCCACCGGGTTACGGCTTTTGCCCGTACCCCTTCAAAAATCACCATCAAACATAAAAACCTAACCATTGTCGAGGGAGATGTCCTGGACGTGGCCCCGGTGAAAGAGGCAGTTTGCGGACAGGATGCGGTTCTTTGTGCCCTTGGGGCCGACAATACCAAAGGCGGCACCCTGCTTTCCGAAGCAACACGAACCATCCTGAAGGCCATGGAAGAGTGCCAGGTACGTCGGATCATCTGCATGTCTTCTGCCGGGATACTGGGAAATGATGCAGGCTTCTGGTTCGGAAAGATTGTCATCCCCCTGTTTCTCCGGCATCTGTTTGCCGATAAAATCCGCCAGGCAAGGATTATCCGGGAGAGCAATGCCGATTGGGTCATCCTTCGCCCTGTCGGGCTTACCGATTCGCCCAAAACCAACAGTTACAAAATTACACCGGGAATTCCAACTTCCCGTACCGTCCCAAGGGCCGATGTTGCCGATTTCATGCTCCGCCTTGTGACCGATACCCGGTACGACCGGACCATGCCGGCGCTCTCAAGTCATTAAGCACGGACGGAACCCTGTTTTTACCGTTTTTTTTAGGGAGATACAAACTAAAGGACCTCTTTGACCGGACAGGCTTCGCGAATGGCATTCAGGATACCCTCCGTATCAAAGCCGCATTCATGCTGAAGTTCGGCCTGTGAACCATGTTCAACAAAAACATCGGGGATCCCCAACCGTTTGACCTGTGCCCGGTAACCGTGGTCGGCCATAAACTCCAGAATGGCGGAACCCATTCCCCCCACAACAGAACCATCTTCAACCGTAAGAATTTTGGAAAATTTCCGGAAAATGTTGTGCAACTGTTCTTCGTCTATGGGTTTCAGAAAACGGAGATCGTAAAGGGCAACCGAAATATCCTGTTTTCCGGCTTTCAGGCACGCCGCAAGGGCATCGTTCCCAACATGTCCCAAAGTAATGATTGCCAGGTCATTTCCTTCTTTTACGATCCGCGATTTACCAAGGGGAATGGCTTTTAACGGGGTTTTCCATTGCGGCATCACGCCCCTTCCTTTGGGATAACGAATGGCCATGGGCCCGTTCCCGTCAAGTTGCGCTGTAAACATCATGTTGCGCAATTCCTCTTCGTTCATGGGGGCGGCTACCACCATATTGGGAATACACCGGAGGAAGGCCAGGTCAAAAGCGCCATGGTGGGTTGCCCCGTCTTCGCCTACCAGTCCCCCGCGATCGAGACAAAAAACGACGGGCAAATTCTGCAATGCCACATCATGGATAACCTGGTCGTAGGCCCGTTGCATAAACGTGCTGTAAATGTTGCAGAACGGGATATAACCCGAAGCGGCAAGGCCGGCGCTGAAGGTCACTGCATGTTGTTCGGCAATCCCGACATCAAAAGTCCGGTCGGGCATTTTTGTCATCATCAGGTTTAACGAACAACCCGTGGACATGGCCGGGGTAATGCCCACGATTTTTGGGTTTTTCTCTGCCAATTCAATGATGGTACGGCCAAAAACGGTTTGATATTTCGGGGCCTGCCCGTGACATGGGTCTTCTTTGATGGTACCGGTTTCTTTATCAAAAACGCCGGGGGCATGATACACGGTCTGGTCCTTTTCAGCCTTTTCGAACCCCTTTCCTTTGATGGTATGGATGTGCAACAGCTTGGGCCCTTTGATTTGTTTCATATCGCCGAGCAGCTTCACCAACCGGACCACATCGTTCCCATCGACCGGGCCAAAATACCTGAAATTAAACGCTTCAAACAGGTTGCCACTTTTCAGAAGCGTGGTTTTTAATGCATTTCCCAATTGTTTGACAATGGCCCGCGAATTTTTCCCATACCGGGTACCCCCGCCCATAAGGAGCCAGATTTTATCGCGTACTTTATTATAGGTTTTTGACGTGACTATATCCGCCAAATAATCCTTGATGGCCCCAACGTTTTTATCGATGGCGATCTGGTTGTCGTTGAGGATAACCAGCAGGTTTGCATTGGACACGCCGGCGTTGTTGAGGGCTTCCATGGCCATTCCGCCGGTCATGGCGCCATCGCCGATAATGGCTACATGGTGGCGGTCGTTCTGTTGGTCTAACCGGGCGGCAATTCCCATTCCCAAGGCAGCCGAGATGGAAGTGGAGGAGTGGCCTACCCCAAAGGCGTCGTATTCGCTTTCCGACATCTTTGGGAACCCGCTGATGCCCTGATAGGAACGGATTGTTTCAAACCGGTTTTTTCGTCCGGTAAGAATTTTATGCGCGTATGCCTGATGGCCCACGTCCCAGATGATTTTATCGAAAGGCGCGTCATACACATAGTGCAACGCCACCGCCAGTTCCACGGCACCCAGGCTGGCGCCAAGGTGGCCTGGTGTCTTCGACATTACTTCAATGATAAAAGCCCGGATTTCATCGCATAGCCCGGGGAGTTCATCTATGGAAAGTTTCTTTAAATCAGATGGAAAATCGATCAACGATAAAGTTTTCCCGGTCTGTACAGCCATTTTCCGTTTTTTTCGACCCACAAAGGTAGAAAGAATTTGCGATTAATGGTGGAATGTAGGTTTCAGGTTTCAGGTTTCAGGTTTCAGGTTTCAGGTTTCAGGTTTCAGGTTTCAGGTTTCAGGTTTCAGGTTTCAGGTTTCAGGTTTCAGGTTTCAGGTTTCAGGTTTCAGGTTTCAGGTTTCA
>Ga0247841_10000717_pt1 | contig 83626 bp, 73 predicted proteins | sample LaCruzMarch2015__2_FD_192410 | JGI IMG/M metagenome (GOLD analysis project Ga0247841, IMG submission 192410) | Freshwater microbial communities from meromictic Lake La Cruz, Castile-La Mancha, Spain - LaCruzMarch2015_18m | ecosystem: Environmental > Aquatic > Freshwater > Lake | place: Spain... | reverse complement strand
AGGATTCATGGGGCAAACCACCGCATTTAACAAAAACCAGATTAAGCCAAATGTACTTATTATGGGCGAAAATAAAGCGGCCGGAGAAGCAAAATATATCCATGGCGAATACGGAAAAGGAACCTGGACATTTTTAGGCGGTCACGACCCCGAAGATTACAGCCATCTGGTTGGAGATCCAAAAACCGATCTCAGTTTATTCCCAAACTCCCCTGGCTACAGGCTTATACTGAATAATGTGCTGTTTCCTGCGGCGAAGAAGAAAAAACAAAAAACCTGAGAAAAATTACATCAATATTCCGGTTAAGGTTGTGGGCGGAGTGCATGATAATAAACCGCTATCAATAATATTAATATCTCTTAGCAATTGGACTTCGACTTCGCTCAGTCTGCCTGACATGTGGCACATTGAGCGTAGTCGAAATGTGGAATATATAGCGGTGTATTATAAAGCAAATGTGCCGCGGATCATAGCCTCTAATCTTAAGCCGGTAAGATCGCCTTTAATGATGAAAATTTTCCACCGCTTTGGGGTCGTGTTTATGTTTGAAAAGTATTGCAAACAAAACTGTAACTACGAGCGAATAAACAGCAAATGAAAGCCAAATTCCTTTCCAATCTTTACTTCCATCCTCAAGAAGGAAATATTTGTCGATTATGATACCGCTCAGACGGCTGCCTAAAAATGCGCCAATACCGTTTGTCATTACCATAAAAAGTCCCTGGGCGCTTGCTCTGATATCCGGGCTGCTCTGGGTTTCTACAAATAGAGAACCCGAAATATTAAAGAAATCGAAAGCCATTCCATAAATAATACAAGAAAGAACGAGCATCCAAAGACCTTCCGCAGGGTTGCCGTATCCGAACAATCCGAAACGCAGTATCCATGCAACCATACTCATAAGCATCACCTTTTTTATTCCGAATTTTCTCAGGAAAAATGGTATTGTAAGGATGAAGAGAGTTTCCGAAATTTGTGAAATCGACATGATGATTTCTGAATATTTTACTGCAAGTAAATCTTTAAACTCAGGGAAATTGCCAAAATCTTTTATAAATGTGTCGCCATAAGCATTGGTTAACTGTAATGAAGCGCCGAGTAACATGGCAAAAATGAAAAATAATGCCATTTTTGTACTTTTAAATAAAGAAAAAGCCTTTAACCCTAATGCCTCTACTATAGATTTTTTATGACCTCTACCCAATGGCGGACATTTGGGCATAGTAAAGGCATATATTCCCAGTAAAAATGAAGCGACTGAAGCAATGTAAAACTGTGAGGGATGAGAGCCCCAATGCAAAAGGTTTATTGTCCAAAGCGCCACTATAAATCCGATTGTTCCCCAAACTCTGATTGGTGGGTATTCTTTTATAATATTCATTCCTTTTTCTTCCATTGCTGAGTAAGAAACGGTAATAGCAAGCGCTATTGTTGGCATGTAGAAAACCATATTTATCAGCATGATCCAAAAAAATGCCGAAGGATTATTAACCTGTGGCAGCATAAAAAGTATAATTGCCCCCATGATGTGAAAAAGCCCATAAAGTTTTTCGGCATTGATCCACCTGTCCGCGATTATTCCTGCTATTGCCGGCATAAATAATGATGCAATTCCCATTGTTGAGAAAATTGCGCCGAACTCAGTGCCAGACCAGTGTTTCGTTTGAAACCAGTAAGCGCCAACAGTAAGGAGCCACGACCCCCAGATAAAAAACTGTAAAAAATTCATCAATATAAGACGATTCTTAATACCCATAATACGTTCCTCTTTGTTTGGTTTCTAAATTATTATTTATGTTGTTTGTAATCTTTCAAAAATAAGGAATGAATAGGAAAAATCATTTTTTTCGTTATCATTGCATTCTTCACGGCTCATGAGTTTCCATTCATTCAAATTTATTTCAGGAAAGAAACAATCGGCATCAAAATTTTTATGAACTTTTGTCAAATATAGTTTATCGGTAAGTGGCAGAAATTGCTTGTAGATTGAGGCACCTCCGATAATAAAATTTTCTTTACTATTATCGCACTTTTTTATTGCATCATCAATGGAATAAGCCATTACACATCCATCTATCTTTTCACCGGGAATATCAGTAATAACAATATTGGTGCGGTTGGGAAGAGGTCTGACAGGTAAAGAATAAAATGTATTTTTCCCCATCACTACAGTGTTTCCGGTTGTTAACCACTTAAAACGTTTAAGATCATCGGATATATGCCATAGCAGTTTATTGTCTTTACCAATGGCATTGTTTTCGGCAACTGCAACGATTATTGATATTATTTTTTTCATGATGAAATCCTTTTTTTATTTCATGCAAGGTTTTGCAGCATAGTATATGAAATGCAAAATTATTATTATTCAGAATAAAAACGGAATAAACATCTTACTTCTTTTTCGATATTCTTTATATTTTTCTCCAAAATATTTTATACACTCATTTTCATCGAATTTAGCTGTAAGAAATAGAAATATCGTTGATAAAAGAGAGACTATCAATAATTCATTTGAAGTGTTTTTTAAATATATCCCCCATGTTAAAAACAATAATGACGAATACAAAGGATGTCTTATATATTTAAAAATACCGGTATCAACCAATTCTGTGGTTTTTTCAAATTTGTAAAGAGTTTTATCGTCTCTGTCGGCTTGTGGTTTTCTTGTTTTTTTCATTTGTCTTACTCCGGCGATTATCAGATATAAAGAATATAATAATATTAGCCATGAAAAAATTTGTTTAACACAAAAAGGATTATCAAACCAAAATTTGTAGTTACTTATAGTTAGCCATAAGATGCATTCCCAACTGAAAAAACGATAAAACCCATGACTTTTAATGTTGAATAAAGTTTTCCATGATATAATAATTACCGGAACACTCAAAACTCCAAATAGAATCAGTCTTTCCACAAGTAAGGTTTTTAATTATTATTTGATGTTACGCAAACCCAATACGTCATTGCGAGTCCCGCATGTATGGGACGAAGCAATCTCATTATAGCACCGTGAGAGAGATTGCTTCACTTCACTACGTTTCGTTCGCAATGACGGGCGAATAAATGAGAATAATATTGCTGGTTTTTTAAACAGCAACCGGTGCCTTAATATGGGGATGCGGATCGTAATTCACAAGATTAAAATCTTCGAATTTGAATGAGAAAATATCTTTTACTTCCGGATTGATGATCATTTGAGGCAGCAGCCTTACTTCCCTCGATAATTGCAGATTTGCTTGTTCTATGTGATTTAAATAAATGTGTGCGTCACCAAAAGTGTGAATAAAATCGCCGGGGTTTAGGTTACAAACCTGTGCTACCATCATTGTTAATAAGGCATAAGAAGCGATGTTGAAAGGCACTCCAATGAAAATATCGGCGCTTCGCTGGTATAGCTGGCATGATAGTTTATTTTCTGTTACATAGAATTGAAACAAAACATGGCAGGGAGGGAGCGCCATTTTATCTATCTCACCTGCATTCCATGCGCTAACAATAATGCGTCTTGAATCAGGGCTGTTTTTAATCTGTTGAATTATTTGCGATATCTGATCAACTGTTTTATCACCGGTTACCCACGAACGCCATTGATGCCCGTAAACAGGACCAAGTTCACCATTCTCATCAGCCCATTCGTCCCATATAGTTACCTTGTTATCGCGAAGATATTTTATATTAGTTTCACCTTTCAAAAACCAGAGCAACTCATGAATAATTGAACGAAGATGAAGCTTTTTTGTAGTTAAAAGAGGAAACCCATCATGGAGATCAAACCTCATCTGATAACCGAAAACACTGATAGTTCCTGTGCCTGTCCTGTCTTCTTTTTTTGTGCCGTGTTTCAGCACATGATCCATCAGATCCAGATATTGTCTCATCAGAAGAGATTTTTAATTAAAAATTCTGAATTCAGAATTAAATATTGTTTATTTTTTCTTCTTTCTTTTGTTTATTTCATCCCTGATAAGGGAAGCTTTTTCGTAAGCTTCTTCTTTTATGGCAGCAGATAAAAGTTCTTCCAGCATAGCGAATGTCATACTAGCATATTCTGATTCACCGGTTGATTTTTCTTTTTTTATTGGTTCTTTGTTCTCTTCCGTCCCTGCAATATCAGAGGGTTCATCATCCATTATTATTCCGGCCGCATTTAATATGGATTCAAAAGTATATATGGGACAACGCACCCTCAGGGCGATAGCAACAGCATCTGATGTGCGGGAATCGATCTCAATCACATTTTTCCCGTTATAGCAAACAAGCTTTGCGAAAAATATTCCGTCTGCAAATTTGTAAATGATAACTTCCCGTACAGTAATTTTAAAGGTATCGGCAAATATTTTAAAAAGATCATGAGTCAGTGGTCTTGTCGGCTTCATGTTTTCCAGTTCAATGGCAATAGACTGGGCTTCAAAACTTCCGATGATTATTGGAAGTCTTCTTTTACCTTCGTTTTCAACCAATATCAGGGCATAAGCGCCAGATTGCGACTGGCTGTATGATATTCCTAATATCCGTAGTTTAATTTTGTCCGTTTGCAAAGCAAAAAATTTAAAACACCAACTTTATACTGAGCGAATGAGTTTGCTTTTTTTTGCAAATTCATTCAGCCGAAGTATATTTTGAAAGTATAAAAATATGCATTTTTTCTTTTCTATGCGTCTATTTTATTTGGAATTATATCTAAAACAGATAAATAAACTTCGAAATATCTGATATTCAATTCGCCACGGCGAACAAAAACACATTCCATTGGCAATTTTTTTTAAATTCGGTATAAAATATTATAACCCCAGAAATTCTATACTAATTCCACAGATCAGTATAGTTGCCCCCGCTATAGCATGCATATATCTGTGGAGAAATTTCATAGGTAAAAGTTTTAAGCCGAATAAAGGGAGCAAAACCATAACAAGCATCGTTGATATGGTTACTAAACTGAAAACAACAGCGACAATTATAGTTCCTGATTTACTTTGTTCTGAGGCAGGGTACATAAGCAATGGGATCAACGGCTCACAGGGTCCGAGAACAAAAATTGTAAAAAGTATCCAAGGTGTAAGATTTATTTTTTCTTCTTTTTTATGAGAGTGGTTATGTCCATGTTCGTGTTCATGAACATGAATATGTGCGCCAGTTTCGTCATGAACATGAATGTGTTTATGTGTCTTATTTTTTAAACCCCTCCATAAACCCCACAAAAAATATACTAAGCCAAAGAGTATGAAAAGCCATGCCGCAATACTTCCGCGATATCCTTCGAATATTTCAATTTTAGCGACAGCCAATCCGAAAATGATTCCGATTACGCCTATAATAATAGAACTTCCCACATGGCCGATACCACAAAGTGTGGTGATCCAGATGGTTTTCCAATTCGACCAATTACGCGCTTTGGCAATTACAATAAATGGAAGATAATGATCAGGACCTGCAAGGGTATGCAGAAATCCGAGCGCGGCTGCTGTAATTACTAACGCTATAATTTCACTATTCATAAATTTTTATATGAGTTAGCCGGCGCAAAAATAAAATATTTTTTTAAAGTAGCACTTATATTAAAAAAATAACACCGAGAATAATACTAATGAAAACTATTTCTTTTCTACCTTTACCAAAAATTAATTATGCAGATAAAACGTTTTGGTGTTTCGCTCGAAGAAGACCTTTTGGAAAAGCTTGATTTGTTTGTTAAACAGAATCATTTCCCTAACCGTTCGCAGGCAATCAGAAATCTGATCAATAAAAACTTAGTTGAAAAAAGCTGGGACGAAAATAAAATTGTGGCAGGAGCAATTGTAATAGTTTACGACCATCACCGTCGGGAATTACAAAGCAAATCAACCGATCTGCAACATGACTTTAACGATTTTATACTTTCTGTTCAACATGTGCATTTAGATCATAACAATTGTTTGGAAACTATTGCTGTTAAAGGCAAAGCAAAAAAACTCCGTGAACTGGCAGATAAACTTATTGGATTAAAAGGTATTGTTCACGGCGAATTGGTAATGACTGCAGCATAATAATCGTAATTTATAATGTATCGTTTTTTTCTTCATTTATCATACGATGGAACCAATTACCACGGCTGGCAATCGCAGAATAATGCGATTACCATTCAGTTGGAGGTGGAGAAAGCATTGTCAATTTTATTCCAGCAAAAAATTGAAATTACCGGTGCAGGCCGCACTGATACAGGCGTACATGCGAGAGAATTCTATGCACATTTTGATGTTGGCAACTCATTTGATAGTGATGAATTACATGATTTAATTTATCGGTTGAATGCAATATTGCCTTCAGATATTGCTGTATATGGCATTTTACCTGCAAACAAAGATGCTCATGCACGCTTCAGTGCAGTTTCACGAACATATAAGTATTACATTTCAAGAAATAAAGATCCTTTCGCAAAAGATTATTCATGGTGTGTATACGGAAATTTGAATATTGAAGCGATGAATAATGCAGCAAAGATTTTATTGAAATATACTGATTTTACAAGCTTTTCAAAACTGCATACGAATACCGACAATAATAATTGTAAAATTTTTCAGGCTGAATGGAAAGAAGAAAATAACATGCTTGTCTTTACGATAACCGCCGACCGTTTTCTGCGGAATATGGTACGTGCAGTTGTAGGAACATTATTGGATATTGGAAAGGGCAAAATTACCTTAAATGATTTCAGAAAGATAATTGAAAGCAAAAATCGTTGCAACGCAGGATATTCGGTGCCAGCAAAAGGTTTATTTCTTGAAAATATAGAATATCCTAAGGATTTGTTTCTTAGTTACTGATGTTACACATATTATATATTTGTTTGTTAGTGTCACTCAGAGAAATTCCAAAAACCTTCAGGCTTTTCTGCCAATGTAATGACATATTTATTTTGCCTTATGTATGATTAATAACAGTGTCACATTGAGCCGTTCCATTTTCAGGAACGCGTCGAAATGTGGAATGTTTCAGTAATAAGTTATTCATGATAATAATTTTTATAATTTCGGTCGACTTCGACACCACGCCTGTGGCGCGGGCTCAGCCTGACCTCTAAATTTTGTTCGCCACGGCGAATCGTCTATTATATTTGCATAACATCAATTAGTTAAACAGACTTAAAAAACTTTTGGGTATTGGGGTTTCAAACCGCATGTCTTCTCCTGTTACCGGATGCTTAAAGGCTAAAAGCAATGCATGAAGACCTAAGCGTTTAATAGGATTTTGGGTAGCTCCATATTTCTTATCGCCAATTATACTATGTCCCAGGCTTTGCATGTGAACGCGAATTTGGTTCTTTCGTCCGGTTTCCAAAGTTGCTTCCAATAATGTATAGTCTTCACTCTTCTTAAGAACATTGTAATGAGTTATTGCTTTTTGTCCTCCATTATCAAATTTATATGAGTACATTATCAGTGCAGAACTTTCCTTAAGCCATGAAGTGATCGTTCCTTTCATATTTTCAACAATTCCTTCTACTACCACAACATAACGGCGATCGATAATAGCTTTCTGCCAGTCGTTTTGAAGTTTTTCCTGTATTTCAATGCTCTTTGCAAACATCATTACTCCCGAAGAATCTTTATCCAAACGATGTACAATATAAATCCTGTTTTTCCGGTTTGTCTTTCTCACATGTTCGGTTAAAATAAAATAAGCTGTTTGCTGTCTTTCTTTTGCAGTGGCTATGGAAAGCAGTCCGGGCTGTTTATCAATAACTATTATATACTGGTCTTCATATAATATTTTAAGTCCGTTGTAGCGGGGTACCTCTTCCACTTTATTCCAATTTACCTTTACCTGTTGGCCCGGCTCAAGAGGATAGTCAAATTTTGAAATTACCTGGTTGTTTACCGATACCTGACGATGAGCTAAAATGGATTTTATCGTATTACGGCTTTTATCAGGCATTTGAGCAAGTAAAAATTTCATCAAGAGGGCTTTTTCAACAACTTGAAAACATAAGGATTTATTTTTCCCTGCGCTTTTCCCTTTCAGATTAACCGATATATTCATACTTTACTTAAATTGAAAACAAAATTACTGACACTTTTTGTTCACTTCTAACACATAATTTTTAATAATATCCACTTGTTTGGCTGTTTCCCATCCTTCAAATCCTTTCAGGTCATCATAAGTGATCTCTGCTTTGTATTGTTGTAAATAAAGAGAAGATACGGGAGAATACGACCAGTGCCATTTTTCTTCTTCATAGCCTTTGGCGCGGGTGCTGTCCTTTGCTGTATAGGGCTGGCAAAAACCATATTTAGCGGCGTTTTCTGTCAGCCAGCTATACATTTTTTTACCGGTTTCGGATTTGTAGTACGACAGCTCCATGCTGTTCATGTCTATATCGGTTCCCCAGTGATGACGGGATGTCCCGGGCATGGAGCTGTATTTTAAAACATACATGGACCGTTCTACAGGGTCAGGATAGGAAGTGGCAATATTTTTTCCATAATACAAAGCCTTGCCTGTCCATTTGCCTTCCCATATTCCTTTTTGCTCTTTATAAGTGCGGGTTGCAGAAAGGATGGTAAGTTTTATTCCGTCTTTCAGGGCAGCATCAAACATTTTTCTGAAAGCTTTATATGCTTCTTTGCGCAGGTAAAAATTACTCTTGCTTGCATATTTCTGATCAACGGCTATAAAATTTGTGTCTTTAACCGGAACGATCTTTCCCAGCAGATACTCCTTGCTAACGGTGTCTTTCTTAACTGTGCTGCTGTCGCTGCAATTTTTATTATCGGTTGTTTTATTATCCGCATTCATGGATGTGCAGTACTGGCAGCTGGCAGCAATAAACAGGATGATTGCTGCAAGATAAATTTTTTCAAGCTTCATTTTTAAAAATCTTTTCCATCATAATTTATAAACTACTGTTATGTTAAACCTAAATTCTCGCATGAGATTGCTTCAGCCTCCTGCGTCGGCTTCGCAATGACGTCATTGCGAGGAGGTACGACGAAGCAATCTTTGCGTCATATTACACTTAATTTTATAACTCAATAACTTTACTCCCTGAGGAAAGCACTCGTTTTACTGCGTCAATGATGTGATTGGCAGTCATACCATATTTTTCCATCAGTTCAGCAGGTTTGCCTGATTCGCCGAATAAATCATTCATTCCGATGAATTCAACAGGCACAGGATAATTTTTTGCCACAACCTCTGCCACAGCGCTGCCGAAGCCGCCATATATCTGGTGTTCCTCGGCGGTAACAATGGCTCCTGTTTCTTTTGCCGCATTTATGATGATCTCCTGATCGATAGGTTTAATAGTATGAATATTTATAACCCTGGCATGGATGCCTTCTTTTTCTAATTGATATGATGCCTGTAGCGCTTCCCATGTCATATTGCCGGTAGCAATGATTGAAATATCATTTCCGGGTTTAAGTAATTGACCTTTGCCAACTTCGAAAGGTGTTGTTTCATCAGTAAAATCAGGCATGGCTTCACGTCCGTACCTGATATAAACAGGGCATTTCAGTTGATTTAATGCGGCAATAGTTGCAAGTTTTGTTTGTGTTGCATCGCAGGGTGAAAGCACGGTCATGTTTGGTAATACACGCATAACGGCGATATCTTCAAGCGCCTGATGTGTTGCTCCGTCAGGACCAACGGATATTCCTGCATGAGCTCCGCCGATAACCACGTGAAGGTTATTATAACAAACGGATATCCGTATCTGGTCAGTGGTCCGCAATGCCGCAAAAACACTATATGTTGCGAAAACCGGAATTTTTCCTGCAAGTGCAAGTCCTGCCGCTACTCCCACACAGTTCTGTTCTGCAATGCCAAGTGAATAAAAACGTTTAGGGAATTTTTCGGCAAAATAATTCACTTTAACTGATGCAGTGATATCTGCTCCGATAGCTATAATGTTTGGGTTTGTTTCTCCTGCTGCCAAAAGACCTTCGCCGAATCCGGAACTGGGAGGTTTATCCCCTTTATTTTGAAAATGAATATCGGACATGAAAAAGTGTTTTATATTAATTTATGTCAGATGTCATTTTTTTTCTTTTATCAAACTTTGAACTTTAGAAATAATTGTTTCAACGTCTTTTATCCTTTGTAGTTTAAACTCGTGGTCAGGATAGGATTCATATTTCTCAAATTTTATTTTTGTATCTTTTAATGATTCTAAAATAAATTGCAAATCTTGAATTGAAAGTTCTATTGTCATATCTTTATTTTTTTGTTGGGTTTTCAATTTCACCTGTTTCTGCAAATGTTAAAAAATTCCTACGCATTGCTTTCAAAGCGGTATAATTAGAGGCTTTGATGTCTGATTTTCCATTTTCGTCAATTCTTACTTCATAAACTTTAAAGTCATTTCTATGTAAATAATCGCTGTGGCTTGTAAAAAACACTTGACTAATTCTTTTTTCTTGCAAAAAGTTTTGGAGATTATTAATGATTAGTTCTTGGTACTCTGGAGATAGATTAAGTTCGAGTTCTTCAATTAAAATAATTCTTGAGGTTGTATCAAATATTTTAGATAGAATGAAAAGAAGCTGTTGAACTCCAGTTCCAAAATTTTTAAGAGGAAATCTGCCAATTGGGTTTTCTAACATGATTTCAATTTCTTCCTTGAATTTTGAAAAATTCATCTTGGTGTCTTTAAAAGGATAGCTTTTAAGATTAGTATCCAATACTTTTGCAACCTTTGAAGTAAGATCAAAACCATCTAAAAACTTAATTAGATCAGAAAATTTTTCAAATCGGTCTGCATCTAAACTCAAACCATAAAGCCAGTTTTTAAAATTTGTAGTAGAAAAAATTTGAGGTGATTCTTGTGAAAGTTTTTCTTTACTGAAATAGCGTTCGCTTTCAATAAGCATTACGCAATTATTGAAAATATCCATTACTTCGGTAAAAATATCTTCATTGTTCGCAAATGGTGATTTTTCAAGTGTTTCAAAAAATTTTGGTGCACCAGCATTGACAGAATAAATAATTATACCTTTCAATTTTACTTCCTTCAAAATCATTTGGGAATCATTTTGATTTAAAGAAGCAATTTCACCACTGATTTTAATTGGTGTTGTTGCTCTATTAGTATAAAGATATCCTGCTGCATTTAGTTCTGCAGAATGTGGATACTCTGAATTGTCCAATTCAAGTTGAACTTCAAAAGCAATATTTTTTTCTCTATAGTTCTTTGTAAAAATAAAAGGTATGTCATAAATGTACCCGTTCCAAAAAGGAGTTATTGCAACTATTTTGTTCCTGATTTTACTTATATTGTTTTCATCAATATAATTTTCTGGAGCCGCAAATGTTTTACGACTAAATAATAATTCAAGAAATTTTAAGAAGTTTGATTTGCCACTGTTATTGTAACCGTGAATAAAATTCACAGTGGCAAATCCTGTTGCATCTACTTTAACTAAACTTTTGAAGTTCTCTACTTTTAACTGTGTTATCTGCATAGGTATTGTTATTTAATTTTTGTAATCAATAAAAGTGTTGTCAATATCTTCAAGTATTGATTTATATATCTTCGTAGTAATCACTCCATCTTCAACATTCAGTAACAAGATTGAATGAAGTTTAACGAATATATCTAAATATTTTTTGTTTTTGAAAAAAGGGTAGTCCTCGTTAATGATAATCGTATTGTCTTTCAGTTTGCAAGCGGGATACTCATCAAAGATGTCCCAATTATCAAGTTTAAGTTTGAATGTTTTGTTGTTAATCTTTAATGACTTGGACGGCTCATCTGTATCAATGGTTTCAGAAATAACTACTTCCTTTTTACCTTTGTCAATTTTTATTGGTGCTACTGATGAATTTGATTTTGCTTTTGAAATCTTGAATCCTCTCTTTTCAAGTTCATTTATCTTTTTTGTCATATTAGATTTAACAAGCGTCGAAAGGTCTTTTACATGTTTATTATCTTCAGTAGAATTAAAAAATTTCTCTGCTGTATCAAGCTTGTCAAGTTCATCACTCCATTTTCGTAATTTGCCTCTGAAAAAATGTTGTAGTTCTTCATAGTCAGGGCTAAAATTAAAATTATCTCGTGCTACATTTATTAGTTCATTCATACCGTCAATGAAGTGAACTTCACCCGTAATGTGTGCTAATCGGGCATAAGTTCTTCCTTCTAATCCAATTCCAAAAGCAGTTCGATTGCCAACGCCTACATTGAAATTTCTCAACTTCAATTGTCGAGCTTCAACTGGTTTTACAGGCTTGTAATCTGTAGCAATAAAATACTTGAACTTGATATTACCTATGGTCTCATATTCCCCTTTATGAGTTTCTAAAATATTTTTCGCATGAACATTTCTTAGCAAAAATTTCTCATTCGAATCGAGATAAACATGAAAAGGTAAAGTTGATTTGTATGAAAACTTTTCACTTAATTCGATATGTGAATCAAAGTCTATTGGTAAGTCCTCACAGAGTTCCCACTCCAATCTTTTTAGCGGTGGATAATTTAATATTGTTTCACGCCTTTTTGAAACTAAGTAGGCGTGCTTAAAAAAATCTTTGGCTAACCTTGTAAATCCAACTAAATTAATTCGTGTGTACTGTTTGTTTAATTGACTGTTATCATTTTTCTTTCCGCCTTGGATTGGAATTTCCTCAATTTCTGTAGTGATCTTTTGGTTTTCTTCAACGAATTTATGATTGGGTATGCTTGCAAATATAATTTCAGATGTTCCTTTTTTCTTTGATTCTATATTATATGTTCTACAGAAAGGGAATACAGAAAGAAATCCAACGCCAAATTGTCCAATTCTTTTTCTACCAGCCATTGTATATTCTTTCGAAGTGCGTGATTTACCAGCTATTCTTAAATAGAAATCAAAATCATCTTCTGACATTCCAATACCATTGTCTTCGATCGTTATAGTTTCATTCTTGTCATCTATTAAAATTTTTACTTCGCTTGCGTCTGCATCATAACTATTAGTGATAATTTCTTTAAGTGCTTTTGGAAAATTGTTATAAGTAGAGCCACTAAGAATTGTAATTATTCTTTTGTCAACTGTAATTTTTTTTGGCCAACTTGTACTAGTTATATTCATGTTTTTAAATGCCAATTATTAATACTTCTCTATTATTTTTTGCATTACCATTTTGATGATTCAAAGCATACTTATAGTGCATACTTATTGTGTGTGCATTGCCTTTTATTTTTTTCATTAAATTTACTAAAAAAGGAATCGAAGGAACTCCTCCTTTTTTATAAGATAAAACAATAATATTTTTTTTAAATTTATAAATTAATTTCTCATAAGTTTCGTAAATATTATCAGGCGTAAACTCATTATCTTTTTCAGTTTGTTTAAAACGATGATTAATACTATTAAAATCAATAAAACTATTCCATTCCTGATATTGTGCTAAGCCTTCCAAAAAGTGATAACACTTTAAATAATTAGATGATTCATTTGAACCGTCCTTTCTTAAATACGGAGGGTCGAGGTAAACCAAGTCGTATCCATCAGGTTCAATATCAAATACAGATTTATTTATAGAATAGCAATCCTTTCCTGTATCGAATACAAGCGTGTTTGCTTCATCTGCAAATTTTATGAGGTATTCTTCAAAAGATTTATCCCATGTTACTTTATTGCCAAAATTTCTTTCTACATCAGAGTTCCGGATATTTAAATTTTTTCTATGGAATAAATTGAAAGGTCTTTTAATAATGCTTGCTTGAAACAATGAATAATAAGCTAAACTTTTTTTGTATTGTAAAACATTTGGTTGGTAATGATTCATCTGATAAATATTGGATGTAACTTTATCAAGCCATACGTTTTCTTCATGCAGATAATAAATATCTTTAAAATTATTCTGAATGAATTTATAGTATTTTATTCCTTCTTTTCTTTTAGTCAGACCTGATATATCCTCAGTAGTTAGTTTTGTTCTTTTATTTTCAATAATTGCTTTACCTATTAAATGATTGAAAAATAATTTATCATTGTAGGTGACAGATTTATTCATTTTTTTAAAAAGATAACTTACCGATGCGCTGCCTCCGAAGGCATCAAGTGCTGTATCAAATTCTAACTCCTTAATAGCAGAATATATCCATGGCAGTATTTTCCGTTTACTACCTTGATATCTTGTGGAAGGAAATTCACTAAGTTTTATATCATTCACGATTTTACCAAACTTATTTTTTACAAAGATATCATATTTTACATTTTAACTTCATTAAAGTTAAAAATGTATTAAAAATGCAAGAAAATTGCAGCTCTCTATCATGCTTTAGTTCTCGCGGTAATGTACCAGCACAAATGCGTTAGTTATTTTACTACAAAAATAATGTCTGTTAATGCAGTAAATGTTTGCGGTTTACCTTTGTAGCCAAATATGATTTTTAAATCTTCTGTTTTTTTTGTTTTAAAATTGTCTAAATAGTTTAGAATTGCAGGTTTTAATAAGTCTAAATTTCTTTTGAGTTTCCAAGAACTATTAAAATCTTCAGTATCCACAAGCACAAGAAACAGGCGATTTTCAGAACCAAAACGCATTTCTCCTTGATTTTCGTAAAGCCAGGTCGCTAAAATTTCAGGATTAGCTTTGGCTTCATTGAGTATTTGCAGTTTTTCATTTTTCAAAGCTTCTAATACCGATATGCAAAATTCATCATTTCGGTCTTTCATTTTTTCAACTATCTCATAATAAACATCAGTGTCTTTAGCCTTTTTGTCAAAAACAATTCCTGCTTCTGTTGCTTTATGTTTTAGAAATGTAAATTCAACAGGTAATGACTTTTTCTTTCTTTTAAACTTAATGTATTCTGCAGGGAGATAAGTTACTTTTAAGTCGAATGGGATGTTATTAATAAAGAAATCAACACTTTTAATTTGTCCAACGGTAGGCAAAACAGATGTGTGAGATTTGAATAAATGTTCAATTAAAATACTACTCCAATGGTTATACCAGCTATTCAAAACATAACCCTGAACAGCAATATTTATTTCTGTTTCAAATTTTGAGATAAGTGTTTCATAAGAGGGATTCTGAACTTTCACATATCTGCTCACCAAATATTTATCTAACGAATTTTGGTAATCTCCGCCCCATTTGAAATTTTGAAGTTTATATAGCTCTGAAACTAATTGCTCAATATTAATATTTCCAAGTTGTTCCTCATTTTTAATTTTTATATAAGTATCCAAGATTTTATGAGAGTTGCTAATGTCTTTGCAAAGCAAATCGAATAATTCAACAAATTGCTTTCCTATTGCTGTTTCAACTAATGAAATATTATTTTGTTCAGTAAATTCAGCTATTAACTCTTTACGAATGATAGACTTTGTTTTAAGCCACAAAAGACCAGTTGTATCTGTGCTAAACTCTTCAAGTTTTTCACTCTCGTGTAATTTTTTCCAGTAATTAAAATCTTTCATTAACTATATGGTTTTTTTTTCGCTGATATAAAATGTTTTTTCTTGGGGGTACAAACAAATATTATTTCCTGACTACCTGCTACACTTCCCTTTCCTCCTCTGCCGTTCTGATATGTTTTCGCTTCAACTTTTACGTCTCTATACATGGAAAGTATTTTTTTAAATTCTTCCACGCCAGGATAACTACGATTGTTATAACTAATTAACCAATGAGGAATTTCTTCTGAAAGCTCAAATAGTTTTTCAAAAGATGAAATCACATCTCTTTTTTTATCAAACCCGCTAACCCTTTGGGGTTCGTAGCGTTTAATTCCATTAACAAATTGCTTATCTTTCCAATATTCCGTATAAGTTTCAAGTAAATGATAAAATCCTTGATAGTCTGCGTGACTATCGCAATACGGTGGGTCGAAATATGCTAAATCAATGTTTTTAATTGTTGGTAGTAATTCTAAAATGTTTTTATTGAAACTTTGGTTTTCTTGTTTATTATCAAAAACAGCATTATTGTATTTCGGCAATATTTCTTCAAAAATATCTTTTATCGGTCTTACTAAGCTTCTGTTGCGTTTTATTCTTTCAGGGTCACTTGCGTAGACTAATGCTTGAGTGTGTCCAAAGTGCCCCATTGTTATTTTCCTTGTCATACTACGATTCATAACAGAATAGGCAAGTGCTTGTTTATATGCATTTTTCAACAATGGAATATTAGCTCTGAAATTGTCTAAAAATTCAGCCTCAGATTTTTCAAAGAAAATATTAGTAAATGTGTTTTCAATTAATTCAAAGTCTTTTTTATTTTTAGATGGTTGAAAAAGTAATTGTAAGTCGTCCCCCGTGAGTTTAATAGTATTATTTTCAATTAGTGCTAAACCTATTTGATTGTTGAAATTAAGAAAGTCGTTGGTAATGGTTTTGAAACCCATCTGTTTGAACAGAAAAGCAACTGATTGAGAACCAGCAAAAGCATCAATAGCTGAGTCTACATTGTCAGGAATAAATTTTTTAATCCACGCCAAATGTGTATGCTTTGCCCCTAAATATTGTGGTTCGGGAAATATAAAGTCAAAATATGTATATTCTTGAAATAGCATTTTAAAAAATTGTTAATACTATTTTTATTCAAAATTTAAAGTACAAATATACAATTTATTACTATTGCTTTTCTTTCGGGTAAGAAAGTTTGGTTCTTTGACTTTTGCGAAGTGTTGGTTTGCGTGTCGGGCAAAAGACACAATAGGTCAAATGTGGACAGATGTTTTAAGATGACAAAGAAATAAAGAGATTAAACCGAAAGCTGTTTTATAAAATCTTCAGCTTCCTCTTTTGAAGGCGCTTTACCGTGCCAGCGGTAATCGTCCTCAATGCTTTTCACGCCTCTGCCCATTTTGGTTTTAGCAATGATAACAGTTGGCCTGAATACATTTTGTTTCGCATATTCGCAGGTTTTTATAATGTCGATGTGGCTGTGACCGTCACATTCAAAAACATCCCACCCAAATGCTTTCCATTTCTCACTCAAAGGTTCAAGGGTCATCACCTTATCCGTCCTGCCATCAATCTGGCAATTATTGCGGTCAATGATGGCAGTGAGATTATTCAATTTATAATGTGCCGCGCTCATGGCTGCTTCCCAGATGCTGCCTTCCTGCAATTCTCCATCACCATGAATGCTGAATACATGCCATTGCTTTTTATCTGCCTTAGCTGCAATTGCAAGTCCAACAGCAACAGATAATCCCTGTCCCAATGAACCTGATGAAAGCTCTAAACCCGGCAATCCACGCTCTCTTCCGGGATGACCCTGTAATCTTGAATTAAGTTTGCGAAGGGTTAATAATTCATCTTTTGGAAAATAGCCGGCTTCTGCAAGTGTGGCGTAAAGCACAGGTGCTACATGACCTATGGAGAGTATAAGCCTGTCTCTGTCCTTCCACCCGGGATTTTTGGGATCGTGGTCAAGAACATTAAAATATAAACTCGTAAAAATATCAGCCAGTCCGAGCGAACCGCCTGTATGACCGGATTCTGCCTCTGCAAGCATGCGTACAATATTTATACGGATGTTTTTTGCAATATGCAGCAGATCTTTTACAGAAGATATCTTGTTCATATTTTATTTATTACTGATGTTACGCATATTATATATTTGTTCGTTAGTGTCACTCAGAGCCGGACATAGCATGGATTTGTGGGTTAGCGTCCGTGTCGAAGAGTGACTATGTATGGTCGACTTCGACACGATCCTCCTTCTACTGTCATTTCAGGAGAATCGGCTCAGCCTGACCATTAATTTAGTATATATTTATTACGTTTGCGTAACATCTCTTATTAGTACAAAGATAAATCTTTCAACAAAAAAATACTATTTAATCTGACACCTTTTTTAGTCATTTGTACAGTACAACATTCGTTTTTAAAATCGTGCTCAAAAAATAAAACATAATTTTCCTCAACAGCTTTTTCATAAAACGCTGTTTTTTCTTTTAAAGTCAGCAGCGGCTGCACATCAAAACCAGGAATATAAGGGACGGGAATGTGTGGAACAGAAGTGATGAAATCGGCCATAAAAACCACTTTTCTGCCATTATAATCAATCACAGGAATGATCTGTCCTTCAGTATGTCCATTGTATATTTTCAGAAAAATCCCTTCAAACAATTCCTGCTCTTCGTGAATAAATTCCAGACGCCCACATTCAAAGAGGGGCATATAATTTTCTTTATGATACGCTGCTTTTTCTCTTGGATTAGGGTTAATTGCCCAATCCCACTGTGCTTTAGAACAATAATAATTGGCGTTCGGAAAAACAGGAAGCAGTTTTGTTTTATCGGCATTGTATTTCACACAACCACCCACATGATCAAAATGAAGATGGGTAAGAATAACATCAGTAATATCGGCGGGTTGAAAACCTTTTTCCATCAGGCCTTTTTCCAACGTATTTCCTGTGATATAATAAAATGGAAGATATTTTTCGTCTTGCTTATCGCCGATGCCTGAATCAATCAGGATCTTGTGATCATTAATTTCGATAAGGAGTAACCTGTTGCATACATCAATCAAATTATTTCCGTCAGGGATAACAGTCTTTGACCAGATTGATTTCGGAACAACGCCAAAGCTTGCGCCTCCATCCAATTTGAAATTTTCTACATTAATGACATGAAGTTTCATGATCAAATATAATATTATTGTTTATATCCGTGCAAAGTTATAATATATTCGAATGAAGAGAATTTATAGTGTCTATTTTTGCAAATTTTTAAATGAGTTTTCAACGGTTGCAAATCCCTGCAAACGGGCAATTTCTGCATGTTTCAGCATCCTCTGTCTGCATAAAATGAATATCAGTATTGAACACCGAAGAAATAATGCCGAATAAAATTTCTTCAAACTTTCCGATAGCCGCTTCATCAATAATGTTGTTATTTGAACCGGGGCAGCATACATGCATAAATCCTTTGCTCAGGCTGCGGAATGTAATAATGCCTGCATTTAAATTTTCAGTTTTGTTTTCCTTGCTATACAGGTAAGCATACATAAGCAATTGCAGGCTTTTTGCATATTTACTGTCGTTAAGGAGTTGATCCCACGAGTCGAATTTCAGTTCGTCTTTTTTAACCACACCTGTTTTGTAATCAATGATCCTTATGGTTTCTCCGGCACGATCAATCCGATCGATATAGCCATTTATTTTAACAGGAATTATCTTGCCATCCTGTAGCCTTACCGAAACAGATGTTTCGAGAAGTTCTTCAAGCATTGTAACAGTAAGTGCTTGCCCTGACTGATTGAGTTTTTCTATGAAAGCTGCTTCCTGATGCAGGAAATTATTCAGGAATTTGTTAGCTACTTTTACTATCAAAAGATTCTTTCCGTAATTCACATCGCCGTTCGGGTAGTATGTCGCAAATCCTTCCTTGGCAAGCGCTTCCACCTGACTAAGCATTGATTTTATGTCGCTTTGAAGGAACTGTTTGTTTTTTACTGACATATAAAGTTTTTGCAACACATAATGCACTACGCTTCCGAGTGTAGCAGCGTCAATGGTTTCAGCAATTTCTTCAGCTTCTTTAATTCCCTCAACATATTGAAAGTAAAACCTGACCTGGCAACTGATGTAAGTGTTAATAGCTGAAGGCGAATATCCTTTTTCAGCATGTTTTAAAAGAGCTTCAATAATTTCAGGCGATTTGTTAATAGAAATGGAATGTTCTGTTTGTGCAGGCGGTTCATTAATGAGAAGCTTTTGTTGAAGGTTTATCTTGCTGTTGTATCGGGGTAATTCTTCAATTATCTGTGTGATAAAACGGCTTTTTTCTCCGCTTCCTAAGTCATCGGCTTGCGTATTGTAAATTATATGAATGTTTTTCGCCCGCTGAAGCAACCTGTAAAAGTGATATGCAAAAATTGATTCTTTCTGCCTGTAAGTGCTCAGCCCCATTTCTTTTTTAATGTCATAAGGAATGAAAGTGCTATGAAACCTGCCCGACGGCAATATACCTTCATTAACCGAAAGAATGATGATATTTTCAAAATCAAGTGCGCGTGTTTCGAGCATTCCCATTATCTGTAAACCTTTCAACGGTTCGCCATAAAACGGCATGGTAGCGGTTTCTGCGAGAGCTGAAAATATTTTCCGCAGTGTTTTTATGTCATTTATACAACCGTAATTTTTAAGCAGGTTCTTTATTTTTGTAATGATAACAGCATAATGAAAGAGATACTCCAGATCGAATCCTCCATTATTATTTTTAGTTGTATTGCCTGAAATCAGGATATCGCGGACTACACCAATAATAGAAGTAAAGCGGTTGAGCAAATCATCCGGGTTTTCTATTGTTTTTTCGAACAGGGATGATATTTCCGGATGCTTCACTTGCGGAGCAATCTCTTTGTGTGTATAAAAAATACGATTGGAAAATTTAATATCTGAAAGGATTTCTTCAACCCATGATGTTTTACCGGCAACGGCGCCAATCATCTGGAAATATGGATGACTTAAAAGATTCACGATATCCTTGTAATAAAAGCGAATAACTTTTCCACTGCTATATTTCTGAGAATTTTCGTGAAGCGTAAAAATATTCATAAAAAGACTGTGTGCTGTGGAATTCGACAGGGGATACCCCATTGTGATATTAATGTCTTTTACATTTTCCGGAATGGAATAAAGCATGGGTATGAGTAGGCTCTCATCAGCAAGCACAAGGGCGGTATTTTCTGAATTTGCTTTTTTATCATCAAGTTCAGAAAGCAAGACTCCGGCTAATCCCGTTTGACCGATTTTTAATGGAACACCTGTAATAGTGATGTTTTTAGTATCTTCCGCAAAGTGATCTTCTATCCAGTTGAATTCTTTCAGCTTCCAGTATTTCCTGTATTTTCTGAGGAATGTTCCTGCCTCCTGAACATCATTATCCATATAGTATTTTTCTGCATCCCAGAAAATTTCTGCTTTTCCTGATGTAGTGAGGGCTTTGATGATCTTTTCTTCCGAAGCGGTAATCGCATTGAAACCGGCAAAGATGATGTTTTGAAATGCCGGACTTTGTGAGTATTTATCAATATTTTCTGCAGCTGTTTTATACACGAGACCTTGGTAGCCCGTGTTTTTGCTAAGTAAACAAGATATAAATTTTTTGTAATATTTGCTAAGTGAATTATAAAATTTAAGATAATTATTTTCGTGATTGGTTAAGGGTGAGCCTTCAAGATTCCAGAGGCTCAGCGCTTTTGCTTCGTTCAGATATTGAAAAAGACTTTCCGTGTCGGCAAGGTTCAGGTCAGCATCATTGTAATCGTTCAACAATACCTGTCCCCATGTCATAAATTCATCGAAGGGCTGTGCATTCGTGCCTTCCATTTCTTTATATACACTGTAAAATTCGAATAAAAGAGTGGTTTGATCGGCAATGGTAATGCCTGTAATATTACTCACAAAATCTTCGATAGAAAAAACGGAAGGCGCCCATATTACTTTATTGATTTTTTGTGCAATGTACTTTTTTAAATAAAGTCCCGCCCTGCGGTTGGGAAGCACAAAGCATAAGTTGTTGATGTTGTCTCCATGCTTATTGATAATGTGTTCGGTGAGTTTATATAAAAAAGTCATTCCGTTTTGTTTTTATAAAGAATGTATTCCGCATCCCTAATACTATCGGGTTTTCCAAGGTCGTACCAATAACCCGTATCTTGTCTGAATCCTGTAATGCGATTGTATGTAGCAAGACGCAGGTAAACATCGATCATTGAAAATTTTCCTGTTTCATTTATAAGTTCAAAAATTTCAGGACTGAGTATCTGTATGCCGCTAAAGGCAAGCGGTATCAGCACATCAGGATTCCCTCTGGAAATTTTTATTTCATCGGTTTTATTGTTTCGCCACCCGCAAAGGTTTAGCTGTTCATCAAAAAGAAAATATCTTGATGTTTCCCGCTGTTTCACTGCCAGTGTTGCAACCGAATGGTTCTGGATGTGAGATTGATAAAGGATTTCCAGGTTAATGTCTGATAGTACATCCACGTTGTGAACAAGAAAAGGCATGCCATCATTGAAAAACCAAGAGGCTTTTTTAAGTCCACCTCCTGTATCGAGCAATTGGTCTGATTCATCGGAAATTTCAATATGAATACCAAAATTATTTTTATACGTTAAAAGATCTTTTATCTGTTCTGCAAAATGATGAACATTTATAATAATATCTGAACATCCGTATTGCTGTAGTTTGTTTATGGTATGCTCAAGCATAGGTTTTCCATTAACTTCAACCAACGCTTTTGGCCTGAGATTAGTCAGGGGTTTTAGGCGAGTACCAAGCCCTGCGGCAAAAATCATGGCTTTCATTCGTATTCTTTTATTATATATGTGTAATATCAGTTATCACTAATGGGACACTTTAAAAACTAATTTTCAGATGTTTTTTTACCCCGTCCCTAAAGGGTGAAACATCTGAAAATCAGCCTCCCTTTAGGGCTAGGGGTAAAGCTGATTTTCAGTTTTTAGAGATGTCCCTACAACTCTCTATGATAAAGTTCAACATCAACATCGTATTTTTTTTGCAGATGTTCAGCAAGAATATTAGCACAGAATACTGAACGATGCTGCCCCCCTGTACAACCGAAATTAACCTGCAAATGTATAAACCCTCTTTTTATATAATTCTCAACAGTCTTATCAACCAAGCCATACACATGATTCATAAATTCATAAATTTCGGGTTCTCTTTTCAAAAACTCAATCACTTCTTTATCTTTTCCTGTGAGGGTTTTGTATGATTCGTACTTACCGGGATTATGTAATGCCCTGCAATCAAATACAAACCCGCCTCCGTGTCCTGAATTATCGGCCGGAATACCATTCTTGTATGAAAAGCTTGTAATAGCAACTTTTGTTTTTGGTTCCTTTTTACCTAATAAACGCAGTTTTTCTGATTGAGCAAGCTTATGTAAAACATTCATCAATGTTGGTATTCTGCATGGTATTTCAGTATTTTCAAGCAACCATTGAAGATTATCAAGCGAGTAGGGAATGCTTTGCAGAAAATGTTCTTTCTTTTCATAAAACCCACGAAAACCATAAGCCCCAAGAGCCTGCATAATGCGGATTAGTGCATATCCATAGTAATAAAAAGTGAACTCTTTTGGATTTACTGAAACGTATTTCCCCAAAACTTCAATATAATATCCAAGCAATGCAGTTCTTGTTTCCTGCGGTATATCTGCTTTTGCATCATAAAGTAAAGATGCAATATCATATTGCAATGCACCTTTTCTGCCTCCCTGGTAATCTATGAAAAAAGGATGACCATTTTTTAACATAATATTCCTCGACTGGAAATCGCGGTAAAGAAAATAATTGCAATTGGTTGTCAGCAGGAAATCAGAAAAAGCCTGGAAATCATCCTCCAGTTTTTGCTCGTCAAAACTGATCTTTGCAAGTTTCAGAAAATAATATTTGAAATAACTCAGGTCCCACAACATTGATTGCTTGTCGAAATGATCTCTCGGATAACATAAGGCGTAATCCATATCTTTTGAAGCCACTACCTGAAACTGCGGAAGAAAATCAATTATTTTTTTATAGACAGAAATAATTTCTTCTGAAAATTCCTGTTCCTGACGTTTCTCTGAAAGCCATGAAAAAAGAGTGGTGTCGCCAAGATCCTCAAGCAAATAAATATTGTTAGCCTCATCGGCAGCCAGCAATTCCGGAACAGGGAGACCTTTTTTATAAAAATGTTTTGTAAATGCTAAAAATGCAATGTTTTCTTTTGCATCATGATTGTATGCTGCAATAGCAATTTGATCGTTGTTTTTAAGCCGGCAATATTGCCTGTATGACCCGGAAGAAGGGAGCTCTACAATACTTTCGGCTTGTACACCCGACCATTTTTCAAAAAGCAATCTGATATGTGATTCAATGTTTTTATTCAATGTGTTAATTTTTATTAAGCAAACCTAAATGAAATTTAGCGTATAAGCAAAAACGTACTCAAACAGTTACAATTATTTAACAGGAATCACTTTATTCAAATCAATATACACAAGAAATTTTTTCGTTTCCGTATAGCCTATTTCTCCTAATACTTCAGCGTAACTGCTGATCTGTTTTTCATGCGAATCGTTTATGCCGCCTGTTTTATAATCGATCACTATCGCTTTATCACCTTCAATAATAACCCTGTCGGGGCGTAATGTTGAGCCGTCTTTTAAAAGCATTTCCGCTTCGGTTTTAATTACACATCCCGGCTGAAAGTACTTATTTATTAAAGGATCGGAGATAACAGCGGATATTTTTTTATTCAGTTCCTCAGCTTGTTCAGTTGTTGCCATTCCATTTTGAATCAGTTGTGCAACGGCGCTTTCCACATCCTCAGCATGATTAATATTTGATAAAGCATAGTGAATAAAATTTCCCCATTCGCTGTTTAGGACAGGGTTTTCGGTGTCCCAAAGATCAGTTGCTTTTGTTTTTAAATGGATTACCTGATTCTTGTGTCTTACCGGAAAAGGATGCAATGAAATGCCTGAATTATTATCAGCTTGCCCATCTTTTATATTCGATATTTTTTCACCAAAAGAATAGACCTGCGTATTTTTATCCCATTGTCCGGTTGATTGCAGGTAGGAAGCGAGAAAATCAGGCACCGATTTAGGTTTAAGAAAATCTTTCGAAGGAGTTTTAGATAAAATATAGAGCCTTTTGGAAGGCCTTGTCATCACTACATAAAGCACGTTCAGAAGGTCGAGCATGGATTTATCTCGTTCTGCGTTATATAGATCAGCATATTCGGTTTCTTCCATTCTGCTGCTGTTGGCAACAAGCGAAGATTTTAATTCCGGAACCTCAGTAATTTCAGTATTTATCCACAGATTATCTTTTGTGTTTCTGAATTTCTCAGTTGCATAAGGATAAATGACTACAGGAAACTCCAGCCCTTTCGACTTGTGTATGGTCATTATCCGAACTGCATTGATCCCTATGGGAACAATGATGGATTTTTTATTTTTCTGTTCATCCCACCATTCAAGGAACTTTATAATGGTATTTTCTTTTTCAGAAGAAAATTTAAGCACTGCATCAAGAAAGAATTGAATGTATGGATCGGTTATTTTATTAATTCCAAAGACTGACAGCAATTCTTCAAATAATTCAAAAACGGGCATAGAGGAAAGGGCTGTAATGTCTATATTGAAATCATTTTTTTTCAAATATCCAAGAAAAAGATTTACGTCTATTAATTTGTCTATTTTAAGTTTTTCGCTTGTTAAAAACAATTCCTTTTCTTTAACGTATTTGTTTTTTATGAGATAATGAAGAATACGATACTTGGCGATTTCGTTATTGGTGTCCGAAATAAAAAACACAACAGCTATTAAAAAATTTACTTCCTGTGAACCCGAGATCAGCAAAGATTCATCGGAAACTACATTAATGCCAAGTGAAATCAGATGCCCCGCAATTGCTGAAGCATTATCGTTAGATCTGCAAAGTATGGCAATATCGCGCAACGAAAAGTTTTGTCCTTCCAACTCCCTTATGATTTCAGTAATTTTATTCAGAGAACAATCATTATACGTTTCGTCTTCGTTATTATTGCTATTTGAAGTATCTCTGAAAACCCCGAGAGCGTCATTGCGAGGGAAGGATGACCGAAGCAATCCTATTGGTTGAGAGATTGCTTCGCTACCTGCCCGACTATGTCTTTCAGGCGGGTGCTCGCAATGACGGATTCCTTTGTTTTTAGAGATACTATTTATAAAATCAATTTGTATGTAACCGCCTTTGTTTTCGGCATTGAATACCTGCTGACAATTTTTGTAGATCGATTTTATATATTCCGAACCGCTTTCAGCAATAAAACTAAAAAATTTATTATTAAAATCAATGATTTCTGCCTTAGACCTGAAGTTAGACGACAGGTTATATTCGTTGTAATAACTGTTGAGCGCCTCTGCTCTTTCAATGGAAAACCGATCCGAAATTTGTGCAGGTGCTTTGGGCAGCATGGCAAATTGTTCTACATCACCACCTCTCCAGCGGTAAATAGCCTGTTTGCCATCGCCTACTATCATATTAAAATAATCATAAGACAACGAGTTTTCTAATAATGGCAGCAGGTTCATCCATTGCAAGGTAGATGTATCCTGGAATTCATCGATCAGGTAGTTTTGGTAACGTTCGCCTGTTCTTTCATAAATATACGGAACCGGCTGCGAAACCACTATTTCTGAAATCCTCTTGTTAAATTCCGAGATAGAAAGAATGTTGTTTTCTTTTTTTATTTCATCAATAATCTTTTCGATTTCGTTGAGTACGGCAAGCGGGTAAATATTCGCAAATACCATGTTCAGGAGTACATAGTGTTTGTGATATTTTTCTTTAAGACCGGAAATTTTCAGAAAAACTTCAATAAGTTGTTCTTTGATTGAGTCGATCCTTGTTTTATCCGATGCTGTGGCTTTCCCTGCGTGCCACTTATCCTGTTCCATGGTTTCTGTTACATATATATTCGGATTTATCTTTTCAATAAAGCCATTGGAAAGATTTTCAAAATATTTTCCGATACCAGTATTCCCGTGGAAAAAGGAGTCGGTTGAAATCTCGTTTTGCCTGATAAGATCAAAGGCTTCACCCGCAGTTTTTATAATGACATTTTCAAATTTAGAAATCGCACTTCCGAGTTTTCTGCGAATATCAAAGAAATCCTTAATGCTTAAATTGCGTAACTTTTCTAAATGAACTAAGTTATCTTCTTTGAAAAGTTGTTGTGCAAATGTTTGCAGGTCGTTTTCGATATGCCAGCTTTTCTCATCGTCAGCCTTTGCTTCGGTAAATTCAACAAGCGCCTTGGTCAACAGCTCGTCCGATCCCGCTTTACTGAGAAGAATATCTACAGCTTCCGAAAGCAGTTTGTCTGTATCCATCTCCACTTCAAAGTTGAGGGGGATATTCAGGTCGTGTGCAAAGGTGCGTATGATGCGGTGAACAAAAGAATCAATTGTGCATATTGCGAAATCAGAATAATTGTGAAGAATGGAATCTATCACCTCGCGGGCTTTTGCGGATATTTCATGTTCGTTGAAAGATGTGTCTTTTAAAAGCTCCGGTAAAAGAAATTTATACGCATCGCTTTTTTTATCAGGTGGATCGGCAGATAATTCGGTAAGATACCGGATCACCCTTTCCTTCATTTCATTGGCGGACTTATTTGTAAAGGTAATAGCAAGGATATGTATGAAATGGTCAGGTTTCTGAATGGATAGTTTGATATATTCTTTTACAAGAGTAAAAGTTTTACCTGATCCTGCAGATGATTTATAAACATTAAAAGGCATACCTTTTTATTTATGATTTACGAATATAGAAAGTATATTTCGTAATAATACTTATTTATCTTTCTCAAAATGGCGGAGATATTATTTCCCCAAAAATATGTAAAATACTTGTCAATTTTGTTGAAAATCATTATTTTTGTTATAGGAAATTATTGAATACCCGGTATTATGAAAATTGTAAAATGCCTGATAATTCTTACTATTGCATTTATTATTTTTGCTGTTGCCTGTAGAAAAGACGAACTGCGGTCTCCTCCAAACAATGAATATATTCAAACACCATATTCAATCCGGATCCCCAAATTTTTTCCTACTTTATTGAATATTCCTGCATATAATCCCATGACTGTTGAAGGTATTGAATTGGGCAGGTATCTTTTCTATGACGGCAGGCTATGCGGCAAACAGGACACGCTGATGTCTTGTGGAACGTGCCACCGGCAAGAATATAGTTTTGAGAATGGACTCGGTTATGCTCATGGAGTTACCGAAATACAATCACCGCATGTAATGCTTCCAATGATTAATCTTGTGTTCAATTCATCAGGCTATTTATGGAACGGAAAAGTTGAACACAATAATCCCGACTATAATGTTCCCTCCACTTATGGCGGAAATCTTGAGGACCTTTGCTGGATGGGCGTGGCAGCTCCTCACGAAATGCACAGCGATACGAATAAAGCAAAAGCAGCAATTCAGAACATTGCCATATATCCGCCTATGTTTAAAAAAGCATTTGGTTCTGATATAGTAACATTCAAAAATATTTCAAAAGCTATTGCACAGTTCATTCGTACTCTGATATCTTCAAATTCCAAATTTGATAAGTACATGAAGGGTGAAGTGAATCTTACCCAACAGGAATTAAATGGTTATGTAATTTTTTACACCGAAAAAGGCGATTGCTTCCATTGCCATGGTACTATACTTTTTACAACTAATGAATATTTTAATAATGCAAAGGATACTGTTTTTACTGATCCCCGCGACCGTTACGCTGTTACACACGATCCGGTTGATATAGGCGCATATAAAGCATCAACCTTACGAAATATTTCTCTTGTCGGCCCTTATATGCACGACGGGCGTTTTGCTACGCTTGATGATGTTATCAACTTTTACAGCCAAGGGCTTGTATGGTCGCCTTATGTTCATCCGTTTATGAAAAAGGTTAATGAAGGCGGTGTGCAACTTATTCCTTCCGAAAAAGCTGATTTGAAAGCTTTTTTGTTGACATTGACAGATACTTCTTTTATTGCGAATCCTGCATTTTCAAAACCTGCTGATTTGCCTTAATCCTTTGGTGTCATCCACAGATTATACATAACAAACAACCACAAATATGGCAGCAATCAAAACAATTACCACACAAAAGTATGATTATATGCAAGGGAAGCCAGGAGCGGACTTTGCAGATATTATTCCGGTAATATCCTCTTTTACCGAATACGACAAAGACGGACATACGCTCACTGAAATCACTTATATGAGTAGTGGTATTGTTGAACAAAAGTGGGAGTATAAATATAACGACAAGGGTTTATTGATTGAAGAAATTCTTATCAATGATGAAGATATTGTGGATGAGAAAAAGGCTTATGAGTATAATAACAAAGACCAACGGGTAAAAGAATTTTTAATTTATCAGGATGAATCTTATGACACGACAGAGTATATCTATGATGACGAAGGCAATCTGCTGGAAAAAATTACTGTTGATTCTGATGGTGCGCTTGAATCAAGGAAAGAAATGAAATATGAGAACAGCAAAATGATTTGCGAAATTTCTTATGATGCCGAGAGTAACATTCTGAATAAAGTGAATTATAAGCATGATGAAAAAGGTAATGAAATTGAAATCACCCGTTTTAATGCCGGAGAAAATAAAACCATAAGAACAGAATTTGTCTTTAACGAAGAAGGAAAAAGAGTAGAAACGCTGACATACAATTCCAAAGAAGAACTTATAGCCCGTAGCGAGTATGAAGAAGATAACAAAGGGCAATTGATAAAAAGTATTGAAGAAGATCGTTTCAATTATAGCTCTACAACAATAGCTTATGATGAAAGAGGTAACATTACCGAACAGTTGGAAACAAATAAGGCAGGTGAATTAAACAGCAGAATAAACAGGAAGTTCGACGAAAATAATAATCTGATTGAAGTGGCTGTAACAATAGATCGTCATGGAAAGGCGCTGAATCAGAATTATGTGATACTGTATCAGTATGAGTATTACGAGTAATAAATTATTTCCTTACAAAGAGAACGAACTTTGATTTTGATAATTCAAAATCTTTAATTTCTTTAAACCTCCCGTCTTTTTGAAGTTTTTCGAGGCTTATTCCGTTTTCTATTACGGCGCACCAGTTGTCCCAGATGATCAACGCATTTTTTTGAATTTCTTTTCCTTCAAACAATTCAGGAAGTTCTTTTCTCTTTTCGTTGTCAAAATGATCAATTCCTAATTCCATGCTGATATATGGAGGGTAATAATAATATATAGAACCGGAATAATTCGTTTTAATATATTTTGCCATTTCTTTAATTAAAATCTGGTCGTTGCTCAGTGAAAATTCTTTCCTCCATTTGATAGCGGCAGGATTAGCTGTAAAAGGAAAAATCACAATATAGGCAATAACTAAAAATCCCATAATTCTGCCGAGAGTTTTATTTTTTATCAAAATTCGGGTAATAAAATTGTAGCCGTCAAGACTGATCAATGAAATGAATGGAATAACGCAGATCAGGACACGTTTGAGCCCCATGGAGTTGAATATTCCAAAATACCAAAAGAGACTATGTGCAACAAGAAATGCAAAAAACCCGCCATATACAAGGATAAGTTTTTCTTTATAATGATATTCGGAACTTCGAAAAGGGCGATAGAAAAAAGTTATTATCATGTAAATAATTCCAAAAGCAAGAAGAAGATAGAAAGGTATCCCTATTACATACGTCAATTGGTTCACAAAGTGAAAAAGCTGACCGGAGCCATAAGTGCTGCTTAACTTAGCGTAAGGTATTTTAGTAAATACCCAGAAAAGGTTGTGATAGTAGAAATATCCTGTAATACTATAGAAAACATGCCCTGCAGCAAGAAGCGGCAGTATCCTGAATTTCTTTTTTACAATAAGATAGAATGCGTAAACACCAAGCAGGATAAGACCTTCGGATCGTACAAACGGCAGAAATGAAATCAATATAGAAGAACTGATCTCTTTTTCTGAAATCAGCAGATATATTGAAAATACAAGGAACAATGCAAACAAAGGCTCTGTAAGTCCTGAGAATGTTATAACAAAATAAAGCGGAGCAAAACACAGGAGTACCGCACTTAGAAAGGAATTTTCCCTAGTGATTTTTTTTGAAGTGAGATAGGTAAATATCAATGTTAGCGAGACGACTACACCATTGAATACTTTTATTCCTGTAAATCCGAACTGTGAGAATGGAGAGCTAAGTAATACAAATAATGGCTTTGCCCAATGATGAAAAAAAAATGAAGGATGAATGAAAGAATATTTCGAAAACAAAAAATGCATGACACTGTCACCAGAGTCCAGCGTTCCTTCTTGAGTAAATGAAACAATCACGCATATTGTGAAATACAATATAATTCCGGTAAATACAAATTTATCCTGAAGAGAGATTTTGTTTTGCATACAGAGATTAGTGCTAAGTTAATAAACAGATAACGCAAAGATTGCTTCGTCGTACCTTCTCGCAATGACGTCATTGCGAAGCCGACGCAGGAGGCTGAAGCAATCTCAATGCGAGAATTTAGATTTAACATAACATTAATATTATCAAAAATAAACAAAAATAACATTATGAAAATTTTCTTTATACAATTCCGTACTTTTGTAGAGTAATTATTAATCTTTCAATTCCATGAACAGTGTTGTTTTTTTCGACTCGGATATATTTGTATGGGTAGTACTGCCTGCATTGATTTTTCTTGCCCGGATTTGTGATGTGAGCATAGGAACCCTTCGCCTTATTTTTGTTACAAAAGGATTTAAACATATAGCGCCTTTGCTTGGGTTTTTTGAAGTAATTATTTGGTTGCTTGCCGTAAGCCAGATTATGAAACATTTAGATAATATAGTTTGTTATATTGCTTATGGCGGAGGCTTTGCAATGGGTAACTATATAGGTATGTATCTGGAAGAAAAAATCTCTATAGGCAGTGTGATTATCCGGGTGATTCCGAAAACAGATACTACAGAATTAATCAATAAATTGCGGGAACAAAATTTCGGACTCACAGTTATGGATGGTGAAGGGTCGCTTGGAAAAGTTAAGATAATTTTGTCAGTGATAAAAAGAGAAAATATCGAACAATTTGTGTCCGTTATTAATCATTATAATCCTCATGCATTTTATTCTATAGAGGAAGTGAAAGCCGTGAACGAAGGAGTATTCAGGCGGGAAAGTAAAAAGATGTTCAGTAAATTCAGCTTTATTAATAAAAAGGGGAAATAAAGTAGTCTAAAAGTTCCAAGCCCCAAATCCCAAAACTCCCAACTCAAGGCATTCCAAACTTTAGGCGCTCCAAACTCATTTTATTTTATCAGAGTATTCCACCCGAATTTATCATCAAGTTCACCGTATTGAATACCCTGCAACCTTTTATAAAGTTTTGTGGAAACAGGTCCTGCTTTTCCATTTTTGCAGTATTCAAATACTTTTTTGCTGCCTCTGTCGAGTATCTTTTTTATCGGGGTAATAACAGCAGCAGTGCCACAGGCGCCCACTTCATCGAATTCTCCAAGTTCTTCAACGGCTACTTTTCTTCGTTCTACCTCCATTCCCATGTCTTTAGCAAGATCTATAAGGCTCATATTTGTAATAGAAGGCAGAATAGAATCGGATTTGGGAGTAATATATTTATTCCCCTTGATGCCAAAGAAATTTGCAGGACCGCATTCATCAACGTATTTTTTTTCTTTTGCATCGAGGAATAATACTGAAGCAAAGCCATCAGAACGTGCTCTTTCGGCCGCCTTGAGACTTGCAGCATAATTACCGCCAACTTTTATATGCCCTGTTCCGAGAGGCGCTGCACGATCGAAATCGCGAACTATCTGAATAGTTACAGGATCAAAGCCTTCTTTGAAATAAGGGCCGACAGGTCCGGCAAAAATCATGAACAAATATTCTTTAGCAGGTTTTACGCCTACCTGAGGACCTGATCCGATTAAAAGAGGCCTTATATATAAAGATGCTCCTGTTCCATAAGGCGGGATGTATTTTTCATTCATCCTGATTACAGTAAACATTGCTTCTTTAAAAAGTTCAATAGGTACGGGCTGCATAAGAATACCGTCGGCTGAGCGATTCATACGTTTTGCATTTTCTTTCCAACGGAAAACACGAATTTTGCCATCCTTTCCCCTGAAGGCTTTTAATCCTTCAAAAGCTTCTTGTCCGTAATGCAATGCAGTAGCGGCAATGTGAATGTTAAAATATTCCGAAGAGGAGATCTCTAATTTGCCCCATTCGCCGTTTTTCCAGTAACAGCGAACATTGTAATCTGTTTTGAAGTAACCAAAGGGCAGGCTTTTCCAATCAATATTCATAGCTGTATGTTTAATGTTTTAAACAATTTGATAATGGCTAAAGTAATAATATTTTCAATCTGCAAAAATATTTTTTCTTTTGTTACCATTCCGTTTCAGCTATCAGCACCATGATTTTTTCCAGTAAGGATCTCATTTTATCTGCGGTGGCGGAATGGTTGTTAACAATGATGCCGAAAGTGAGCAGCTTGTTTTTTTTATTATACACATATCCTGTATATGCTCTTAGCCCCATCATATAGCCGCTTTTTGCCCTCAGGTTATTTTCCGCAATCGTACCTTTTAAAATTTTACTGATAGTACCTGATCTGCCTGCAATAGGGAGGGTATGGTAAAATACAGTAAACATTGTATCAGCCAGGTAGGCACGCATTATTTCGGCTAATTGACGAGTGGAAACACGGTTTTCTGGCGAAAGACCGCTGCCATCTTTCATGATAAAACCTTGCAAGTTAACCCCTTTCGACTTCCAAAATGCTGTAACAACCTGAGTTCCATTGTAAGTGGAACCCTTCCCTGTTTTTTCGTAAGCCAGTATTTTAATAATGTCCTCAGCATAGGTGTTGATACTTCGCTGATTGGTGTGGAATACAATAGTGTCGAGCGGAGGACTTTCCTGGGTGTAAAAAACGGTAATTGTTTTGTTCTTCGTTTTGCCTTGTTCTTTAAGTGTTTTAAAAGTAGTGGCAGAATCGGTAACAACGATACCGCTATCAGAAAGTGCTTTAAACAATGAATATGCACAGAAAAAGGCAGGATCGGGAAGTGATGCTCTCTCGGGGAATTTCTTATTGTTCCGTGGAACAACACCCTTGATTATCCGCGTATTATCATAAGGTCCCCCGAATATCCATGTATCTTCCGCAGTATATACTCCGCCTGTCCATACTTTATTCTTTATAGTGATATATGGAATGGGAGGGTCCAATTCAGCTATTCTGGCGCTATCCTTATATTTTTTCCCTGGTTTAAGAATTATACGGAAAGCATTTTCATGGAAAGTGAGCCCTGATGCTCCTGCACCGTAATAGTTTCCAATATCACCATAAACCCATGAAGAAGGTGCGATGGTGTCGTCAAATATTCTTGCATCACCAACAACTGATCCCTCTATCTTTTTTATTCCTTGTTCTCTGATATGAGTAATCCATCGCGGCAGAAGGTATTTCATATCGTTCATGGTATCGATACGGGGAGAGCCAAGGGTAGGGTCTCCTCCGCCACGAATATAAAGATTACCGTGCAGAACGCCCTGTTTGTCAATGTCGCCGTCATATTCCAGGAATGTTTTAAATGTAAAATCTTTTCCAAGTATTGATATTGCTGCTGCCGTATTAATGGCTTTCATGGTGGAGGCGGGAATCAATCCTGAAGAATCATTATATGCCACAACTGTTTTGCCTGAATCGGCTGTGATGACGCATATTCCCCACTTTGCATTTTTTAATGCAGGTTCCTTTTTAAATTTTTCGATCTCAGATATAAGATTCTTTACGGATGTGTCTTGTTTTACTTGTGCGTATAAACATGGTGCGAAAAAAAAGTAAAAGAAAAAAAAGATGCAAGTTGTAAGAGTGCGGTAAAACATGATTATTTTTTTTGCTAATGTAATATTTTATGGTTTTTTGGCATCAATTATTATTTTTCAATTCTTATTCTTGCATCTACTGCAACAACTTTATCTTTCCTGCCCAACAAGGGATTCAGATCCATTTCGGATATTTCAGGAGCTGCGATAACAAGTGCAGATAAGCGTATAATAATATCAGCAAAGATATCTTCATTAACTCCTTCCTGTCCTCTGGCTCCTTTTATAATACCATAACCTTTGAGTGTACGAATCATTCTTATGGCTTCATCTTTTGTCAATGGTGCAAGTCCTGAATTTACATCTTTTAATACCTCGATGAATATACCACCCAGTCCACAAAGCACCATGTGTCCGAATTTCTCTTCTTTTTTAGCGCCAGCAAATAATTCAATACCCGAAAGCATAGGTTGAATGAGAATTGCAGTCGTATCTTTTATTTTTATCATTCTTCCGAATTCAATGCCGACAGTTTTTGAGTTTTCTACATTCAGCACAACTCCGCCAACATCCGATTTATGAACAGGTCCGACCACTTTCATTACCAATGGGTATCCTAGTTTTTCCGCTGCTTTAAGTGCATCTTCCTTTGTCTTTACAACAGCCTCTTCTGCTCTTGGTATTCCTGCCGCATCAAGCAATGACCGAATAGCATCGGGTAACAAATACCCATTTGCTGCATTGTTTATAATATTACGGATATTGTCTTTATCGATTTCAGGCAGTTCGATTTTTTCAGGGGCAGGTTTTGGAGTATAAAAGATTTTTGTCAAAGCATTTCCCAGCGAACCTTCTTCCGGAAAATTTATTCTTCCCTTTAGTAAAAAATCTTTTATTTCCTTTTCAGCATTTATTATTGAGGGCAAAACAGGGAATATTGGTTTTTTACAAGTTTTCATCTTTTCGTCTAACAGCCTATATACATCATATACTTCGAACAAGCCTGGGTTACCGAAAATTACAACCATTGCGTCGATATTATGAAATTCATTTTCGCAATAATCAATGATTTTACCTAATTGTTCAGCCGTTCCGGTTGCCAGAAAATCAATAGGGTTCGCAACTGACGAGCCGGGAAATAAGTTTTCTAAAAGTTCTTTTGCTTTTGGTCCTTCAATCTGCGGGACATCAAGTCCGCCGTTTGAAAGCGCATCGGTAAGCATAACAGCAGGTCCCCCTGCATGCGTGATAATTGCAATATTTTTACCCTTTAGTTCTTTATGCATAAAGACTGAAGCCACAGTTGTAAGTTCATCCCTGCTGTAACATCTGACAATACCGGCTTTACTAAACAACGCATCTACCGCCGTGTCCGGAGAAGCGAGAGCGCCTGTATGCGACGAAGCGGCGCGGCTTCCAGCATCAGACGAACCCGATTTTATAGCAGCAATCCTGCAACCTTTGCGGATCAAAGAGGATGCGTGTTTTAAAAGCATATCCGGATTTTTTACATTTTCCACATAAAGTAATTTCACTTTTGAGCTACACACCGGATCAAAACTTTCATCCATATATTTCAAAACATCTTCAACCCCCATCTGTGCTGAATTACCAACAGAGTAAACGTTTGAAAAAGTTAATCCTTTGGGAATTCCCAATTCCATAATAAATACTGCCGTGGCGCCTGAACCGGAGATAAAGTCGCAGCCCATCGGATCGAGTTTAGGGATTGGGGTAGTAAATACCCCGCTGTAATTGGAATTTAGAAACCCTATGCAATTCGGCCCTATCAATGAACCATTGACGCTGTCAATAATTTCAACAATTTGTTTTTCAAGCCGGGCGCCCTCTTCGTTTTCTTCACTAAATCCGGCAGATAAAATGATGAATGCTTTTGCCCCTTTTTGTCTGACAAGAACTTCAACTGTTTCAATACAGTATTTTGCAGCAATAGCAAGAATGGCAAGATCAACCTGCGGTAAATCCTTAACATCTGCATAAGCTTTCAATCCCTGAACTTGCGGTTCTTTTGGATTAACCACAAATAATTCGCCTTTAAAATGTCCGTCTTTTAAATTGAACAGGACTTTACCGCCGGTTTTGCTGATAGTATTTGAACCGCCAACAACAACAATACTTTTGGGATCAATAAGTTGTTCGTTGATCATATATTTGAGTTTAAAAGTTTAATGTTCCTCTGTGTTTGTGAAAAATACTCAGCAAGCCCTGTGGTAAAAAAGATGATTTATAATGAAAGTAAATCAATCAGAGGTTTGACTATTATTTATTTGTAATCAATATTACGACATGTATTTAAGATTAACTCCATACATTGAAATAAACACAATAGTAACTATAGGCATAAGTATTTCCATTGAACCATAATTATAAAAACAAGGTATTATAATCAACAAAATATTTGCTACTGTATATAACCAAAATCCAATCTTTTTAAGCTTCCACATTAATATTGCCCCCGCCAATGAAGAGAATCCCATTATTAAGTATAAAATGATCTCGGAAAATTCAATTTCAGAAATATTTCTATCATTTATCATTAAATTTGAAGGTAAAGAATCAATAAAATTTAATGCAAAAAATCCTAAAATATATCCCAAAATTATCAGACCACTCCCAATAAATGTCAGGATACATAGTACTGTTAAAAAAACAGGTCTTTGTTTTGCTTCAGTGTTGGTGTTTACATTCTGTTCCATAATTTATATTTTTAAAGTTATACGATATATTTTTCTCAAAGATAAAAAATTTAATTAAAACTAAATTATTAGTATGTGATGGGCAACTAAACTTGCATGGCTGATAATTTTATTTTATAAGAAAATTATATGTATTTTCACGTTTGTATTTTAAAAATCAATCCGTATGAAATTATCTGCTTTTGTTTTTGCAAGCTTGTTATTGACATTCTTCAGCTCCTTCGCCTCTTTCGACGATTATTTTGAAAGCAAAACCTTACGTATTGATTATATACATTCAGGAAATATTACTGATGAATACTATGCCATTGATGAATTGAAAGAAGAATCGTTGTGGGGCGGGTCAAAGATTAACCTTGTAGATACTTTTAATTACGGAAATTTTAAGTTTGTCGCTTACGATAAAGCTTCCGGAAAGATTATATTTTCAAAAACTTATTCTTCGCTTTTTGCCGAATGGCGCACTACTGATGAAGGAAAGATAACCACCAAAGCTTTCTCAGAAACCATAACCATGCCCTATCCAAAAGCTACTATCAAAACAGAATTTTACAGTCGCGACAAAAAGAATAACTGGAAAAAGAAATTTGAATATATCGTGGATCCTGCAAATTATTTTATTTCGCATGAAAAGAAGAACCGCAGCAGTTGTTTTAAAATCGCTTACAATGGAGACCCCTCAAAAAAGGTTGATATTGTTTTTATCCCTGACGGCTATGACAGAGAGGAGATGCAGCAGTTTAAAAAAGATTGTGACCGGTTTGCGAAATACATTCTGGACGCCTCGCCATATAAGGAAAACAAAGACAAGATCAATATATGGGGAATTGAAGCTGCATCATTCGATTCGGGACCGGATATTCCGGGAGAGAATATCTGGAAACGCACAGTCGTTGGGACCACCTTTTACACCTTTGATTCTGAGCGTTACCTGATGACTTATGACAATAAAACACTTCACGATGTGGCAGCAAATGCGCCTTATGACCAGATATTTATTATTGTAAATACCGATAAATACGGAGGTGGCGGCATCTATAATTTTTACTGTACCTGCGCAGCAAACAATACTAATTCAGATTATGTTTCTATCCATGAATTCGGTCATACTTTTGCCGGACTTGGCGATGAATATTATACTTCGGATGTTCCGACAGAAGACTTATATCCGAAAGACGTGGAACCATGGGAACCCAATCTTACAACTTTAGTTAACTTTGGCAAAAAATGGAAAAGTATGCTCGGGAAAGATGTTCCTATTCCAACACCTGCGAACGATAAATATAAAGATATTGTTGGTGTTTATGAAGGCGGCGGATATGAAGCAAAAGGAGTTTACAGGCCTATGCAGGACTGCTCAATGAAATCAATCTCGTATAATAATTTTTGCCCTGTTTGTAAAAAAGCAATACAAGACATGATTGATTTTTACACGAAATAATACCAGCCAACCCGCACAAATTTTTCGATTAATAAATAATTTTGTACCTTTGACTTGTAATTAAACATTTTAAACAAATTCAGCATTAAAATAAAAAGTAGTGAAAAAAGAATTTTTCAAATATATTGATGATGAGGGGAAAGAAATTGTTAGGATGAAAATACAAACTGATGGCAAAAAAGTTACTGATATTTTAGTGCAATATGAAACTTTTCTTGATAACAAATGGATACCTATTATACGCTATGATTGTGCGCATGGATATTTTCATAAAGACGTGTTGAATCCTAAAGGGAATAAAGAAAAACATACCATTGTTATTCAAAATTTAGAAGATGCGCTGCTTTATGCAGAACAAGATATTAAAGACAGATGGAAATTTTATAAAACCCGATATATAAAAAAACTTAGCAATGAAAAAAGACGAAATTATTGAAAGGAATCTTACGCTTACTTTTGATTTCTTGCATGAAGTAATTAACGATCCTAATATGATTAATGAAATTCCTAATGGAACCGAGATTGAATTTGTGCAGAAAGACATTCCTATTATTGAACATCGGATTAAAACAACAAAAAAAACCCAATTTTACAGAGTAAGGCATTCTTTTGAAAAAATAAAAACACAGAACGCCACATCAAAGCGTTAGTTGTTTTTCTTCTTTCCCAACAATTTAATAATCGTTTCTTTGTCTTGCAACCTTTCTTTCAACAACCCGATTTCCTTTTCAAGCGCTTTAATTTTTTTTTGCAAGCGTTTGTTTTCTGTATTTGTAGTATACTGGTTTTTCGGTTCATTTGCTATGGGTACTTTTTCCCGCAAAGGCAAAAAGTAATACCTGAAAAAATCATACTCCAGCACGGAACCTATAGTAACCAATAAATCAGTATCAATAGATTTGCGGCGGAAAATATCATACACATTCCGTATATGCGTATTGATACGCCGGGCAAACTCCGCATTGCTCATGCCACGTTCCTTGTAACCCCGCCATTAATGGCGGGGTTATTAAAAACCTTGCTAATAAAGGGCTTTAGCCCAAAACAAAAAAAATTACCGGACTGTTGTTAAAATACAAGTACTATTACAACTGATAATGTTCAATCAGGGACAACTACACCATATGCTGAGGCATTTACTTTTATTGCGGTAGGGAATTAAGGCAAATATTTCTTTTCGTACTTATCCCGTTAATGGAATTATCATTATTTTGTTCCGGATAAAGGATTGTTTATTTAACATAAGGGCGCCTCTAAAAACCTCATCAGTTATTAAGAAGATATACCATGTTCGACTCCTTTGGAGTCGGGAATTTTATGTTGATTGTTTTTTCTATTCACATTTGACGCCTTTGGTGTCTACACAAAACGCAAGATATTCCGAAGGAATACAATGTGAATAGATTAAATTTTAAAAATAAATTCCGATGCCGAAGGTATCGAATTTAAACAATAAAAAATCAAAACAGTTTCTAAATATATCCGTCTTAACCCGAAGATTCCGATTTGTCGGTATTGTGGGAAATTTTACTAAAGTTAACGAATGATGATTTACGAAGTAAAAGCAGCCTTTCTGCAATCAAAAATCGTTAATCCCTGTCTGCCGACAGGCAAGCTTGTTTTTAAATCAAAATGTAATAATTTATCCTATGCAAAATATAACACTAAAAATTTATCTTTGCAGAATTAAAATCATTCATGAAGAATTTTCTGCAAAAATATTGGTTTTATATAGTTGCATTGTTTCTCGGAGCCTGTGCCAATATTGTAACTCCATCCGGCGGGGCAAAGGACGTAGCGCCTCCGGTTCCTTTAAAGGTTTTTCCTCCTTCTAACTCAATAAATTTTAAAGAAAATTCCGTCAAAATAGATTTTAATGAATTTGTAAAGATTACCGATGCTGCCAATAATGTAGTGGTTTCTCCTTTTATGAAAAAAATGCCGGAACTGAAACAGAGGGGTAAATCTGTAATTGTTGATTTCATGGATACTCTTAAACCAAATACTACCTATACGGTTTCTTTTGGTAATGCTATTTCAGACATCACCGAAAACAACATGCTTTCCAATTACCGGTACGTGTTTTCCACAGGTAATGTAATTGATTCGCTAATGCTGAAAGGGAGTGTAAAAAATGCATTCACATTAAAACCTGAAAGTGACATACTGGTGATGCTTTATGATAACACGGAAGATTCTGTTCCATGCAAGGAAACACCGTTGTATATATCAAAGACAAATGAATCAGGAACTTTTTCTCTGACAAACGTAAGAAGCGGTAAATACAAAATATTTGCGCTCAGGGATATGAATAGTAATTACCTGTTTGACCAGCCGAATGAAAAGATTGCATTCATTGATTCGCTTGTGTTTCCAGAACCTGTTGATACTGCAAAAAAAGATAGTGCCATAAAAAAACAGGCTCGTATGCGCGGAATTGACCTTTATCTTTTTGAAGAAATTCCTTCAACACAGCGACTTCTGAAAACATATCCCGCTCAATACGGAAAACTTGTATTTACATTCAGGAAGCCTGTTCAGAATATATCATTTAAACCTCTTTCAAAAAATATCACAGAACCATGGAACCTTCAGGAGATCAACACTACAAAAGATACTGTAACTTTGTGGATGAAAAATCCGGATATGGATTCTCTTACGCTTCAAATCTCAGACAATAACGTAATTCTTGATACTGCCGAAATAATTTTGATAAAAAAGGATGCTGCTAAAAACAGGGGAAGAGGAGATAACAATTATAAAAACATCCGGCTGAAAATAAATGCTTCCGGCCGTTCTGCATTTGATTTTTACAAATCACTTACTATTGAATCTTCAACCCCACTGGCTTTAGCTGAATTTGACAAAATCATTCTTAAAGAAAATAAGGATACGGCTAAAACAACTTTCCTTTTTACAGACAGCATAAAAAGGATTGTACGCATGAATTATAAATGGAAGAAAGGAACAGCTTATTCTCTTTTTATACCACCAGGTACATTCAAAGATATCTTAGGCTTATTGAATGATACCACGAAAATCGATTTCAAAACCTCCGCCCTGAAGGATTACGGAAATATCAAAATGAAACTAAAATCCAGCACACTTAACTGCAAACTTATTGTTCAGCTTGTAACGGAAAACGATGTTTTGATTCAGGAAAAATATAGCACAGCAAATGAAGCGGTGAAGTTCGATTATGTTTTACCCGGTAATTACAAGATCAAAGTAATTTGTGATGTAAATGGCAATAAAAAATGGGATACCGGAGATTATTTTAAAAAGATACTGCCGGAAAAAATATACTATTATTCTTCCTCCATACAGATTCGCCCCAATTGGGATATGGACATGGATTGGGAAATTACGGAATAAATCTGTACATTTTATATTGTCAAAAAATGAATAATGAATATCGATTAACGAATGATGATTTACGAAGTAAAGCAGCCAATTCTGAAATCAAAAATCGTTAATCCTTGTTCTTAAATCAAAATGCAGTAATTTATCCATTGCAAAGTATATAAAATTAAATATCATGATAAAATCAATGACAGGGTTCGGAAAAGCTACGGGGGGACAGAAAGAGAAAAAGTTGTGTGTGGAAATCCGCACGCTCAACAGCAAACAGCTCGACATAAATACAAAGATCTGCCGTTTATATAAAGAAAAAGAATCGGAGATCCGTTCTATTCTGGCAAAAAACATGGAACGAGGAAGAATAGATGTTTTAGTATATTTTGAAAACGAAGAAGATACTTCCAATTACACGATAAATAAAAACCTTCTGATTAAATATTTCGAAGAGTTAAAATCAATTTCCGCTGAGGCAAAAAACGATTTTCCAACGGATCATTTCGCCTCGGCTCTCCGAATGCCCGATGTATTTACCACAGGAAACGAAGAATTGTCAGGAGATGATTGGCAGCAGTTTTTAAATGTCCTTGATGATGCATTGAAGCAGGTAAACAATTTCCGTCTTCATGAAGGCGAAATACTCGAAAAAGACATTACGGAAAGGATAAAGCTGGTACTTCGGCTTCTTAAAGAAGTAACACCTTATGAAAAAATGCGTATCGAAACCATCAAAAAACGCATTCAGAAAGACATAGACGAGTTGATCGGCAAAGGAAAAACAGATAAAAACCGTTTTGAAGAAGAACTTATCTATTACATTGAAAAGATAGACATAACAGAAGAAAAAGTAAGACTAAATAAGCATTGTGGTTATTTCCTTGAAACGATTAAACAGCCAGAGGCGAATGGCAGGAAGCTTGGTTTTATTTCGCAGGAAATAGGAAGGGAAATAAATACCCTTGGCTCTAAAGCAAATGATGCTGACATCCAGAAGATAGTGGTGCAGATGAAAGACGAACTTGAAAAAATAAAAGAACAACTGTTGAATATTCTTTAACCTTTTAGCGCTTCCGCACCGCCTACAATTTCAAGTATTTCCTTGGTAATGGATGCCTGTCTGGCTTTATTGTAACTAAGCTTCAATTCTTTGAGAAGGTTGTCGGCATTATCAGTAGCCTTGTGCATAGCTGTCATACGTGCGCCATGTTCAGAAGCGAAAGAATCGAGAAGTATTTTATAGAATTGTATTTTCAATGATTTTGGTATCAGTTCGGCTATAATCTGTGCTTTACCCGGTTCAAATATATAATCAGAAAAAAGCTTTGCTTTGTTTTTGGCGGGTTTACTTTGCACTACCGGAAGAAATTGTTCGGTTGTAAGTATTTGTACGGCGGCATTTTTAAATTGGTTATACACCACTTCCACTCTGTCGTACTTGCCTTGTGCAAAAACCTTCATCACAGATTCTGCAATTGATGACACCTTTTCGAAGGTCAGAGAGTCAAAAATTTGTGTATGAGTTTCAATTACATTGTATTTTCTTTTCACCAAGAAATCGGCGCCTTTTTTCCCGATACAGATTATATCAATATTTTTATAAAGCTTATTGTATTTTGAATGAATCCGGTTTACTGCAGTTTTAACAACATTTGCGTTAAATGCGCCGCACAGACCCCTGTTCGATGTTACTGCAATAATTAAAACGTTATGAATCTTTTTTTCTTTCGAAAAAACACTTTCGACATTATCCCTGTTTGAGCTGAGTTTTTCCAATATTTCTTTCAGCTTTCCTGAGTATGGGCGTATTTTAACAATGGCATTCTGCGCACGTCTCAACTTGGACGCCGACACCATTTTCATCGCGCTGGTGATCTGTTGTGTTGATTTAACAGAAGCGATCCTTATTCTTACTTCTTTTAAGCCCGGCATTTTGTTGTTTGTTAAACAGTCTTCGTTTTATATTTCACCGAAAGTTCTTTTGCTGTTTTTTCAAGTATAGTAGTTACTTCGTCTGTAAGCGCTCCGGCTTTAAGTGTAGCAAGCGCATCCTGATAATGTAATTCGAGAAAATGCAGAAATTCTTCTTCAAAATTGCGTATTTTGTTAATCGGAACAGTCTGAAGCAATCCTTTGGTACCACAGTAAATAATAGCGATCTGTTTTTCTACTGGAACAGGTGAATACTGCGGCTGTTTCAATATTTCCACATTTCTTCTGCCTTTATCAAGCACCGAAAGTGTCGCAGCATCAAGGTCGGAACCGAACTTTGAAAAGGCTTCCAATTCGCGGAATAATGCCTGGTCGAGCTTTAATGTTCCTGCTACTTTTTTCATGGATTTTATCTGCGCATTACCACCTACGCGCGATACAGAGATACCAACGTTGATAGCCGGACGAATACCCGAATTGAACAGCGTGGTTTCGAGAAATATCTGTCCATCTGTAATAGAGATCACATTAGTTGGGATATATGCAGCCACGTCGCCGGCTTGTGTCTCGATAATTGGCAATGCTGTTAAAGAACCACCGCCCTTTACCAGATGCTTGATGGAAGCCGGAAGATCATTCATTTGTCGGGCAATCTCATCTGAAGAAATTATTCGCGCAGCTCTTTCAAGTAATCTTGAATGAAGATAAAACACATCGCCGGGATATGCCTCGCGGCCTGGAGGGCGGCGCAACAACAGCGATACTTCACGATAAGAAACAGCTTGTTTGGAAAGGTCGTCATAAATAACTAATGCGGGTCTTCCTGTATCCCTGAAATATTCACCAATGCATGCGCCTGTAAACGGAGCATAAAACTGCATGGCGGCAGGCGAAGAAGCCGTTGCCGCAACTACTATGGTGTAATTCATTGCGCCATGATTTTCAAGTGTCTTAACAACATTAGCAATTGTAGATCCTTTCTGACCTATAGCAACATAAATACAATATACCGGTTTCCCTTTCTCGTAAAATTCTTTCTGGTTGATGATGGCATCAATAGCAATTGCTGATTTACCCGTCTGGCGGTCGCCGATAATAAGTTCACGTTGTCCGCGCCCTATTGGTATCATGGCATCAATAGCTTTAATACCCGTCTGTAATGGTTCATTAACGGGTTGACGAAAAATTACACCCGGCGCCTTTCTTTCCAAAGGCATTTCAAATGCTTCCCCTTTAATAGGGCCTTTGCCGTCAATTGGGTCGCCAACGGTGTTGATCACTCTGCCGAGCATTCCTTCGCCAACATTTATCGAAGCAATGAGCCCTGTCCTTTTTACAATATCGCCTTCTTTGATGTGAGTGGCTTCGCCCAATAGCACAACCCCTACGTTATCTTCTTCGAGGTTCAGCACAATGCCTTTCATGCCGTCTTTTACAAATTCAACCAATTCGCCCGACTGAGCGTTGGTAAGTCCGTAAATACGGGCAATGCCATCACCTACCTGCAATACGGTACCTGTTTCTTCAAGCTCCGATTCAAAATTGAATCCCGATAACTGTTGCCTCAAAATTGCCGATACTTCGGCCGGTTTTATTTCTGCCATAATTTTTTTAATTAGTCGTAAGTCTTTAGTCGTAAGTCTTTGGTCATTAGTTCAGAGTTGGGAGTTTCTTGCTAATTGCGAACTGCGGACTGCGGACTACCAACTTATTTATTTGTCATTTGTTCACTATCATTTATAGTTATTGGTTCAAATGTTCGTTATTCTATTGTTCAAATGTTCTATTGTTCAATGTTTTGATTATCGAATACCGTTTACTGATTACCATTTCCCACACACCACATACTTCGACACGTCTCCATTTCATTCCGACGGCTCAGTATGACCACCGCGCGGATTACTGATAACCATTTATATTTCCTAATACCAACGAATATCCCAATATCTATTAATATCCTTTTTCATAAACGTTAATATTAAATTCTCTTTTAAGTTTCATTATTTTTTTGCGGATACTGTCATCGTATTGATATTTCCCGAATTTAAGTATAAAGCCGCCGATTATCTCACTTTTTATTTCTTCTGTTAACTCAATTTCTTTTTTTGTGAAATTTTTTAAAAGTCCTGTTATTTTATTTTTTATTTCATCATCGGCTTTTGCAGCAGTAGTGAGAATTACAGGAATAATACCATTGTACTCTTTATATAAAAGCAGGAATTGTTCGGCAATAGGCTCAATGAACTTTTCCCGTTTTTTGCCTGTAATAATATTCAAATATAAAACAGACAGCTTGCCAAGTTTACTTTCAAATACTGATTTTAGGATGTTTTGTTTTTTATCGCTTGTAATGACAGGACTTGAAAGCATCAGCCGTAAATCCCTGTTAGCAAGGCATACATCACGCACTAATTTCATGTCATTGAAAGTCTGTTCAAGACTGTTTTGCTCTAATGATAATTCAAACAAGGCTTTTGCGTAACGGATCGCTATGCGTGATTCTTTCATTCTAATTAAAATGTATTTCGTTCAGCAATTTTATCACTAATTCTTTTTGTTTTTCGTTCTTTGAAAGGTCTTCCTTCATAAGTTTTTCGGCGATTTCTATTGAAAGAATTGCTATCTGATTTTTGAGTTCGGTAAGGGCTGCCATTTTTTCGAAATGAATGTTTTCCTTGGCTGTTTCAACTATCCGTTGGGCTTCGCTTTCAGCCTTTGTCTTGGCTTCGCCAATAATATTATCCCTTATTTTCCGTGCATCGCGCATCATCCCGTCTCTTTCTTCTTTAGCTTCTTTCATCAATTGTTCGTTGCCGAAAACAAGCTGCGTCATTTCTTCTTTTGCATTTTCAGCGGCACGAAGAGCGTTTTCAATGGATTCTTCTCTTTCTTTAAGCATTTTCATAATGGGTTTCCATGCAAATTTGCCAAGAATAAAAAGTACAATGGCAAACGACAGGGTCATCCAGAAAATCAAGCCTATGTGAGGGGTTACTAGTTCCATGGCGTTTGTTGTTTATTATTCGTTATAAGTCAAGATAGTCATAGATTATCTGACTTCATTGTTTTTTTTCGGTGTATTAAAATATATATAATGGGCAGTATCCCAATAGTATTAAAAAGCGCAATACAAATGAACCATACTAAATGATTATTTCTTGCGGCTTTCCATAAAGCAATCAGCTTCCAAACCCCGTCCCAAATAATAAGGATGATTATTAGGATCGTCCAGAAAATCAGGACTATGTGAGGAGTTACTAGTTCCATGTTGGTTTTAGGTTATAGGTTAATGGCAATTTTGGATTTTGTTTGGTCCAAATAGAGAAAAGATTGATTGTATTATGAAGTAAGTGCGTCATTTGACTTTTCATTTTTTGATATTTTTCTACTGCATTGTAAACATTATTACTGAACAATAATTTTTCTCATATATTTTTTTTCTCCATTACAAATTTTTATTAAATAAATTCCTTTGCCAAAACCTGATAAATTTATATTCTTTGAAGGTTGTTGGTTGAAATTAATATCAGAATAAATCTTTTCACCAAGCAAATTGTATATTTCTATGGAGTTTATAGTGCTGTTGCTACTAACTGTAAACATTCCACCACTTGGATTGGGATAAACATTAATATTTCCTTTCTGTGTTATCAAATCATTTATTCCTAAAACCGAATGATAATAATAATAGAAACTATCGCCATACATAATATTAACGCCAATGCTATCCCAAATTTTGAATGCATCGCTTATTGCAAAATTATTGACGTCGTAAGTAGAGGTGTATTGAAAGGAATTTACCCAGATACTGTCGTTCCAACTTTGTCCTAATTCATTTGTTGGATTATTGTTGGCATCGTAAGCAGAGGTGTATTGAAAGGAATTTACCCAGATACTGTCGTTCCAACTTTGTTCTAATTCATTTGTTTGATTATTGTTTGCATCGTAAGCAGAGGTGTATTGATAGGAATTTACCCAGATACTGTCATTCCAGATTTGTTCAAATGCAATTGTACAATTATTGTTGGCATCGTAAGTATAGGTGGACTGATAGGCATTTACCCAAGTCAAGGTGGTGGTGTTCCAACTTTGCGATATGTAACTTGTACGATTATTGTTGGCATCGTAAGTATAGGTGGACTGATAGGCATTTACCCAAGCCAAGGTGCTGTCGTTCCAACTTTGCGATATATAACTTGTACGATTATTGTTGGCATCGTAGGTATAGGCTGCCCGATAGTCATTTACCCAGATCAAGTTGCTATCGTTCCAAATTTGCGATATGTAACTTGTACGATTATTGTTGGCATCAAAGGTATAGCTGTCTTTATATTCATTTACCCAGGCGCTGCCGCTCCATTCTTGCGATATCCAACATGTTTCATTATTGTTGGCATCATATGAAGAACTGTCTTTATATTCATTTACCCAGGTCAAGGTGCTGTCGTTCCATTCTTGCGTTATCCAACATATTTCATTATTGTTGGCATCGTATGAAGAGCTGTCTTTATATTCATTTACCCAAGCGCTGCCATTCCAACTTTGGCCTATGTAGCTTATTATATTATTGCTGGCATCATAAACCATATTAATGTATTTATAACCAATAGCCCATCCAATACTTAGTGTATCCCATTGCCACTGGTAAATACTATCATATATTTGGATTAATTGCTTAGGAGTTTGATGTTTTAATGCTCGTTCCAAATTCTTTTTGGAATAGATTTCGTTTGTTTTCCATTTTCCATTTTCCAACTTAATCCTAACATCTTCTTTTGAATTTAATGTCGGATGTTGTATATTAGATGTTGATCGTTTGCCTGCTTGCCTACAAGGCAGGTTTTGCTGCGCAAAAGCATTAATTGATAATGCAAGGATTGCAAAAAGTAGTGTTTTTTTCATTTTATTTTAATATTAATTTTTTATATTCTTTTGGCTTTATTCATTTATTAAAAATATCATTTTTTGTTATTTATTTATAACAGGTAATGATTTCATCATTTTGTCCTGTATCTGGTATATTTCAGTACTTGTTTCAAATGGCAGTACAGTATTAAATTCGTCTTCAACACCAACTACTTCAATTAAAAACAAAGCATATTGTTCCGATTGATATGTTGGAATAATTACAAGAAGGTTTTCCAGTTTTGTTTTTTCTTTTCTGTATAATTCAATATTTTTTTCATCCTCAGTAGTTTTAGCTTGTCCAAAAAAACTATCATCTTTAGAAGGCATGTTAAAAAACTTTCGAATATTATATTTATCAGGCAAGTTATTAATTAGCGCAAATATTGAATCATTGTGTTGGTGTGATTTTTTAAGTTTATCTGAGCTCCATTTGCTCTCACATCTGTAAACAAGTTTTGCTTTCGTTTTATGTCCATATTTTTTTATGCGTTGAATTTCCTCATCCTGTGTTTTAGACCCGCTAATAGGAGCATTGATATTGTTTTCCGATAAAACCCACATTGAATCTTTATTTTCAATGTAAAGGTTATCTGCATTTTTATATATACTATATCCGTTAGGTAAAGAATCTCTTAATTTCATCAGTAGTGCGTCATTTCCCAGATTATCATTTTTTGTTTGGGAAAAACAATTACAATACACTAATGAAAAGAAACAACAGAAAAAAAACAACTTTAATGCTTTATCAAAATACTTCATGAGTAGAATTTTTTGATACTAACCTTTCCAGATTAGTTGTTAATCCACTTTAAAATGAAAAAGCATCATCCCTGCCAACCGCAAGGATGAGCCTTAAAAGTTTTTCTGCTTAAATAAAAAGAATAAGCAAACAAACCACAATAGCGAAGAAAGCAACGCCTTCGATAAGCGCTGCTACAACGATCATGTTAGAACGGATATCGCCTACCGCTTCGGGTTGGCGTGCAATAGATTCCATTGCGCTGCCGCCGATGCGGCCAATACCGATACCTGCCCCGACGGCTGCAATACCGGCGCCTATGCCTGCTCCCATTTTTGCGATTGGGGCAAAGTCGCTCACTGCTTGCATAATTACTGATAACATTGACATAATGATTAAATTTAGGTTATTAATTAAGAAATATTAATGTGCGTGTTCTTTCTTGTGTTCATGTTCAGTCGTTGCCATTCCGAAATACAGGGCTGAAAGTAATGTAAATACATAAGCCTGAAGGAATGCAACCAATAATTCTATCAAACCCATGAAAACGGCAAATGCTACGGATATCACAGAAGCTCCGTAGCCGATCCCGACATTCATTTGCCCAAAAATAAATATAAGGCCTATAAAACCAAGTATGATAATATGACCTGCTGAAATATTCGCAAAGAGACGAACCATCAATACAAAAGGCTTGGTAATTACACCGATAATTTCAACAACGGGCATTAAGGGAATTGGAATTTTAAGCCACCAGGGAACACCCGGCGTATTCACTATGTGTACCCAATAGCTTTTGTTTCCGCTGAATGTGGTGATAAAAAAAGTGAACAAAGCCAGCACCATAGTAATGGCGATATTCCCCGTAAGGTTTGCTCCGCCCGGGAAAAATGGAACTATGCCAAGCAAGTTGCTGAAAAATATAAAAAAGAACACCGTCAGAAGGTAAGGCATATACTTTTCGTACTTAGCGCCAATTGACGGCTTTACAACATCGTCGCGGATAAAAAGTATTAGCGGTTCGAGTAATGATTGCAAACCCTTTGGAGGGCTATTAGGATTACGTGTATATCTTCTTGCAATTGTAATAAAAACCACACAAAGTAAAAGCAGGCTGATAAAAAGAGAAAATGTGTTTTTTGTAATTGAGAAATCAAGTGGAAGAGGTGCATTTTTATCAGTATTGATGCCATCCTCCATCACCCTGACAATCTTGTTTTTATTTTTTCCTTCTGTTTCTATTTTATATCCGTTATACGATTTTTCCCCATGATGAAAACGTGATGAACAAAAGGCAACAATCTTACTTTCATCGTAAAGAATTATTGGAAGAGGAATTGAAATATCTGTTTCCCCGACTTTAGCAATGTGCCACTCATGCGCATCGGTAATATGTTCGATGATCATTGTACCGGCATTGAATTTTTCTTCATTTTTAATTTTCCCCGCTTTTGTATGTTCTATATCTTTTGCCACTAAAGAAAAAGAAATACCAATAAAAGCCAATATAATAAAAATCCTGCCCATGTTAAACATCTGCTTCATATTTCAAACATTCTTGATTTTGTATAACTATTATACTCCTCAACTCCTAACGCTGTCAGGCATAGTTATTTTTTTGTTACCTCAACAAATGTGTCACCGTTAAACTTATACTGTCCCCGATATTTGCATTTATTGTCTTCAATTTTTTGTCCGTCTAAACAGTCCGTTCCATAAATTGAATCGTCACTATAAATGGTATAATTGTAAGATAATGTTTTGTCTTTGGGATTATATTTTAACTCACCATCACCCTGCCTGAAGTCCACGTGCAAACAAAAGTCGGTTTGTAAATCATTAGTATCAATATTGAATAAAAAGGCATCATCAAATTCACAGGTACTACAACCTACTCCTCCTCCTAAAGCCAAATATTTTGTTTTGTTGTTTGCCTTTAGAATAATAATTTTATCAATAGTACCACCATAATCATCTCCCCCTTGAACTTCGCCTTCACAAAAATTTAATCCTTTTGCTTTTGGCTGTCCATTTGAAAGTCTGTAGTGAATAATATTTACATTTGACTTATATGAACCGCCAGTATTTTCATAGAAAGAGAAAATAAATACTTTGTTGTCGGCAGATTTTGTTACATTTAAATGTATAAGTGTATCGATTTTATATTTTACAATATTCTTGTCGTTTAGCACTTCAAATAACACTTTCTCAACTTGCGTGTTGAGCGAATCTATTAATTTCCAATCTCCGTCCTGAAACGGTGATAATGTATCCAAACATTGCACCCAAGTATTGATTAGTTGAATTTTTTCTTTTACGCTATCTGTCTGTACCGTGTAAGCTGTCAAACCGAAAGATTTGTAAAACGAAAATGTCAACAACATTATAGCAGTAACTGTTCTCATATAATTGTGCCTAACTAATGGATAATGACTATTGACCATAAACTTCCGCTTGCATTAATAGTGTCGCAATATATATATTATTCGTTAAAAAATAAAAAAATGAAGGGAAAATTTATAAACTAAAACGGAAAAAATAAATCATTTCTTTTCAGCTTTAGTACATTTCAGCATGGCAATTACTTCAAAAACCGTGTATAACAGATAAAGGATAAAGAATGCGATAATAAATGGAACGGCATCTTCTTTATGCGTAAAAATATATAAAATAAGAACAGTCATATAAATCATCAACTTCAGGAAAGTGGTTAACATGAAACGATTTATAAAGCTACCGAATTTCTTCTCCGTGCTTTTTATCAGGAAATAAAAAACTATAATGGATGCAGAAAAAAAGAATGGAAAAAGAAATGGAAGAGCGGGACTGAAATATTCAACAGGCAAAAAGTATGTTAAACTATATGCAAGAACGCCAATAATTAGTGAAAAAATAGTAAGATTAACAATAAATTTGCGTACGATAATATTCATCTATATATAATTTTAATTTTGTAATTATTTGTTATTACGTGTTTTACAAAATACATTTTTTGTTACTCGCTCCCACAATCCCAACACATGCTTGCCAGCCCGACAAGGTCATTCTGGCGGGCTCGTAAATATCCATGCCTAAAGTTTTTACAACAGATTCTGCAAATTATATTTATTTTAGTTGGTGTAATGTCCATTTGCATGGATATTTCATAAAATCATTTTTTTAACAGGTCTTTGATAACATAATAAATAGCAAAAGCAACAGATAAGAATGAAAAAACAACCGTAAATACAGGGAATTTCAAATTCAGGTATTCGTCTATCATGTATCCTCCAAACACCCCACCTGCAATGATTACCAGCATTTGCAGAGCAATGCTGGAATACCGGGCATAATCAGGCAATGGGTCCTTGTGGTTTTTTAGGCTCATACAGTTTTGAAGGCTCAAAAGGTTTCGAAGGTTCAAAGGATTTTGAAGGTTCAATTTTATTACCGAATTTTTGGTCTTTCAGCGGGGCACTATTCATGCTGCATGATCCGGAAAATAATGCTCCGGGTTCTATAGCTAATTTATTTGTGATTACATCGCCATTTAATTTGGCAGAAGCTTTCATTGATAGTAATTCAGATACTGTAACCTGCGCTTTTATGATGCCCGAGAAATCAGCGTTCTGGCAAACTACCTCTCCTTCAATATTGCCGGAAGTTCCAACAACAAGTTTTCCTTTAGAGTTTACAGAACCAATCAATGTTCCGTCAATACGTATATCGCCGTTTGATTTAATATCGCCTTTAATAACAGTTCCTGCTCCTATAAGGTTTATGGATGGGGATTCCTGTTCAAAACTTTTTGCCATTTTATTGTTTTTTATGATTATATTTCGTTGTTATTTTGAAACAAATTTATAAAAATAAATTTTATCCGACAAAATAAAAACGACTAAAAATAAAAAAAGGCCGAACCTCCTGCCGGCCTTTTCAAAAACTATTAACTAAAACCAAATTTATATATAGAAGAACGATAGGGAGGTCATAGAAAATTATTATTAAACTCTGAACCTATATGAGAACTTTATTAGAAAAACATTGTACGGATAAATATCGAATAAGTCATTCATATCTTTTTCCATATTAAATTTTCCTTTCGGGTTATTACCATTTCTATTTTGCGACCAAACAAGGAATAGTGTTGAGCCCGGTTTATATTCCCACCTGAGTACCAGGTTGGATTTTAAATCCATCCCTTTAAAATCAGGATCAGCAAAAGCATAATCTGTAACGCCGTCTGAATTTTCGTCAATAGCATAGATGCTATTGCTGCTATAGTATGAGGTTTCATTATTATCAAATACATAAACCCGGTCGCTATAAGAATCAGATTTTTCCTTCCTTTTCCAGTTTGTCAACGAGTGCCTGCATCTCGTTAACTAATGAATTAAATTGTTTTATGGCTGCCAGGTATGGCGCGGAAGTTTTCATATCCACACCTGCTTTTTTCAACAGGGTAAGAGGATATCCGTTTCCACCGGCTTTGAGCAGGTTCAGGTATTGATTTCTTTCTTTTTCCCCGCCGTTCATTACCATATTGCTTAATGCTAATGAAGCCGTAATCCCAGTGCTATACTGAAAAACGTAATAGTCCTGATAAAAATGTGGAATCAGGCTCCAGCCGCACTGGAGGTAATCGCCAACTTCACAAATATTTTTATTGTGTCCGTAATATAAGCGTAACAGCTTCAGGTATTCTTCATCAAGCCAGTCTGAGGTAAGCGACTTGCCCTCTTCAACCCTGCGGTGCATGGCGCGGTCAAATTCAGCAAACATGGTTTGGTGGTACAACGTTCCCCTTACTTCTTCCAAGTAGCTATCCAGGATATATAGTTTGAAAAGATTATCTGTTTCTGTTTTCAGGAAATAGTGCATTAAAAGATTTTCATTAAATGTTGATGCTATTTCGGCAAGAAATGTGGGATATCCTGCATTTACAAATTCCTGGTTCTTATCTGCAAAATAAGAATGCATACTATGTCCCAGTTCATGCGCCATAGTTGAAACAGCATCATATTTGCCGTTATAATTCAATTTGATGTAGGGATGAATGCCATATACATCGCCGGAATAAGCGCCGCTTTCTTTGCCCTTGTTGGGGTATATGTCCATCCATCGGTTTGCAAATGCTATCTTCAAAGCATCGGTATATTCTTTTCCGAGCGATTCCGTCATTTTCAGGATGATATTTTTCGCTTCTTCGAAGGAATATGATTTATCAACGGAAGGAACGGCAGAGGCATAAATATCGTCATACCTGTATGTCGTAAGTTTTAAAAGTTTTTTCTTTAATGAAAGATAACGGTGAAGAGGTGTGAGATTTTTATCAATTAAGCTTACTAATGTATCATAAACAGAATTTGGAATACTGTCGCCATAAAGTCTTGCCGTAAGACAATCCGGATATTTATAAACCTGTGCGGAAAAATAATCGGCTTTTATTCCGCCATCAAGCAATGCAGCAAATGTGTTCTCAAATTTCTTTTGATTTTCATAAAACGCAAGCAATACTTTGTGCCTTACCTCCTGGCTTTTTGATGTACGATACACAACAAAATTTGCCCAGTTCAGTGTTACTTTCTGAGTATCTATCATTATTTCAGGGGCAGGCATTTCGAGGTCATTCAGCAGGCTGGATGTGGTACTCATTACACCGCTATACAATCCTGTAAGCGATACGATTTTTTGTTGTTCGTCAGGTAAAATGTGATCTTTGGAGCGAAGTACATCTTCAACACCATAGCGATATGTTGATAGTTTAGGTTCTGTTTCAAGATATCCCTTGAATTTTTCAGATCCAAGTGCAATGATATCAGGATTCATAAATGCCAGTTTAGTCCCAAGCTGCACAAATATTGACTGTAGTTCCCCTTTCATTGATTGGAACAATGTGTTTCCCATATCCACATTATACTGATGGCTCGCATATCCCCATAATTTTGTAGCGACCAGTCCTACTTTGTCTCTTAGCTCTAACATTGCAAGCATCTTTTGAGCGGAGGATGTCCAGTCTTTTGAATTTTTTACAATTCCGTCAATCAGTTTTGTAATCTGTTCTTTATCGGCTTTCCATGCATTCTGGCTTGCATATATGTCATTCGTATTCCATGTATATTCAGCAGGAATATCCTTTCGTAATATTGTAGAATAATCAGGAATGTTCTTTTGGTTGACTGAAGTTTGCGCTGAAGCAAGAAGAGGAAGGGACAAGAGTGCGGTCAGACAAGATTTTTTGATAGATTTTGCGTTCATAATTTTACGGGTTTAAAATTCTCAACAAAGATGAACTTAAAAACACTTCTTTAAAAATGGAATAGACAACCGCTGAATATCTATCTACAAAACCAACATGCTTTTGCTTTTCGGATTCAGCGATATGAATGCGTGAATCACCTGCTAAAGTGAGCATTTCTCCGAAAAGACCATCTTGTTCTTGCAAGAAGAAATTATTTTGACTAATTTGGCTATCTGAAATTGATTTAAAGATGAAAACGAAGTATAAAATTCTTATCCATATAATTTATTGGGTTTATATTATCAACCAGTCATTATCCTATTTACTGATTGATAATAAAATGACCATCGAGCCGTATTTTTATCAGGATATTTTCTGGACTACTTTTTTAAATATGTTGTCGTTTTATACTGTCTATTTTTGCCTTCCATATCTTTTTAAATATAAAAATAAATTTGTAAGTGTTTTATTAAGTTTATTATTGATTGCCATTTTAACAGGAGTTCGTTTACCCATTGATTATGTTTTCTGGAAATATATTATTGTTCTTCCCGAAAAAGAGTTGGTCGTCCAATCAGCCTGGATGTGGAATGAGTTGCGGTTGGTTATTATCACCGGTATTTATGCCGTATTAATAAATTTCACAATACGGCTATTTGAAACCCAAAAGTTAAAAGCAGACCTGGTCAATCAGAATCAGGCGAGCGAACTCGCTTTACTTCGTTCTCAAATCAATCCACATTTCCTTTTCAACACATTGAACAATATTTATTCGCTTGTGTATAAAAAATCTGACGATGCACCCGAAGCCGTTATGAAACTTTCTTCTATCATGCGGTACACGCTATACGACTCGAACACAGACAAGGTGCTTTTAGAAAAGGAAATAGAATACCTGAAGAGTTTTATTGAACTACAGCTTTTAAGATTAAAGACAAAGGATTTTGTAACGTTCAATATTAATGGAGAAGTTAATGGAAAAACCATAGCGCCTATGCTTTTTATATCCTTTGTGGAAAATGCTTTTAAGCATTGCAGCAAAAAAGTGAAATCGCCCGGTATTATTATAAACCTTACCATTAATGAAGAAAAAACACAGTTTGAAGTTTTAAATTATTTTAAAATCAGCGAGGCGACAAATAAAGATATTGCCGGAGGAATCGGACTTCAAAACATAAAGCGAAGATTAGATTTGCTATACCATGAAAAGCATAAACTCGACATATATAAGCAAAACGATCAGTTTATTGTAAAACTTGAAATTAACAACAAATGAAAATAAAATGTATTGCAATAGATGATGAGCCGCTTGCTCTTGAGATCATAAAGGATTATTCAGGCAAAGTTCCTTTTCTCGACTTAATTAAAACTTTCGATAATGCTCTTGAATCCATTGATTTTCTCAAGAAAAATAAGGTTGACATTCTGTTTCTTGACATCCAGATGGAAGAACTGACCGGTATTCAATTGCTGAATGTGCTCAATCCAAAACCAAATGTGATCTTTACAACCGCTTACGATTCGTTCGCTATACAAGGGTTTGAGCTTGATGCTGTGGACTACCTGCTAAAGCCGATATGTTTCGAGCGTTTCCTGAAAGCGGTGAATAAAGTTTACGAAAAATTAAATGTTGAACACCTACTCGAAAGCAAAACCAAAGAAATTACCATCTATAATCCGGGAGATGACTACTTTTTTGTAAAGACAGAATTCCGACTGGAAAAAGTAAATTTTGCTGATATCCTTTATATTGAAGGCATGGGCGATTATCTTAGGATTGTTACACCCAATAAACGACTCATGACCTTGCAAAACTTTAAAAAAATGGAAAGCATGTTGCCTGATAATAAGTTTTACAGGGTTCACAAATCCTACATTGTTGCACTCGACAAGATCGAAAATATTGAGCGCAACAGGATTAAGATTACGGATAAGCTAATTCCGATAAGCGATACATACAAAAAACCTTTCTTTGATTTTTTGGGAAAAAGAAAATTAACATAAAATACAAAAATCGTTTATTTCAGGTAATTTTTTGTAAAGAACTGGTAGTAGCTGTCTATGTCTTTGTTCTTATACATGATTGGATAATTGTCTACCGAAATAATGAACTGCATGCAATCCGAAGGTTTTAATTTTGAAAAAACGTTTTTGTTGTTTTTTAAACTATTATAATACAGCATCGCTTTTGTTTTATTTTCAAAATTGGTGATTGTAATGATCTGGCGGGTATTGTCAAGATAAACATTGCTGATTGTAAGTTTACCAATGCTGAAATTTTTCGTATTAAAATCAGATAGTGCATTTTTCAAATCGGAAATCTTAATAGATTTATCCAAGGTTACCACCAGAACATAAAGATGAATAGCCTCTTCATTAAGTTTGTAAGTTTTTGCGGAAGCATTTTTTATGCTATCTTTTGATGTGACTGCTGTTTTTGTCTTGCCCGTGTAAAAGTCAAGAAGGTTCTGCGCTTTTGGCTTCACCGGACTTGCAGGATATTTATCAATAATTGATTGCAATGTTTTAACACAATTTACACTATCTTTATTCTTGACGTACGAAACAGCTTTAAGATAGTTAAATTTTGGAACCAGCGAGGTATCAGCCCCGAACAAAGCAACTGCCCTGTTTGATTTGGCTATTACCGAATCCCATTTTGATGCAAGAAAGGCGCTGTATGTTTCTTTATAAAGATTAGCTGCTATGTCTTTATTTTCAGCAGTGATTTTTTTATAGTTTGGATTACTAATGATGTTGCAATAATCACTTTCGGGGCTTTTCGTACAAATCAAATTTTTATAATAATCGCGCTTTGTATTGTCGTCCAGTTCGTCATAAACGAAGTACAATTGATAATCTGTTTTTAATATATAGTCATTGTTGGCAGGAAATCTTTTAATAAGATCGTCATACGTTTCGATGGTTTTGGGAAGGTCATTCAGGTCGTTATGATAAATCATGCCAATATTGTATAGCGCCTCGGCAATTTTGTCATTCGATTTCTCAATATCTGCCTCCGTAAGAGGTATATTTTTCAGGTAATAATTCTTATCTTTCAAGTTGTTTGACACAGTAATTTTTAATGAATCGGTTGAAGTACTATCGACGCTGCTTGTATCTTCCCCAAAATTACTTTCCTGTTGTTTATTACTTAGACGCCAAACGTCTTCTAATTTCCGGTTTCCCCACTTTTTAATGAATTCTGCTTTCCCGAAGTTCACGGCTGAAGGATTATAAAAATACCATGCAGTACTTGTGGTTGTGGTGTTTGAATTAACGGAAGCATTATAAATGTTCTGTTGTTTTTGGTACTCTTCTTCCTTTTTCTTCTGTTCTTCTTTAATTACATTGGTAATAATGTCATCGACGACTTTATTCCTTTGTTCAGGTGTCATTTTAGAAAGTTTTTGCAGGCTATCATTGAGTTCCACCACCAGTATATTTTTTACAAGATCTTTCAATATCCCTGAAAGTGCAGAAATTTTATCATAATCAGGATAGTCTTTAGGCAGAACGGTCATGGCGCTGTCATAATAAGCCTCTGCCGGTACATATTTAGGTATGCTGAAATAAAGACGTCCTAATTTCAGAAATGATATTGCTTTCTGGTTATTGTTCGAAACACTTTTTGCGGCTGACAGTTTATAATTTGTAATGGCACATGTAGTATCGGCTTCTTTCATGCAAATCTCCGCAAGTGCATAATATATCTGGTCGAGATAGTCTTTGTTTTTTGAATCTTTTGCCATTTTATTGAGCAACTTTTTTATCTCTTTGCTGTTGCCGGAGGATGCATCAAAACACATTGCTTTATTTATTCTGGCATTAAAAGTCATTTCGTAAACCGGATTCATTTTTATCACTTTATCGTATAGCTTTGAAGCGGCAGCCAAATTACCAGTCTTTTGGTGTATTTGGGCAAGGATAAACCGTAGCCTTGTCCGTGTTTGTTTTTTATTATTTTTATCAATTCCGGAAATAAGATATTCAATAGCCGGTTCGTATTTTTCTTGTTTCAGTTGATAATCGGCGTAAACAATCGGAAACTCTTTTATGGCCGATTTCGGTACATTTTTCTTTTCCATCTTGTTTTCAAAAAGATCAAGCATCGATTCAGCTTTTTCGTATTTCTTTTGCTGGTTATACGTTTTAGCAAGCCATAACATTGCGTTATATTTGACCGGATAGTTGTTATATTGCTTGATGATATAATCAAAGGTTTCGGAGGCCAGTTTATATTCCTGTTTATAAAAATATGACTTTCCAATCAGCATGTAAGCCTCTGGTATCCAGCGCACATGTTCTTTCTTCTGGATAAAAATGGAGTGCCGATGAATAACCGTTGATGCTTTTGTAAATGCCTTGTCAAAGTAAGAATTTAAAGAAGTGACATTTTCGGCAGTCCCCAATTTATAAATAGGAAGAATTTTAGAATAATCGTCCACGTGCAATTTTTCCAATTCCAAAAGCCCTGTTTTGAAACTTTCATTCCCGTTGAAATAGCCGTTATAACGGGCTGTCATATTATGGTAAAACCTGCGGGTAAATGTATTCTTTTTGGTAGAGCACGAATTCAGTAAAACAAATACAAGGATCAGAACAATTCCTAATCCTAAACGTATATATATGTTTTTAAATTTCAAAAAGATTGCTTTTAATTAGCATGCTTATAACTGCAATTTGACAAATTTAATAATAGTAAGAAAAATATTATTTCTTTTTCTTTGGTGTTAATTCAATGCCCCATTGTGAGACATAGTCAGATAATGGGACAAGTCCAATTTCTTTGCGCCATTCATCTACTTTGGTTTCGTCTTCTAAGGGTAATAATTCATACTTTTTTGTTTGATCATTATAAGTAATTTGAGAACCATATTTTTGTGGTTTGTTGTCGTATACTTGAATACGATCATACATAAGAGCATAACTTTGCCAATCTGCTTCATTTTGTTCACAAAGTTTTTTAATAACGGGTAAGTATTTTTTTTGTTTTTCGTTATCTGAGTGCTGTATAATTAGAAACGCCGCACTTGCAGCTTGTTCGCCAACTTCAGTTTTTTTTGGCCACCCTTTGGATTCAATTAGTTGTTCCAGTTCTATTTGGTTTTGTTTATTAATCCTGTCTTTTAAATCCCACAAGGCAATAACTACTGTTGATTTCATCCCGATTTTTTTTTCGGCAATGTCTATATCGCTATAATATGCCTGGTCTAGCGCCTGCATTTTCCAGAGTTTTTTTGCATACTCAATGTCTTTACATGGTTTGTTGATTTTTTTTTGCAACATAAAAATTAGTTTTTTTTCAAACAAATCCCATTTGGGATTTTCCCTTATGTACAAAAAATCAGGGTCAGTTAATGGTGCAATCATGGTATCCATATCAATTGCAATGGTTAAATATTTAAAAGCAGAATCAGCCTGCCTGGTAACAGATAAAGCACAAGCATAGTTATAAATATTTAACTGGTTATTTGGCTCTTTGGCAAATATCTTTTTAAATTCTTCAATCGCCCCTGCTAAATCGCCATTTTCTCTTAAACTGTCAGCAGTTGACATAATAATGGTAAATTGCGCATTTATCTTTAAATATGCGAAAATCATAAGTGATAATACAAAAATTGTTTTTTTCATTTTTAAAGAATTTAATAGTTTATGTTATTTTTTGTCATAATACGCAGGGAATAATTTACACTCCTATGCTACCACATACGCGTCGAGTTGCATATTAAAAAGTGAGAAACATTATTTGTTTTTCAAAACTGTAAATTCAACTCTTCGGTTTTGCGCACGCCCTTCTTCAGTATCATTACTTACTTTTGGACTGCTGCTGCCATAACCTTTTGCTATTATCCTGTTTTTATCAATTCCCCTGCCTGATAAATATTCCTTCACTGCATTTGCACGTTTTTCAGATAAAACAAGATTGTATTGTTCATTTCCAATATTGTCAGTATAACCAGATATTTGAATAATCATATTAGGATTGCTTTTTAAAATATTAAAAAGCGTATTCAATTCAACAAACGATAATTCTAACAATTCCGATTTACCTGTTTCGAAATAAATATTATTCAGTGTTATCGGTTTATTTAACTCCATTTTATTTAAAAGATATTTTTCCTGAACTGAATCATTGTCTTTAACTTCTTCAATTTTTACATCATCAATAAGATAATCGACCCAATCAACGCTATTCTTTGTGAATCGTTTAAATTTTGTGGCTCCGTTGCTGAAAAAATTACCGATAGTAAAAAATTTAAAAGTATCCTGCGCTATAAATGTCCAGGAAAGTCTAAACCATTCCTTGTCTTTGTCTTTTGTAATTGGCGGTAATTCTGAATAATTAATTTGTGGTTTATATTTAATTAATGACACTTTTTGATTGGGTAATTTTTTTACACTAAAATGAACACCAATGTTATTTGAAATAGTTCCACCTCCAAAATCTGAAAAAACCGCAACTAAAAACTCCATAGTATATTTCTTACCCTTTATCATTGGTTCTATTAATTCGCCTTGTATATATGAACGATACGGTTCATCAATATTACTATTGCCATAAGTATGAATCGCTGCCATGTAACAACCAGAAAGTGGGCGAGCAAGATTATTAAATACCAAAGTATCATTAATACTTAAAAGAAATGTACTATCGTATTTAAGGATTTCTGCTGAGAATAAAGCGGGAGAAGACCAATTTGAAACATATTTGCTAAAATATCTTTGACATTCCCACAGACTGGTATAAGGCGCTTTCAATTCTTCAAAGCCTGGATTTTTAACTAAATTTTGCGAAAATGTATAAATGTTAATAAAAACAATAATAATGATTAATGCAGCTTTTTTCATAAATATAGCCTTAATTACTTACACAATTGTTAACTGGTATGTATCCTTCCTCGCCTTCCCATTTTGCAATATATGGATTATACTTGCACTCTAATTTACATTTCCAACTATTTTTAGTAATTTTTTCTGGTATTCTTGGATCAATACACATATACCTAAATTCACAATCTTTACAGATTTCAATGTTGTCTTTATTAATATCCCATAAATAATTAAAATCTTTATTTTCTATAATATTTGAGAATTTATTGTTAGAAATATTACCAAAATTCTTTTCATTTGAAATACAGTTTTTAATGTTTCCGTAGTAATCAATTGATATTTTTTTATTGTAGTAAGTATTATATTTTTGTGCTTCTGAAAATAATTCAATATTTACATTAAAATAATTTTTTATATTTACAATTAAATCTAATTCATTTAAGGTGATATCGGAACTATTATAAGCAATAATCCCATTTTTTTTATTCTTCGGTGTAATTATTTTATTCTCAGTTGAATTAAAAATCACAAAACTTCTAATTCTTAAATTACTTTTTACAGTGTTTAATATAGCCTCAACAGAAAGGGTGCATATAGAAAAATACAAATCAATAGCATTAATAATACTTTTATCGAAATAACTTAATATTTTATTTATATTTTCCAAATTCAAAAAATCGTAAAAAATTAATTGAATGTACTTGCAATTTAAATCTTCAAGTTGCCTTATGATTTTCTGAACCGAATTAAAAGTATGTTTACTTATGCAAATGATTGCATTTGAAATCTTATTTGGTTTTTTGAATTGAAAATCAATTTTTGGAAAAAATTTTGTTTCGTCTTTATCGCAAAAAAAAATATATTCATTGTCTAATAAAACCTTTAAATATTCATTAATGATTTCGTGATTTTCTTTAGGATAATCTTTTTTAATGTCATTTATTGATTTATATGAATATTTATTTAATAAAAAAAATAAGTCGTTTGGTATAAATTTAAAATTGTTTCTACTCAAATCATATATTATACTTCTTTTATTTCCTTTTACTGCCGGACATTCTGCTACCGGAACAATTATATTATCTGCCATATTTACTTAAATTTAAAAATAAGGAAATTGGTTTATAAAATTCGATTATTGGATATTCTGAAGTACAATATTTATCAATGATAATTTTTAAAGATTCCTCTTTTTTATTAATTTTTTCAATATTCCAAAAAATAGAACATATTGGTAGATGTTCTCTATTAGCTTCTAAAACAGCAGAAATTTTTTTCATTTTTTTGTTATTGCCTCTATTACTTTTTTTTCTAAGTTATAATTACACCTTTTAGAAATAAAACTGAATTGACCTACCGGATTTATTTCTAAAAAATAAAAGTGTTTTTTTTTATCAAGAACAAAATCAATAGAACAACAATTCAGCCTCATTTTATTTAATATTTTTATCATTTCATTTTCAATGTAATTTGGTAATTTATATGGGACCATTCTTGTTTCAGGTCCTTGTTCTGTTCGAAAATCAATTTTAGTCTTTGTTTTATTTTGCGATAAGATTACTGCTGAATAAAACTTTTCGTTTAAATAAAAAACTCTAATATCATATTTTTTTTTAATTAACTCCTGAATTACCGAATAATCAAAATAATTTGGTAATCCTTTTATTGTTTTATCATCAAGAATATTGGTAAAACCGCTAAATCCAATTTCATTGTTCATCAAACCACCGCCAAATCTTGTTGCTTTTGTAATTATACTGCCTACTTGTTTTTTAAATTTAACTACTTCCTTTTTACTATTAGTAATTAATGTTTTTGGTATTTTAATTTTTGTTTCACCCACCATCATTAAATCATTCAATTTATTAAAATTATTATCTTCAAATGAATTTACGTGATTAATTCTCTTTAAATATGTGTGTAAAAAATCAATTATGCTTTCATTTTCTGTTTGTTTATATCTGTTAATACTAAAAATAAAATTTTCATTAATATTGTTTTTTAAATAAAAATTTTCGGTATTAAAGGAATCTCTTCTATACCAGTATCCTTTTATTTTATTAATATTTATTCTCTGTATTTTTTTATTATTTGCAAATACTATTTTAATAAATATTTCATATTTTTTATTTTTTAATAATATTTTTTCAAAAATTATTTTATCGTTTTCATTAATTCTAACAAAATTATAATTCATATAAATTAGCCATTCAATAGCATAATTTGCTGCATAATCATTTTGGCTGGATAATATTAGAAACATTTTTTAAATTATTTGATTTTTAGCAGAATAAGGATTTCTTTATAAAAAACATATTTTATTTTTATAAAGAAATCCTTATTAATAAACTCACCATTCATAAGGTACATCGCCTCCGTTTATAGATACTGAGCGGGCATAAACTGAGTATTAATGACAGGATAAGATAATGGTAATAAAGAATTATGTGTTGCTAAAAACGCAATTGTCTTGGCCAGTTAAATTATAATCAATCTTTTCACCATTATGCCAAGTCCAACCATTAGAAGTATTGGTGTTAATGGTATCAGGCTGATGTTGGGAACTGCATGTGCCAATAATTTGCCCGCCAGTACAAGCTGCTAAATTATTTATCTGATAATCTTTAAATGCTTTAAAAGTATCTTTTTTTATGCTTTCTAACAGTTTCATCGTTATAAAATTTTAATTTTAAAAAATAATTTTATTTTTCCCACTTTCGCAGTCATCAGGCTTTTGCCTTAAACCTGCGTGCTTTGCTTAATGTATAATTACACTTGCATAACAACAGTTATTTATAGTATCTTTGCTTTAGCCTCCTTTCTGTTGGTTTACATTAGTGTATAGCTGTCAAGTTTCACAAGGTTGTTTATGATAACTTGTGTTAATAATATTCAAAGATAAACCTTTTTTCTTAAATTCATCAGGATTTTGATTTTTTTTAAAATAGATGGATATTTTTCACAAATTCGCACCATGCCCTTATTCTTTTTGCTGCGAATAACTGAATATTTTAGATATTTGCATTTATTCTGATTTATTATTTATTACAATGTTACCGGAGAAAAAGAAGAAAAGAAGTTTTTTCCAAAAGCTGAAAAGCAAATACCGCCTGGTAATTATGAACGATGAAACCTTCGAGGAAAGATTATCATTCAGGTTATCCAGGATGAATGTGTTTGTTGTCGCCGGCGCTATTATCATATTGCTGATTATTATCACCACTTATATCATTGCATTTACGCCACTTCGTGAATATATTCCGGGATATGGCAGCAACGAATCGAACCGTAACATCCGCGAACTGATGTTAAAGGCAGACTCTCTGGAGGAAGACCTTAAAAACAAAGACCTTTATTTATTCAACATCAAGAATATTATTGAAGGAAAAGAAATTGCAGGGACCCTTCCCGAAAAACCGGATTCTACAGCTACCGGTTATGACAAAATCACGTTCACAAAATCTAAAGAAGATTCTATATTCCGAGTGGAAATGGAAAAACGAGACCAGTATAACATAGCTGTTACTGAAAATCCCACAACATCTTCAGTGTCATCCATCAGCAATTTTTTCTTTTTTACTCCGCTAAAAGGCATGGTCACAAATAATTATGACCCTGCCGAAGAACACTACGGGATCGACATTGTTGCTGCCAAAAACGAAGCCATCAAAGCAACACTCGACGGCACTGTAATTTTTGCCGGATGGACATTGAAAACAGGCTACACTATTGCAATACAGCACCAGGATAATCTTATTTCCGTTTACAAACATAATTCCGCTTTGCTGAAGAAAGAAAGCGATTATGTGAAAGCTGGTGAGGCAATTGCAATCATCGGTGAAACAGGGGAATTATCCACAGGGCCACATTTACATTTTGAATTGTGGTACGATGGAGTATCGGTAAATCCTAGTGATTATATGGTTTTTCAGTAATTAATTGAACCATTTGCAAGGCAGGCATTGAGAAGCTATGCTTTCCACCAACACGTGATCTTTCATGGACTTTTCCACATTTCAGGAAGGTTGCCGACAACATTTTATCATTAGCAGTGAAGTAAACTGTTTACAAGCTTCATAAGTTCTGCATAATTTCCGGAAATTTTTTCGCGTAGGCCATTATCATTATAACTTTTAAGTTCTTTTATCATGCCATCAATAAGATCCTGTGTGAACACGTCGTACTTCCTGTAAATATCAGTCTGTTTTTTAAGGCATTCTGCTGATTCCCAGCAGGAAACAGGCAACTGAGCAAGGTTCTTGCATATTTCTTTATACTCATCTTTAAAAATATCCACGTTGACATATGACTTTTGAGCAAACTCCAGCGAGTTTTCCATTTCAAGACCATGTCTTGCAGCAACAGTAAGCCCGGCAAGTAAAAGATAAATCTCGGCAGAACCATCCGGACAACGGAATTCAACGGTTTGCTTATCTGAATAATCAGTATTATCAGACGATTCAAGAAGATTTGTCGATTTTACCATATTTACATTTCCTGTCCAGCCAAGAGGCACTCTAACAAGAACAGAACGGTTCCTGTCGCCCCAGCAAATATTTGTAGGCGCTTCCTGGTGAGGTACAAGACGGAAATATGAAGTAGGTATCGTATTGCCAAAAGCAGTTAATGAAGGGGCGCACTGAAGATATCCGGCTATAACTCTTTTTGCAATGTCAGATAATTGTCCGTTTTCAACCATCATGTTTTTACCGTTCTTCATCAAACGGGTGTGTATATGCAAGCCGCTTCCTGCTTTACCGACAGTAATTTTAGGAGCAAAGCTGATTGTAACGCCATGTTTATATGCGATCACTCTGAGTATCCATTTTGCAATAACAAGCTGATCGGCAGCATCTTCAACATTGGTTGGGAGAAATTCTATTTCGTTCTGTTCGTAAACAGTGTTCTCAATATGGAAATTTCCGACTTCCGAATGTCCGTATTTAATTAATCCTCCTGACTGTGCTATTGCCCGCATTGCTTCAATCCGGAGTTTTTCCCATTTGGTAAACGGGCTGGATTCATGATATCCTTTTTGATCCTTTACAACAGGATATAAGCCTTCATCTTTACTGATAATATAATATTCTAATTCTCCCATCGCCTCAAAAGAAAAACCTGACTGTTTAACCAGAGTTTCCTGTGCTTTTCTGAGAATATATTCAGGAGAAGAAGTTAACGGAAGACCGTCTTTATTAAAGTAAGAACAAATGATGTCAATGGTTGGAATTTCGGCAAACGGATTGATAAAAGCTGTTCTGAAACGCGGGACAACGTATAGGTCGCTTGATCCGGCTTCAATATATGAAAAAAGGTTGGACCCGTCAACCCTTTCTCCTGATGACAATAAAGCGTCAAGATGTTTTTTGCTGTTGATAACAAAATTCAATGTCTTCAGTCTTCCATCGCCACCGACATACCTGAAGTTAACCATTTCGATATTATTATTTTCTATGTATTTTATGATATCGGTTTTCGTAAAATCATGTGGCGTTTTATCAAGATATTGAACCAGCGGATTAGGATTCAGCAAACTGTCGGATTCTTTCATGTTTTAGAAAATTTATAAAGAGTATGAAGGGTTGTGAAGATATAAAAAATTGTAATATTAATTCACTGCTATTTTTTTTGTCATCATTTGGCTGCCAACGCTGATCTGTACAAAATAAAATCCGGCATCACATTGTTTACAGTAGCTTCACTATATATAAGCAGGCTTGTGACAGGCGAAGCAGAAAATGCAAATGGTTATTTTATAACCACTATCTTATTTGCTTTGATCAGTTTATCCCCGCTGAAAACACGATACGTATAAATTCCATTAGTTAACTCTGAAATATCAAGTATTTCTATGTTTTTTCCTCCGCGATAAATAAGTTGTTTTAGCTTGTTTCCAGCTATATTATAAATTTCAATTATTACATCCTTATCGTTGTTTGTTGAATATTCTATTTGTACAAAGGTTTTGCAAGGGTTGGGAGTAAGGTTAAAATATACACTGTCTGTTTTTGTTATATTATTTTTATTTGAAGGCGTTTCAACCGAAGGAGGAGGATTATACTGGCTTGACATAATTTTTTGAATACTACCATCGCAATTTACATCATCAATATATGCTTCAAACTCGCCACCATCGTAGGTTTCGAATCCTGGATTTAATTCAATATAATCTCCGGCAACAAAGGTTACGGGTTCCGATGTAAGTATAGAATACGATGCCGTAATATATTCAACTGCCTGAAAATAGGTTTGCAAATCAGGAACTTCGGTTATATTTATATTAGTAAAAGTATTTGCATCGCAAATATTACTATAATGACTCCATCCCAAAGATCCTGTCCACGGGGGAGAGTAATTCAAGAAACGCCATTCTGCGGGATTAGCAAGATCCGGTTGAAATGGCCAAGGATCCCAGTAAGGCCACCATGCTGGTGCTCCGCTTAAATAGCGAGAGTCATAACCGGAAGAAGTTTTTATACCATCCCAATCCGGTATAATTCCAGTATTTGTGTTATTGAGTTTCCACCAAAACTTTTTTATACCGTGGTCATTGATAAAGTTCCATGTATTCGGAATAGGTGGGGAAATGGGTATATCAATAGGTTTTGCATAACACCCTATAATGGTTTGGCTGTACTGATTTATATTGCCTCCTGCGTCTTCTATGCTAATACCCTTAGATGCTTTATTTCTTAAAAAATAGTTCCAAGGTCCTTGTTCGTAATGGTTATCACTTGCAAGATAATCTAATCGTATATGGTGAACACAATTACCTTCTATTAAATTCCAAGTTGGTCCTATTGGGGATGTAAATCTTCCATGAAATAAAATATCTCCAACTTCATCAAAATAATCCCATGAGGCTCCTACTATTAAATATTCCGGATTACCTATAAACACTACATTATATGCAAAGGAATTACCACTATAATTATAAGCGATAACATTATTTTCAGCTTTTGTCTGTAATACTATAGAATGTCGTAAATGATAAAAAATATTATTTTCAATTAAACAATAATTAGCTTCATCGGTTAATTGTATTCCATAACCCCTGCCACTTCTATCGGAATATTCATTAGCTTCGTGAAAATAACAACCCGAAACTGTAATATGCGAACTACTGATAATCATCACATGCGCTTTATGCGTCATAATGCTTTCCACACCCATTATCCAGCAATCAGTAGCACCTTCAAATTTTATTGTGCTGTTTTTCCAATTACTTAATGGGAAATTATTGCTTGTCCCGCAATACTTTTCAATATTAGGCTCCTGTTCTATTTTAATATCTTCTATGCTTATACCTGATACGGTTATGTGAAAACACACTTCATCTTCTGACGGATTTTGTAAATCGAAATAAAAAGTAGTATAATCAGAACCCGCCCCTTTTATTATAATGTTTTTATGTAAATCGTTAGTAATATTTATTTCTCCCTTAAAATTGTATGTTCCTTGGGGAAAATATAATATTGTGAATTTTCCTGCTTCATACGTAATTGAACTAATGATGTGATTCAAATTGTAGGAATTATCCTGAGCGGTGGTTGATATGGGATAAGCTGTTACCTGAGTAACGTCGATAAATTCCTTTACATAAATATTGCCGTTTTTTAGAGTTGGGCTGCCCGCCAACTGCCATTGTGCATTTATATTATTGTATGTAAAAAACAAAAAAATCAGCATCAAATAATTTGTGAATTTTTTCTTACTGAAAGGGAATACTGTTTTCATATTTTTTAATTGTTTATAAGTTCTATTTTACGTCCATTTTTTAATTCTATTTTCAAAAAACCATATCCTTTAGCAAAAAATACTGTTTTAAGCTCATTAGGGTCAACAGGGTTACGCTGAAATTTATATACATCGTTATAAAATGCGCCATTAACTGTTGCCGTATCTTTTGTTGCTTCGCTAATATGAAAATAAACACCCAAATGATATTTATCAGAAACGTAAATCTGTCTTACAACTTCATAATCATAGTTTACATCTGAACTGGATTCTCCGCATTTAGAAATATCTATGAATGCCTCAATTATAAAATCTACAAAATTTGGAACTCCTGCAACAGCAGATCCATTATCACATTCTATATCATCATTATCAATGCTTCCATGAATCGTACGAATACCTATTCTAACTGTATCAGTATTATTTACCAGATAATCAAGAGTATCGTGCTGAAAATAAATCCATTTAAGCTCATCATCAGTAAATCTGTAACGAGCAGGTTTGTCTTTACATTTACTACAACTTATTAAAATAAATGGGATAATTATTAAATACGAGATAATGCTATTTTTTTTCATATTTTTCACAATTTTAATATGCGTTTGCTTTGGGCATGAAAGCAGGCACCGTGTTACCATCCGTTATTTTGAATCTTCTTTCCTCTTACCAATTTTATAAGCCAGACCAATAATAAAGTCAAATGAAATGTTTTTAAATTTTTGAAATTCATTTTCATATAATATATTTTGAAAACCAAGATTATTTCTTACCTCAAGGTTTATACTTATTTGTTTTAGAAGTGGGAACGAAATTCCTATTCCACTTGAAAGTCCGTAATCAAATGGTCCGAAAAGAAAAAAATCTTCAGAATATGAATACACATTTTGTAATTCATACGAATGCTTCAGTAATAAACTAAAATATGGTCCTACATTCACAAAAATTTGAGGCTTCTTTCCAAATGTCGCTCGTATTAAAAATGGTACAGTCAAATAGTATAAATTCATACGCATTGAAGCTTTTGTAACTATTTGCCCAATACTGTCCTTAAGGATAAATCTTGGAAATGAACCTTTTTTTTCATAAGCAAAACCAGTCCGTAATGATATAATCTTAGGAAAATTGTACTGAACAAAAACTCCGCTTATTGCACCAACTGACACCTCTTTAACTGGCTTAATTTCATATATTTGCCTGTCAATAAGAGAAATATAACCTACACCGCCTTCTGGTCCAATTTCAAAATTATTAGTTTTAAGATTAATGCTATCTGCTGATTTTTGAGCAAACAGAATATTGTTCCAAAGAATTAAGAATGATATGAAAAATATTTTTTTCAATTTTTACTCAGTTTTATTTTTCAATTATTTCAAATTTTTCTTTAAATATGTCATTTTCTTTCTTTAGCTCTTCAATCTGTTTATTTTGTTCAATTAAATGAAGTGTAAGTTCTTCAACCTTTTTTAGCAGAAGAATATTCATATCTGTTAAATCAATACCATTTTTTTTCATTTCGTCAGCAGACGGCACTTCGGGCAGGTGTTTATTTTTAGTAATAAAACTGTCCAAATCATTTAATGATGTCAGATTATAATTTTCATCAAAAACATAGTCAGCGCCTGGAACATCAGCAATTACTTTAATTTTTTCACATAAGATTTTACCATTCACAGTAAGCTTATAATTATTTGGATTATTAGTTAATGTTGTGCCAATACCTACATTCCCTTCAACTATTAATCCAGATGTAGGAGCAACAATAGCACCATAAGTTGCACCAATAGAAGCATTACCGGTAATTCCTAATTTTGAAAGAGGTGTAGTCGTTCCGATTCCAACTTCTCCGTCAGAAGTAATTATAAGTTTTGTAGATGTTGTTGGATTCTCATTTTGTGCTACCCCATAATTAAAAAATAAAGAAGAATTTGTGCTGTTGTTTACAATATCCCATATACTATGGGTATTTGGTGGTGGATAGTTATCGGGATTGTCATCTGGAATAACCCCACCGACATATACAAAATTATCTAATCTTAAAGTTACATTGGCATTAAAAGATAATTTTTCGACTATATGAAGTTTTTTCTGAGGATTTGTTGTTCCAATTCCTACATTGCCTGAACCAGTAATTCTCATTTTTTCAGTTGGTGTTCTATCTGTTGTTCCTGAAGCGCCTTTAGTACTTGTATAAAATATTAAATTTGAAGTTCCGGTACCTGTTGCTATACCTGATTTTAATAATAAATCGCCACCGTTTATATTAGTAGATAAAGCTTTAGGTCCACCTGCCTGAATTGTTAATGAATTACCGGCAGTATTAGCTGTGGTATGTCTTTCCATCCATATTGTTCTTGCAGAATTACCACCAAAACTTAAAATATTGGTAGGACTTGTTGTACCAATTCCAATATTACCATTTGTCGCTTGAAAAATAGAACTATTATTAATCCAATCATTACCACTTGAATTAAGAGTGCTCCATTTTGTTAAATACCCTACAGTAACACCTGTTGTTGCTGATTTTACAGCTCTATTTTGAGCCATTGTAATGCTAACTGGAAAAGCAATAAATAAAAAAATTGCTAGAGAAATTAAATTTTTCTTTTTCATATTATTTTTTTAAATGGTTAATTGTCAAGTTTCATCCCGAAGTTTCGGGATTGTTTATGATAAATGTGTTAATAATTTTCAAAGATAAAAAATTGTAATGACTATCGGCTTCTTTACCTAATTAAAATATCGAAAGTCTTGATACTTCTACAAAAGATATTAATAAACGATAAATTTCGTACGTTTTTTCTTTTACTGGAATAACAAGCGATACAGCGATTTTTAGGTATAACACCCGATACTCATTAAATTGTAATATTAATTCACTGCTATTTTTTTCGTCATCATTTGGTTGCCAACGCTGATCTGTACAAAATAAAATCCGGCATCACCAAAGTCATCATTGCTGATTGTGTATTTATGCTCGCCAGCAACGAGATTTTCATTTGCAAGATTTAAAACTTCCTGCCCGAGAATATTATAAATACTCATTTTTACGTTATTGCTCCGTTGCAGGTTAAAGCTTATTACAGAATAATCGTTTACAGGGTTTGGCTGAATGCGGAAGTCTATGTCAGATAAAATATCTTCTTCAACTCCTGAATTTGTAGTAGTGATATTGATATCATCAATATACAGGTTATTTCCCGCATTACTATGAAACAGGAATTTCAAACGCACGTTATCATATGTGAGTGCTCCCGGAATGAGTACAGTTTCTTGTCTCCAGTCAGAAGATGAATCAGGTGCGAAATTTCCCTGAACAGGGCTGCATGTGGTCAATGCAGCATTGCTTTTACTGTATTTTTGTGTCCATGTTGAACCACAATTTGTTGAATAATACATTTTTAATGCATCATAAGCAGTATCGGCTGCCGTAATTACAGATCCGGGAATAATTCTTCCCGAATAAGCAAGGCGGAATTTTACCAAAGCCTGTCCTCCTGAAGGCAACCCGGTAAAGTTATAAGCAGGAGTAATAATTTCATCATCGCTTCCAGCTGCATTGTTATAATAGTTGGCAATACGTAATGATTTGTTTCCGGTAAAGGCTGCAGTATCAGTTATTTGCCATGAGTTGCCAATGTCATTGTTTATATACCAATTGGCAGTAAGGTTAGTTGTTTCAAAACTTTCAACATAAGGTGCAAGTTGAGCAATGGTATCATTGATAACAATTATATAATCCGATTTTGTAATAGAATCGTTTCCTGCAGTATTGCTAACTTTAAGCTTCACGTTGTATGTGCCGGGACTATTATATTGGATGGTCGGGTTCTGAGCATTAGAAGCAGAAGGCGTTCCGCCGTTAAATGTCCATTCCATATTTTGAGCTGTACCGGAATAAGAAAAATCACTGAATGTTATGGATCCGCCCATACAAACAATATGTGTATTTGGATAAAAATCCGCAATCGGAGGGCATAAAACAGTAGTGGTTGTATCAAGCACGCCGGCAGCGATAAGATTTTCTTTTGACCAAAGCGCTTTGCGGTCGGCTTGTAAAGTCGCATTAATGCGGTCAAGCTGATTTATTGTGAAGATATTGGTGCAAAATCCCCACTGATAATCCATATAGTTTTCAATCATATCAGGTGCATCAATACCTCCATAAACAGCATCTGTGGCGTTACAGGTGTTTCTGCTGCCGGGAGTAAAACAGTTAAAACTGGTATTTTGTGTTGCAACATCTACAGGAGGAGTGTCGTCAACTTCGTCCCCTGTAGTAACTAAAGGAGGCACCCCGCAACCATCAATACCAAGCGAAGCTAACAAAGATTGGAATGGATGATAAAGATTAAAATAATGCCCGGATTCATGTGTGAATGCACGATTAATGACGTTGATGCCCAGACCTCCGAGATTGGTTGCTGTTCCGATAGTTCCGATACAATCCTGGCGTATCAGAACCCCGTCAACAAGGGTATCTCCTCCGGTAAGCGTTTGCGATAATGTATTGCTCGGAGGAAACGGAGACATGCCCCCTATGTATGCGCCATCAGGCAAAGACATTCCCGCCGGATAAATGAAGTTCACTGCATAAACATTAAGGTATTTTTTAGGATTCCAATTGTACTGCGACATCGTACTGAAATAACCATAATTTGTTTGTGGGTCGTAGATTCTGTCAATACCTTCGGTGCAGTCGCCATTGGGATCAATCTTTGCAAGCCGAAATTCAATAGAACAATCAGCAGCACGCGGTATGAATAATGGGTAAGTACTTACCGTGTCAGCATTCATTTTATTATAATCAATATTCAGCTGGTGTATTGCATCAAGGATTTGCGCCTTCGAAATATTTTCAGGACCTCCTTTATGTATAATATGAAATACTACAGGAATAATCCTTTTCCCATTTATCAATGTATCTGTTCTGGTATCAAATTTACCTGTTTTTACTTCGGAAATTATTTTTTTAAATTCTTTTTCATAGATCAGGTACTTATCATAAATACCGGGATTCTCAGCGATTTTTTGCCTTAGCAATAAATCATCTGCGTTGGAATAATTTTGCAGCTGCTGCGAATAACCGGCAGTCGTAAGCAGGATCAGACATGTTACAACAGAAAGTAAAAGAGTTTTTTTCATTTTTCTACGATTAAAATTAGATTTCATTGATTTCAGGATAATATACTTCGGCTGAATGAGTTTGCAAGGATATTGAGCGAAGTCGAAATATTGCAAACTCATTCGCTCAGTATCACTGAATCTAAATATCTTTGCTTTTGCCCGCTTGAACTGGAACGGGCAGGCAAATCTGTCAAGATTCAGTATAAATTAATTTCAAAATTAAGAAATAATCAAAATAAAAAAAATATCATTTATTATTTTTCTTTATATTTCAGAAACGATTTGGTATTTTTGTTTTTTCTTATCTAACACTGAATTACAATGCTTATAATTGGTATAGCAGGAGGTTCCGGCTCCGGAAAATCAACGGTGGTAAAGCAAATTATCAAACGCTTACCGAAAGATTCTGTTACAATAATTCCACAGGATTCTTATTACAAGGACAACAGGCATCTTTCACAAGAGGAACGGGCTAAAAAGAATTTTGATCACCCTTCCTCCATTGAATTCAGTTTACTTAATAAGCATATCGACTTGCTCAGGAAAGGCAAAACTATTGGAATGCCAACATATTCGTATCTTACATGTGCCCGCTCAAAGGAAACCATTCCTATCAAGCCAAAACATGTAGTAATTGTGGAAGGTATACTGATTCTTACAAATCCTAAGATGCGGGAGAGACTGGATGTGAAGGTTTATGTTGATGCTGATCCTGATGATCGCCTGATAAGGATCATTAAAAGAGATATTGAAGAGAGAGGGCGTTCGTTTCAGCAGGTACTCGATCATTATGAAAAATTTGTAAAACCTATGCACCTGCAGTTTATTGAACCTACAAAAAGATATGCCGATATTATTGTTCCGCAAGGTGGAACCAACCATGTTGCAATAGATATTCTTACTTCAAGAATTAAAATGAATCTGAGTAAATAGTGTCATATCAAATGTCAGATGGCAAAAGCCCGCCTGACTGGACGGGCAAGCAGGATAAAACAGGAATTTTTACTTCAAAGTATCCAGCACTTCTATTGCTTTTTTCAGCGTTTTATCCACTTGCTGAATCACCGGATAATAACCTTCATTATCAAAAATATTCCTGCCAATGTATGCTTTCAGGTAAACTTTAATATTATTGCCGGATAAAGCGATTTCTTTTTCGTCTTTTTTGACGCCGTTTTTTTCGGCAAAAGCAAGTAATTCGTTCAGCAACGCCCCATCAACGGAGAAATTTTTAATAAATCCCTGTGCATTTTTGTATGCATTCTTTATGGTCTGCCGATTTTTGTCGGCATAGTCAAAGGCAAATTGCAATATCAGCCCTTTGTTCAAAAGTAAATTAAAATATTTTGAATTTTCGTCTTTTCCAAACGGGACGAATACATCGGGCATAATACCTCCGCCGCCATATACAATTTTTCCTTTAGGTGTTTTGAATTTTAGCGAATCGGTAAACGAACTGCTGTCGGGGGTTCCAAGTTCTCCGTTTAAAAATTGCTCATAAAATTGAGTATAATATTCTTCCGTTCCGTTTGTGTAAGGCCGTTGGATGCAACGTCCGGTTGGCGTATAATATCTTGCAACAGTTAAGCGAATAGCTGAGCCGTCATAAAGTTTCACTTGTTCCAGAACAAGACCTTTTCCAAAAGATCTTCTGCCAATGATTGTTGCCCTGTCGTTGTCCTGTATAGCCCCGGCAACGATTTCACTTGCTGAAGCCGAAAATTCATCAATGAGTATCACCAGATGATCTTTTTCGAAACTACCTTTTTTAGTTGCATATACCATTGATTTAGGTTTATGAGCCCCTTTGGTATATACAATAAGCTTACCTTCACTAAGAAATTCGTCTGCCAGTTCTTCAGCTGCCTGCAAATATCCTCCGCCGTTATAGCGAAGATCAAGTACAAGTTTCTTCATACCTTCGGCTTTTAACTTTTGCAGGGCATTTATAAACTCATCGTGCGTAGTTGCAGAGAACTTATTAAGTTTGATATATCCGATGTTATTTGTGATCATATATGCAATATCTAAGCTGTAAGTATGTATTACATCCCTGTATATTGTAAATTCGAGTAACTTCTTCAGGCCCCTTCTGTAAACATCTATTTTTACTTTTGTCCCGCGCTTGCCTTTCAGTTTTTTCATCACTTCATTATTTGTGATTTTAATTCCTGCCACATTTTTGCCATCCACTTTCACAATGCGGTCGCCGGCAAGTACGCCAACTCCTTCCGAAGGACCTCCGGCAATCACGTTATTTACGGCTATAGTATCTCTCTGGATACGGAATTCCACACCAATGCCTTCAAAACTGCCAATCAGCGGGTCGTTTGCATCATTGAATTCGGCTGCAGAAACATAAACAGAATGTGGGTCTAATTTTTCAAGCAGGCTACTGATGGCATCTTCCGTCAATTGTTTTTTTGAGATCGAATCAACATAAGATTTCTGAATATAGTTAATCGCATCGTTCAGTTTATCATATTTTCCAAAGCCCACAGAAAACAGGATGTTTCCCTTATTTGAGGAATATCCGTTTATAAAAAGTTTTGCTCCAAGGAACATTCCGGCAATAAATACAAGAGCCAAAATAATGGGGAGATAAATATGAAGTCTTCTTCGTATGCCGTTCATGACCGATAATATACTATGTACCCGGGGCGGGAATCGAACCCGCACAAGATTGCTCTTATTGGTTTTTGAGACCAACGCGTCTACCAATTCCGCCACCCGGGCATAACGCAAAAATATACTTGAGTGTGCAAATATATTGATTCCTTATTTTGTAAGCAAAAAAATGAAGGGTTTAAATGGTTTGCTTCTATAAAATTATTTGTATTTTTGAAATTTTTACAGAACAGCCTTTAACCGTCACCAACATAATAAAAACTACAACGAACAGCAACAAAATGAAACAAACAATAATGAATATTAACCAATAAAAAAGGAGGACAAAAATGCGACACAAAAAAATAAAATTAAGTGCTTTACTCTTGTTAGGTTTAGGACTGACAGGACTGCAAGCACAAAGCACGCTGTTTGTAAAAGAGCATAGTGGAACTCAAACCTCTTACACATTAAGCAGCATTAGAAAATTAACTTTTCCTACGGGAAACATGATGGTAAATAAAACCGATGGAAGTACTAGTACTTACACGTTAAGCGATATTCGTTACCTAAATTTTAGTGGCTTAACAACAGTTTCACAGATTGGCAATCAGAAAAGCAGCATTACTATCTATCCTAATCCCGTAATTGACCAACTGCAAATAAATTATGAAACATTAAAGGCGGGAAACGTTCAGGTAGAAATTGTTGATATACAAGGCAGGGTTTTGCACCAACAAACGATAATCAGCCAAAACGGGACAAACCATGCAATAATCCCTGTATCTCAATTGGCTGAGGGTCTATATGTATGCCGTTTACAAAATGACGATAAAATTGAAATCATTGAATTTTTAAAAAAATAAAAATAAAGGAGGATATAAAAAATGAAAAAAATAGGAACATTAATTACAGTATTGATTTTATTAAGCAATATAGTCTCATCCCAGGACTCTTTATATATATACAAATCGGGGGCAGTAGTATATAAGCGGGCTGTAGCCCAAATTGACAGTATTATTTTTTATGATGCAGGATCAGGCCCATCCACTTGTGGCACTCTGACAGATGCCAGAGACGGCAAAACATATAATACCGTTCTTATAGGTACTCAATGCTGGATGGCACAGAATTTAAATTATAGCACAAGCGGTGTTTATACCCCTCTCGCAACAGGACAAGGGGCTGCAGGAACACAAAAGTATTGCTATGATAATTTAGAATCTAACTGTACCACTTATGGCGGATTATATGAGTGGGTAGAGATGATGAACGGTTCCGCCAGTTGCAATGGCACAGGTTCTTCACAGCCTGCCTGTACTAATCCAGTACAAGGTATTTGCCCTTCCGGCTGGCATATACCAAGTCATTACGAATGGACATTATTAGAAAAAAATGTTGGCAGCAACCCGGACGCTTTTCCTTACGATATGACAACGACCGGATGGCTTGGAACAGACGAAGGCAGTAATTTAAAAGAATCCGGTACAGCACATTGGCAATTAAGTAATACCGGTACCAACACCAGCGGTTTTACAGCGTTGCCAGGGGGTTACAGTTGGTATGGGACGTTTTACGCTCTCGGTAGTAACGGCCATTGGTGGACTTCTACGGAGAGCTCTACCTCTTATGCATGGTATCGCTATTTGTATTTCGCCAGCGCTCCTGCATACAGGGACAACAACTTCGATAAGGCTTTCGGACAATCAGTGCGGTGTGTAAAGGACAATTGATTTATTTGGTAGACGGCTCCGCCACCTTTCGACTTGCTAATGCTCCGAGGCGTTACCCTCGTACATAAAGTTATTTGTATTTTTGAATTTTTTATATAACTTACGAACGTCGTTATCTATTCACGCACAAACAAAAACCCTTCGCAAATATTTAATTTACAAAGGGTTTTGTTTGTGTGTTTGTTTGTGTTGTCCGACCTGGGCTCGAACCAGGACTCTTCAGAACCAAAATCTGACGTGTTGCCAGTTACACCATCGGACAATATAATTTGAAACGGAATGCAAAAATAGCAAATTGTTTTATTTTTAATATCTTCGTCAGCATTAATTATTTTTACAAAAATGAAAAATTACAAGATTTTTAATAATGTTATCGGTTGGGCAGTATTTGCTGTTGCATCCACCGTTTATATTCTTACTTCCGAACCAACAGCTAGTTTCTGGGATTGCGGCGAATACATCGCTACAGCTTATAAATTGCAGGTGGGGCACCCTCCAGGAGCGCCTACATTCCAGCTTTTCGGAAGGATTTTTTCTTTGTTCGCTTTTGGTGATGTAAAATTAGTGGCAAGAATGGTTAACACTATGTCGGCACTGGCAAGCGGATTCACTATATTATTTCTTTTCTGGTCTATTACCATGTTGGCAAAAAAGATAGTGCTGAAATATGCCTGCCTGACCGGTAAGCAGGGAGAACTTACAAGTGAAAAGATGTTTGCAATTTTAGGAAGCGGTGTTGTCGGCGCTATGGCTTATACTTTTTCCGATTCATTCTGGTTCTCTGCAGTAGAAGGCGAAGTATATGCAACATCTTCTTTCTTCACAGCCATTGTATTTTGGGCTATTTTAAAATGGGAAGAAAATGCAGATGATAAATATGCCACGCGCTGGATTATTTTTATTGCATACCTGATGGGGCTTTCGATAGGAGTGCACCTTCTTAATCTTCTTGCAATACCTGCCATTACTTTTGTTTATTATTTTAAAAAATACAAACCCTCAGTCAAAGGAATTATAAAGGCATCATTTACGGCATTGGCATTATTAGTTGCCGTTATGTATATTATAATTCCATGGGTTGTTAAACTTTCGGGATGGTTCGAACTTTTTTTTGTTAACGTCATTGGCCTGCCATTTAATTGGGGAACTATTATATATTTCGTTTTATTGACTACAGGAATAATATTGGGATTAAGGTATTCGATCCGAAAACAGAAAGTTCTTGCCAACACGATCATACTGTGTTTTACTTTCATCCTTATCGGGTATTCCACATTTCTTATTCTCGTGATCCGTTCAAATGCAAAAACACCTATTAATGAAAATGCACCTAAAAATGCTATTGCTTTACTTGCTTATCTAAACCGTGAACAATATGGGGATTGGCCGCTGTTTTATGGACAATATTATAACGCTCCTACTAATTCTCAAGACAAATGGAAAGATGGAAATCCCGTATATGCAAGAATTGACAAAGCCGGAAAATATGTAGTGATTGATGACCGTAAAAATGCAATCCCTACTTACAACGAAAAGTTTTGCACAATATTCCCAAGAATGTGGAGCAGTGATGAAAGCCTTGACCATATTGAAGCATATAAACGCTGGGCAGATATAACAGGAACTCCCGTTTCGTACACCGACCCTGAATCGGGGAAAGCCGAGATAATAAATAAACCTACTTTTTTTGAAAACTTGAAATATTTTTTCACATACCAGATCGGGCATATGTATCTCCGTTATTTCTTATGGAATTTTGCAGGAAAGCAGAATAGTATTCAGAATCAGGATGGCAATCCTCTTGAAGGAAACTGGTATAGCGGAATAAAATTTATTGACGAACGTTTAGGGCAGCAGGACAACCTTCCTGATGATATGAAACAAAACAAGGGAATGAATAAATTTTATTTACTCCCGCTGATACTTGGATTTATTGGATTATTCTACCATCTCAACAAACATTCTAACGACTCTGTAGTGGTGATGCTGCTGTTTTTTATGACAGGGATTGCGATAGTTATATATTTGAATCAGTATCCAAATCAGCCGAGAGAAAGGGATTATGCGTATGCTGCTTCTTTTTATGCCTTTGCCATTTGGATTGGACTTAGTGTGCTTGCCTTATTTGATATATTAAGCAAATACATGAAACCAAGACCGGCTGTAATTCTTGTTACTATTGTTTGTTTTCTGGCAGCGCCCTATATTATGGCAAAAGACGGATGGGACGATCACGACCGCTCCGGAAGATACACCTGCGTTGATTTCGCATCTAACTATCTTAATTCCTGCGCACCTAATGCGATCCTTTTTACAAATGGCGACAATGACACATTTCCGTTATGGTATGCACAGGAAGTGGATGGTATTCGTACGGATGTGAGGGTGGTGAATCTCAGCCTCCTTAATACCGATTGGCATATTGATGCGGCAAAGAGAAAAGCTTATGATTCAGATCCAGTTCCATTTTCACTTACCTGGGACAAATATAAAGAAGGAACTCGTGAATATGTATATTTCATACCTGATTCCACAATCTGCCCGACCGGAAAATATTTTAATCTGAAACAATTAATGGATTTTGTAGCCAGCGATGATCCGCAAACAAAATTTCCTACGGCAAGAGGTTCGGTTGAATATTTTCCTACAAAAAATCTACGTATTCCTGTTGATAAGGAAACTGTATTAAAAAATGGTACAGTTTCAAAAAGCTATGCCGATTCTGTAGTTTCGGCTATCGAATGGACAGTTAACAGGTATGGTGTACAGAAAAACAATCTGATGGTTTTGGATCTGCTGGCAAATAACAACTGGAAACGTCCGATCTATTTTACATCCAATTCCGGAAGCAGCACCTACCTCGGGCTTGATAAATATCTGCAACTTGAAGGACTCGCCTACCGTGTTGTACCGGTTAAGAACAACGACAAATCATCAGGAGAAATAGGTTTTGTAAATACCGATGTGATGTACAACAATATGATGAATAAGTTTAAATGGGGCAACATCCAGGATACTTCGCTATACTTTGACGAAACGGTAACCGGCACTGCAATGAGTCTTCGTTTAAGTTTTACGCGTCTTGCCAATGCTATGGTTGCTGAAGGAAAAAAGGATTCAGCTGTTAAAGTTCTTGATAAATGCCAGCAGTTATTTCCTGAAAAAAATGTGGAGTATAACTACTATGAATACCTTGTAGGAGAATCTTATTACAAAGCAGGGGCAATAGATAAAGCCAACAGGGTGATGAAGCGCTTAACCGATCTTAATGAACAACATCTGAAGTACTATTTCTCATTTACCGGAGACAAAGCGAATACCATCAGCTACCATAAACAGCAAGCGCTTGGCATGATACAACGTATTGCCCAAACCGCCAATGTTTATAAGCAGGAAGATATTGCAATAAGAGCAAAGGGTTTATTTGATAAATATTATTCGATCTATTCGAAATAATAAAGCCCCAAGTCCCAAGCTTCAAGACCCAAGACTTACGCTACAAGTTCCCTTTGTCCCGATAAAATCGGGATGGAATTTGGGACTTAAAAAAATGTATGGACTTCTGCCTGAAATGTCGCTTTTTCTATTGTTTATCATACTTCAAAACCTCATCACTCGCATATTCCAGTGTAATTCCTGCTATTTTGAATATCTCTTCCGATTCGGAGGCAGAATGATATTTTTTTTCACATACCACGCGAACAATTCCACAGTTGATTATCAGCATTGCACAGGTTCTACACGGCGTCATACGACAATATAAGGTAGAGCCCCGCAACGAAATGCCAAGTTTTGCAGCCTGACAGATTGCATTTTGTTCGGCATGTACGGTTCTCACGCAATGCATGGTAACAGTATTGTCTTCATGTATCATTTTCTTCATCTGATGTCCTGCCTCATCACAGTGTGGTAATCCTATGGGAGAACCCACGTA